>Ga0073934_10002693_pt1 | contig 35680 bp, 33 predicted proteins | sample LarsenN4metaG_FD_76834 | JGI IMG/M metagenome (GOLD analysis project Ga0073934, IMG submission 76834) | Hot spring sediment bacterial and archeal communities from British Columbia, Canada, to study Microbial Dark Matter (Phase II) - Larsen... ... | reverse complement strand
TTCCGATCAGCAACTGCATCAACTCCGAAATCCAAAGAATCTACGTCCTGACTCAGTTCAACTCGGCCTCTTTGAATCGCCACATCGCGCGCACCTACGCCGGACTTGCCGCCGGTTTCTCGCAAGGATTTGTCGAAGTGCTAGCGGCGCAGCAAACGCCGGAGAATCCCAACTGGTTCGAGGGCACCGCCGATGCGGTGCGCAAATATCTCCGCCTTTTCGCCGAATGGGAAGTCGATCAATATCTGATTCTTTCCGGCGATCATCTCTATCGAATGAATTACCGCGACTTTGTCGAGCGCCATCGCGAAACCAGGGCCGATATCACCCTTTCGGTGGTGCCAGTTGCCGAGAGCCGCGCGTCCGATTTCGGTTTGATGAAGATCGACCGCAGCGGCCGCGTACAAGCTTTCAGCGAAAAGCCGAAAGGCGAAGCTCTCAAAGCGATGGCGGTCAATACCGCGATGCTCGGCTTATCCGCCGAGGAGGCGAAGCGGCTGCCCTATATCGCTTCGATGGGCATTTATGTGTTCAACAAACAAGTGCTGCTCGATCTGCTCACGCAGGCACCGGAGCAAACCGACTTCGGCAAGGAAGTGATTCCCGCGGCGGCCAAGGATCACCGCGTGTTTGCCTACCTGTTCAACGATTACTGGGAAGACATCGGCACGATCGAGTCGTTTTACGAGGCCAATCTCGCGCTGACCGAGCAGCCCGATCCGCCGTTCAGCTTTTACGACGAAAAAGCGCCGATCTACACCCACTCGCGTTACCTCCCGCCGACCAAGCTGCTCGATAGCCGTATCATCGAGTCGATGTTGGGCGAGGGTTGCATTTTAAAAGAATGCACCGTGCGGCGCTCGGTGGTGGGCATCCGGTCGCGCATCGAAACCGGCTGCTTGATCGAGAACTCGTTATTGTTAGGCGCCGACTTCTACGAATCGCCGCTGGAGCGCGCGCAAGCGCTCGAAAGTGGACGGATACCTCTGGGCGTTGGCGCGAACTCGACGATCCGTAAAGCGATCATCGATAAGAACGCGCGCATCGGCCGCAATGTGCAAATCATCAATAAGGACGGCGTTCAGGATGCCACGCGGGACGAAATGGGTCTGGTGATCCGCAGCGGCATCGTGGTCGTCATCAAGAACACTACCATTCCGGACGGAACGGTGATCTAGCCCTATCTGGCCGATCTCAACGGTTGAAGTCGTTCCAGCCGTGCCCAACGTTCAACCGGTCCGCTGATTTTTCCGCATGGTTCCTGGCACGAGCTTGTACTCGAAGAGCCGGCATTCGAGGGCGCCGTTGAAAAGCGGTATCCGCTTCGAAACGGCGAGGCGGATCAGTTTGGGCAGGTGCATGTCGGCGCTGAGCAGATAGGCGCGCCAACCGGTGAAGCGCTTTTTCAAGACATCGCCGAGCTTGGGATAAAACTCCGCCAAGGCGCGTTGCTCGCCCAAGCGAACGCCATACGGCGGGTTAGCGACAATGATTCCTTCCGCAGCCGGGGCGCTAAGTTCGAGGATATCGGCGCGTTTCAACGTGACGACGCCTTCCAGTCCCGCGCCGGCGAGATTGGCGCGGGCGGTACGCAGCGCGTCGACGGAAATATCGCTACCAAAAATAGGCTGCGCCGCGCGCGGCTTGCTGCGCGAACGCCGTCGTTGGACTAGATCACGCCAAGCCGCGGCATCGAAGCCAGCGAATTTCTCGAAAGCGAAATGGCGCCCCAGACCGGGCGCGATATCGAGGGCCATGCTGGCCGCTTCCAAGAGAATGGTGCCGCTGCCGCACATGGGATCGAGAAGAGGAACACCCGGCGTCCAGCCTGCAAGCCGCAGGAGGCCGGCGGCGAGATTCTCACGCAGCGGCGCCTCGCCGCGGGCGAAACGTTGGCCGCGCTTGAACAAGGGCTCGCCGGTGGTGTCGAGATAAAGGGAGAATTGGCTCTCAGTCAAGTGACCTTGGATTGGAATGTCGGGTGCGCGGGTGTCGACATTGGGTCGACGATTGGAAAGTTTGCGGATCTTGTCGCAGACCGCGTCCTTAATTTTCAAAGCGATATAATTGAGACTGGTGAGCGGACTTTTCGTCGCGGAAATGTCCACGCGCAGGGTGCGCGCCGGGTCGAACCAGTCCGTCCACTTGGGAGCATGGGCGATTCGGTAAATGTCCTCCTCATGGCGGTAGTCGCCCTCGGCAATCTTCCAGAGGACCCGGCTCGCGATCCGGTTCTCCAGGTTCACGCGATAACAGAGCAGCCCGCTGCCGGCGAACTGCACGCCGCCGGCGACCGCGTGCACCTTTTCGGCGCCGAGCTGGCGTAGATCGTCGGCCAACAGCAACTCTAGACCGCGCGGACAAGTAGCAAAAAATTTTTCCATCGTCCTACGGCTGGTTTTGACCTCGGAGACCGCGAAAAATACGAGGGCACGAACATAACAACTCCGGACTATCGCGCACCATAATCGGCGCGATCCCAATAAAAAAGGGCAACCCGAGGGTTGCCCTTTTTGGCAGGTTTAAACGGAGCTTTCTACCAGCGATTGCGTCCGCCGCCGTCCCGGTTGCCGCGTCCGCCGCTACGATTGCCACCGCCACCGAAGCCTTCGCGCTTGGCCATCGGCTTCGCCTCATTGACGGTCAAGGTGCGGCCGTCAAGCTGTGTGCCGTTCAGGCTGTCGATGGCTTTTTGGGCCTCGCCGCTGGAACTCATTTCGACGAAGCCGAAGCCGCGCGATTGCCCGGTGAATTTGTCGGAAATGACGCTAGCGGACTCTACCGTGCCGTGCGCCGAAAAAATTTCCTGCAGCCGGTCGCCGGTCACCGAATATGGCAGACCGCCGACGTATAATTTACTACCCATGTTTCCTCCTATGGGGAATGTTGTGGTCTTTGACCCTGAGAATGAATGCTAACGGCAACCGAACATGGGCCGACTGAAAACGCTCGCTGGTCGGATTTTCCTTTAGAAATCGTATCGCAAGGAGAGACTGACAGTGGCCTTCACGCTTTTTGACTCCTCTATCAGAAGGCCAGATACTGAAGAAGATGAAACACAGTAACGGTTGGCGGCCGCAATGTCAACCTGGCGGACGAAAATCACTGTCCTTACAGCGAAGCTAAAGCGAATCGGTTAGACAGAGCCGCCTGCAATGTTACCCTTTGCCGTACTTCTGGTCCTCACTCCTTCATCTTTGAGTAACTATTCACTGTCGCGTGCAGGTTGCGCGCGAAGTCGGTGGCGCCAAGGGCGCCCATGTCGAATGCGGTCTTGGCATATTCCTTGGCGGCGAGCAGTGCCGGCAGCGGCGTTTTTTTGAATTGCGTCACCAGTTTGGCAACGCGCGCATCGAGTTCCGCCGCCGGCACGACGCTGCTCACTAGGCCGTAGGCAAGCGCTGTCCGCGCATCGACCTCTTCAGTGGAGTAAATCATGTAAGTGGCGGCTTTGCGCGACAGCCGATCGACGAGCGCGGAGAAGGCGATGGTCGGCATGATCCGGTGCGCCATTTCAGGAAAGGAAAACTTGGCCGTGTCGCTCGCAAGGGTAATATCGCAAAGCGCTGCCAGAGCGCAGCCGAGACCGGCGGCGCGGCCTTGTACGACCCCAATGATCGGCGCTTTGCAGTTGCGAAACGCGCCGTACAGTTCAAAGATGGTGTCGGCGCGCTCGCGGACGGCGTAGGCCTCAAGCGCGGGCGTCGGCGCTCCCATTGCGGCGCGGCCGAGACAAAAATCGTCGCCGGCGCCTGTGAAGACCACCGCGCGCGAATCTTTCGATGCGGCGTTGAACATTTGAGTCACCTGCGCCCATACCTCATCGCTCTGCCGATTGCCGACCTCGGGTCTGTTGAGCGTAATCGTCGTAACATCGCCGTCCTTTGCCAACAGTACAGCCTCCGCCATAAATACCTCCGCAAGTTTCTGCTTGGTTAGCCACTCACCTATCACGAGAGCATTTTTGCGGTCAACGCGAGCCCCTGACCGGCAGACACGAAACCGATCGTTGACAGCTGTGAAGCCAACTTGTTATAGGCTGTGACGACGCGGCGAAAGAAAAATCGGGGCGCAGATCACCGATGGCGATGGGTCAACGACGGGCCATGCACGATCGAAATTTCGATATACCTGTCCGTGGGCAATCGCACCATTGCCACTATCTGGAAGGTGGCGGCAAGGCCGACGGGAAATGGATTTTGGCGGCGAACGCGAAGAGATTCTACCGCGCGAGTAGCAAGACCAAGTAAAATCGATCATTGAAAGGACGTGTTCATGAGCGTCGCGAGCGATGCTGCGGCTAAAACAAAGGGTCCTCCGGTCTGGCTCGACATGGATCAGAAGGAACTCGACGACGCCTACGATCAGACGGTGTACGCTCCTAACCAGCCGTTGCTGGCGGCGCGCCGCAGGGCCGCAAGCGAGGCCGCGCTCAAGCGCTGTCCGCCGGAGTCATGCGCTTACGGACCCACTGCCATCGAGCGGCTCGATATTTACCGAACCGCTAAAGCGAATGCGCCGGTGATGGTCTACATCCATGGGGGCGCCTGGCGTAACGGAACGGCCAAAGACTTCGCTTTCTTAGCGGAAACATACGTCAATGCCGGCGCCACTCTGGTCATCCCCGATTTTGTTCAGGTTCAGGACGCCGGCGGAAGTTTAATGCCGATGATTCAACAGGTGCGCCGCGCCGTCGCCTGGGTGTACAACCATGCCGCTAGCTTCGGCGCCGATCCCCACCGCCTCTACGTTTCGGGACATTCATCAGGCGCTCACTTGAGCGGGTGTGTGCTGATCACCGACTGGCACGAGGATTTTGGACTGCCGCCGGACATCATCAAAGGCGGCTTGCTCGTGAGCGGCATGTACGATTTGAAACCGGTGCGGCTATCGAAGCGCAGCAAGTACGTGAGTTTTACCGATGAGATTGAACAAGCACTGAGCTCGCAGCGGCATCTCGATCGATTGAACGCGCCGCTCATCGTCGCTTACGGCAGCTGTGAAACCCCCGAGTTTCAACGCCAGAGCCGCGAGTTTGCCGCGGCGGTGAAAGCCGCCGGCAAGCCGGTCGAACTCATTGTCGCGGAAGGCTTCAATCATTTTGAGATGCAGGAGACTTTTGGCAATCCCTACGGCATCGCCGGCCGCGCCGCGCTCAAGCTCATGCGTCTGTCGATGCAACCGGTTTGAGGAGGCACGATGAGCCGCATACCCGAAGCGCGTCGCGAGACGTTATCCCCCGAGCATCAGAAAATTTGGGACAAGATCTTCGCAGCGCGGAGCGGTGGAGGCGGGCCGTACTCGATGTTGATGCACTCGCCGCCCATGGCGCAGCATTTTGCCGCGACCGAAGATTATTTTCGCAATCACTCGCTGCTAGCCGATGCGGACCGCGAAATCATCATTCTCGCCGCGGCACGGGAAGTCGAAGCGCGCTATGCCTGGACCCGCCATGAAATTCGCGCGCACAAGGCCGGCATTGGTATCGACACGATCGAAGCGTTGCGCGCCCGCGCCGGTCTCGATCAATTTACCGGCAGGGAAAGGCTGCTGGTGGAGTTCACTCGAACGCTCATGCACGAGCATCGCTTGCCCGACGACCTGTTCGGCCGAATGGAGCGGGAATTGGGCCACGGCAAATTGATGGAAGCGGTGGGACTGCTCGGCCATTACATCACCATCGGCACGGTGATTCGGATGTTCGATGTCAACCCACCGGAAGGGAGCAAGACTTTCTAACGGGCAGACTGCGAAAGCGCCGCTTCGGCGCGGAGGTGCGGGTCGGCGAGATCGTGGACGAGGAACGCGTCGCGATAGCGCTCCTGGCGTAGCAAAGTTTCGCGTAACTCTGCGGCTTGATCTTGAGAGCCGAACGGACCAACACGAACGCGATAGAAGGTTTGCCCTTTGATCTGCGCCGGTATCGTATAACCGGCATAGCCGTCGCCGACGAGCTGATCGACCAGAGCGTCGGCAACCTCGCGCGCAGGCACTGCGGCGATCTGCACGGACCATTTCCTGCCGCTCTCATCAGAATCGTTAGCCCGAAGGGTTGGTAAGCGCACGTTGAGGACCGCAGCGGGTTGTGGCGCGGCGGCGGATCCGCCTTTGCTTGGCAGCCGCGAGGCGGCCCTAGGAATAGGGGCCCGGGAATGGAGCGGTTCTGTGCCCGGGTCGATCGAGCCGGGAATGGGAACCGAGAGTTGTCCGTCTCGGGGACTGAGACTCTGAGCATCGCGACCAGCGATATCGATCGACCGCTGAGGCGTTGGCGTTGGCGCCGGAGTCGCAAGACGTTGCGCTTGCGGCTGAAAATCCGCGCCGGCAATCACGCCGAGATAAAAACTGACAGCCATACAGACGGTGAACAGCGCCAGCAGCGCCGTGCCCTGGGCGCGCTCAAAGTAATAGCGCGGCCGCGCTGGCGACGGCTCTTCGCGTTCATGCATGGAAAATTCTTCCAAGTCGACGGGCGGTCCATCGAGTTCGCCTGCGGTCAGGACGCTTGGTAGCGGATCGCCAGAACGCAGATCGCGTTCGTGTTGTCGCACCGGACCGAAGCGCTCGATCAATGCGGCGGCCTTTGATCTGCGCTCGTCGGCTGGACAGAGTTGAAACGTGAAACGAGTCGGCCGGTAGCGCCGGGGCGTCCCTTCGGGGGCTTCGCAGTGACGCAGCAACGACTCGCGTAAATTGTCCGATTCGCCGATGAAAAGCTGGTAGCTGAAATTGAACAGGCCGTAAACTCCGGAGCCGGGCGGCACGCAGGCGCGGATCACGTCGGCGCTAAGTCGATAATAACGTCCGTTCGGCTGCCAAGCCATGCTCTATCTCTTAATCGCCGGATGGGAACGCGCCGCCGAGAGAAACATCGCCCAAGGACTGAGGAACCCGACAGCGCTGAAGACAACTTAGCCGATTGTCACCTATTTGTCACGCCCTCGCGCGGACGCGATGGAGGGGCGCGCATCGGTCGAGCGCTGATCGAAGCGGCATTACGACGATGGCTCTTCTTCACCGAGCATCGTGCCGCGGCAGCGCCGCGCGCCGCACAGACAAGCGTGTTCAAGTTTGGCCTTTTGGGTGTGGGCTTCGCCGATTTGCAGGTTGTAATCGTAGGTGAGCTCTTCCCCGGGTCGAATATCGCGGCGCGCTTCGATGAAAATCCGCTGGCTCTCTTCCTCAATCTCGCAATTGGGCGCGCAGGAGTGGTTGATCCATCGGGCCGAGTTGCCGCCGCGCGTCGCATCGATCACCATGCCGCCTTCGACCGAAAAAAGCATCGTATGGGAAGAATTCTCGTGCAGCTTCCCGAATCGCCGATCGGCTTCGCTGTCGGTGATCAACTTGCCTTTGTATTCGATGATCCTGGTCCCCTTGGCGATGGGCAATAGCGCGAACACGCCGCGCCCATGGATCGGTGAGTGGCGCACGGCTATTCGGCGGCGGATCATTTTCTTTACCCGAGTCATAGCATCCTCTGAGGCTAGGCGTTCTCCCGCTCCAGCCGAAGGCTGAGGCTGCGCGAGAGGATAGGGTAAGAACCGTGCCCGCGCAAGGTTGTATTTTCGAAGGAGGAAAGCACGGACGAAACCAAGCCGTAAAGTGCTTCGTCGTGAGTAATTTCACCATCCGGTCACGAGAACCAGCAAGTCTGGGCGGCAGGCTGCTAGGGGTCCTCGTCCATGCTGTTGACAAACTGCTTGATGCGCTCGGCCGGCCCCTTGTCCTGATATTGAGTGTAAAGCCTTTGGCGCATGCGGTCCACCTCGCCGCTTTGCAAGCGCTCGTACAATTGGCTGCGTTTGCCGAATGGCGACATCACCATATCGGCGGCCACGGCCATCAAGCGCAGATGCTCCTTGGTGTTGGGAGCGCCGCCGCGAAAGTAGCGTTCGACAAACGGCCGGAGCGCGGCGTCGTTCAGGTCGGACGCGCCGCCGCTCAGCATCAACGTGCTCGTCAGCAGACCTTCCATGGTGCGCTCGGCCCGATCGGAAGCCTCGATGCTGTGGATCCGATAGGCCGGGCTCAAGAGCGGCGCCCAGGTGCCGCCGCCGCCGCGATAGCCTTTCGACTCGGCGACGTGCACGCAGCCGCGGAGAATCTCGATGTCTTGCATGAGGCTCGATAACAGAATTTGCGATGGCAGGCTAATATCGCGCTTGGCGTAACGGGTCAAAAGCTGCGCGACTCCGAGAAAAGCTTCAAGCTTGACGACCAGCCGGAGCATCGTCGAATACTGACCCCAGGTGTGAATGTAATTGATGCCAGCCAATAGTTGCGGGTGTTTGTAAACGAACACACGCTCCCACGGCACTACTACATCGTCGAAAATCAGCGCCGCATCCACCTCATCGAAGCGGGTAGTCAGCGGATGGCGCTCGGGGTCGGCGTGCTCGGCATAAAGATCGCGGCACAGAATCTTCAGACCCTGTGTGTTCATGGGAATCGCAAAGGCGATCGCATAATCGGCTTCGTCCGGCTCTCGCGGCCGGTTGGGATAGACGATCACTTCATCGGAGATCGGCGCCAGGGTCGCCAGCGTGCGCAAACCCCGAACAACCGGTCCGTCCTTGGTTTCGCCGACAACGTGTAGGACTAGGTCGGGATCATCTTGCTTACCGACCGGCCGGGTGCGGTCGTAGTATTGATCGGTCAATGCATGGGTCAGGCAAAGATCGTTCCGGCTGACGTAACGGTGGTAGGCGCGGGCGTTCTCGGCCCATTGTCCGTTGATCTTCTCGATCGCGTGCGTCCAGTCTCGCAAGCCGACGATCAGTTCGGCGACGAATTCGGGGTAGCGACCCATCTGGCCGAAAGTCGCGCGCGCCCAAAACTCGATGTTGCGCCGCTTGAGCAAAAGCTCCTGATGATTTGCCGGCGGCAAGTAGCTGTAGGAGATGCGCTCGCCCTCGTATTCGCAAGTCATGATATCCCGATATTCGGGCGCATGCTGTTGGTCATACAGCGCCGCGAGCGTCTTGATCGTACCGGTAAATCCGGGGTGGGTCGTTACATCAGGAATGCGCTTGCCGGCATGCCAAACCTCTCGCCCATCGCGCAGCGCCTTGACGTAATCCGTCCCTCGTCTGACGGCCATGGAACCAACCTCCAGTTTGGGTTTGGGAAGACCGCAAGACCGTACTCTTATCCGAGAATACGTCCATTATCCACGGTTGAGCTGAGGCTTTCGTCTTCGCCGCTCCAGTTTGACAAGCCAGCCGTTGCGCGCGAGGATGCTGGGTCTGATGCATTCATGCTGATCCTGGCGGAAAAAGAAGTCCGGCGCCTGATCGACATCGATGAATTGATCCTCGCATTGGAGCAGGCCCACATTCAGTACTCGAAGGGGCAGGCGGTCATGCCGGTTCGTCTGGTCGTGCCGCTGCCGCAAATCCAGGGAAGGATCACCAGCATGCCGGGGTATCTGAACGACATTAAGGCCCTGGGCATGAAGGTCGTCACTTATTTTTCAAACAATCCGAGTCATGATTGGCCGGCAATTCTCGCAACGATCATGCTGTTTAGCGCCGATACCGGACAGATGATCGCCCTCATGGACGGCGCCTATATCACCGCGATTCGAACGGCCTGCGCCTCGGCGCTGGCGACCCGAGTATTGGCCAATCCTGGCGCCGCCACCTTAGGACTATTAGGCGCAGGCGTGCAGGCGCGGGCCCATCTTCAGGCGATCGCGCGGGTGCGTCCGTTGCGCCAGATCAAAATCTTTAGTCCGTCCGGCGTCAGCGCCGCCGCCGTCAAGCGCGACCTGGAGAAAGCGCTTCAGGTGGCGATTGAAATCGCTCCGAACGCCGAGGCGGTGGTCCGCGGCAGCGATCTATTGGTCACCGTGACGACTGCAAGAGAACCGATCGTCAGGGCCGAATGGCTCGAGCCCGGAGTGCACATCAATGCCGTCGGCTCGCATCGGCCCGATCTGCGCGAAATTGACGGGGCGACTTTGGCGCGCGCCAAGGTGGTTGTCGATTCGCGCGAGGCGATCATGGCTGAGTGCGGCGATATCCTGCTTGCGCTGAAAGAGCGAAGCGTCGGTGCGGACGTGATTCACGGCGAGATCGGTGAAGTCTTGGCCGGAAGCAAGGCGGGACGGCGAAGCGCCGACGAAATCACGCTTTACAAATCCGTGGGCATCGCCGTTCAGGACGTCGCCACGGCGAATCTCGTTTATCACAAAGCGCTTGAGCGCAATATCGGTACCCATGTGGCATTGTGAAGTTCACAACGCCAGAAACTGTTACGAGTTCCGGGTTGCGCGTTGATTCGAAACTCGTAACCCGAAACTCGTGACCGCGCGGAGGCGCGATGACCTGGGATCTCACCAGTTATTTTCCCGAATTCAACGGCACGGCGATGCTTCAGTTCAAGGAGGCCCTTAGCGCCGATATCGCGGCGCTGCAAAAGGCCGCGATCGAGTTGCCGGCGCTGGATGGCGAATCCTGCCCCGCCTGGGAAGACATTTTATTGCGTTTGGAAGACATCTCGCGGCGCATGTCACACCTGGGATCGTACATCGGCTGCCTGGCATCCTCCGACGCGCGCAACGAAGCCTACCTCAACGAGGAAGCCGAGCTGACGCGCTGTCGCGCCGAGATTGCCAAGGTGAGAATCGAACTTTTGCGCGCATTCAAAGAGTGCGGTGATGCTGATTTTGCAGCGCTGTCGAGGAAACCCGCACTCGCGGGCGCCGAGAATTATCTCAATCGCCTGCGCGAGGAAGCACGCCGGGCCATGAGCGCGGAAAAAGAAGTGCTCGCCACCGAGCTTGGCATCGATGGCATTCAGGCCTGGGGCCGCCTCTACGACATCGTTTCAGCCAAGCTCGAGTTCGATATGGTGTTCCCCGACGGCAGACGAGAAAAGACGCCGATGTCGCAGCGCCGCTCGTTAATGGATCATCCGGACCGGCGCGTGCGGCAGGCTGCTTTCGCCGGTGGTAACCGCGCCTGGCAGACTATCGAGGACACCGCGGCGGCGGCGCTCAACGCCATCGCGGGCACCCGATTGACCCTCAATCGGCATCGCGGCGTCGATCACTTCCTCGATATCGCGCTGTTTCAGGCGGCGATCACGCGCAAGACCTTGGAGGCGATGTTCGAGGCGCTGTGGGCGGATCTCGATCTGCCGCGTCAGATCCTGCGCTTGAAGGCTCAGTCGATGGGGCGCGATCGGCTCGCGTGGTTCGATCTCGGCGCGCCGCTCGATCTACCGGCCCAGGAGAAGCTGACTTGGAAGAAGGCCCGGTCGATGATCGACGCGGCGTTTGGCCAAGCCTATCCCGCGCTGGGCGATTTCTTCAGGGAGCAAGTGATCGGGAAAAACTGGGTCGATTGGGAGCCGCGTGCCGGCAAGCGGCCGGGCGGTTTTTGCACCAGCTCGATGCTCAGCAAAGAGTCGCGCATTTTCATGACCTACAACGAAACTCTGGGGGATGTGTTGACGCTCGCCCACGAAGCAGGACATGCGTATCACGGCGCAATGATGCGAGACGTCCGTCCGTTCGCGCGCGGCTATCCGATGACCTTGGCCGAGACCGCCTCGACGTTCGGGGAGAATGTCTTGATGAACGGCAGGCTCAAAGACCCGGGCGTAAGCGATAACGAAAAGGCGCGCATTCTCGATATCGCCGTGGGGCACGGCGCGGTTTACTTGCTGGACATTCCGGTTCGCTATGAGTTCGAGAAAGCTCTGTACGAGGAGCGGGCGCGCGGGCCGCTCAGCGTGTCGCGCTTGAAAGACTTGATGACGCAAATGCAGCGGCGCGTGCTCGGTGAAGTCCTTGAGCCGGGCGGTGAAGATCCATATTTCTGGGCTTCGAAGCTACATTTTTATATTACCGGCATCACTTTCTACAATTTCCCGTACACCTTCGGCTATCTTTTGAGCCGAGGCCTGTACGCGATGTTCGAGCAGGAAGGCGAGCGCTTTTTGCCGAAATACGAAGAGTTTCTGCGCCGCGCCGGCAGCGATACGGCTGAAAATGTGGTTCGGCAAAGCATCGGCAGAGATATCGACGATGCGCTGTTCTGGCGCGAAGCGATCGCCACCTTGGAGCGGCCGCTCGATCAACTGAAAGCGCTGTTGCCGAAGGTCCTAGCGACGGTATAGCCCCGGGATCGAGCCCCGCAATCGGCAGCCGATTGTGTGTTCCGGTAACTCGAAACTCGTAACCGGAAACCCGAAAACTTTCCGTCAGTCCATCCCCTCCAACAGCGCGGTGCGGAGCAAATCGAGGGCGTTCAGCGTCATGCGCGAGCGGTCGTAGGCGCCCCGCCCGGCGCTCGCGCTTTCGCGCCGCAAAAACGATCTGCCGTCGGTGAGCGAGACGTAAGCCTGACCGCGGGCGAGATTTTGGACCGTACTGGTGGGATCGGCGATGGCGTGCAGCGCGAGACCGAAGTCGCAGCCCGACTGTTGACGCGCGGCCCGGGCCATTGCGTCTGTGAGAAGAACGGGATCCTTCAGCACATCATCGATGCTCTTGCCGCCGGTGGATCTTTGCAGCAAGGCGTGCACGGCGGCGGCGCTATTGCAAATAAATCCGGCGCCAAAATGCTCCGTGCTTGCGCTCTGGAGGCGTTCTGCCAATTGGCCGCAAGTCAGATCTTCGCAGACGGCAACCGTGCGATTTTGTTGGCGGAGCAGTTTTCCGGTGACATGCTCCATCGTGTCATCATCGGCGGCGAAGATTGCCGAGCCCAGCAGGGCGCGCACCTCGGCTTCCAGGGGCGCAATCATTTTCATAGCGTCTTCCCGATTGGCGGCTTTGGCAGCGATGCGCACATCGACCTGGCCGGGAAGGGCCAGAACACCGACAGTCGGATTGCTTGAATTGGCGATCAGATGGCCGACTTTGTCGTCCACCGCACTCTCGCCGATGCCAACGATCTTGAGCACGCGGTAGTGAATCACCTCGGCCAAATTGAATCTTTTTCTGAGATAGGGCTCGACTTCATGTTCGAACAGCCATTTCATTTCCACGGGCACCCCGGGCAACGAAAAAATCACCGCGCGCGGATCCTCGACGACAAAAGAGGGCGCCGTGCCGTTGGGGTTTTTGATCGGGATTGCGCCTTCGGGCATATACGATTGGCGGATGTTGTTGGGCGTCATAGGCCTGCCGCGCCGGCGAAAGTGCTCCTCGACCTGTTCGAGCATGCCGGCATCCTGCACGAGCCTCCGCCCGGTTACTTCGGCGACGACTTCGCGGGTCAAATCATCCTGCGTCGGTCCGATGCCGCCGCTGGTGATGACGATATCGGCGCGCTCCACGGCGCGCGAAATGACTTCCTTCATGCGGGCGGGATTGTCGCCGACCACGGATTTGAAATAGAGATTGACGCCGAGCGCCGTCAGGCGCTGCGCCATCCATGCCGAATTGGTGTCGACGATTTGGCCGAGCAGCAGTTCCGAACCGATCGCGACGATCTCCGCGTTTGCCATAAGATTTCTCCTAATGGTCCAAACTGAATTTATACCGGAGCAAATTCGCTTCACAAGCGCTCTTGAGTGAATATGCATTTGGGGGGAGTGTTGGCGTAAGTCCGTGGTCAGCTTGTTGCAGATCGTGTGGTTTGGCGTTGGTATCAAAGTATCTCATTTCGAACTCTTTCGAGCATCGAAGTCGGCGATTCGGAGGTCGCTTGCCGACGGCCTCAACCCGCCGCGCTTTGATTTACTGCCTTGGATTTTTGTATTGGAAGAAACTCCCTGCTTCCACGCTTTCTACGGAATTTGGCCCTTATTGCCAAGAACAAAGGGCTATTAACCCGGTCCTGCTTGTCGCTTGGCCATTTGTTTGCGACAATGCGCGCCATGATCATCCTTGTCTCGAATGATGACGGAATTCATGCGGAGGGCATTGTCGAACTGGAGCGAAGCCTGTCGGCGTTGGCCGACGTCTATACAGTCGCGCCTGAAATCGAGCAGACGTCGATGAGCCATGCCTTGACGCTGCACCGTCCGCTCAGAGTGCGCGAGCTGGATCCCAAGCGCTTGGCGATCGACGGCACGCCCACCGACTGCGTCAAACTTGCGCTTACCGGTCTTTTGCCGGTGCGCCCTGATCTTGTTGTCTCCGGCATCAATCGAGGTCCGAATCTTGGTGACGATATCATTTACTCCGGCACGGTTTCTGCGGCACTAGAGGGAGCGCTGTTAGGGATTCCGGCCATCGCTGTTTCGCTGGTGACCTTCGAACGATTTGATTTCAAAGTTGCCGCGGAGTTCACCGCGGCGCTGGTTGATCGACTGAAACAGCAGGGCATGCCGCGGGAGATGCTACTCAACGTCAATGTTCCAGCGCTGGCTCGAGAGCAAATCAAAGGGTGGCGCTTTACTCGACAAGGCAAGCGCCACTACAGCGAAAATATTGTCGAGCGCATCGACCCGCGCGGCAAAAAATATTACTGGATCGGCGGCGATGACCTCGGCTACGCTAAAGACGACGGCACGGACTGTATGGCGGTCCATGAAGGATACATTTCGGTCACGCCGCTACAGATCGATATGACCAACTACAAGCGCCTCGTCGATCATCCGGTGGCAGATTTTCCCTGGCCTTGAAGACTACCAACATGGACGCTGAGGAAAAACCGATCCGCTTAGACAAATGGTTGTGGGCTGCGCGTTTTTTCAAGACGCGCGCGCTTGCTGCCGAAGCGATTACGGGCGGAAAAGTCGAGGTCAACGGCGAGCACGCCAAGCCAAGCCGAATCGTGCGTGCCGGTGACAAGCTTTGCGTGCGCCGGGGGGCCTACGAATGGACGGTCGCGGTCAAAGAGATCTCGCGGCTGCGTGGCCCCGCGCCGCAAGCGCAGTCACTTTACCAAGAGACTGAAGAGAGCCGGCGCAAGCGCGAAGCCGCCGCGGTGCGGATGAGATTCGAGCGGGGTGTGGAATATGATATGCCGGGTCGCCCAACCAAACGAGATCGTCGCGCCATAGCCAAACTCAGGCGGAATTGGTAGTTTGCGAGCGAGCGGCTGACCGCCAAGTCTCAACGGCCAGTAAGTTGACTTGGTTGCCGCTAAGGATTAACTGGACTACGTCGTTTGGCTAGGAGGAGGTCTATGCTAGCAAGACTGGTACTGTTTGGCGTTGCGGGTTTTATTGCTTTGGCTTCGACGGTTCTGGCGCAGACCACGCCGTACTTCCAGGGCAAGACTATCGTGCTCATCCAGGGCCGCGAGCCCGGCGGCACCGGAGCGATGCGGACGCAGGCGGCCATTCCCTTTCTAAAAAAGTATCTCCCTGGCGAGCCCATTATCGTCACGCAATTTATGCCTGGAGGCGGAGGCAGGAAGGCGACCAATTTTATCGCGCGCAACGCCAAGCCCGATGGCTTGACAGTCGGCAATGTCGGCTCGGGTCTGGTCGCCAACGCGGTGCTGGGCTCTACCGGCGTCGAGTACGATCTTGATAAGCTCATCTATCTCGGTTCTTCGAACAGTCAGTCGCAGTATGTTTTCGGTTCGGTGGCCAAACTCGGCTTGGATAATCTTGAAAAATTGCGCGCGCGGCCGAACCTTCGCGTCGGCGCGCAGACGGTGGGGCACGATATTTACCTGAACGGCCGATTGTTTTCATGGCTACTCGGTCTAAGGGATCCCAAATTCGTCACCGGTTACTCAGGTCTCGAGCTCGACGTCGCCTTGGAGCGCGGCGAAATCGACGCGCGCGCGAACATCCCCGACACCATCTTGCAACGCAACCCGGAATTCGTCGAGAAGAGGCTGCTGAATTTCCATGCCATTATTCAGATTCCGAAGGAAGATCGCCATCCTCATCCGGCCTTCAACAAGCTGCCGGAACTCGAGACTTTTGTCAGGAATGATCGTGAACGAAAAATTCTCACCCTGTTTCGTACCTTTCGGCTGGTCGGCTCGCCCTACATTCTGCCGCCCGGCACCCCGGCCGAAGCGGCCAATCACTGGCGCGAAGCGATGCGCAAGACTTTCAAGGATCCCCAGTTTTTAAGAGAATTCAAACGGCTGTCTGCTGACGACGCAACACCATTGATGCCGGAAGAGCAGGAGAAGGCGATCAAAGAAATTCCCCGCGATGCCGAGGTTATCGCGCTATTTAATAAAATAGCCGGCGGCGAACCTTTGCCACCGCGGTGATCGATTGACGCAACCGCGCGCAAGCAGCGCAAAAGCCGCAGGCTAAAGAATCTTGCCAGAACTCGCGTGTTCGGTACGGGGCTGTATGCCAAATGCGCGGATCGCGTCCGCGTTAAGCTTTGAAAACAATCCCCCGATCGGCGATGATTTTGAAGGGATATTGCGCCGGCTCGAGGGCCGTGCTGCGCATCTTTTCGATGGTCAATTTGCGCTCGCAGTGGTTGCCGACAACCTCCATTGCCAAAATGAAAGTTCCCGCCACCAGGTACTCCTCGATGGCATGGGAATGCCCATCGGCCGCATAAGTGGTCAGTAGGTTGGTCGTACCGGCGTTGGTTTGCAGGGCGTAAATCAGTTGGCGCGCCTGATCCGGATTGCGCGCAACGAGCAGCGGTGCAACTGGATCAATGACGACCCGAGCCGCGCCTATGCGCGCAATATAGGTGTTCAGATCAGCGGCGACTCTCTGAACATCGACGCCTTTGCCGGGGTCACCGGCGCGCGCGCCGAAATACGCCGAAGCATCGAGGATTAAGAATTCCTTCGACTCGATAAAGGGCGCGAGGTCCCAACCGAGCGAGCTCGCCTGCTCGATCACGTCGGCGGGCTTTTCATCGATTGCCACATAAAGGCATTTTTCCTTGTCCATCAGGCCGCGGACGAGAAACTGTAAGCTGAACACCGACTTACCTGTTCCCGGCCGGCCGGCCACCAGGTAAGTTTTGCCGCGTCTCAAGCCGCCCTGAATGAGAGCGTCGAGTTCGGGAATACCAGTCGGAACTCGCTTCAAACCCATAGAAAGTCTTCAAGAGGCAGCCGCAATGAATAGCCGCGATTATCGAGCGACCCCGGCTCGTTTTCTCAGTTCGGCGCGTACTCTTTCGATGTCGGCCGAAATTCGCTGCTGCAATTGTCTTTTTTGTTCGTGCGAACCGGCGGCGTCAGCGTGATAACTTTTCAACAACGTGTTCGGCTCAATTTCTGCCGCTGTCATGATCGGCGCCACCGGTTCAATCGAGGGTTGCGGTCGCTCCATCGTGAGCACGGCTGAAACGCTATCGGCTGACGGACTTGGGTGTGCCTCTCGTGTAAACGGGTCCTTTGCCTGGTCGCCGGTCCCGCCTGTGTTCGCTCGCGTCTGCACGCGCAAGGCTTGAGTTTCCCATTGCCGCGCCAGCGCCGAGAATTTGTCCAGGGCTGCAGTGAATTTTTCTTCGAGCGCAGCGATGCGCTCCGCGTTCGTGGCCGCGGCGAGCTGATCGATTTTTGCTTGTAAGGCACGAATTTCAGAGATGGCTGATTGCTCAAGGCGTGCTATCTGTTTCTCGATCGCGCGCATTTCCCCGTCGCTGTCATTCCCAGGCGAAGCGGGGATTGCGCCTGAGGTGCTATGGGAATCTCGCGCCATGTCTGCTTTTTCGTCAGGCCGTCCCACCGACTGCGCTCCTAAAGAATCGGAACCGATCGCCGTTTAGCACAAGGCGATAATGAACGCAGTGCTTTACAAGCCAAAAATATGCCATGCACCGGGAAATGACGCGTGCTGACAGTTAATACGACAGCCGGGCGTGAGGCAGTCCGCGCACCACCGGGATCAATGGGTTGCGTCGGCGGAGTTTTGGCCGGTGTCTAATCGGTTGGATAGAGGCGATTCCAAGCGTCTTGTACAACTTTGTCTTGTGGCGCTCCGTGTTGGCAATTTTCGTACCTCTACGCAGAGGCGATTTCGCGCCGCGTCGTCCCGGAGGACATTAGCCGTGGGTGTGATGATCTGGCCGCAATTGACCTACAGAGGGAATGAAACTTGCTCCAAGCGGCGGGTCAGCTGTAGTGGAAACTTCGACGAGGACGGCTTCACGGGCGCGAAATTGCCCTGTGCTGCCAAGGATTGCGAGCGATATTCACGCGCTCCTGAAGCAGCGCAGGTCTGGATCGACCCAAACGACCCAAACTTGAACGGAATCGTGGAATTATGCACGGCAAATTGCGCCAAAACGTCGTCAGCTCGGCTCGCGGGGCTAAGCTCTCTGCAACTCTCGCCGAGGCTGCGCAGCATCGATTTACAAACGGCGCCAAACACCGTGGACAACATTAAAAGGATGCCGTGCCGCGGCCTTTTTCAAGGGACAACCAGCGGGCGGCAAAAACTTCATGAGTTCGAAATATTTCGGTCAGTTTCTGTTGGAGAAGGGCCGCATCACGTCGCCGCAGCTGGCCGAGGCGCTTGATTTTCAGAAGCAGGTCAAGCTTCCTGTCGGCGTGATAGCTCTCGAAGAGGGACTGCTGAGCTCTGAACAAGTCAAAAGGATTCTGGCGCGCCAAGCGCAAGGAGACCTGCTGTTTGGCGATGCGGCGGTCTCCCTTGGTTTGCTCAGCCCGGCGCAAGTTCAGGAACTGTTGAAGCGGCAGACCGGCCACAGAATCCATCTCGGCGAGGCCTTGATCGTCAAGGGCTTCATCAGCGTTGACGCACTCGATGAGGAACTCAAGGAATTTCAAAAAGCAGAAGCGCGGGTCGCCGAGCATCTCGCCAGCGTATTCAGTTTGGTGTCGAACAAAGAAATCGTCAAAACGTTTACTGATTTTATGATGTTGATGTTCACAGATTTCGGCGGCCAGCGGGATGTCAAGGTGGAGCATTGCGAGACCGGAAAAGAGAAGATCAGGCTCTTTCGCTGGATCATCGCGCAAAGGGTCGCCGGAAGAAGCCTGGAGTTTAACTGCTTGCTATCAGTACCGGCAGACCTGATGCTCAAAATGGCTTCCACGATGCTGGACCAAAATATTGACAAAGTGGATGAACTGGCGCTCGATGCGACCAAAGAATTTGTCAATATCGCGAACGGCAATGCCTGCGCCAAGCTCGCGGAACGCGGCGTCGCGCTAACGATGGAGCCCCCAGAGATCTACGAAAACAGCAGCCGGCCTCACGCGGTTTACAAGAGCGACGTGGTCTGTGTCCATCTCGCCGCGCCTGAAGCCAAGTTAGAAATGGCTTTCGAATTCTAGCCCGAAAATGCATGCCGGACCAACCGGGGCTTGGCTCTCAGCAAAGTTGAGCTAAGCGCCGGTCGGTTTGCGATTTTTCCCGATCGCTCCGGTCGGGCAAAGGGGCAGCAAGGCGCAGTGCGAGCAGGCCGGATTACGGGCGTGGCATAGCGCGCGGCCATGAAGGATCAAACGGTGCGAGAATGGCGTCCATTGTTCGGGCCGAAGAATCTTCGCGAGATCATCCTCGATCTTGGCCGGATCCGCGTGCCGTGTGAGACCGAGACGCTGCGATAGCCGTTTACAATGAGTATCGACGGCAATACCAGGAATGCCGAAACCGTGGCCACGCACCACATTCGCGGTTTTCCGCCCCACGCCGGCAAGACGCGTCAGATCCTCCATTGAGGAGGGCACTTCACCGCCAAACTCATCCATGAGCTGCCGGGCGCAGTTTTTGAGCGCTTTCGCTTTGGCGCGATAGAGTCCGAGGGATCGGATGTAGGGTTCAATTGCCGCTGGCGCGGCCCGGGCCAACTCCGCTGGGCTCGGATAACGATCGAACAGGGCTGGAGTGACTTTGTTGACCGCGGCGTCGGTGCACTGTGCAGAGAGAATCACCGCGATCAAAAGCTCAAAAACGTTGCGATGTTTGAGGGGGCATTCGATGCCCGGGTAGAGTCCCGCCAGGCGCTCTGCAATTCTGTTGGCGCGGGCGGCCTTTTCCTGCGCTGGCTCGCGCCGCCACGAGCGGATTCGAGGGCCCGAGTCCGAAGCGGCACGCTGGTGCTCAGCCGGCGTGACGGACGCGAAAAGCGTTCTTGCCGGCATAGACGGCCCGCTTGCCCAAATCCTCTTCGATGCGCAGCAGCTGATTGTACTTCGCCGTCCGCTCGCCTCGGCAGGGCGCCCCCGTTTTGATTTGTCCCGCGCCGGTTGCGACGGCGAGGTCGGCAATGGTGACATCCTCGGTCTCGCCGGAACGATGCGACATCACCGTGGTATAACCGGCCTCTTTTGCCAATTTCATCGTCTCAAGGGTTTCGCTCAGGCTGCCGATTTGATTGACCTTGACGAGTATCGAATTGGCCACGCCGCTCTCGATGCCCCGCTGTAAGCGCGTTTTGTTGGTGACAAAAAGATCATCGCCCACCAGCTGGATTTTTTTGCCCAACGCTTCAGTCAACATGCGCCAGCCGTCCCAATCGTCCTCGGCAAAGCCATCCTCCAGCGAGATAATGGGATACTGCCGGACCCAATCTTCATAGAGTCGCACCATCTCTTCACGGCTGCGCCGGCGACCATCGGATTTCTTGAACACATAAGTGCCGTCCTCGTAAAATTCGCTGGACGCGACGTCGAGCGCCAGCGCCACTTGGGGTCCCGCCTTGTAGCCGGCGGCGCCGATCGCCTCCAACAAAAGCTCGATCGCTTCGGCATTGCTCTTAAGGCGCGGGGCAAAGCCGCCCTCGTCTCCGACGCTGGTCGAGAGCGCGCGATCGTGCAAGACTTTTTTGAGCGTGGCAAATATCTCCGCGGCGGCGCAAAGCGCGTCCTTGAAGGTCTTCAGGCCATAAGGAACGATCATGAATTCTTGCACGTCAACATTGTTGTCGGCATGGGCGCCGCCGTTAACCACGTTCAGCATCGGCACGGGTAAGGTTTTTGCGCCCGCGCTGCCGAGATAGCGATAGAGCGCCAAACCCTGAGCGTGCGCCTGAGCATGGGCCACCGCCAAGGAGGTGCCCAGAATCGCATTGGCGCCGAGCTTGCGCTTATTGGGCGAGCCATCGAGCTCAAGCATGATCCGATCGATAGAAGCTTGGTCGCGCGCGTCGCGGCCGCGCAAACGGGGCGCGATTTTTTCGTTCACATGGGCGACCGCCCGAGCCACGCCCTTGCCCAGAAAACGCTTGCCGCCGTCGCGCAGTTCGACCGCTTCATGGACTCCGGTGGATGCGCCCGAAGGCACCGTGGCGCGACCGATGGCGCCATTTTTCAAGCTGACCTCCACCTCCACCGTCGGTTGGCCGCGAGAGTCGAGTACTTCGCGCGCGTGCACCCGTTGAATCTTCATGCCCACCCCCGAGAAGATGCAAAAATCCGAGACAAAAATGCACAATGTGCTATATTGGCACGCGCTACCATGAATTTGCAATTCCGCCCGCCCGCGCATTGGCCGTTCTACCTGCTCGGCGCATTGATTTTGCTGCTGATGGTGGTGACGATCGTCGGCGAGCGCGGCGCGCTTCATCTTTGGCGCCTGCGCGGCGAAAAAAGTCAGCTGGACGAGCAGAATTACCGGCTGCAAAAAACCAATGAAGAGCTGCGACGGCGGATCAGTCGGATTCGTCACGACAACCGTTATCTGGAAAAGTTGGCGCGTGAGGAGTTGAATCTGGTGCGGCCGGGCGACGTGGTTTACCGCTTTCCGAAGGTTCAAGCCAGTCAGCGCACCGGCGCGCCTACGGAGAACGCCTTTCCACCGCTCCGGTCAGAGGAACAAAAATAACCTCGGTCAGGGTCTCGCTGACTTGCTTGCCGGCCCGTTTGCGGACTCGCGTGAGACGCTGGGTACGGGCCGGCTGGCCGAGCGGCAGAATGATTTGGCCGCCCTCGCTGAGCTGGCGCCACAGCGGCGGCGGGACCTCGGGCGTCGCGGCGGTAAACAAGATCGCGTCGAAAGGCGCCTTTTCTTCCCAGCCAAAATAACCGTCGCCGATTTTGATCTGTACGTTGTCGACGCCGAGTCGGCTGAGACGCTTTTGGGCTTGTTCCGCCAACCCGGGGATGATCTCAATCGAATAAACCACCGCCGCCAATTTTGCCAGTACGGCCGCTTGATAGCCGGAGCCCGTGCCGATCTCCAGCACCTTTTCACTGCCTTTGAGCGCCAGCAGCTCGCTCATGTAAGCGACGATATAAGGTTGCGAGATCGTCTGTCCGGAGCCGATCGGCAACGGCCGGTCATCGTAGGCCGCCGCTTGCTGATCAGTGGGCACGAAGAGATGCCGCGGCACGGCCTCCATGGCGGCCAAGACGCGGGCATCTTTGATGCCACGGTTCCTGAGATCGCGCTCGACCATGAGCCGGCGCGCCGCGAGATAGGGATCTTTTTTTGAGCGCGAGCGGGGTTCGCTGTCGGCCGAGGGGAAGGCGCAGGGAACCAGCGGCAGCAGTAAGAGCGCGGCGAAGACGCGCCAATAGCTAAGTTTTATCCTTGAAGACAAAATGGTAATACTCATCCATATCCATCAAAACATCCAACTCGGAGGGGTCTTTCAAACGCACTTCAATGAGCCAACCGTCGCTGTACGGGTCCTCGTTGATTAGCTTGGGATGGTCTTCCAAATGAGGATTGACGGCGAGCACCGTGCCCGTCACAGGCGCGAACAATTCGTGTACCGTTGAAACGGTCTCGATCTCGGCAAAAATCTCGCCCTCTTCGATTCTATCGCCGATGTCCGGCAATTCCACCGAGATCACCGGGCCGAGCGCGTCCTGTATGTAGTTGGTCAAACCGACTCGAGCGTGCTGGTCCTCGACACCGACCCAGACGTGACGCTTGCTGACTTTGACTTCCCGTTCCGTCATAGCCTTTTTTTCGATCACTATAGACTCGACGAATTCCTGTCAAGAGGATTTTCTCCGCCGGTCGCCCAGGGCGGATGGCTTGTAGCCGCTCACGATTCGGTTCACAATCCGGTATGCTTCGTTTCTCGCCCAATGCCAACCGTGCCCATTCGATTGCGTGGCACGAGTGGAGCGACGCCGCGTTTGAGCGGGCGCAGAACGAGAGCAAACCGGTGCTATTGTTTCTGGCGGCATTTTGGTGCCGCTACTGCCAGCGCATGGACGAGGAAGCTTTCTCGGACGCCGAAGTCATCGCGCTGCTCAATGCTTATTTCATTTCGCTGCGGGTCGATTATGCGCAGCGGCCCGATGTCGACGCGCGCTACAATCTCAACGGCTGGCCAACCCTCGCCTTCATGGCGCCGCATGGCCAGTTGCTCGCCGCGGTGAATTATTTGCCGGCTGATCAGCTCAAGGAGCTGCTCATCGACGTCTACATCGGCTATCAGCAGCGCGAAGAAGAACTTGGCGCCGCAGAACAAACTCCGGCCGAGCAGGCGGCGCCGGTGCGGCTCTCCGATGGCGAGCTGGCCGCCAACTTGGCAAAGATCAGCGACAGCATCATGGCGCTGGCCGATCGAACCCACGGCGGTTACGATCGCGGCCAGAAGTTTATCCATCCGCAGGTTAACGAGTTTCTGCTTGGACGCTACCGCGCGACCAAGGATCGGCAGTATTTGGATCAGGTCTGCCTAACCCTTGAACGGATGCGCGCCGGAGCGCTCTACGATGCCGAAGCCGGAGCTTACTTTCGCACCGCTTCCAACCCCGATTGGAGCCATCCGCACCGGGAGAAATTGCTAGCGGAGGAAGCCGGACTGCTGGCCAACTGTCTGTCTGTATTTCGCCTCTCACGGCGTGGCGAATTTCGGCGCATGGCTGAAGAGATTATCGAGTACTTAGACGGTAAACTCTTAGACCCGGCCAGCGGTGCTTTCTTCGGCTGCGAGGATTTTCTACGGCGAGAAAGTGGCGCTTCGGGCGGTGATTTCTTCACGATTATCGATCGCTGCATCTACGTCGAGGCCAACGCAGTCGCCGCTGCGGCTTATCTCGATGCCGCCGTGCTCTTAGACGAGTCGAGTTATCGTGACCGAGCGCTCGCTGTTATGGATTTCCTCTTGCAACACTGCCGCGGTGATGCGGGCGGAATGTGTCACTTTTTTGACGGCAAACCGCAGGTGCGGGGATTGCTCCAGGATCAAGCTCACATGGGAATCGCGTTGGTTGATGCCTATAAGGCGACCGGTGCCGATCGGTATTTGGACGACGCCAAGCGGCTGGCCGAATTCATTTTGGTCGAGTTGAAAAATTCTGCCGGCGGTTTCTACGATATTCTCGCGCAGGAGACCGCCGCGCTCGGGGGGCGCTTGACGCTGATCGAACTAAACGGCGCCGCGGCAACATTTTTTTGCCGGCTTAGTCATGCCGCACGCGATGCGAGGTACCGCGATGGGGCGCGGCACGCTTTGGGTGCATTTGCCGGGGATTTTGAATCTTACGGGATCCACGCTGCGCCTTTCGGGATTGCGCTACAAACTTTTCTTATCCCTTGATCTTCATCTCTGCCGCGAGGATGCGATTGTCCGGTGTGCCTTTCCAGATCACGTTTCTGGCCACGCCGTAGATTTCCGCTAACGTGTAGAGCGGCACGAAGGGGGCGTCTTCCATGATCAAGCGTCCCGCTTGTTGAAGGATACTGACCCGTTTCTTCTGATCGGGAGTGCGCTGTTGTTCTTCGATGAGCTTGTCTAGTTCCGGGTTGCTGTAACCGATGCGCTTGGTGACGCCGGTGCGGAAGTACTGATCGTAGAGCGTATCGGCGTCGGAGGCGGTGCGGCCGGCGTAGTAAAAGGGCAGCTTGCCGCCGTTGACGCCGTCCTTGCCCCAGTAGACCGCGTATTCTTGGCCAACGAGTTCGACTTTCACACCGGCTTTACCGAGCTGATTGGCGATCACCTCGCAAACTTCCCTGCCTTTGAGGTGGCGGTCGGGTGAGAAATGCAGCTTCAGCTCGAGACCATTAGGATAACCGGCTTTAGCAAGGAGGTCGCGGGCCTTTTTCGGATCGTAAGGATAGCGCTTCATCGCCGGGTCGAAGCCGGTCATGTTGGAGGCCACGGGACCGTTCAGCACTTCGCCGTTGCCGGCGAAGATGTGTTTCATCATCAGCGTCGGATCGAGGGCGTGGCTGATCGCCTGGCGCACGAGCTTGTTATCGAATGGCCTATGCGTGACGTTCATTGCGAGAAAATACATCCGAAAGCCCGGCACTTTTTCCACCCGCACGCGTGGATGTTTCTCCACGCGGTCGATTTCTTCGATGGGCAAATTGCTGATCACGTCGGCTTGTCCCGAGATCAAACCGGCAATTCGCGCGGATTCTTCTTTGACGCCTTTCAAAATGACTTCTTTGATGTCCGCTCTGCCGCCCCAGTAGTCGTCGTTTCGGGTCAAGATCAAATTACCGCCGCGTTGCCAGCTGACGAACTTATACGGACCGGTGCCGATGGCGTAGCTGTCGGCTTGCTCACCGTGCTTCTCCGCCGCGGCTTTGCTGATGATGTAGCGTGTGTCGAGACGATCGAGCAGCAACGCATTGGGATTTTTCGTGTTGAAGACAACCGTGAAATCGTCCGGTGCCTCGACCTCAAGCTCCTGGATGTCGCCCCCTTGAAGGCTGCGCTTGTCGGTTTTCATGCGCTCGATAGAGTAGACCACGTCCTTTGAGGTGAACGGCGCGCCGCTGTGAAAGCGGATGTTCTTCTTAAGCTGAAAGATCCAGCGTCGCCCCTGAAATTCCCACGAATTGGCGAGCACGCCGACGTAGTCCTTGCGGTTGTAGTCCCACACGATCAGCGGCTCGATCAGGTGCAGCCAGATGCCGTTGATGCCGCCGCCGCTATAAGCGTAGGGATTTAGCGAGTCGAGACTCACGCCTTGATAGATGACAACGCGGTCTTTCGACGCTGCATGGACGGTACGCGCTAGCGTCGTCGCGGTCAGAGTGCCGAGGGCTGCGGTCGCCGATCCCTGAAGGAAGCGGCGTCGAGTGATTTTGGTTTCGTTCACGGCGATTCTCCTTGTGGGCTCCTTATAGCACTGGCAAAAGGAGCGCGGCAAATTTAATTGTGCGCGATTCAGCGGTTCAGCGTCGGCTTGACAGCGCGGCGCCGGAACGACTATCACCAAAAAGTGGCTCTCAGACCGGGAGGTGAGTTCATGGACATCAAATCACTGGTCGATCCAGAGGGCGGCCTGTTGGATCGGCGTATTTTCGCCGACCCGGAAATCTACCGCTTGGAACGCGAGCGCATCTTTGCGCGCTGCTGGCTTTTTCTCGGTCATGAATGCGAGATTCCCCACCCTGGGGATTTTGTCACGCGCTATATGGCCGAAGAGCCGATGATTTTGGCGCGGGACGCCAGCGGTCAAGTGCGCGCACATTTAAACATGTGTCGTCATCGCGGCAATCGTGTCTGCCGCGCCGATCGCGGCAACACCAGACTGTTCCAATGTTCTTATCACGGTTGGTCTTACACGACCGACGGCAAACTGGCGCTGGTGCCGATGGTGGATGCTTTTGGTAACCTCAATCGCGCTCAGTGGGGACTGGTATCTGCAGCTCAAGTGGACACTTACAAAGGCCTGATTTTCGCCACCTTCGATGCCGATGCGCCGCCGCTGCGCGAATATCTGGGGGACATGGCCTGGTACCTCGACATCCTTCTCGACCGTCGGGACGGGGGCACCGAGGTGAGTGGCCCGCACCGGTGGTTATTAAATGCCAATTGGAAAACCGCGGCAGAAAATTTCGGCGGCGACGGTTATCACATTGCATCCACCCACGGGTCGGCGCGCGAGCTGGGCATCGATACCACCACGATGCAAACGAGGCGGTGGAACAAAGGCTGCCAGATCGCCTGCGGCAACGGCCATGTTCTGGTCTCCTGGCTGACGCCGCCGGACGGCGGGCCGTGGTTCGCGCAGCCGGACGACGAACTCGTCGATTACATGAAAGCCCACGCCGCGGAGATCGAGAGCCGGCTGGGAGAGGTGCGGGCGCGCAAGATTTCGCCCTCGGCGGGTACGGTCTTCCCGAACTTATCGGTGCATTGGCTGACGCGGACGATCCGCGTTTGGCAGCCGCGCGGACCGGACAAGATGGAGATCTGGAGCTGGGCGATCGTCGATAAGGCGGCAACGGCAAGAATCAAGGACGTGATGCGCTTTGTATCGCAATACCGCTTCAGTCCCTCGGGCGTCTTCGAGCAGGACGACATGGACAACTGGATCCAAGTCACCGGTGCGGCAAAGAGTCTGATCGGGCGGCGTTATCCGGCCAATTACCAAATGAGCGGCAACGAGCCCCCCGTCGAACTCGATCTGCCGGGAACCGTTAAGAGCCGCTTCAGCGACAACAATCAAATCGCCCTCTACATGCACTGGGCGAAAATGCTGCAAGCCACTCGTTGGAGCGAAATCATGAGCGCGGCCAATGGCTAACGAGCTACGCAGGGAGATCGAAGATTTTTATTACCTGGAAGCCGAGCTCCTCGACAGCCGCAAACTGCGCGAGTGGTTCAGTTTGTTGACTGAGGACGTGCGCTACTGGATGCCGATCCGGCATAACCCGCTGGAACGGCCGCAAGAACTGGCCGAAGAATTGTCCAAGCCAGGCGAAGCTTACTATTTCGACGACGACGGCAAGAGTTTGAAAATGAGAGTCGAAAGGGCCTATTCGAAAACAGCCTGGGCGGAGGTGCCGCCGTCGCGCACGCGCCATTTGATCACCAACGTGCGCGTCAAAAACGAGCGTGACGACGAGATCGTGGTCGAGTCGAACTTCTTGGTCTACCGCACGCGCATGGAAACCGATAAAGATCTATTCGTCGGGACACGCCACGACGTTCTGCGCCGGGTGAACGGCGGCTTCAAGATCGCCCGCCGCACGATCATCCTTGACCAAGCGGTGCTCGACGCCAAGAATATCAGCGTGTTTTTTTAGCAATCATCCGGCTCGAGCTAACGGCGGCTCGCTTCGATGGGATAACCGCGCCTGACCCAACCCGAGTAGCCTTCCGGCATGATGAAGACATTCCGATAGCCGCGATATTCGAGAAACACCGCGCGATCGGCGATGTCATAGGGTTTGCAGTCACAATAGAGAACGACGCGGCCCGACTTGGGGATCTCGGCGAAGCGGCTGGCCACTTCGGCGAGGGGCAGCGAGCGTGCGCCAGGGAGACGGCTTTGCTGATATTCCTTCACGGGTCGCATGTCGATGAAAATCAGCTTTTCACCCGCATCCATGAGTTGCTTGGCGCGTTCGGCGCTAAGTTTATCGACCGTGTCTTCTACCCCGTGGCCGGCAAGCCCGACCGATGCGGGTAAGAGCATCAACCAAAATAGAAGAGATAAAGCTGAGCGAAACTCAGTTCTCCTGCCGTTTATCATAACTGACGGTCACATTTTTGTTGTCATCGGTCCAGGCGACCCTCCCTTTCACGCCGGGGGTGTAGCGCATGATCCAGAAGCCGCCGCCGGGATCCGATGAACTTGCGAACACCAATCCGTTGTCATGAGCAAAAACGTCATCGGCATGCCCGGCGTCTGATTTGACCCGGCGAAAGACGGGCGGCACGAAGTGGCCTACGGCTTTGGGGTGATAGGGATCGGAAATATCGATGGCCCAGAAACCCGAGTTTTCCCAGGCGCTGAATACGATGTTTCCTTTGACCATGCGCTCGATATCATGAATGCCGAAACGCCGGCCCGGCCGATCGGGCGGACAAAATCGGTTGAGCGGCAAACGGAACGTGCCGATCTGCACCGGATTGGGTTCATGGCGCACGTCGATAACGTGCAAATAGCCGAAGGGACACTGTTTTGCCGAAGTGATTTCGTCGGTGGCGAGGATGATGTCGGGCCTGCCGCCGTGCGGCGGCACGACGATGCCGATGCTGTGGGTGTTGCCTTCTTCCGGAGGGGACCATTTAATCGGGCTTATTTTGCTGGGTTTGCGGATATCGCTAATGTCGAGAATAATCACGCCTTGATCGCGATACGCGAGGTAGGCGCGATCTTTGTAGGTTGTCATGTCGTGTAGCGAGACCCATATTTTTGGCAGCCCTTCGCGTAAACCGCCGTCATCGATCCAGTTCGCACCGATTTTTTCGCCGCCGGCGGTGTGCTGGCCGGGAAACCACCAGCGCGACACTTCCGTTGGTTTGGCAGGATTATTAATGTCGACGATCAGCAAGATCGCGCCAAAGTAGCCCGCCATGGTCGTGGCGATAAAAGCGAACTTCCCTTGCTTGGGATCTTCATGGAGCCAAAAGCCGTGCACGCCGCGATTGGGCGCTTGATCGGTTCTGAAGAATCCGGTCTCGCGCGGCTTGGCAGGGTCGCTGACATCGAAAAGACGAATCCCGGAGGTCCAGCTCTTGATCTTCTCGTCGCGCACCCCTTCTTGGTTAACGACCAGTGTGTTGCCGAGGACGTCGATATATTGGCTCTGTACGCTCGGATCGTTTTTGACCTGAGATGCAACTTTGGGCCGCGCCGGATCGCTCACGTCGAGGATCGTAAAGCCCTGATAGTTCGATATGTAGGCGTACTTGCCGTCTTTGCTAACGCGAAACTCAGCGGCTTGATCCCAGCCGTTCAAATCGCTGTAAGAGAGGATGGTGAAGTTCTCGAGTTCGCCGTAGCTGGGCTGCCGTTCCTTGGCGCCACCCAAGATTTGCGTCTGCCCCAACGCTGCCGAGACGAAGGTGGAAAAAAGCGCGATCAGTAGCAGACTCCGCAGAGCCGATGCTGCTTTCATCGTGAGCGCCCTCCCGAATGTTTCGCTGAAACCGCAGCTTCACATACCGCCCGGGCCAACTCCTGTCAACTGAAAACGCCAACCCGGGGGTGAATTAGATTTTTTGCCAGGATCGACATCTGTGCGTTTGCGGTTTACTGGCGTTGTCGCTTAAGATCATCGAATGAAGCATGTAAGTGGAGACGGCTATGTCGATTGAAGGACTTCGCTTTGGTCATGTGGCGTTTAAAGTTGCGGACGTGGAGAAAAGCATTCGCTGGTACGGTGATGCGTTCGGCGCCAAAGTTATTTACCGCGTGGCGTCAAGCGGCGATCGTCCCGAGCTGATGTTTTTGGAGTTCGCCAAGGGGCAATGTGTGGAATTCTTCACTGGCGGGAAAAACATGTTGCCATCGCCGCCGGATCCCATCGGCTATATTCACTTTTGCCTGGTGGTCGACAATTTGGACCAGGCGCTCGATCATCTCGCCAGGATGAACGTCGAGCCGGAGCGAAAATTTATCGGGCGCGCGAAACAAAAAATCGCCTTTATCTCCGATCCCGACGGCAACAGCATCGAGCTGATGGAGATCCCGCCGGAGTCGGAAATTTATCGGGCCTATCCATAACCCAGGCGCGTCTTGTGCGACGAGCCTGCTTTTGCCGATAAAACAAACCCCTTATTAAGACTGACGAGAGGCAGGTGAGGTTACGTTATGCAGCCTACCCGATTTTTGGGCCTCATATTCCGGGAACATGATAGTCGGAGGTGGAAATCAAATGCTTTTGCGAGCTGTTTCCACACGCTCTTCACCGATTTACTTGTCATTTTCCAGAAGATTAAGTTGGTGTCACCGCGCTATTGCGATACATCTTCCAAGCCCCTTCCCCTAAACTCTTCAACCTTTTAACGGTTCCAAGCTTCTTAGAAAATCGATGATGACGCCAGAAGAAAGCGAACGATTGACTAAGACCGGGCACGGCACTCCGTGCGGCGAGCTGATGCGGCGCTTTTGGCAGCCGGTCGCATTATCGGAAGAGTTGGGCGCCGACAAGCCGCTGCCGGCGACGATCCTCGGCGAGGAGCTGATCCTCTTCCGCGACGGCAAAGGAAAGCCGGCGTTGATCGGACGCTACTGCGCGCATCAGGGTGTCGACATGATCTATGGCTGCGTCGAGCCCGAGGGGCTGCGCTGCATGTATCATGGGTGGCTGTTCGACAACCGGGGCATGGTGGTGATCCGCGGCGATTGGTTACCCGAAAAACAGCGGCGTTGGGACGTCGGACAGCCAGCTTACCCGTGCGTGGATCGCTGCGGCGTTATTTTTACCTACATGGCAAAAGGGGAACCGCCGCCCCTGCCCATACAGGAACTTGCCGAGTCGTTCCGACCTCCTGCGCCGGCTAAAGTTAACCGCGAAGAGCCTTATCTTCACGGCATGGTCGAGATCGGCGAAGCGAACCCCGGCGACGTGCAATTTTTCGTGCCTAATCTCTTGGCGTGTCCAGCGTCAAACCCCCAAGGCTCGGCTCGTCTGCGCTGGCATGTGCCGGTTGACGACAAGTCCCATATCGTGTTCACGTTGCGCGGCGCAGTCGGGCCGCAGTTCAAAGGCGAGCCCTGCGCATCGCTCGATGAGCGGTTGCTCAAGGCGATGGAACCCAACCCGCCGCGGCCGGCGCCCTAGGCCGCGTCTTCTCGCGAAAGTTTAGCCTGGCAATCGCTCCAACAGGCGCCCCAGATTGACGATCACCTCTTCGATGTCGTCCAGCGAGTTCCAACGCGGCGAGCCGCCGAGGTGGGGTGTGACGATGACGTTGGCAAATTGGATCAACGGGTCGTCGGCGTTGCCGGGCTCTTCGTAGAACGTGTCGAGGCCGTAGCCGCCCAATCGCTTTGATTCCAAAGCTTGACGTAGCGCGTTGCGCTCCACCAGGTTAGGCTGCGAAACGTTGATCAGAAACGCGCCAGGCTTGATTAGCGCCAATTCCCGATGGCCGATAAAATTCGCGGTCGCGGGGTTGCGCGGCAAATGCAGGCTCACGAAATCGGAGGTCGCCAGGAGTTCTTCGAGACTCACGAACCTGGCTTGATATTGGCGTTCGACTTCCTCGGGCAGCCGGCTGCGCTGTGTGTACACGATTGGCATGCCGAGCGCGTTGGCGCGTAAAGCGAGTTCGCGGCCAATCTCGCCCAGGCCGATGATTCCCAGTTGCTTTTGGTAGAGCGTGATCATGTTCGGGATGCGGGCCCAGTTGCCGTTTGGCGTATGTGCGCGATTGTAAATCGTCGGTTGATAACCTGCCGCTTTGAGCTGCTCGACACTGATCAAGTTTGCATTTCGGGTTATCTGGCGGGCGAGCGCAAGCATGAGCATCAAGCCCTGCTCGGCCGTGGAGATGTTGGCGCGGCGTCGAATGGTGAGAATGGTTACGTTATTTCGCTCACAGGCGTCGTGGTCGATGTTGCGCGTCGTGAAGCCGTATTTTTGGACGAATCTCAGCGCGCCGCCGGCGGCGGCGATTTCTGCACCGCCGAAGCTCAGCTCCTCGACCACTCCCACGGTGGCGCCCGGGAGATTGGCGCGCAGCTCGTTTTGGCTGTCGACGAGGCGAACCTCCGAAGGATAAAGCCCGGGCACCTGCCGGCGGATATTTTCACACCACGCGCCGAAGTCCGCCAGGTCGTGCAGGCAAAAGTGGGCGAAGGCTTGGAATCGTTCTTGAGCGGCAGTGGGATCGAGCACGACATTGATCAAGCGCAGGAAAGTGTCGTTTTCGACGACGAGTTTGTAGCGGGTAGAGAGCGCCATCGTGGAGACCTGCCCTCACCTTCGCCCTCTCCCGCTTCGCGGGCGTGGGGATCGGATTAGGCAAGAAGGCATTGTAAGTATGGACATGACAACGACTGATTCAGCTCACCCCGCAGACGGTTCCGGATCGACCCTCAGCGCTTTTAAAAAGCGCGTCAGCATATTATAGGCACCGATCAGCATCGTCAGTTCAACCGTCTGGCGTTCGCTGAAGTAATTTCGCAAATCGGCGAAAATATCGTCGGCAACGTCGATGTCTCGGGTCATGGCGTCGGTATAGGCGAGCAGCGCGCGCTGCGGCGCGCTGAACAAATTCGATGAGCGCCAATCGGCGATCGCCGCCACCTGTGCAGGGGTCAGACCTTCCTTAAGCGCGTAGGCCGGCCCATGCGCCTGCTGGACATACTCTACATCATTTAAGATCGCCACCCGTATGACGGCGATCTCGCGACTCATGCCGTCGATTTCGGTACCGTAGCGGACCGCCTGGTTGAGATCGAACCAGGCATTGGCCAGCGCCGGACTGTGCAGCATCAGACGATAAATGTTGATCAACCGCCCGCCCCGGGCGCCTTTGATTTTGCCGATTATTTCGGCGAGCTCAGGGTGATCCAGTTCATCCAACAAGCGTACACGCGCCATAATGTCCTCTCTAATAATTCACTTTTATCGAACGCCCGGTCCATTATTTATCGAGTTCGAGGATTTCGCCGGCGGCGTCGAGTGACGCCGCCGTGACGCCTCGGCGCTTTTGCGTTATACTGACGCACACGCCAATGCCCGGGTTGATCATCTTTGCCGCCCAAGGCCCGGCCAAGCGGCTCAAGGCCGTCGCGCTGGGATTGGGATTGGCGCTGACGGCGCTAACCATTCGCCACTGGTCGAGCACCTTTACCTACGGTTATCCTCCGTGTAGCGACTGCGTTGCCGACTTCGCGCAATTTTATGCAGGCGCCAAGCTGATTTGGCAAGATCCGTCCAACCTCTATTCCTACGCCCACCAGGTCGCGATTCAAAAGGCGCTCGATCCGAGAATCGCCGATTCGACCCAGCCGTTCGCATATCCACCCTTTATGGCTCTTATCATCATGCCCTTGGGTTGGCTGCCGTTTCCATGGTCCTTTGCGTCGATGACCCTAATAAACGCCGGGCTGCTGTGGCTCGTGCTAAGGCTGCTCATTCGAAAGCTGGATCTGAACCAAAATCAGACCGAGTGGTTGCTGCTCGCGACCTTCTGCAATTTCGGTGTGCACCATGTCTTTTTGCAAGGGCAGACTTCGATCATCGTCCTGGCCTGCCTCACGGCGTTCATGTTCGCCGTGCTCGATAGCAGACAGGTCGCAGCCGGTTGGTGGGGAGCGTTTCTCCTTTTCAAGCCTCAGCTCGTGGCGGTTCCCATGATCGTTCTCGCCTTTAGGAGGCTTTGGAAAGCGTTGTTTCTGGCCGGCGCGATGACCGTCGCTTTGTGCGCGCTTTCGGTTTTGCTTGTCGGCCTCGCCGGTATTACCGAATATTTTCAGCTGTTGAAATTCTATGCCACGTCCGAAAGCGGTTTTGGCAGCTACCCTGAGCGCATGCACAATCTAAGAGCATTGGTGCAATACTATATCCCCTTTTCTCATGCTCACTACGGTTGGCTCGCTTTCGTGATTCCGATCGCGGCGTTGACTATGTGGATCAATGCGCTCGACCGCGGCCTCGGACAAACTTCCGCGTATTTATGGATTGCCAATTTTGCCGCAGCCATGCTGCTGACGCCGCATCTTTATCCGCATGATCTGGCTCTTGTGATTGTGCCGAGCGCTTTCATGCTAAGGCTTTGCCCTGCGCCGGTCCCGTGGTTTGTCGCGGCGCTGTTGATCCTCGTCGGAGTCCTGCCGGTCGCCTCGTATGTCGCGCCCGTTCGAACGCCACCCCTGATCCCCGTCATTCTCCTCCTTGCTCATGTGGCGAGCGTCTGGCAGATACGGAAGCTCGCCAATTCCAGCTCCTCTTCGAGCGGGATTGGCGCACGATCCGATCTGCCGAACCCGAGCGCCAACGCCCCCAGAGCTTAGAGCGACTGGCGTTTTTCCAGCCGCAAGCGAAAATTTGCCTGCTGAATTGTCACGCTGCGCCGCTTGCCGTTTTTGGACAAATCTTCCACTAGATTCACGACCGGATGGCTCGCGCTGTATCGACGCGGCGGACCCGCGGCACGCATCCTGGCGACGTCTTCTTTGCTCGAGAAAAAGCGCAGCAAAAGCTCCTCGTCGCTGGCACCGTCGGCGGCGTATTTTTTGCGCAGATCTTCGAGGGAATCACTCGGGTGCGGCCGTTCGGCGATTTCTCGGGCGCGCGACCGCTTCAGGATTTTATCTTTCACATCGGGGTCCATGAGATCGGCGCCCTCTTTTCCCCAGATGCCCATGGCGTATTCGATGCTCTGATCCGTCACTTCTTTGTAACGCTCGCCGACGATGACGTTGATCGCCGCCTGGCTGCCGACGAACTGCGACAGCGGCGTGACCATGATCGGATAGCCGAAGTCGGCGCGCACCTGCGCCGCTTCCGCCAAAGTCTCGTCTAGCTTGTGCGCCATACCGACACGGCCGAGTTGGTAGCGGAGATTTGAGATCATGCCACCTGGGATCTGGTGCAGATATTGTGAGTAATCGTATTCAGGGGTTACGCCGGCGGGGAGATTTTCCTGCCGGGCGCAAGCTGAGAGGAACGCCGCCGCACGGCGCAGCGGCTCTTCGTTGATCGCGGTTTTGAAGCCGAGAGCGCGTGCATTCATGGCCACGCTGAAAATCGAGGGATTTCCCGAGCCGTTGGCCAGGGGTGGAATTGCCGTGTTGATGTGATGCATGCCTGCTTTGATCGCTTCCAAGCAGCACAGGACGCCGAGACCCGTGGTGCAGTGCGTATGCAGTTCCACAATCTTTCCGCCGGCTGCCTTAAGAATCGCCGGCACCGCGGTTCGAGTACGCTCGGGGGTCAAGAGCCCGCCGGGATCTTTGAAGATGACGCGGTCGACGTTGAGCGCAAAGGCGTCGCGAACCTTATTGGCGTAGTATTCGTCCGTGTGGCGCGGCGAAACCGTGTAAATCAAATTGATGATCGGTTTCAATCCGGCATTTTTCGCTTGTTTGACACGCCACGCCCAATCGCGCGCATCGTTCCATGAGTCGGAGATGCGTACTTCTTTGACGCCGACGTTGGCCATACAGGTGTCAAAGAGCTGGTGCAGCGCGTCGGGGTAAATTGCAAAGCCGCTGCGCGTGCCGTGGATCAAACGGAGCGGTGTGCG
>Ga0073934_10002691_pt1 | contig 35750 bp, 29 predicted proteins | sample LarsenN4metaG_FD_76834 | JGI IMG/M metagenome (GOLD analysis project Ga0073934, IMG submission 76834) | Hot spring sediment bacterial and archeal communities from British Columbia, Canada, to study Microbial Dark Matter (Phase II) - Larsen... ... | reverse complement strand
TGCGAGTTGGCCAGGTCGGCCTCGGCTTGCAACAGACGCGTCTTCAGGATGGAGGGCTCAATCTGCGCGATCACCTGCCCCCTCTTCACCTTCGAGTTGAAGTCCACCTTGAGTTCAGCGATCGTCCCGGACACCTGCGAGCCGACCTGCACGGTCGTAACTGCATTGATCGTGCCCGTGGACGTCACCACTTGCGAAATGTCTCCCTGCTCCACCTTGGCGGTGTAATACGTGACCGGACGGCGCACCCCGTAGGTCATGAACGCCGCCAGCAGGATCGCCGCCACCGGCGGCGCCACCAGCAGTGCGCGGTGCATGATGGACCGCTGCCACACCGACTTTGCCCAATTTCTGATTCCTGACACGACTGCCATGCTTGTAGTCCTCTCCCTTTATTTTCTTGCGGAAATCCCGCTTTGAAGCTTGCGCGCTAGCGCGGCTTTTCGCGCTTCTTCCGCTCTTCGTCAATCTTCCGCAGATACTCCTCAAACTTCGGAAGTTGCTCCGCTGTCAACATAGCGCGGATTCGCGCGCGCCCTTCCTGCCGCGCCTGCTCCATCTGCGGCCGGATCGGCGCTATGATGCCCTCGTACTTTTTCCCGGTCTCTTCCAGGATTTGCGTAAGCTGGGTCTGCTGCTCCGGAGTCAGCCCCAGGTCTTGCGTGAGCTTCTCCACCATCCGCGATGGCCCCGTGCGCCCGCGATCGTCGCGCCGCCCGCCCAACACCCTCTGCTCCGTCACATAGGTGCCCACGGAGCCGATGGCGATGCCCAGTAGAAATACGCCAATCACTAACAAAGTCGCTTTTCGATGCATGCCTCTACCTTCCGTTTCCATTTGTCGCCAGGCTGACCAGGACTTCTTCTTGGTTCGCCGGCTGCCGCACGGGCTCCGGGAACAATTCGCGCACCTCGTTCTGCTGCGGCCCGAACAGGCTCCCCTGCTGCCACTCCAGGCCGACCAGGTATCCGCCCAGGATCAGCAGCGCCAGCGCCGAGCCCAGCAACATCCGCCGCGCCAGCAATTCCAGCGCCGGCCAGAAGTCGCCCGCGCCCCGCCCGCTCTCCTCTTCGCGCACCCGCGCGCACAGCCGCGTCCAGAACAGCGCGCTGGCTTCCGGCGCCGGTTCCACTCCCTCGCGCAGCAGGCGCACCGAGAGCTGCGCCGCCTCCATCTCCGCGCCGCACTCCGCGCAGCGCTCCAGATGCCCAGCCACCTCCCGCGTCGTTGCTTCATCCAGCCGCCCGTCCAGAAAGTCTTCCAACCGGTCCAAGCGGCCGCCATATTCTCTGCACGCCATGGTTAGCGTCTCCTCTCCCGGAAGCGCTTCCGATAGACATCAATCAGTCGCCCGCGCGCCCGGAACAGTCGCACCTTCACGGTATTCACGTTCACGTCCAACACTTGGCCGATCTCTTCCACGGAGAAGCCTTCCACTTCTTTCAGCACCAACATCATGCGGTCTTCCTCGTTCAGCTCGTCCAGCAGTCGGCCTACGATCTGCCGGAGTTCCGCGCGTTGCGACGCATCCGCACCCGGCGTGGCCTGCGCCATTCCTGCTCCGCTTTCGAACTCCTGCAACTGCCGTACCTGCTCTTCGCTCAAGTCTGCCTCGTAAACTAGCCGCCGCACCCGCTTCTTGCGCAGGTAGTCGTAGCACTCATTTACGGCCACCTTGTACAGCCACGTCGAAAAAGTCGAGCGCAGGTCGAACTGCCGCAGCGAGACATACACTTTGATAAAAACCTGCTGGACAACGTCTTCGATGTCCTCGCGCCTCCGGAGCACTCCCCCCACCACTGCGAACACGCGCTGCTGGTGGGTGCGGATCAGCTCCTCGTAGGCGACCGTGTCCCCGGCCTGCGCCCGGCGGATCAACTCCCGTTCGCCCGCCACGGCTGGCCGTTTACTCCCGTTTTCCAGCGGTGTCGGTGTGGCCCTGCCCTCCGCGGCGAGTTGCTTGTCTCCCGGCGTTGTTCGCCGGGAAGCCGGGGCCGCACTCGGCCCGTTTCGTTCTCCGCTCTTTGGGACGCGAGCCATCACCTTCCGGTTACAGTCTCCGCTTCCAATCGGACAACCCGCCACCGGCCACCCCGGCCCCCGGCACGCCCGGCCCGCAACTTTTCTTCAGTTGTTGTTGAGATGATCTCATGGGATAATGTTGCCATGATCATCGGTGAACGGTTGCGTACCCTTCGTGAAACGAAGAAACTGTCCCAGGGGGATATCGAGAAGCGTACCGGTCTCCTCCGTTGCTACATCTCTCGCGTCGAAAATGGCCACACCGTCCCGGCGATTGAAACGCTCGAGAAGATGGCCCGCGCCCTCGAGGTGCCTCTCTATCAGTTGTTCTACGATGGCGAGGAACCTCCCGAGTTGCCCAATCTTCCCAAGCGCAAGACCGCCGACGACATCGCCTGGGGTCACTCCGGCAAGGAAGCTCGTTTCCTGAGTCGCCTCCGCCGGCTGCTCGGGCGCATTGACGAGGACGACCGCCGGCTGCTGCTCTATCTGGCGCAGAAGATGGCCAGTCGCTAGGGACGCGAAGGCACAGTTTTTCTCTCTTTGCGGGCGACGGGATTGTGTCTTCTCACTCCCACTCGATCGTGCTGGGCGGCTTGGAGCTGATGTCGTAAACGACCCGCGTCACTCCCCGCACTTCGTTCACGATCCGCGCCGAGATGCGTTGCAACACATCCCCCGGCAGCCGCGACCAGTCCGCCGTCATGGCATCCTCGGACTCCACCACCCGCACCGCCACCGTAAGTCCGTAGCTGCGCTCATCTCCCATCACTCCCACGCTGCGCACCGGCAGCAGCACGGCGAAGGCCTGCCACACCTTTTCGTACAATCCTGCCCGCCGGATTTCTTCCACCACCACCGCGTCCGCCGCTCGCACCGTGGCCAACTTTTCTTGCGTCACCTCGCCGAGTATCCGTACCGCCAGCCCCGGCCCCGGGAACGGGTGCTTGGTCAGCATTTGTTCCGGCAGCCCCAGTTCCCTGCCGATCTGCCGCACTTCGTCCTTGAACAGGTCCCGCAACGGCTCCACCAGCTTGAACGGCATCACGCTCGGCAGGCCGCCCACGTTATGGTGCGTCTTAATCGTCGCCGAGGGGCCCTTGACGGACACGGATTCAATCACGTCCGGATAGAGGGTGCCCTGCACCAGATAAGGAATCTCGCCCAGCTTGCGTGCCACATCGGCGAACACGCGGATGAATTCTCCTCCGATCCGCTTGCGTTTCTCTTCCGGATCCCTCACCCTTCTTAGACGCGCGAGAAAACGTTCCGCTGCGTTCACCCCCACCACGTTCAGGCCCATGCCGCCGCGCAGCAGCTCCAGCGTCTCGCGGTACTCGTTCATCCGCAGCAGGCCCGTGTCCACGAACACGTTGGTCAGCCGCTCGCCGATGGCCCGGTGCACCAGCACCGCGGCCACCGCAGAGTCCACGCCGCCGCTCAGCGCACACAGCACTCGCTTTTCGCCCACCTGTCGCCGCACCGCCTCCACCGTCTCCGCGATGAACGCGCCGCGGTTCCAGTTCCGCCGCGCCTGGCAGATGTCGAACACAAAGTTCCGCAGGATGTCCGTCCCGCGGTCCGTGTGCCGCACCTCGGGGTGAAACTCCAGCGCGTACAGCTTCCGGCTGGGGTCCTCGACGGCGGCGACGGCGTTCTCCGTCTCCCCGCACACGCGGAACCCCGCCGGCAGCGCCACCACGTGGTCGCCGTGGCTGTTCCAGATTTTCAGTTCCTGCGGAAGCCCGCGCAGCAGCGCCGATCCGTTGAGGATCTTCAATTCCGCCGGGCCGTACTCGCGCCGCTCCGCGCGTTGCACTTTTCCCCCCAGCGTGTGCGCCATCCACTGCATCCCGTAACAGATCCCCAGCACCGGCAAGCCGAGCTGGAGCACCTGCGGGTCGCACTTCGGGGCTGCGGGGTCGTACACCGAATTCGGCCCTCCGGAGAGCACCACCCCGCACGGCTCCAGTTGCCGCACCTCCTCCACCGCCGCGGTGCACGGCAGCAACGCGGAGAACACCTCCAGTTCGCGGATTCGCCGCGCAATCAACTGCGTGTACTGCGACCCGAAGTCCAGCACCACGATCCCGCCTCGTACGCTCATTCCGGCTCCCTTACCCCACCACGTTGATCGGCCTGCCCGCCCGATGCGCTTCGAGGTTGGCCAGCGTTGTGTCCAAGATCCTCAGCAGCGCCTCCCGGCTGTTGAACGCGTTGTGCGGCGTGAACACTACGTCTTCCCGCCCCAGCAGCAGCCGTGTCCTCATCGCCGTCCGCAGCTTCTCCAGGTTGTCCCGCTCATACAGGAGCTGCTTTTCTTCCTGGATCAGCTCTTCTCCTTCGAGCACGTCCAGCCCGGCCCCGCCACACTGGCCCGACTCCAGCGCGTCCACCAGTGCGTCGGTATCCACCAGCCCCCCTCGCGCCGTGTTGATCAGCAACGTGCCTCGCTTCATCGCCTGCAATTGCGCCCGCCCGATCATGTGCTGCGTCGCCGGCAACAGCGGGCAGTGCAGCGTCACGATGTCGCTTTCCGCCAGCAAGCGTTCGAGCGGCGTGTACTGGAAGCCCAGCAACTCGGCCAGGAACGGGTCTTGTCGCGTGTCCATGGCCAGCACACGCATCCCGAAGCCCCGCGCTATCCGGATCACGTGCAGCCCGATCCGCCCCGCCCCAATCACTCCGATCGTCTTTCCCTGGAGGTCGAACCCCGTCAGTCCGGCCAGCTCGATACGCCCGTCCCGCACCTGCGCGTGTGATTTATGCACCTTGCGCGAAAGCATCAGGATCAGCGCGAAGGTGTGCTCAGCAACGGTGTTCTCCCCGTAGGTGGGCACGTTGGAGACGCTGATGCCCCTCGCCTTGCATCCCGCCAAGTCGATGTGGTCGTAGCCGGTAGAGCGTGTCGCCACGTGCTTCAGCTCCGGTAGCGCGTCCAGCACCGCCGCCGTCACCTTCGAGTAGATGAACACCGAGATGGCCTCGGTCCCGCGGATAGATTCCAGATGCTTTTCCGCCAGCGGGCTGCCTTCGAAGCTGGCGACGTCTGCCGGCAGCCGCGCTTGCAGGTATTCCCTTTCCCAATCCTTCACCTCGAAGAATGCCACGCGCATGGCACCCCCTGCTTGCGTCGCCCTCAGGCCACAACCAAGTTCACCAGCTTGTTCGGCACCACGATGCGCTTCACCACGCGCTTTCCGTTCACCAGCGGGGCCACCTTCGCTTCGGCCATCGCGCGCGCCACCAGCTCCTCTTCCGCCAGTCCACCCTCCACGAAGATTCTCCCCCGCACCCGCCCGTTCACCTGGATCACCACCTCGTACTCTTCCTCGCACGCCAGCTCTTCACTGTACGTCGGCCAGCGCTCCTGAGACAATCCGCCCGCGTGCCCCAGCATCTCCCACAGCTCTTCCGAGAGGTGCGGCGTGTACGGCGCCAGCATCAGCACCAGTACCTGGAACACTTCCTTGACCACCTCCGGCCGCGCGTCCTGCTCCAGCGGTTCGGCCGCCTGCATTTCGTTCAGCAGCTCCATCAACAGCGCGATGGAGGAATTGAAGTGCCAGCGGATTTCCAGGTCGTGCGTCACGCGTTTCAACGTCTGGTGCGCCTTGCGCAACAGCTTCTTTTCCTTCTCCGAGGCAGTGGCGAAATCCACGGACGCCGAGGCCTTCACCCCGCGCAGCCGTTGCGCATGCTTGTCCGTAAGCCGGAACACGCGGTGCAGGAAGCGCGAACAGCCCTCTACGCCCTCCTCGCTCCACTCCATGTCCTTTTCCGGCGGCGCCGCGAACAGGGTGTACAGCCGCGCCGTGTCGCAGCCGTACTTCTCCGCCATGTCCAGCGCCGCGACGACGTTTCCCTTCGACTTGGACATCGCCGTGCCGCCCTTCAGCACCGTCCCCTGGCAGAACAGCCGCTGCACCGGCTCGTCGTGCGTCACCAGTCCCAGGTCGCGCATCACCTTGCAGAAAAACCGCGAGTACATCAGGTGCAGAATGGCGTGCACGATCCCGCCGATGTACTGGTCAATCGGAAACCAGTACGCCACGACCTTCGGGTCGAACGCCGCCTGGTCGTTCCGCGGATCGCAGTAGCGGTAGAAGTACCACGACGAATCCACGAAGGTGTCCATCGTGTCCGTCTCGCGCCGCGCCGCGGCGCCGCACCTGGGGCACTTCGCGTTCACAAACTCCGCCGCGCGTGCCAGCGGCGATTCGCCCATGCCCGTCAACTCCACCTGCTTCGGAAGCAGCACCGGCAACTCCTCGTCCGGCACCGGCACAACGCCGCAACACGCGCAGTGCACCACCGGGATCGGCGTGCCCCAGTAACGCTGCCGCGAAATGCCCCAGTCCTTCAAGCGGAAGACAGTCTCCGCCGTTCCGAAGCCGCCTCGCACGGCATCGGCGGTCATCTTCTGGATCGCTTCCGCCGACGCCAACCCCGCATACGGCCCCGAATTCACCACCACCCCGTACTCCGTGTAGGCCTCCCCAAGCTCTCTTTCGACAAGACTCTTCTGCGCATTCTGAATCACCACACGGATGGGCAGGTCATACTTCCGGCAGAACTCGAAGTCGCGCTGATCGTGTCCCGGCACGCACATCACCGCGCCGGTGCCATACCCCATGAGCACGAAGTTGGCCGCCCAGATAGGCACCTTTTCCCCGCTAAACGGGTTCACCGCCATGCGTCCGGTGAACACGCCTTCTTTCTCCGCCGTGGCCAGGTCCACTTCGCGCATGCTCTGCTGCCGCAGCCGGTTCAGTTGCGCCGCGACTTTTGCCTGCTCCGGAACGCCGGTCACAATCTGGGGCAGCAGCGGATACTCCGGCGCCACCACAACGGCCGTCGCGCCGTAGATGGTGTCCACCCGCGTGGTGAACACTTCGATGCTCTGTCCCGGAAGCCCATCCACCGCGAACTTCAACTTCGCGCCCGGCGACTTCCCGATCCAGTTTCGCTGCATCACCAGCACGCGTTCGGGCCACCCGCCCTCGAGTTGCGCGATGCCGTCCAGCAGCTCGTCGGAGTACGCCGTGGTGCGCAAGAACCACTGCTCGATCTCCCGCGCCTCGACCAGAGTATCGTCGTGCCGCCAGCAGGTCCCTTCCACCACCTGCTCATTGGCCAGCACCGTCGCGCACTTCGGACACCAATTCACCTTGCTCTTCTTCCGGTAGGCCAGCCCGCGCTCCAACATGCGCAGGAAGAACCACTGGTTCCACCGGTAATACTCCGGCTCGCAAGTGGAAATCTCGCGTTCCCAGTCGTAGCTGAAGCCGAATCGCCGGCAGGCTCGCTTCAGTTCCTGGATGTTAGCGTTGGTCCAGTCCCGCGGCGGCGTACCCCGCTGGATGGCGGCGTTTTCCGCGGGCAGCCCGAACGAGTCCCATCCGATGGGGTGAAGCACGTTCAGCCCCTGCATGCGCTTGAAGCGGGCTACGGCGTCACCGATCGTGTAGTTGCGCATGTGGCCCATATGCAGCGTGCCCGACGGGTAGGGCAGCATCTCCAGCAGGTAGTACTTCGGCCGGGCCGGGTCTTCCACCGCACGGAACACTCCTTGCTCCTCCCAGCTCTTCTGCCACTTCAGCTCAATGGTTTGTGGATCGTATTCCCGCACGGCGGGATCACCTCGCCCTTCGTCGCGCGCCCTTGGCTCGCTTCCCTGCTCTTGCCTTGCCCTTCACCCGGCGACGCGCAACCAATTTCTTTTTCCGCGCCGCGCGACGTATCCGAAATCCATCCTTCGGCAGACCCGCCGCAGGCGTCTCGCTTGCCGGGAGCGTCTTGCCCACCAGTTTCCAGAGCGCACGCACGTTGCGCAAGTCATCCCCGGGCTTGTCAATCGGCGTCTCGAGGATAAATGCACGCCCCACCCCGCCCCTCGCCGCGGGATTCCCCTGTCCCGCGGCTGCTGGGGCCAGCAGCGGGTGGTTCAGGATTCGCTGAAAGGCTGCCAGGCCGATCTTGCCCTTACCGATGTGCTCGTGCCGGTCCACCCGCGATCCCAGCGGCGCTTTCGAGTCGTTGCAATGAATGATGTCCACCCGCGCTAAGCCCACCGTACCCTCGATGGCCCGCAGCGTCATCTCCAGCCCCTGCGCATCGCGGATGTCGAATCCCGCCGCGAACAGATGCGCCGTATCCACGCACACACCTAGCGGCAACTCGGGACACAAATCCAGAATCGCTTTAATCTCCGAAAACGTCGCGCCCAGCGACGTCCCCTGCCCCGCCGTATTTTCCAGCAGGATGCGCAGTCCATCCAGCCTGAGGCCGCGCGTCGCCTGGCGCAGCGCCTGGGCGACATTTTCCACAGCCTGCCGCGCGTCGCCTCCGCGGCCCGACCCGGGGTGCACCACCAGGTAGTCCGCGCCAAGCCCCACCGCGCGCACCAGCTCGTCGTGAAAAGCCTGAATCGAGCGCACCCGCAGCACGCGGTCTGGCGATGCCAGATTGATCAAATAGTTCGCATGGACGACCAGCGGCCCCAGACTGAGTTCCTTGCGCCGCGCTCGGAATCGCTGCATTTCGGCCGGCGACAACCGTTCCCGCTTCGGACCTCGGGTCGCCGGCAGCGATGCTTCGTCCGCCACGTGCCACATCCGCGGGCTGGCCGAAAAAATCTGCAACGCATTCGCTCCCAGCCGATGGGCGATCTCCAGCGATTCCGCGATGTCGCCGGCGATGGACGTGTGGATGCCGATGCGCATACTGCCGTCCATCCACGCCGGCGGCTCCAGCGGCTTGGGTTCTTCGGGACGGTATTCGTCGGTGGCGTCGTACAGGAGTAGCGTCTTGTTCTGTAATTCTTCCATGCCCCTCAGCTTGCCATCACGCTTCAAGGTGGGTACGTAACCTCTCAGTTTAGCCGATTCTTGTGGGAGGGTAAACGCCGTTGTTGGCTCATCTTGGGCCGCAGCGTCACACGTTTTGTGATTTCGAGCGAAGGCCTGTCCGCCGTGGTGGATAGGGCGAGGCGAGGAATCCGAATTCGTCCCCCATCCAATCGTCACCCCACGACTCTTGGCCTGAAATCAGGCTATCATGGGCACTGTGCGAGTAGTCGCACGCCCGCGCCCCCGAGGGTCAGCACTTGTCGAGCAACCCTTCCTTTGTCCTCTCCAAGTGGTACTTCGATTGTGTGGCCGATGATGGCCGCACCTTTATTGGCTACCTGGCGGAACTCCGCTGGAAGTCCCTCGCCATCCATTATCAGAGCATCCTGCTGCATCCCGAAAAGGACGGCGCGCGCACCCGTTCCTCGCTCAGGCGCTGCCGCCCCCCGGTGGTTTCCAGAAGTAGGCTGACCTGTAAATCGCCAGCCTTTCAAATTGACGGCACGTGGAATGCTCTCGAGCCGCCCATCGAGGCCACCGTTCTCGAATCCGACTCCGGCACCATTCAATGGCACTGCCTGCGGCCCCGTGCGGCCGCCCGCGTGCGCATCGGCAAAGCCCAGACGATTTCCGGCCTCGGTTACGCCGAACACGTCCGCCTGACCATCCCGCCGTGGCGACTCCCGTTGCAGGAACTCCGCTGGGGCAGATTCCTGAGCGCGACCGATTCGCTCATCTGGATGGACTGGCGCGGCCCGTATTCCAAGCGCCTCGTCTTTCACAACGGCTCCGCAGTGCTCGCTGGAACCATCACCGATCAACAGGTGGTCCTCCGCGATCACGAAGCAGTCCTCGATTTCGAAAGCAGTTGCGTCGTGCGCGAAGGCGCTGTGGCCAAGACCGCGCTCTCCATCATCCCCCGGGTGGAGAAGCTCTTCCCCATGCCCGTCCTGGGGATTCGCGAATGCAAATGGAAAAGCCGCGCCGTGCTGCGGCGTTCCGGAATGGCCGTAACAAATGGGTGGGCCATTCACGAGGTCGTGCAGTGGTCGTGAAATTCCCATCGTCCCTCGCCGGGCTGCTTTACGCCGCGTTTTTCATTCTCGTTTTCCCACTCCTGCTGGTTCTCTGGGCCCGGGCCACCGCGCCCGTCGTGGCGGTGCCGCTTCGCCCCTCCCTGCCACTGGGGCTTGTGCTCAGTTCCATCGGTGTGCGGTGCATAGCTCTGGGGATGGCCGCACTGTGGATTTATGGCCGGGGGTTGCCGATGAATCTCGCTCCGCCCCCAGATACGTTGCGCAGGGCATCTTCCGGCTCTTGCCCCATCCGATTTACACCGGTTTCTGCCTGCTCTGCGGAGGTGTATCCATCGCCGCAGGCTCCGCCAGCGGATTGTGGTTGGTCTCTCCCCTGGTCACGCCGGGCTGCGCTGCGCTCGTGCTTGGGTATGAGCGACACGATTTGCGCAATCGCTTCGGCAATGACCTTGTGAATCCTTGCGCCCTTTTGCCGGCCGACGAGTGCCGGCCGCCGACCACCATGGAGAGAATCAATTGTTATCTCTCCGTCCTGATCCCCTGGTTTTTTCTGTACGAAGCAGTCGTAGCCGCCGGCCTGCCACACGACGCGATCTCTGCCTACCTTCCCTTCGAACATCGCCTTCCCGTTTGGGAATGGACAGAGCCGGCCTACGCAAGCTGTTATCTGCTGACTGCGTTCGTCCCCCTCGCCGCGGCAACTGCGCGCGACCTCCGCCGCTTCGCCGTCCGAAGCCTGTTGGCGATGGCCGTAGTGTTTCCACTCTATCTCGTCCTCCCACTCGTCGCTGTGCCGCGCCCGTTCACACCGCACAGCGCCTGGGGCACGCTACTGGCCTGGGAACGCGCTCTCGACGCCCCGGTGGCGGCCTTCCCGTCGTTCCACGTTATTTGGATTCTGCTGGCCGCCCAAGTTTTCGCCGCGCGCGCCCGCGCTCCGCTGGGTCTGGCGCGGCTGGGCATGGTTGGTTGCCGCCAGTTGCGTGACCACCGGCATGCACGCCCTCGTGGACGTTTTGGCCGCATTCCTGTTCGTTGCTCTTGTGTCGCGCGCTGCGGCCGTCTGGAGCGTCATTCGAAATCGTGCCGAGCGCATCTGCAATTCCTGGAAAGATTGGCGGCTCGGTCCACTCCGCGTGATCAACCACGGCGCCTATGCCGGCCTCGCCGGATTTGTCGGCGTTCTGATTACCATGCTTCTGGCCGGATCGCACAGCGCCCCCGCGGTTTTCCTCGCCGCGGTTGTCGGACTGGTCGGCGCCGGGCTCTCGGCGCAGTTCATCGAAGGCTCCCCCGCTCTGCTGCGCCCCTTCGGGTTCTACGGCGGTCTGCTTGGAGTGTCCCTGGGCTGCTTGCTCGCCCCGCTGCTGGGTTCGAGCATCTGGCTGCTGCTGGCCTCGTACAGCGTCAGCGCGCCGTGGATCCAGGCCATCGGACGGATGCGCTGCCTGGTGCAGGGCTGTTGTCACGGCCGCCCCGCCGCGGGACCGGTGGGCATCCGCTACGTTCATCCGCTGTCACGGGTTACCCGGCTCACGAAGTGGGCCGGCGTCCCGCTTCACCCCGCGCCCGTCTATTCCATCCTCTGGAACATGGTGCTGGCCGCGGCGGTGGCCCGGCTGTGGACGCTTCACACCCGCCTGCACTTAATCGTGGGCGTTTACTTCATTCTTTCCGGCCTCGGGAGGTTTGTCGAAGAAGCCTACCGCGGCGAACCGCAAACGTCGGTCTTTGCCCGGCTACGCATCTATCAGTGGATGGCGATTGGAACCGTCGTGGTCGGTGCGCTGCTCACGGCCCTCGGCCACGCGGCTCCCGCCCCGGAAATCCAGTTCACCTTCCGGACTTCCGTCATTGCCCTGCTCCCAGCCATTGCTTTCGGCCTGCTCGGCGGCTTCGCCCTCGGCGTGGACTTCCCCAACGCCAACCGCCGATTCGCCCGCCTCGTCTGAGGCCAACCGTAAGAGAATCAAGAGAGCGCGCCGTCGTGGACGAGCTCATAACATCGGGTTCACATGGGAGGCCCCCGCCGCCATGCGGCGCGCAATCTGTGGCTTACACGCTGCGCAAACGATTTGAAACTTGTCGCAGATTTCATTAGGCGCTTGGGCATTCTTATGCTAGGATGGTTTCGCGTTTGTTGCTCTTGTTTCACCTTTAGATTCGTTTAGAGGGGCTGCAAGCTCACACTTGCAGCCCCTCTTTGTTTGCGGCTGGAGGCGGTCGAGAAGCACAAATAGCTCAAACTGAGAAAAGGATACAAAGTGAAAGAACAAGGTACAGTGAAGTGGTTCAACGCCAGCAAGGGTTTCGGGTTCATCCAGCGCCAGTCCGGCGAGGACGTTTTCGTCCACTTTTCCGCCATCCAGGCGGAAGGCTACAAGTCGCTGAACGAAGGCCAGGCGGTTGAGTTCGAAGTCACTACAGGCCCCAAGGGCCTGCAGGCGTCGAACGTCAGCCCCCTCTAGTCAACTGCGCGAGCCCGTCCCGCATCGTGGGACGGGCTCGTGCCTTTTGTGGCCCCTCGGGTCCACCCCGCACCACTAGGGAGGCGGGGAGGGCATCCCGCTCCACCATAATTCCGTTTTCGGTCTGTCCGAAGCGACCGCATTGCGCAGCAGGTCTTCCAGAAAAACGCTGTCTTCGAAGCCGTAGCTTTTCCATCCCGGCGCCAGCCGGTCCAACAATCGCGCTTGTGCCATCCCACTCAGATAGAACCGGAAGTCACCCTTTTGCTCTCCTAGCCGGCTCTTCAAGCGGCGCAGTTCATCCGACCAGTAAGGCACTTCCTGGCGAAACCGCGCGCCCGTAGGAAGATCCTCTTTTGCCGCCGCAAGCTCGTGAAACCGCATTTCCGCATACTTGCCGAGCCCTTCGAGCCACTCCAGTTCGCGTTCGAAATCCAGCAACTCCTCCCGCAGGGCATCTTTTCTGCGGCGTGCATCGCGCACTTCCAGGAATCGTCTGGCCGACTCTGCCGCGGCGGTCTCGCTGGGGGCATCGAGTGCTGCGCTCAGGGCCGCGCCTTCCTGATTCCACGCCTTGGCGAACTGCGCGTCTCGAAATGGATACGCCTTTTCATGCGCGTAGACAGATTGCGCCCGCGTGAATCGCTTCTCGGCGCGTTGTGCCTGGTAGGCATGAAACATCTCGTGCAATGTGGCCACGGCGTGAAGGTCCTCCTGGATGGTAGCGAACGCATAGGGGAAGAGATAAGCCACAATTGCGGGCAACTGCCTGTGCACCTGAAACAGCATTTCCCGGTTCATGCGCTCTCGGCATCCCATACTGCCGGCCCACTGCTGGCCGACTTTCACCGCAAACGCGGTCGGTCGCACCATCCTCTTCCGGAAATATGGCTGGCCGTCCAACTCATCGCCCGATACTGCCTCCCAGGGGGCGGGCGCCTGTGTGGTTCCCACCAGGAACTCGTAGCTGTCGTTGAACAAAATGATGGGGATTTGTGCCTGCCCAAAGCCGGGCCAGACTTGCTCGCCCAGTGCCGTGCGCAGTTGGCGAACATCTTGCACCCCGGCTTTTTCGGAAGGGCCTAGCTGGGACGCGTCACAGCGGCGATTCCTTCGCGCCAGTTCGCGCGCATTGACGCCCGCCAGGATGCCCAGGCCCACGCCCAGCAACGCCAGGATAAGAACGCCCGCGAAGAGAAGCTTCTTCACGATGGGTCTCCGCCGATTCCGGCATGCTCTGCGCCCTCGCCCTTGGCGTGCACATCCCCAGCGCCAACCGGCCTTTGGCCGGCCTAGTCTGAGGCCAACTCCAGGGAAATCAGAAACCCCGCCTTGTGAGATTCAAACCCCGGGCTTTCGTTTCCTGCCTGCTTGGTTTCGCACAGAGGCGTTGGGTGACTCCAATCGGCACGCACTCAGAGTATCCGATGCCAAGAAAAACCGAAACAAGACCTTGCTCGAAAGTCCCCACGAGCCGATAATTTCTCAGGTATCTCAGCGCCCCAGATCCTGAATTCCTCCCGGGGAATCGGGGCAGTGGGAATTTCGACAGGGGGTCTGGAATCATGAAAGTCACTCTTTCCGTCATTAAAGCCGATGTCGGTTCGGTGGGGGGCCATACCAAGCCTTCCGAGGCGATGATGGAAGCCGTCAACTCCCGGCTGCGCGAAGCCATGCGCAGGGGACTGGTTCTCGACGGGCTGGTCACCCACACCGGGGACGACATCGCGATCACTATGAGTCACCGATTGGGCGTCGGTGCCTTGGAGATTCATCGCTTCGCTTGGGATTGTTTTCTGGCCGCCACCAGTGTAGCGAAAGACGCGGGTCTCTATGGTGCCGGCCAGGATCTGCTCGTGGATGCGCCCTCAGGGAATGTTCGTGGAGCAGGGCCCGCCGTGGCGGAAATTGAATTCATTCGCGACCCCAAGGGTAAAGAACGTCCGGCCGAGGCATTCCTGATCTTTGCGGCAGACAAGTGCGGCCCGGGCGCCTACAACTTTCCTCTCTACTCGGTGTTCTGCGACCCGATGCATAACGGCGGCTTGCTGCTGGGCCCAAAGCTGCACAAGGGCTTCACCATCACGGTGATTGACATGGACCACAAGGCCAAGGACAGCGACCGCATTGTCAAACTGGACGTTCCCGAGCGGGTGTGGGACGTGGCCTGTCTGCTGCAAAATCCCGACCGCTTCGCTGTCGAGGCCGTCCATTCGCGCCACCAGCCAGAGGAGCAGATCGCTTCCGTCTCGGCCACCCGCCTGCACAACATTGCCGGCAAGTACACGGGCAAAGACGACCCGGTAGCCATTGTCCGCACCCAGGGGATATTCCCTGCACCGGAGGAAGTCGTAGAACCCTACACCCTGGGCCATTTTGTCACCGGTGATGCCCGTGGCTCGCACGTCATGCCCATCATGCCGGTGGCCATCAATACGGCGGTCGCGGGGCCCTACTGCCTGCCGCTCGTTTCCTGCGTGGCCTTCTCGATGGATCCGGCCGGCCTTTTCACAAAAGAGAGTGTGGACGTGTTTGGCAACGTCGCGTGGGATGCCACGCGACTGAAAGTGCAGCAGAAAGCGGATGAGTGGCGCAGGCAAGGCTTCCTCGGCCCGACCATGGCCTCGCATGCCGAGCTGGCTTACACCGGCATCGTGGACACGCTGGCCGCACTCGACAAGGAGTTCACCCTGCGCAGCGAGCTCGCGCCAGTGCGCGGCAGCGAATGAAACTGTAAACTGCGGCCAGTTCGTTCCACATCTCCTTGGCGCATGGCCAACGCGAGCAGGGACTTCATCTTTCGCGGCCATTTCGCGCGCAGGGCAGCAGCCTTTCACGCAGATTCAGCGAGGCATTGCGCGCCGCTGGTGATTTGAACTGCTCCCGAGCTTTGGAGTAGACTGCCCAGTTTGGTCGTGTCGCGTGGGGCCAGCGGGGGGAACCAACCATGCTCGTCGTAATGCAAGCGCACGCCACTGAAGAGCAGGTGCGCGCTGTCTGTGAACGCATCGAATCCCTGGGTCTGAAGGCCCATCCCATCCCCGGCTCCACCCGCACGGCCATCGGCATCACCGGCAACAAGGGGGCCATAGACCTCGGCGTCCTCGAGTCCATGCCCGGCGTGATCGAGTGTATCCCCGTCAGCAAGCCCTATAAGCTGGTCAGCCGCGACGTCAAAGAAGACGACACGATCGTGCGCATCCCTGCTCCCGCCGGCAGCGTGGCCTTTGGCGGCGCGCACGTGGGCATGGTCGCCGGCCCCTGCGCTGTGGAGAGTTACGACCAGGCCATGGCCATCGCCGAGCGCGTGGCCAGGGCCGGCGTGCGACTCTTCCGCGGCGGCGCCTTCAAGCCCCGCACTTCCCCGTACAGCTTCCAGGGCATGGGCGAAGCCGGCCTCGAAATCCTGGTCAAAGTTCGCGAGCGCTTCGGCCTAGGCATCGTCACCGAAGCGGTGGACCACGAGAGCCTTGACCTGGTTGAGCAGTACGCCGACGTCATCCAGATTGGCACCCGCAACATGCAGAATTTTTCCCTGCTGCGCCGCGCCGGCCGCGCTAAAAAGCCCGTCCTGTTGAAGCGCGGCATGTCCGCCACGCTGGACGAATTCCTGATGGCCGCCGAATACATCCTCGCCGAGGGCAACTACAACGTCGTTCTCTGCGAGCGTGGCGTTCGCACCTTCTCCGACTTCACGCGCAACACCCTGGACCTGAGTGTCATCCCCGCGGTGAAGCGGCGCAGCCATCTGCCCATCGTCGTGGACCCCAGCCACGGCACTGGCCGCCGCCACAAGGTTCTTCCGCTCTCCCGCGCCGGTGTAGCCGTCGGCGCGGACGGCTTGCTCGTGGAAGTGCATCATCAGCCGGACCGCGCGCTCTCCGACGGTATGCAGTCCATTCTGCCCGACGAGTTCGACCAATTGCTCTCGGAAGTGCGGCAGATTGCCAGCGTGCTCCACCGCACCGTGAACTGAACCTAGAGTGCGGCGCTGAACCTGTCCTGAGCGGAGCCGAAGGAGCGGCGCCTGGCATCTCGCGCAGCTTCTGCCTCGCGCTGGCGCGCGGCAACCAGCGCTTGAAGGAAACCCAAAACGGTCAGCGTTCCGTGAAACACTTGCGCCGTCGCTTGAATCCTCGTCTGATTTTCCTGCTGGTGCTGCTTCTTGCCGGTGGGGCGCAGCAGCTCGCCAAGGAGCACCGCCCATCGCTGCTTCGCCCGGGCCTGCGCATGTATGCCTACATCAACAACGCCGGCGACGCCACCGTCACCGCTGTGGATTTGATCAGCCTTGCCGCGGTCTCCTCCATCCCTGTCGGTCCGGCGCCCAGCGGCATCCGCGCTCATCCCACCCGCGCCGAAATCTGGGGCGTCAGCTCCGAGGGCGGCTACGTCTGGGTGATTGACGCGCGCGCCGGACAGGTCGCCGCGCGCATCCCCGTCGGCGCTTCCCCGTTCGCCGTAGACTTCTCGCCGGACGGCGCCCGCGCCTATGTGGCCGCCTCCGGCAGCGGCACGGTCTCTGCGATTGACTGCGCCACGCGCAGAGTGGTGGCCAAAGCGCAGACCGGCCGCCGTCCCTGGCTGGCCCGCGTCTCCCCTGACGGCGCGCTGCTCGTGGTGCCCAATCGCGACGACTCCACCGTGGCCCTGCTCAACCCCGCCAATCTCTCCCACCTCGCCACAATCCCCGTGGCTACGCACCCCGAGCAGGTGGTCATTCTGCCGGATTCCTCGAAGGCTTTCCTCGCCTCCTCTGCGGCCGCCATCTCCGTTCTCGACCTGCGCCAGCGCGTCCTGCTCGCCACTCTGCCCCTGGCCGGCCCGCCGGCCGACCTCGTCCTGAAGCCGGATGACGGCAAGCTCTTTGTGCCTTCTCCGGCCTCGAATGGACTGAGTATCGTGGATACCTGGAAGAACGAAATCATCCAGCACATGCTGGTCGGCGACGCTCCCGTCCGCGCCAGCCTCACTGCGGATCTGAAGTTCCTTTACCTCACTGACGCCGCCGCCGGTCGCGTCATGCCCTTGGAGACCCGCTTCACGCAATTGTGGCCGCCCATCGCCGTGGGCCAGCGTCCCGGCGTTTCCCGCTTCACTCCGGGCGACGATCTGCTCCTGGTCGTCAATGAGGATTCCGGCGACCTCGCCGTCATCCGCCCGCGCACCAACAGCCTCCTCACCATGATCCCCGTCGGCCGCCACCCCCGCGACCTGGCCATCAAAGTTTTCTAGGATTGTTTTGACCTTGCCGGGGCGCTGCCCTTGTCCGGGTAGCAGAGCCTGTCGGCGTGTGTGTGAAAAATAGAGCGGCATTGTAGGTCGCGGCTTCAGCCCGCGAGGCCCGCCGCAAGGAAGTAATCACACACACTCTGTCAGCCTGTGCGTCAAAGGCGGCCAATGCATCATCGGAGAAGGAAGGCTACTTCCCCTCAGGGGCAAGCAAGGTCACTTCTGCGGAAGCGGCCAGGCAAACGCCTCCGTGCCCAGCTTCACTTCCAGGAATCCCTCGCCCGGCAGCACGTCCACCGGCAAGCCGCCTTCCCACAGCGCCACCGCCAGCCCGAAGCTTGCCCGCTTGCCAACCGACACCATCTCCCGGGCGACACGCACTTCCAGGATGCGGCCGAACGCCACGCGCACGCGGTCTCCCACGTTGAGCAGGCACGTGTCTTCGCGCTCCACCACAAACCGCTCCAGCTTCCCTTCCTTGATCTGCGCGATGATGCGCAGCTCCTCTTCCGCCGCCAGCGTGATGCGGAACTCGCATTCCTGCAACTCCTCCTGCGATTCCCGGAACGGTTCCACGCGCAGGAAAAGGCTGTCGTTGTCGAAGCCGTAATGCAGTTCGTGCAGGAAGTACGACCGGCCGTGCATGGCCCCGCTCTGGCGTTCCGCCGAATAGAGGCCCGCGCCCAGCCACTCGAAGTAGTTGGTCACCCGCCCGTCCAGCACCACCTCCAGAAAAGCCGCCGGCGGCAGGGACAACGCGCGTTCCGGCTTCTTCTTGATTGGGCGGGCCAGCTCTTCCGGCGCCTCCATGTCCAGCGCCGCATACACCTGGGTCAGGTGCTTGCGGTAGAGCGCGTCGAACTCCGGGTCGTTGGCCGAGGTGTGTTCCGGCCCGTACCACCAGTTCCAGTCGCTGCCCTCGGCGGCCAGCAGCGCTTCGTACGCCGCCGCCAATTGCTCCGCAGTGGGCGCGTTGGGCGCGCCCTCGCGGCTCTTCTTCTCCGCCCCTGTGAAGGCGTCCCGCGCGTTGCGCAGCAGCTCCCATGCCCGCACGTCCTCGGCGTGCCCGATCCACACGTCAAAGTTCGCGCTGATCCACGAAGCTGGGAAGATGCTCTCCACCGTCTTGATCTCCCCCGCTTCCCGGATGGCCTCGGAGACCGTCAGCGCGCGCATGTCCGGGTCCCGCTCGATCCGCCGGTAGAACTCGCCCAGGAAATCCCGCCCGTTGCCGGCGTAATACTCCCACGCGTTCTCCCCGTCCAGGATCAGCGTGAGGGTCAGCGGCCTCCGCGAGGTCACCCGCTCGCCGATGGTGCGAATCCGCCGGTAGAGGTCTTCCGCCGCGCCCACGCTGATCATGCGGCTATAAACGAACCCCACCAGGTCCGACAGGTAGTGGTCGCGGAACATTCCCACCATCTCACGGCCATCTCGTCGCACGCGCAGCGGCGCGTAGAGTTGCTCCGCATTGGTGGGGATGCCCGTTGCGTCGCGCCAGAACCCCAGGTTCAGCGTCCGCCCCAAAACACCCTCGTCCGTGGCGAACCACTGGAACCCCATTTCCGCGGCCATCTCCAGCACGGCATTGGACACGGATCCTTCCGACGGCCACAGCCCGGCCGGCTCCTGTCCGAACACGCGCTGGTGCGCCTCCCGCGCGCGGCGCAATTGTTCCCGCGCGTCCTCCGGGTGCCGGAAGGGCGGCTGCGGCAGCGGCGTGGCGGGGTTGGACTCCCGCCCGATGTCGCTATCGGTCACCAGCGGCAGAATGGGGTGGTAAAACGGCGTGGTGGAGATTTCGATTTGTCCGCGCTCGGCCGCCCGCCGATATTCCGGCAGAACTTTGCCGAGCAGCTCCAACTGCTTGGCCTTCAGCGCCTGCTTGTCTTCCTCGGAGAAGTTCGCTCCCCGGCGGGAGAGTTCCGCCACCACCGGGTCTTTAGCCAGGTAGATTTCGTCCATCCAGGAGAGCTCCGAAAGTACTTGCAGGTCGCGCCAGTCGCGCGGGCCGAAGTTCTCCGTCACCGAGGCCGGGCCTTCCTCCCGCAACCGGCTGTACAGCTCCACGAACCGCGGCCACCGCTGCATCATGTTTTCGCGGTTTACCTGGAACGCCCACGTCAGCAGCTCGGCCTTCTCCTCCTCTCCCAGCTCGTTGACCGGCCGGAAGGTCAGTTCGAACACCGGCTCCCGAAACTTCCCGCTGGCATACTCCTCGATCTGCATCACCAGCGAGGGCACCATGTTGAACGTCACGTGCACGCCGGGGAATTCCTCCAGCATCTTCACCATGCCCCAGTAGTCTTTGGTGGCGTGGTGCCGCGTCCACGGCATGACGTACCGCTCCGTGGACGGGTCCCGGTAGAGCGGCTGGTGCATGTGCCAGAGCAGGACCACGTGCACGCGGTTCATCGGATCCGTGTTCCCTGTGCGCGGGTGGCGGCCGTGCTAGAATGACTCCCCGCGAGAATGCGCCTCATTGATCGGTACATCTGCCGCGAGATCTTCTCCCACGCCCTGCTGGGTCTCGCTGTGTTTACCTTCGTCCTTTTCGTGCCCCAGCTCGTCCGGCTGATGGAACTGATCGTGCGCCACGCCGCGGACGCTCCCAGCGTGGCGGTTCTCTTTGCCTGCACGCTGCCCGGCGTGCTCACCTTCACCATTCCCATGTCTGTGCTCGTCGGCGTGCTGCTCGGCTTGGGCCGCATGTCCTCCGATAGCGAAGTCATCGCCCTGCACGCCCTGGGCATCGGCCAGCGCCGCCTGCTGCTGCCGGTCGGCGTGCTGGCCCTCGGCACGGCGCTGATCACAGCGGCCATGACCTTCTGGCTCGGCCCCGCCGCCCTGCGCACTTTCCGCTCCCTCGAGGAGAGCCTGCGCTCCACACAGGCCTCCTTCGAGATCCAGCCCCGCGTGTTTGACGAGCGCTTTCCCAAACTCGTGCTCTACGTGCAAGACGTCGCAGCGGCCGCCACCCGCTGGCGCGGGATCTTCCTGGCGGAAACGGGCACTCCGAACGGGTCCCGGCTGACCCTGTCTGAGGAGGCGATTGTAGTCGCCGACCGGGAGCAGGGCAAGCTCCAGCTCCACCTCCGCAACGGCAGCACGCACGAATACTCCAGCAGCGAGCCCGACCGCTATTCCGTTTCCACCTTCGGGCAGAGCGACATCCCCGTCACCGTCGGCGATCTGGCCAGGCGTCGCGTCCTGCGCCTCACTCCTGCCGAGCGCTCTCTCCGCGATCTGCTGGCCGCGGAAGGGCCGGACTGGCGCAATCTCCGCGTGGAACTGCATCGCCGCTTGGCCTTCCCTGCTGCCTGCCTTGTTTTCGCGCTGCTGGCCGTACCGGCCGGCGCGCGACCCCGCCGCGGCGGCCGCGCGGCCGGCGTTGTACTCACCCTGCTGCTGATTTGCGGCTACTACCTGCTCTTCGTCACCGGCGCGGGACTCGCCCGCCAGGGCGCGGTGTCTCCCTTCCTGGGCATCTGGGGCGCGAATCTCATCGCCGCGCTGCTCGGCACCTTCTTATTGCCCCGCATGGAGCAGGTGGGCGCCGAGGGACTGCTCACGCGCTGGGCGGAGACGCTCTCCCGCTGGCGCCACACCCGGCAGCCGGCCAACGCTCCTGCTGCTGCTTCGCCGGCGCCCGCCGCGCCCCTCGCTGGCCCGGCCTGGAAGTCTTCCGGCGCCACCCCGCCTCCCGCGCGCCGCGCGCTCGCGCCATCTGCGGGAGGATGGCCGCTTTTGATTGACCTCTACCTCCTGCGCAAGTTCTTCCTGTTCTTTTTCCAGACCCTGGTCGGCTTTCTGCTCCTGTTCCACTCCTTCACGTTCTTCGAACTGCTCAACGATATCGCCCGCCACCAGGTTCCCTTTCTTCACGTCTTCGACTACTTCCGTCATCTCACGCCCTTCCTTGCTTACCTGCTGGTGCCGCTGGCCGTGCTGGTGGCCACCATTGTCACCATCAGCGTGCTGGCCAAGAGCAACGAGTTGACTGCTTTCAAAGCCAGCGGCATCAGCCTTTACCGCCTGGCCGTTCCTTTGCTCGCCGCGGCCCTGTTCATGGCCGCGGGCATGGTCCTCCTGGACGACACCTATCTCCCTTATAGCAACAAGAAGCAGGACGCCCTGCGCAATCAGATCAAGGGCCGCCCTGCGCAGACCTTCTTCCAGCCCCGCCGCCAGTGGATTTTTGGCGAAGGCTCGCGCCTCTACAACTACGAGATCTACGACCCTGACGCGCGCCTGTTCGCCGGCCTGAGCGTGCTGGAGCTGGACCCGCAAACCTTCCAGATGCGCCGCCGCGTATTTGCTGCACGCGCCCGCTGGGACGACGCGCGCAGTACCTGGAACCTCGAGTCCGGCTGGGTGCGCGATTTCGACGGCGCCACGATCACCCGCTTCGTTCCCTTCCAACGCTACAACCTCGCTGAACTCACCGAGCCGCCCGCCTACTTCCACCGCGAGGTCAAACCCTATCACCAGATGGACTGGCGCGAATTGCACCGCTACATCCGCGAATTGCAGCAGGCCGGCTTCGACGTCTCGCGACTCTCCGTGCAGTGGCACCGCAAGTTCGCCTACCCGCTGATGGCACCCATTATCGTTTTGCTGGGAATTCCGTTCGTGGCCGTCTTCCGCGCCCGCGGTACCCTCGCTGGCCTGGCTCTGGCGGTAGCCATCGGTCTGGCTTACTGGCTCGTCTCCGGCTTGTTCGAAGCTATGGGCAACGTCGGCCAGCTCCCGCCCGCCCTCGCCGCCTGGGCCCCTGATACCATCTTTGCTTTCCTCGGCGTGTATTTCTTTCTAAAGATGCCAACCTAGACGCGAGTAGAGCCCAACAAGAGACTTTAGCTGTTGTCCCGAAGCCGCCCCATTGCCGTGCGGGCGAGAGATCTCCTTGCGAGTTTCGCGGTTGGAAGGAAGGGCGCATTCAGGGGGTCAACCAGAACGCAGGCCGGAGGCACTTACTGTGCAGACGCCCCCTGGGGCACCAGCCAGCGGATCTTCTGAATCACTAAGTCAATACCCACTTCGTTATACCCGCCCTCCGGGATGATGACCCCCGCATATCTCTTGCTCGGCTCCACGAACTCCATGTGCCTGGGCCGCACGGTGGAGAGATATTGCTGGACAACGGATTCCGCCGTGCGCCCGCGCTCGACACCCCGCTACTCGAAAAACAGCCTGGGAAGACGTTTGCCGGCAGCGTGGAGAATGGCTTCGACATTCCAGGTTCTCACTTCCAGCCCGAAAGGATAGAGGTGTCCGCGGATGCAAGACGGAGGTTTGTCGAACATGCTCGCCGACTTCACGAGCCAGAGCATAGCTGGAGCAACGGTCCGGCCCCGCTTGGCGAGTATGTGCGTCTATGGGAGACCTGGGAAGCTGCGGGACTACGCGAGCTGCTTCCGGAGCAACGCCATTGTCGCAAGGCCGAGTAATCCCGTGCCGAACAGCACTGGGGTCGGGGGTTCCGGCACCGGGGAGGGAGTTGGGCCTGACCAGGTACCAGACACAGTGGTGTAGCCCCAGGCGTCGGGAAGGACCCCGGGGTGCTTGTGGAGAAGTTTGACTCGTCCCAGGTCACGTTGCTGTTCACTGAACATCGCTTCCTGCTTGGCATCTTCTCCGCGCATCGCTTCGCCTCCTCGCTCATTGCTAAGACGAATCCGATGCCAAAAAGTTGCAAGAATCGGAGTTTTTCAACAAGCTGCTAGATTATTCAGGCGATCAAACTGCAAGCGGCTGCACAGAAAGGAAACTCCCCGCCATTGTAGAGGAGATCTTCGCCCCTACTTTCAAGTGGCTCGGGTGGCTGCCCACAGACAAACCCGATGATTGAGCCGTTGAGCGCGCACTCCGGCCCGCCCCTGCAAAATGCAAACTTCTGAACCTCTCGGCATTACGTCTTCCCCACGGGCACGAGCGACCGTATTTTCTGAATTACCAGGTCGATGCCGACTTCGTTATACCCGCCCTCCGGGATGATTACGTCCGCATATCTCTTGCTCGGCTCGACGAATTCCATGTGCATGGGGCGCACGGTGGAAAGATATTGCTGGATGACGGATTCGGCAGTGCGCCCACGCTCGCGGATGTCGCGCCCGAGCCGCCGAATGAAGCGGATGTCGGCGTCGGTATCCACGAAAATCTTCACGTCCATCAACTCGCGCAGCGCCTGGCACTCGAAAATCAGGATGCCTTCGACGATGAGCGCGGGGCGCGGCTCGAGGCGCACGGTTTCGCGCTTGCGCTCGTGCTTAGTGAAGTCGTACACCGGGCGCTCGATGGCGCGCCCCTCGCGCAGGCCGCGTACGTGCTCGACGAACAGCGGCGTGTCAATCGAATCCGGGTGGTCGAAGTTCTGCTTGGCGCGCTCGTCCAGCGGCAGATGCGGCAAGTCCTTGTAGTAGTGGTCCTGCTGGAGCAACTGCACGCTGCTCTCGCTCAACGCCTCGATGATGCGCTTCGTGATGGTGGTCTTCCCCGACCCTGTTCCGCCACAGATCCCGATCACCATGGATTTCGAGGCCAAGGGCACGTTCTCCCGTCACGCAGGCGAAAATTTGGACGGCCACAAGGTCCGAATACTCGCCGGACGGCCCCAAGATTCGCCGCGGCTCAACCTTCAAACTTTCCGACTTTCAAACCCCTTAGCGCCTGGCAGCCTTCGCCTTCTTGGCTGCCTTCTCTTCGATGACCGCCTGCGCCGCGGCCAGCCGCGCAATCGGCACGCGGAAGGGCGACGCGCTCACGTAGTCCATCCCCACCCGGTGGCAGAAGCGCACGCTTTCCGGATCGCCCCCATGTTCCCCGCAGATGCCGATTTTCAGCTTCGGGCGGGTCGCGCGGCCCTTGCGGATGGCCCACTCCATTAGCATCCCCACGCCGGTCACGTCCAGGGTCTGGAACGGGTCGCCCGGAAAGATCCCGGCCTTGTTTACGTCCACATAGTCCGCCAGGAACCGCCCCGCGTCGTCCCGCGAAAGCCCCATTACCGTCTGCGTCAGGTCGTTGGTGCCGAAGCTGAAAAACTCCGCCACCTCGGCTACTTGGTCGGCCAGCAGCGCCGCGCGCGGCAGTTCGATCATCGTCCCTACCAAGTAATTCAGTTTCACTTTCGCTTTCTCGATCTCCTCGTCGGCCACTCTTCTCGTTTCTCTTTCGAGAATCTGCAACTCCTTCCGGTCCAACGTAAGGGGGTGCATAATCTCAGGTAAAACTTTAAATCCTCTCTTCTGGCAATCAATGGCCGCTTCAATAATGGCCCGCACCTGCATCTCCAGGATTTCCGGATAGGTGATGCACAGCCGGCAGCCGCGGTGCCCGAGCATGGGGTTGGCCTCGTGGAGCTGGGCCACCCGCCGCGCCACTACCTCTACGTCCACGCCCAGCTTCCGGGCCAGCTCTTCCTGCTGCTCCCTCCCGTGTGGCACAAACTCGTGCAGCGGAGGGTCAATCAGCCGGATGGTCACCGGCAGGCCGTCCATAGCCTCGAAGATCCCGATGAAGTCCCGGCGCTGAAACGGCAGCAACTTCGCCAGCGCCGCCTTGCGCGCCTCCACTGTCTCCGACAGGATCATCTCCTGGATGGCGAACTGCCGCTCGACGCTGCGCTCCGGCTGTTCGAAGTCCTTGAAGAACATGTGCTCGGTGCGGCACAGCCCGATGCCCTCCGCACCCATCTCCCGCGCCTTGCGCGCATCCTGAGGCGTATCCACGTTGGTACGCACCTTCAGCCGCCGCACCTTGTCCGCCCACTGCATCAGCGTGGTGTAAGCTTGAGAAAGCTTGGGCATCACCAGCGGAATCTTTCCTTCATAGACCACGCCGTCGTTGCCGTCCAGCGTGATCCAGTCGCCCTCGCGAATCACCCGGCCATTGGCGCCCATCGTTTTCTGGTTGGCGTCAATGTGCAGCTTCTCGCAACCCACCACGCAGCATTTTCCCCAGCCGCGCGCCACCACCGCCGCGTGGCTGGTCTTCCCCCCGGTGGCGGTGAGGATGCCCTGGGCCACAAACATTCCGCCCACGTCCTCGGGGCTCGTCTCGCGCCGCACCAGGATGACCTTCTTCCCCGCCCTGGCCCACTCCTCAGCTTCATGTGCTGTGAACACCACCTGGCCCACGGCCGCCCCCGGCACCGCGTTCACGCCGCTGGCCAGCAGCCGCCGGCTCAGGTCCACACGCTGCACGGAGGAATCAATCACCGGATAGAACAGCCGCTCGATGTCCTCCGCCTTCACCCGCTCGATGGCCTCTTCCCTGCTGATCAGACCTTCCTTCGCCATGTCCACCGCCATCTTGAACGTGGCCGAGGGCGTGCGCTTCCCCACGCGTGTCTGCAGCACGTACAGCGTCCCGTCCTCCACAGTGAACTCGATGTCCTGCATGTCCCGGTAGTGCGTCTCCAGGGTCTTCCGCACGCGCTCCATCTGCGCGTAAATCTTTGGCATGCGCTTGGCCATCTCGTCCAGGTGCATCGGCGTGCGGATGCCGGCCACCACGTCCTCGCCCTGCGCGTTCAACAGGAAGTCGCCATAGAAGATCTTCTCCCCCGTCGAAGGGTCGCGCGTGAAGCACACGCCCGTGCCGGAGTTCTCGCCGGTGTTGCCGAACACCATCTGTACCACGCTCACCGCCGTCCCCAGCAGCCCAGTGATCTTCTCCACGCGCCGGTAGGTCACCGCCTTCTCCGCCATCCACGACCCGAACACCGCGCCGATGGCGCCCCACAGTTGCTCCTCGGGGTCTTCCGGGAACGGCTTGCCCGTCTTCTGCCGGTAGTAGGCCTTGTACTCCTGCACCAGTTCCCGCCAGGCTTCGCCGGGGACTTCGGTGTCGTCCTTTACCCCCAGCCGCGCTTTCATCGCGCGGAGCTTATGCTCCAGCTCTTCCTTGGGCAGCCCGATGACCACGCTGGAGTACATCTGCACAAGCCGCCGGTAGGCGTCGAAGGCGAACCGGTTGTTGCCGGTGTTCCGCGCCAGGGCTTCCACGCTGCGGTCGTTCAGACCCAGGTTCAGGATCGTTTCCATCATCCCGGGCATGGAGCGTGCTGAGCCGGACCGCACGCTTACCAGCAGCGGGTTGACAGCGTCGCCCAACTTCTTGCCGGTCACCTTCTCCAACCGCGCCAGCGCCTTCTTCACCTCGCCGGCCAGTTCCTTGGGATACTTCTGGCCGTGCTTGTAGTAGTAGTCGCACACTTCCGTGGTGACCGTGAAGCCCGCCGGAACCGGCAGCCCGATCCGCGTCATCTCCGCCAGGCCCGCGCCCTTCCCGCCCAGCAGGTGCTTCATCTCGCCGGTGCCGTCTGCTTTGCCTGCACCGAAGAAGTAGACATACTTTTTCATCTTGGCTTGCCTTTCTGTTCTGAGATTTGTTCCGGCCGTCGCGGCAACAGTCGGGGGTGTACTGCCTCTTCAAACTTTTGGTCTGCGCGCTGCCGAGTTGTTCACGCCGCTGCCCGCGCCCCTGTTTCTTGCTCCGTGTCGGCGGGCCGACAGCCGCCGAAGGTCTAAAGAAATACTTTAGGTTTTCTCAACGTCTCTCTTCGGCGACCATTTCCGAAAAATCCGCAATCGTCGAAAACTCCGTCAACAGTTCCGACAGCAGCGTCAGGCGGTTCTTGCGCACCTGCTCATCCTCGGTCATCACCAGCACGTCGTCAAAAAACCGATCCACCGCAGGTCGCAGCCCGGCGATCACTTGCAACGCCTCCCGGTAGCGTCCGGCCTTCTTGTGTGCTCCTGCTTCGCGCGCCACGCGCCGGGACTCCGCTTGGAGCTGCTTCTCGGCCTCGTGGGTCAGCAGGTCATCCCGCACCGACCCAAGCCGCCACGACTCCGCCGGCCCAGCCTGTAGCAGGATCTTGCGGATGCGCTTGAAGGCGATGGCCAGCGGCTCGAAGTTTTTCGTCCTGCGGATGGCCTTCAGCGCTTCCAGCCGGCGTTCCGCCTCTACCAGGTCGTCAGCGCCCGCGCACAGCACCGCGCTGACCTCATCGTAGGCAAAGCCAAGCCGTTCCTTGAACACGTAGCGCGCCCTCTCCAGCAGGAAATCACTCACCTGCGTTTGGGCCTCCGCAGAGATGTGGATTTTGCGCGAGTCGCCGGCCAGGATGCGCGCTGCGGCGGACACCGTCGCGGAAAGCGAAAGCGGAAGCTTCCGCTCCAGCACGATCTTCACCACGCCCAGGGCTGCGCGGCGCAGCGCGAACGGGTCGCTCGAGCCCGTGGGTACCGTCCCAACTGCAAAGCAGCCCACCAGTGCGTCCAGCTTGTCCGCCAGCGCCACCGCGCAACCCGTCAGGTTTCGCGGGATAGCGTCGTCCAGCCCCGCCGGCCGGTAGTGGTCATAGACGGCCCAAGCCACGCCGTCCGGCTCGGCCTGCTTTTTGGCGTAGAGTCCGCCGACAATTCCTTGCAATTCGGGGAACTCCCGCACCATGTCCGTCACCAGGTCGCACTTGGATAGTTCCGCCGCACGGATCGTGCCGGCCACGTCCGCCTCCAGCACGCCGGAGCTGAACCACTGCCCGGCAATCCATCCGCCCAGCGCCTTCATGCGCTCCACCTTGTCTGCGTAGCTCCCCAGCCGCGATTCGTAGGTCACCTGTTTCAGCTTGGGCAGGTTGTCGGCGAGCCGACATTTCAGGTCGCTGCGCCAGAAGAACCGCGCATCGGCAAACCGCGCCCTGAGCACCCGCTCGTGTCCCGCGCGCACCAGCCCCTGTCGGTCACCATCCATGTTGATGACCGCGAGAAAATGCGGCGCCAGGCGGCCGTCCTTCCGTTCGAGGGCGAAGTATTTCTGGTGGTCACGCATGACCGTGATCAGGATTTCGTCCGGCAGGTCCAGGAACTCCTCCGAGAAATCTCCCAGGATCACGCTGGGGTATTCGTTCAGATAGCTGACCATCTCCAGTAGCTCGCTGTCGCGGTGCACGCGCAGCCCGCGCTTCCCCGCAAGTTCCTGGATCTCGCGCTCGATCTTCTCCCGCCGCTCCCGTGGGTCAGCCAGGATGAAATTCGCCCGGAGCCGTGCTCTGTAATCTTTCGCTCCATGGACCGGAACAACGCTCTTGCCCAAAAACCGGTGCCCCACAGAGTTCGTGCCGGCCTTCACTCCTGCGAACGCAAACCGAATCGTCTTCCCGCCCAGCCGCGCCACCATCCAGCGCACCGGGCGGATGTACCGCGGACCATCCGCCCCCGTCCAGTACATGCTCCGCGGCCACGGAATCTCCTGGATGGCCCGCGGCAGTACCTCCGCCAGAATCTCCCCCGCCGGCCGGCCCTTGATCAACTGCTTCGCCACCAGATACTCGCCCTTCGGGGTGGAGACGATGCCCAGATCCTTGAGCGCAATCCCCTGCTTGGCCGCGAAACTTTCTGCGGCGCGTGTCGGCCGGCCGACATTGTCGAAGGCCACGCTCTTCGGCGGCCCTTGCACTTCCTTCACCTCGTCGCGTTGCCGTAACCGCAGCGACTCCGTCATGGCCACCAGTCGCCGCGGCGCTCCGAAACATTCGATGGGAGATTGGTTCAGCAGTCCGGAGGTGGAAAGATACTTCTCAAGGATTACTTTAAGTTCGCTCGCCGCCCGCGCGATCATTCCCGCCGGAATTTCTTCACACCCGATCTCCAGAAGAAAATCTGCCACCGCCGGCCTTGTCTTTTTGCGCCTCATGCCACCGCCCGGGTCTCAGCCGCAGTGGCCTGTCTCTGGCTGATGTAGATCTGCGCCACCCTGCACGCCAATTGGCGGACACGCCCGATCAGCGCCGCCCGCTCTGTCACCGAGATGGCGCCCCGCGAATCGAGCAGGTTGAACAGGTGGGAACACTTCAGGCACAGGTCGTACACCGCGCGGATGGGGACGCTCGCATCCGGCGGCAGGTCGCTCAGCAACCGCCGCGCCTCGGCCTCGATTAGCTCGAACTGATTCCGCGCCGCCGCCGCATCGGCAAGATCGAAATTGTAGGCCGAGAACTGTTTCTCCTCGTCCAGGCGGATTTCTCCGTAGGTGCGCTCTTCATTCCAACGCAGATCGAACACGTTGTCCACGCCCTGCAGAAACGCCGCGATGCGCTCCAGCCCATAGGTCAGCTCCACGGACACCGGATCCAGGTCCAGCCCGCCGCACTGCTGGAAGTAGGTGAACTGCGTGATCTCCAGCCCGTCCAGCAGCACTTGCCAGCCGATGCCCCAGGCGCCCAGCGTGGGCGACTCCCAGTTATCTTCCTCGAAGCGAACGTCGTGGTCCCGCAGGCGCACTCCGATCGCCGCCAGGCTTTCCAGATAAACATCCTGAATGTCCGCCGGCGCCGGCTTCAGGATCACCTGGAGCTGCGTGTGCTTGTAGAGCCGGTGGGGATTCTCGCCGTAGCGGCCGTCGGAGGGCCTCCGGCTGGGCTGCACGTAGGCCACGCGGTAGGGCTCCGGCCCCAGCACGCGCAGAAACGTCTCCGGGTGCATCGTGCCCGCGCCAACCTCCACGTCGTACGGCTGCTGTAGCACGCAGCCTCGCCGCGCCCAGAACTCCTGCAAGCGGAAAATCAGCTCCTGAAAATTCAGCCCGGCGGGCTTCCCGCGGGCGCCTTTGTGGTGTTTACGTTTGGATCTCAAGTTTCGCTCTCCAGCATTTTCCGGGTGGTGAGCTTCTTTTCGATCTGGTGCTCGATTACGTCCAGCAGGTACTCGCTCAGTCCCCGCGCGGCTCCGGCCGGCCAGCTCTTCTTCGCCAGCCGCTCCAGCCGTTCGGCCTGGATCTGCGTCGCAAGCGCCATGCTCTCCGCGGTGATGGCGCGCATTCCCGGCAGCCGGCATTCACGGCACGCGATCCCGGGCCGTAGCACTGAAGCGTACGCCCCTTCTGTCCCCAGTTGTTTTTCGCACCGCCCGCAGCGCCTCACGTCCGGCAACCACCCCGCTAGCCGCGCCGTCCACAAGTTGAAATAGACCAGCGGCAATTCAGTCTTCCTCGTGGCCTTGATGGTTCGCGCTGTTGCCAGCACCAGGCGGAATGCCGCTTCCGAGGCTTCCCGTTCCGGAAGCACCGCTTCGGTTACCTCGCTGATCAGGGCCAGCGCCAACCCACATGCGTAGTCCTCTTGCGCTTCCAGGAAGGACTCAATCAGATCGCATTGGTTGATGCGCACCAGTTCGCGCGTCTCGCGCTCGAAAAACCAGATGCGGATATACGAGAGCGGTTCAAGCGTGGAACCAAACCGGCTCTTCGGGCGCCGCGCCCCCGCCGCCACCCCGCGCAGCCGCCCCGCAGACCGACTCAGGAAGCTGACCAGGCGGTCTCCCTCACCCAGCGGATAACAGCGCAGGACGATCGCCTCGCACTCCCTCAGCGGCATCTGCGTGTCGGCGCGCCGACCTCCGCACTTGTTCCCTTCACGCCTTCGCGCCGGCGTTCAACAAAACCATTCTACTTACCACACCCGCGCACTTCACGCAATCTCCCGCTCCGCTTTCTTGCACATTGTCCGCGGGCGCACATCGCGCCAGAAGACGCACGCGCGCAGAAACAGGAGAAAAAAGCCCCACCACAACTCCTGCACTGAAAGTGATTCTTGAAATTACGCTGGAAGAAAATCAACGCGCTCTCACCACGCCATCAGATTTTCCTCCTCTCGCGATGAAAAATCATCGTGCGCTGCCCACCGCCAAGGGGGCTTGCCATCTGCACTGCGCCAAGCCCGTGTCCATTCACGTGCTTATGTCCCCGGCCAGCTTACGTTAACCTAGGTTGTGGTCTGCAACATTATCGGACGCAAGGGGCCCCTCCCCTTCCCGCTTTCCATTCTGCCTCACCTCAGCTACATTGCTTCCCTCATGGACACTGCTCTGCCTCGCGTGGACGTCGTCGGCGTCGGCCTGAATGCCGTGGATACCCTCATCCGCCTGCCCCACTTCCCTTCCTTCGATTCCAAGGTTGAGTTCCTCTCCGACGAGATTCTTCCCGGCGGCCAGGTGGCCAGCGCCATGGTGGCGTGCCAGTCGTGGGGGCTGCAGGCTCGCTACATCGGCAAAGTCGGCGACGATTTTGCCGCGCAACTCCAGCGCGACGCACTCGCTCGCGCCGGAGTCGAGTCCCACCTGCTGGCCGTGCCGCGTTGCTCCAGCCAGTTCGCCTACATCTTGATTGACCGCCAGTCCGGCGAGCGCACCATCCTGTGGCGCCGCGACCCGCGCCTCGCCCTGCGTCCCGAGGAACTGCGCCGCGAATGGATCGTCTCCGCTCGCGCGCTCCACGTGGACGGGCACGACGCTGCCGCCGCTGCCGCCGCGGCATGCTGGGCGCGCGAGGCCGCCATCCCGGTCACTGCCGACCTGGACAACCTCTATCCCGGCGTGGAGGCCCTATTCGAGTACGTGGACTACCTGCTGGCCTCCCGCGACTTCCCTGCCCGCCTCACCGGCGAGCACGACCTCCACAAATCTCTTCCCGAGCTCCTGCGGCGTTTCGGCTGCCGCATCACCGGCGTCACCCTGGGCCGCGATGGCGCGCTGGCCTGGGACGGCACTCGCTTCCTGCACTCCCCGGGCTTCCGTGTCAAAGCCGTGGACACCACCGGCGCGGGCGACATCTTCCACGGGGCCTTCGTCTATGCGCTCCTCCAGGGCTGGCCGCTCGAGCGCACGCTGGACTTTAGCAACGCCGCCGCCGCCCTGAATTGCACCGCCATAGGCGCCCGCGGTGGCATCCGCCCGGTCGCGGAGATCGAGCTTCTCATGCGCGAGGGGGAGCGTTACCCAGCTGCCTTGCAGGGCGCCGGCACGACAGAGCAGCAAACCTCAGTGCCGGGGAGGGCTGAATGATCCCTCTGCGCGATGCCAACCCGCGGGCCACCACGCCGGTCATCACCGTCCTGCTCATCGTCGCCAACGTGGCCATCTTTCTCTACCAGATCTCGCTGCCGCCGCGCGCCGAGGCGCAGTTCGTTCTCGCGCTGGGCATGGTGCCCGCCCGCCTGCAATTGGCGTTGACCTCTCCGCAGGTCAGCCTTCAGGATGCTGCCTTCCCGCTTCTCAGCAGCATGTTCCTGCACGGCGGCTGGCTGCACGTAATCGGCAACATGTGGTTCCTGTGGGTCTTCGGCGACAACGTAGAGGACCGCCTGGGCCATTTCCGCTTCCTGTTCTTCTACCTTGCCGCGGGGAGCGCCGCTGGTCTGATCCACACCTTCTTCAACTGGGGCTCCACCGTTCCAACCGTGGGCGCCAGCGGCGCCGTCTCCGCCGTGCTGGGCGCCTACTTCGTCTTCTTCCCCGGCGCGCGCGTGGTGACGCTGGTCCCCTTGCTGTTCTTCTTCTTCACCGTGCAATTGCCCGCGGCGGTGATCCTGGGCTGGTGGCTTCTCTTGCAGTTTTTGAGTGGAGTGGAATCGCTGGGCACGCGCGCCGTGGGTGGAGTGGCCTGGTGGGCGCACATCGGCGGCTTTGTTGCGGGGATGATTTTCGCGCGGCTCTTGCGCCCGCGCCGTGCTGCCTATCGTTACCATTAGGCCGAGGCCCGGCTGATGCCCTTCTTGGCGATGTAATTGGCCAGCCAGTCGCCCGTCTCGCGCGTTCCCAGCGGCCCGCCGAGGTCCCGGGGTACCTGGCCCTGCTTGACGGCCTCACGCACGGCCTCGTTAATCACCGCGGCCTCTGGCTCCCAGCCCAGGTAGTCCAGCATCATCGCCGCGGTCATGATGGCAGCCATCGGGTTGGCCACATTCTTCCCGGCGTACTTCGGCGCCGAACCATGCACCGGTTCGAACATGGACACCTGCCCGGGGTGAAGATTCCCTGACGGCGCCAGGCCCAGCCCGCCCACCAGTTGCGCCCCCAGGTCGCTGACGATGTCGCCAAACATGTTGCAGGTGACAATCACCTGGAACTGCGCGGGGTTCTTCACCATCTGCATGGTCAACGCATCCACGTACCAGTGGTTCGACTCGATGTCCGGGTACTCCTTTCTCACCTCGGCGAAGACCCGCTGCCACAGGTCGTGCCCGTAGCGCAGCGCGTTGGACTTGTCGCTCATGCACACTTTGCTCAGCTTGTGTTGCCGGGCGTATTCGTAGGCGTAGCGGATGATGCGCTCCACGCCCTTGCGCGTGTTGATGTCCTCCTGGGTGGCCAGCTCGTCCGGTGTGCCCTTCTTGAAGATGCCGCCCATGCCCACGTAGAGGCCCTCGGTGTTCTCGCGGAAGACGATGAAGTGGATGTCTTTTTCGTCGCGGTCTTTCAGGGGCGTCAGCTTCTTGTCCAGTAGCACCACGGGCCGGGCGTTCACGTAGAGGTCCAGCTTGAAGCGCAGCCCCAGCAGGATGTCCGCAGCGTGCTTCATGTCCGGGACGCGCGGGTCGCCCAGCGCGCCGACGAAGACGCTGTCGAACTCCCGCCGCAGCATGTCCTCGGCGCCGGACGGCAGCGACGTGCCGTCGCGCAGGTAGCGGTCCGCGCCCCAGTCGAACTCCTGCATCTCGAGCTGCCGCCCGCCGGCCGCCGCAGCTTCCTTCAGCACCTTGACGGCCTCCACAGTCACGTCCACTCCGATGCCGTCGCCGGGAATGACGGCAATGCGCTTGCTCGTTCCTGGTTCGGCGGAGTTCGCTGCGCTCATGCGGTCCCGTGCTCCTCTGCGATGAATTCTCTCAACGCGCCGCCGAAGCTAGCACGCAGTGTAGGTACTGTCAACGTAGCCCGGTGTTTCTCCTGAATGTAGGGGCGGCTTTACGCCGCCATGGTGCGCGGCGCTGTCCTGCCCCACCGTTCTCACTCTCGTGGCCGACGCCTTGCGGTCTGACCCCTACGGTTCTTATCTGACTATTGCACGTCAAGAGACAGCCGCTCGAAACCCATACCCCTCGGGAAAGGCATCGGCTATCATCCCCACAAGTTTTCGTGTCTCCTGGGTCCCGGACATGCCGGAAGCCATCAAATGCGCCGATGCGTCGTGCCAGCGCGCGGCTTGCGCCCTGGTTGGCTCCACCTCTCTGTGCCGGGCGCACCTCATCGCCTGGTGCTATGAACGGCTGGAAGAATGCCGCCGCGAGCTGGCCGCCCGGAGCGCCACCGCGATTGGCGAAGAACTGCTGCGCAGAACTCTCTCCACCTGCACATCGGCGGCTACCGCAGAGATGTTCAGCTCCAAAGACCTGACCAACCTGGAGCGCGCGCGATTGTTTGACATTGTCCTGTCCGCCGCAGAATCCATCCGCCGCCTCCGACGCAGCAAGCGAAAAGCGGCGGCCATTCCGGTCCGGCTCTCCTGCGAAATCATCGGCCGCACCTGGACTGAAGACACCCAAACGAGAATCATCAGCTTTCACGGAGCCTGCGTGCAGTGCGCGCACGCGGTGAAAGTGGGCGACACGCTGCGCATTGAGCGCCCGGAAGCGCGTCTGCACGCCGCTTGCCGGGTGGCCTGGCGCGAGTCACAACCAGACGGCAAATCCGACGTTGGCATCGAGTTCACCGAACCCATCGATTTCTGGCAGATGGATTGGAATATTCTCGATGCGCAAATCGCCGCTCCCTAGTGTCCTGGAGCCGAAATTCTTTCAGAACTCTTGGCAGTTGCCTTGTCATTCCGAGAGTCGGTGATTGGTGCCGACCCGAGGAATCTGCTTTTTATTCAGCTCATTACACTTCAGATGCAGATTCCGCGCTTCGCTCCGAATCACAATCTCCCCTTGACCTCTATGCATTGGATTTGCGACTCGGGCCACCGGCAGAGCGCGGAAAGAGCGGGTCGTGCTGTCATCCTGAGCTCGTCGCATGCCATGAGCGAAGCCGAAGGGCAGCGGACCAGAGATCTGCATTTAATGAAAGCAGGTCAGATTCCTGCGCATGGCATACACCGCCTGCCGTCACGATGACCTTTCTCAGCACCCTGCGAACCCGCGCGACCCCTTCCGGTAAGCACCTCTAGCGCCGCCCTTCAGGGCGGCATGGTGGGGTACTGGCCGAGGCAAAGATGCCGCGCTCAAGCGCGCCGCTACTTCAGGGATTGCCGTTGTCGTGGCGCCCTTCAGGGCGGCATTTCTAGCTGTTCTTCAGTCGTCCCCCACTCTGGGCCTTCGCTCGGCCAGGTACACCCCCACCAGCACCAGCACGCCGCC
>Ga0073934_10002690_pt1 | contig 35755 bp, 40 predicted proteins | sample LarsenN4metaG_FD_76834 | JGI IMG/M metagenome (GOLD analysis project Ga0073934, IMG submission 76834) | Hot spring sediment bacterial and archeal communities from British Columbia, Canada, to study Microbial Dark Matter (Phase II) - Larsen... ... | reverse complement strand
GAAGCGCGGTTTTCCCGAGACACCGATCCTCGTGGTCGAGAACAAGTCCGACCTCGGAGCGACGACGGCCGGCTACCCCAGGATGTCATGCATGACGGGCGAGGGCGTGCGCGCGGCCCTCGATCTCGCCCTCGGAGCGATCACCAGCCGCGGTCCTGAAGGCGGGCCTCCACGGGCAACCCACGAGCGTCCTGGCCCTTCATCGCCAGGCCGAGTCCCTTCGAGACCTCCGCGACGACCGCGGGGTCATCGAAGTGGGCCACCGCGTCCACGATCGCGCGGCCCCGCGCCTCCGGATTCTCCGACTTGAAGATGCCGGACCCCACGAAGACCCCGTCGCAACCCATGATCATCATGAGGGCGGCGTCCGCCGGCGTGGCCACGCCTCCCGCCGCGAAGTTGACGACCGAGAGCCGCTGAATCTTCTTGATTTCCATGAGGGTTTGGAAAATCCCCTCGGTGATGTCGTCGAGGTTAGCGCCGGCGAACAGGACGTCCGCGTCCGCGATCTTCGGCTCCTCGCCGTGGGACGCACGGACTTCCTTCAGGAGGATGGGGTAGGTCTCCGCGAACTTCGCCGCGATGGCGTAGAGCTGATCGTTCTTCCGGGCCTTCAGCTCCCCGATGGCCTGGTTCATGAGCCGGACGTGCCGGACGGCCTCGATGATATCCCCCGTGCCCGCCTCGCCCTTCGTGCGGATCATCGCGGCCCCCTCCCAAATCCGGCGCACGGCCTCCCCGAGGTTCCGGGCCCCGCAGACGAAGGGCACGCTGAATTCCTTCTTGTTCACATGGAAGAACGGATCCGCGGGCGTGAGCACCTCGGATTCGTCGATCATATCGACGCCGAGGGCCTCGAGGGCGCGGGCCTCCGCGGTGTGACCGATCCGGCACTTCGCCATCACGGGGATCGTTACGGCGTCCATGATCTCCTGGATCCTCGTCGGGTCCGCCATACGGGCGACGCCGCCGGCGGCTCGGATGTCCGCGGGGACGCGCTCGAGGGCCATGACGGCGACGGCTCCCGCCTCCTCCGCGATGAGGGCTTGATCGCCGTTCGTCACGTCCATGATCACGCCGCCCTTCTGCATCTTCGCGAAGCCGCGCTTGAGCAGTTCGGTGCCGTAGCGGAGTCGGGCCAGGTCCAGCTCGAGAGGCATCAGAATCCCTGGTTGCGACCTACGGGAAGTGGGTATTTTTAGTTTTCTTTAGGATGGCTTGCTCGCATAGAGCCGAGCAGCCTGGCTTCGGGACCTGGCACTCGGCGGAAGACGATCGAGAGCTGTCACCCCCACCTCGGTGGCAGACGGGCCCGCCCTTGGTCGATGGACACCTCTAGAATCCGGAGCTGAGCGCGAAGCCGGTCCACGATTCGCCGGCATGAGGAAACCTGGATGGGAGGGTTGAACCGGAAGGACACATGGACCCGGCGGCCCACCAGCGACCGGCGGAACGCCACGTCCACGCGATGCCTCGCCGGCCCCATCGCGGGACCCGCCATCGGCAGTCCCGTCGATTCGAGCGCTTCCGCTGTGACCGTCTGGACGTGACCTACGTCGGATCCGACGACGATCCGGAGCCGGGCAACGGCCGAGCGCCCCCGCCGGACCGAGCGGTCCTGTCGCCGGTTCGAGGGATACGCCGAACGAATCCACTCGTTCGCCTCACTGGGCTCCCATACCCAGGCGTTGCGGCAGCGCGAGCTTGTCCCGTCGGGTCACGTGGCTCGCAAACAGGATTGCCCTCGTGAATCCTTTCTCCCTTCGCCTCGCAATCCTGCAGAGTCGTCGACCGACCGCGCGCCGCGGGCGACACGAGCGAAAGGGGCTCCGGGGCTCGTCTTGAAGTACGTCCCCCTCGTTGCCGGTGCGGGGAGACGAAATGTCGAAGCTTGCCGCGAACTTGGTTCAATCGTGCCTGCGCATCCGATCCGAGGACAACGTGACGGTGTTCTTCTACCCGCACAGCCTGACGCTGGCAGAGGACATCGCGGCGGAATGCTTCAAGGTCGGAGCGGACGTCCTCCTGAATTTGTACACGGATAACTACTACTCCGCATACATGCGGTACCTCTCCGAGGAAAGCCTGCGGCAGCCCTCCGTGTTTTGCCGCGGCCTCACAGAACTCTCGACGGCCCAGTTCTCGATCGGGGGCCCCTACGACCCCGCGATCTACCGCCGCGTTTCCCCGGAGAAGATGGCGGCGGATAGCGAAGGCGAAACCGCGGCCCACTGGCCCCTCGCGAAGGAGAGGAAGCTCCGGACCCTGTACGTCGCTCTCGGGCAGGTCACTCGCCCGCGGGCAAGGGCGTACGGGTTCCCGCTCGCCGCCTGGGAGCGGATGCTTCGGGAGGCCTCCTCGGTGAAGCCCGAGAAGCTCATGGCGGACGGGCAACGGCTCGCGGGGATCCTGGACACCGCGGACCGCGTGCGGATCCGAGGCGATGGCACCGACGTGGAGTTCTCCATCGCGGGTCGCAAGACGCTCGTGCGCGACGGAGTCGTTGACGATGCGGACATCGAGGCGGGCGCCTTCGATGCGGTGACCCCCGACGGCGCCGTGGTGACGTCGATCGTGGAGACGAGCGCGAACGGGACGGTCTCGCTGAATGTCGCCCAGGCCTGGGCCGGGCGCTCGATGCGCAGGCTCCGCTGGAGATTCCAGGATGGACGCGTGGTCTCATGGGATGGAGACGCGCCCGCCCTCGCTCTCAAGGAGCAATGGGAGAAGGCCACCGGCAACCGCGACCGGATCGGGCAGCTCACGATCGGACTGAATCCGAAGGCGAAGTTCGGGTTCCTGCAGAACTCGATCGTGCGCGGATCCGTGTCGATCGGGATCGGAGCGAACGACGGCGTGGGCGGCTCAAACAAGTCGTCCTTCTTCTTCGAGCACTCGCTGCAAGGTTCGACCCTCGAGGTGGACGGCAAGCCGCTCGTCGTCGGGGGAAGGCTCGTCGCGATCTAGCCGCGGCGCCTCCTCCGACGGCCCCGATACGAACACGTTTATCCCAGCGCCGGATACAGCCTCCTCAGTCGCATGACCGCAAGGAAAGCGGCCTCGGCGGTACAGAAACACCGATCCTCGTTTTCCCGGCGAACGCGAACCGTGCGCTGCGTTGTCTGCGTCACGGGGATGCCCGCTGCGGGAAAGGAGGAAGTCGTGCGCGTGGCTCGGAAGCTGGGCTTTTCCGTGATCCGCATGGGCGACATCGTCCGAGCGGAGGCTCGGAGACGTGGGCTCCCCCTCACAGACGCGGCTGTGGGAGGCATGGCGCACCAGGAACGCGTGGAGTTCGGATTTGGGATCTGGGCCGAACGGACCGCACCGCACCTCCGCGGCACGAAAGTCCTCATCGACGGCCTCAGGGGCAAGGCCGAACTCGACGTGTACCGCAGGGTCTTCGGGGACCGCCTCCGCGTCCTCGCCGTTCACGCATCACCGGAAACGCGGTTCAAGCGGACGGCGCGCCGCGGCCGATCCGATGACGTCCGGACCCTCGAGAAGTTCCGCGCGCGGGATGAGCGGGAGCTTGGCTGGGGGCTCGGGGACGTCATCGCATTGGCGGATGCGATGATCGTGAACGAGACGACCCCCGCGGACCTGCGACGCGCGTCGAAGGATTGGCTCGAACAGGTCCTCGGCTCGAGCCAGGCCGCCTAGGGAGCCGCACCCCGACAAGGCAAATCCTTTATCGCCGACGCCACTCTCGCGGCCTCCGGACTTCGGAGCGCATCGATGGCGCGGCTCCCGATTCATTGGATTGAAGCGAGGACGCACTGCCACGCCACAGAGGAGGAGGAGCGCGTCCTCGCAGCCCTGAACACCGCGTGCCCCGGGAAAACCCTTTCCCGAGAGGTCGTGATGGGGCACTTCGGCAACCCCCTCGTCGTGTTCAGGCGCCGCCTCGCCACGGCGGAGGAAATCCGAGTCGCGTGGTCTCGGTGGAAAGGGGCGGGAGTCCTTGCGGCCTTGGAGGCCACACTCGAGGAGCGGACGGACAAGGAGGCCGTGCTCCACTTCCGCCTCGACAAGCAAAGGGCTTTCCTTGGGACGGTGGTGCTCGCATCGGGTGGGGACCCGATCGACATCCGGGTGAAACTCAAGGCCTTCTCGTCCCGGCACGAGGAGACCCTGGAGGCGGCTCGCGCCGCGCTGCGGGAGGCGACGTGAATGCACCTCGCGCCCACCCAGGAGCGATGGCTCGCGGCCGCGAATCGGACCCAACGCAAGGCGATGGAGATCCTCCAAGCGATCGGCGACATCGAAGGAGCCGAGGACCTCGTCGCGATCACTTCCGCGCATGTCTCGGGGGCCTCGTACAAGATGATCGGGGACCCGGGTCTTGAGTTCCTCGAGGACTTCGCACGGGAGGGTCGGGTCGCCGTCCCGACTACCGTGAATCCTCTCGGTACGGATATGGCGCAGTGGCGAGACCTCGGGGTTCCCGCCGAATTCGCGGAGAAGCAGGCCCGGATTGCCGCGGCCTACGAGCGCATGGGCGTGCGGCCCGTGTACTCGTGCGTCCCCTACGAACTCGGCGTTCGACCCGCGTTGGGCGAACACGTCGCATGGGCCGAATCGAATGCCGTATGCTTCGCGAACTCCGTGCTCGGCGCGCGGACGAACCGAGAAGGCGGCCCCTCCGCGCTCGCGGCGGCCATCGTCGGTGCGACGCCACGCTACGGGCTGCATCTCGACGAGGGCCGACAGCCCACGATCGTCTTTGATGTCCGCACGCGGGTCCGGGGAATTGGCTTGTCGCTCCTCGGGCTGTTCGCGGGAGAAGCCGCAGGGGACGGCCTTCCCTTCTTCCGCGGTTTCCGCGCAAGCGAACCGGGCTTGAAGTGGCTGGGGGCGGCCCTCGCAAGCTCGGGGAGCGTCGGGATGTTCCATCTCGCCGGCGTGACGCCGGAATCAAGGCGAGCGCGGACGAGAGGGCTCCCGATCGTGCGGGTGAGCCGAGAGGATCTCGATGCGGTTCGGCGCAAATACACGAATGGCGAGGAGGCGGACCTCATCGGCCTGGGTTCGCCGCAGCTCTCCGCCGAGGAGCTCCGGGAGATCGCGGCCCTCGTGGCACGCACGCCGCCGCGGATCCCCGTGTGGGTGTTCGCGAGCCGCCTCGCGCGGGAGGCATGTCCGGAGGCCGTGGCCGAGATCGAGCGGCATGGCGGGCGGGTCCTCGCGGACACCTGCCTCGAGGTCACACTCCTCGAGCACCGCTTCAGCACCGTCGCGACCCCGTCGGGAAAGGGCGCCTATTACCTCCCGTCGCTCTGCAAGCAGAAGGTCATCTTCGACGACGTCGAGGCACTTCTGGAGCGGTACGCATGAAACTCACGGGTCGCCGGATCGTGGGCGGCCGGGCGGCGGGAGAGGCCCTCGCAAGCCCGGTCCCGCTCTCGTTCGTCGGCGGCGTGGACCCGGCGACGGGAGAAGTCCTCGACGAGGCCACCGGCTGCCGCGGCCATCGCCTTGGCGGCCGGATCTTCGCGTTTCCCCACGGACGCGGAAGCACGGTTGGCTCCTACGTCGTCTACGGGCTCGCGAAGCGCGGCGTGGGTCCCGCCGCGATCCTCAACACACGGGCGGAAACCATCGTGGCCGTCGGCGCGATCCTCGCCGGGATTCCGACGGTCGACGGGATCGACGTCGGAGGCATCCTCACCGGCGATCGGCTCGTCGTCGACGCGGACGCCGCGGAAGTCGACCTCCCGGACCTCGTGGCCAAGCCCGTCGTGAGCGCCTTCCTTCGCTCGCGCGGGAAAATTCTCCTCGTGCGCCGCAGCGAGCAGGTCAGTACCTTCGCGGGCCGCTGGTCCGTGATCTCGGGTTACCTCGAGGGCGACGAGGATCCCCGGGAACGCGCCCGCCTCGAAATCCGGGAGGAGACGGGAATCCGCGGGGCCCGCTTCCGCTCGGAGGGAGCTCCGCTCCTCGTCCGGGATCGCGGCGCGGCGTTCCTCGTCCATCCGCTCCTTTTCGATGTGCCGAGGACCGCGGTCCGACTCGATTGGGAGAACGTGGAGGCCCGCTGGGTCCGACCCGACGAGATCGAAGGCTTCGACACCGTCCCGAGGCTGCAAGAAGCGATGCGGTCCGTCATCTTCACTCCGCCGCCCGGGCGGAAGTGACGGAACCACTCGCGTTCGGACGGGGTCGACTGGTACACGGAGAGTCCCCGAACGCTCCCCGAGCCGCGCACGGGTTATTCGCGCTTCCGCAAGGAGATGACGACTCGGTCTCCTTCGAGGTCCCATTCCTTCACCAGAGCGCCCTTGGGTCTCCGCTCGACGAGGGAGAGCCGGCCCGTCCGGGTCGCCCTCTTGATGATGTCCCTCCAGTCGTCGAGGAGTCCTCGTAGGCGCTTGCCACACAGAATCTGCACGTCGATCCGGTCTTCCACGGAGAGCCCTAGCTCCTTGCGCATCTGCTGCACACGGCGTACGACCTCCCGGGCATACCCTTCCGCTTCGATGGCGGCCGTCCGCGTGAAGTCCACGTAGACCGTGACGTCGTCCGTGGCGCCCTGGGCATAGCCCTCGGGCGGCGCCTCTCCGAAGGTGACCATTTCGGAGGTAATCTGGACCGGCTGGCCCTTGACCTGAATCTCGTACGCGCCCTCCTCGATCCCCTTGCGCACGGCACCGGCCGAGGCGCGCTCGAGGGAAGTCAGGATCTCGGGGAGGAGCGACTTGTAGCGTGCTCCGATCACCGCTGGAATCGGCCTCAGGGCCGGCTTGAGTTCGGGCCAGAGCTCCTCCGGAGCGAGAATCTCGATCGCCTTCGCGTTCGCTTGATCCAAGAGGATGGGAAGGAGCTCCTCGAGCGCCACCTTCGTGATTTCATCCTTGGGAGCGGCGACGATTTTCCGGACGGGCCAACGCAGCTTGTGACCGCGGGCCTGCCGGAGCCTCGCCACCTCCTCCACGAAGGCCCTCGCCCGCGACATCTTCATTTCAAGGGCGTCCTGCCTCCGAGCCGCGTCCGGAGTCGGCCAATCCTCCATGTGGACCGTGGGGAGCGCTCCGCCGAGGTCCTGGTACAGCGCCTCGGCCAGGAAGGGACAAAACGGCGCGAAGAGCCGCGCGAGACTCAGGAGGACATCGTGCAGGACGCGGTAGGCCCCAAGCTTCTTCGGACCCTCCGCCTCCGGGGAGATCCGATCCCGGATGAGCCTCACGTACCACCGCGAGAGGTCGCCTGCCACGAAGTCGTCGAGGGCCCGCGCGGCCTTGTGCAGTTCGTGGGACCGCAAGCCCTGCGTCACGTCGCCCACGAGGGCCTGCAGGCGGCTTAGGATCCATCCGTCCTCGGGCCGCGCCTCGTCCTCTGAGAAAGGCGAGGCGGGATCGAACCGATCGAGGGCCATGTAGAGGGTCGCAAACCGGTGCACGTTCCAGAGGATGTTCAAGGTCCGGTGGGCGTTGCGGACCTCCTCGCGGTGGAAGGCAAAATCGTCCCATGGAGGGGCCGCCTTCAGCTCGTAGAACCGCAGCGCGTCCATCCCGTACTCCCGCGAAACGTCGTCCGGCGTCAGAGACCCGCCGCGGCTCTTCGAGAATGCCTCGCCCTCGGAGGGCCAAACCCAGCCATGCATGAGGACGGAGTCGTACGGGCAGCGGTCGAACGCGACAACGCCGGCCCCGAGCTGGGAGTAGAACCAGCCGCGCGTCTGATCGTGGGCCTCCACGATCCAGGGAGACGGCCACCAGGCCTCGAACAGGTCCTTCCGCACCGGATAGCCGAGGCTCGCCCAGGAGGCCACCGCGGAATCGAACCACACGTCGAGGACGTCGGGCACGCGGCTCATCGCTCCACCGCAACCTTCGCAGCGGAGGCGCACGGCGTCGACCCAGGGGCGGTGGAGGTCCATGCCCTCCTCGTACCCCTCGCTGCCCTTGAGCTCCGACGCGGAGCCGACGACGGTCCGGTGACCCTCCGGGCACTCCCAGATCGGCAGCGGGATTCCCCAGTAGCGCTGGCGGGAGACCGTCCAGTCCCGGGCGTTGAGCACCCAGTCATACTCCCTCGCGCTTCCCGCCCATTCCGGCGTCCAACGGACCCGCTTCACCTCGGCGAGCATTCGGTCCTTGACCGCAGTGACCTTGATGAACCACTGGTCTGTGGTCCGGTAGAGGATTGGCGTATCGCACCGCCAGCAGTGGCCGTACCGGTGGACGATCTCCCCCCGATGGAGGAGAGCGCCCCGCTTCCGTAGGTCCTGGAGGATCGCCTCGTTGGCCGAGGTCGTGCTCAGGCCCGCATACTTGCCGCCTTCCTCCGTGAACCGGCCGCCCTCGTCGATCGGGCTCAAAGGCCGGAGGTCATGCTTGAGGCCGATCTCGAAGTCCTCGGGACCGTGGCCCGGGGCCGTGTGGACGAGTCCCGTGAACTCCTTCGTCACCGTGTCCGAGGGAAGGACCTTGTGCACCCAGCCTCCCCCGAGGCCCCGCTGGACGGGCACCTCCTCCTCGAGGGGATGCCGGTAGCCGAGGCCGATGAGGTCCTCGCCCGGAGCGCGGGCGACGATCTCGTAGTCGTGGATGCCGGCCTGGTGCATCACGGCGTCCACGTTGTCCTCAACGATCCACAGGGTCTCGGGATCGCCGCCTCCGCGGTACCGGACCTTCGCGTACGTGAACCCCGGATTGACAGCCACCGCGAGGTTCGCCGGCAGCGTCCAAGGCGTCGTCGTCCAGACGAGGAGGCCCTCCGCCTTTCCGAGGAGGGGGAACACGACGAAGATCGAGGGGTCCCGCTCATCCCAGTATTCGATTTCGTACCCCGCCACGGGCGTCTCGCACCGCGGACACCACTCGAGGGATCGCTTCGACCGGACGAGGAGGCCCTTTTCGTGGGCCTGCCGGAGGGTCCACCAGGCGGACTCGATGTAGCCGTTCGTAATCGTCATGTAGGGGTTCGCCCAGTCCATCCAAACGCCCAGGTTGCGGAACTGCTCCGTCATCCGGGCGAGCCGCTCCAAGGCGAACGCGCGACAGCGTTCGACGAAGGCCCCGACCCCGATCTCCGTCTCGATCTGGCGCTTGTTCTTCAGGCCGAGGCTCCGCTCCACCAGGAGTTCGATGGGGAGTCCGTGCATGTCGTATCCGGGCTGGTCCCAGACATCGTAGCCCTCCATCCGGCGCCAGCGCAGGATCGTGTCCTTGATGATCTTGTTCCGCGCCGTACCCACATGGACATCGCCGGTCGTGTAGGGTGGACCGTCGACGAAATAGAAACGTTCGCCACCTTTGCGGCGCTCCTTGGTGGCCTCGTAGGCTCGCCGCTCCTCCCACAGGGCGCGCACGCGGTCCTCCAAGCGTGGCCCTTCGTAGCTCTCCTCGGCCTGCTTGATCATCGCAGCCCCTCCAGGGGGATGCCGGACTCCCGCGGGCTTTCTCATCGCCGACGGAAGGCAGCGGCACCATTTGGACAGCGCTATTAATATGTGATGGCACCACGCCGAGCGGGCGAAACACCCCTGGCCGACATGCGAGCGTGGGCTTCAGGCGCCCTGGTCGAGCCGGAGAATCCTCCGATCCATCAGGATCGTGTCGACGGCGTGTAGCGTGATCACGGCCTGATCGAATGCGAAGCCGATCGAGACATCCGCCCCCAAGGCCTCGAAGGACTCCTCGAACCAGCGGGCCCAGGCGGCGGCGGCCGGAGATTGGATGCGGATCGTGATCCCATCATACCAGTTCAACCACTGGTCCAGCTTGCAGCCAGACACGAGGAGGTCGTCCCGGATCATGTCCGCGAACCATGCCTGCATCGCGCCTTGGTTCTCCTGTTCCTCCGTCTGCGAAATCGCAAGCGACAGCTGGGACTTCGACAGGTCCACAAGTGCACGCGCGGCCGGCTGGTCCCCTGCGGAGGCATTCTCGTGGGCCCAGGAAGCGAGGCGTTCAGCCTCGAAGAGGGGCCCTCGGATTGCATTGGAGGCGTTCTGGGTCGCGGCGCCTTGGCTCGTCCAGTACTGGACGCTCTCCGAAATGTTCCCAATCGTCTCGCTCTCGGTGGCCAGGTCCACCTTGTATATCGTCTGGTCGATGAGGTCGCGGGCCATGAGCCGGGCTTGGACGACCTGGTACCCGCTGCCGCTCGTCGCGAAGGACTCTCCGATGAGCGTGATGGCCGTGAGCGACACCGCGGCGGCGCCGTCGGGGAGTCGGACGTAGGTGTAGGGGAAGCCGTTCCGGATCACGGTCCCGTCGCCCTGCTCGATCACGATCGCGCCGCCCTCCAAACGCATGTCCTGGGTCGGATACTGGCGAGAGCCGAGGTTGAGCGAGAGGGTGCCGTAGGTAAGCTCCTCGGAAGAGAGCAGGCCGCATACGAAAGCCCCGCGGTACCGCCGGCTGATCTCGAAGTAGATCCAGCGAATCGATTCCGCGGTGGGGGCCGGGAAGTAACTCCCTCCCGTGATCGTCGCGATCTGCGTGAGCAGGGCTGCGTTCACGTCGCTCCCGAGCCCGATCGTATAGATCGTGATGCCGAGGGCCTTTGCCCGCGCCGCCTCCGACCTCGCCAGGTTGTCGAGGGTCGCGCTGGGACAGTCGCCGGAACGGCAGTTCTGTCCATCCGTGAGGAGGATCATCACCCACGCGTGCCCCGGATCCCCGAAGCCCAGGAATTCGTTGTTGGCGAGGCGAATCGCGTCACCGAAGTTCGTGTAGCCAGACGAGTCGATGCAGTCGAGGTCGCTTTGGGCTTCCGCAAAGTTCGGGATGCCATCGTGGCCTGCCGCGTTCAGGTGGTGGACGGGACCGACCGTGCAACCCGGTTTCGTGCTTGAATGTGCCCGCGTGAACTGGGCGACGGCATCGAAATCGACGATCGCCACCCGGTCCGGATAGAGCAGACGTCCGACGTACTCCTTCGCCCCCGAAATCCGGAGATCGCTCGGATCGTTCCACCTCATCGAACCGGAGCTGTCCATGAGTAGGATGACGTCCTGGTTGATCCTCGTGACCTGCCCCGAACGGAAGTGGGGCACGAACCGGAACGAGACCGACATGCTCACTGGATCCAAGGCCGAGTACTGCAGCAGGCCTGAGCTCGCGGTCGCGAGGGGGGAGACCGGACCCGTCCCCACGGGGATCGTGACGGAGAAACTCGTTCCGGGAACTGTCGCGGTAGAAGACATCGCTGCGAGCAGCTCGAATGCCTCCGCGGCTTCCAAGGAGGTCCGCCATTCCGCCTGATACTGCTGCTCCGGGATGATGGCGACCAACGTGAGCTGGAGGAAAATGATCGCAACGAGGAGAGCGAACATCGTTGCGACGCTCGAGGCTACGGCCTCTGAGTCCTTGCGTAGTACACGCATCATCGAGACAGCGGCGTGTCGTCGTGATGGGTGAAAACAGCTGTGACATGGATATCGCCGATGATTATCAAGGCAAGAATCGCGGCAGTCCCGTCGCGCGGAAGCTGATGCTTCGGCGCGGCTCCCACAGAGGGCCGGGAGCGAGATTCGAACTCGCGTCAAGGGATCCACAGTCCCCTAGCATGAACCAGGCTAGCCCATCCCGGCCGCAAAGCGTCCCATACGGCCGAGGCCTTATAGGGTTTTTGGGAAGCTCTTCAGCGTGCGTACGGCGCCGAGGACGACGACGAGCGCGGCGACCAGGAGTACGACGCCGAGGACTATCACGACCAACATCGCCGTCAGGTATCCCGGCGCAACGAGAATCACGATCCCTCCGAGGAAGAGGAGTCCGAGCCCGGTCCCGCCGACACGGATACTGAGATGCCGGCGACGCATTGCACGCTCTCGCTCCGCCCGCTCGCGCTCTTTCGCGGTCCCGATGGCGGCCATCCTCCGGGGCGATGGCGAACGACCATTTGACGTCTTGGGTCTCACCCTCTCTCCGTGGAATGCCCCGGCGAATCTGGACCCGACGAGCCAAGGCCGAAACGTTTAGTAGCCGCCCAGGAATGGCGCGCTGATGTCTCCGAAGCGAGACCTCGTCTCCGTTCTCGATGTGCAGCGAGACCTCGTGGATCTCCTTGGACTCGCCGCGGACATCAAGAAGCGCACTCGGGCTGGCGAATCGTATGAGCCGCTTCGCGGGAAGAGCCTCGCGATGATCTTCGAGAAGGCCTCGACCCGAACGCGGGTTTCCTTCGAGGTCGGGATGACGCAGCTCGGAGGCCACGCGCTCTTCCTGAGTCCCAGCGACCTCCAGATCGGTCGAGGGGAGACGATTGCCGACACCGCGCGGATCCTCAGTCGATACGTCGACGGGATCCTCTACCGGGCGTTCCGGCACCGAGACGTGGTCGAACTCGCGACGCATGCGACGGTGCCCGTGATCAATGGCCTCGACGACAAGGAACATCCTTGCCAGATTGTCTCGGACCTCTTCACGATCCGTGAGCGGAAGGGAAACCTGCACGGCCGTCGGCTCGCGTACGTCGGCGACGGGAACAACGTCTGCAACTCCCTCCTTTTAGGCAGCGCCATCGCCGGCCTGGAGATGGCCGCGGCGGTGCCGAAGGGCTATGAACCTGACGAAACGATTCTCGCATCCGCCAAGCGCATTGCGAAGGGCGCGCGAAGCGCGGTGTCCGTGGTCCGCGATCCTTACGAAGCCGTCAAGAGTGCGGATGTCGTCTACACAGATGTCTGGGTTTCCATGGGGATGGAGGCGCAGGCGGCGGAGAGAGAACGGGCCTTTCAATCCTACCAGGTCAACGAGAAGCTCGTACGGGCTGCGAAACCGGACGCCATTGTCATGCACTGCCTCCCAGCGCATCGCGGGCTTGAGATCACAGACGAGGTCCTCGACGGGCCGCAATCCGCGGTACTCGATCAGGCCGAGAATCGCCTTCACGCCCAGAAAGCGATCCTCGCGCGGCTCCTTGGAGGCGTCTAGCATCCGAGATCCCGATCTCGTGCAGATGGCACGAACCGGAGGACGTGGACGGACTAGCGTCCGCCGAACCATTCCCGCAGGACGGGGTGCATCTCCATCATCTGTTCTCGGCCGATCGCCTCATAGAGCTGGATGAGGATGCCGACGGCGAGGAGCACGCCCGTGCCCGAAGCCGCCCCGACGGTCCCGATCATGTCCGCCGAGCCAGCAAGGGCGCCCACGATCGCGCCGGAGAGCACAGTGACGACGGGGATGTAGCGCTCGAGGACCCGGCGGAGGATGCGCGGGTCTCGACGAAATCCCGGAATCTGCATCCCGCTCGCTTCGATTTGCTCGGCGACGGCCTCGGGGCCCATGTTCGTGGTCATGATCCAGAACCGGGCGAACATGATCGAGCCGCCGATCATCACGACAAGGTAAATCATGACGCGTATGAGGATCTCCCAATACGAATGACCGAGGAGGTACACGCTGTATTGGGCGGGGTCCACGCCGGGCAGGAGCCAGTCTTGGACCCCGTTCACGGGGGACAGGAAGAAGGCAAAACCCGTAAGGGGCGTGGTGACGGAGATGATGCCCTGGGTCACGCGCCAATCCGTCGCGTCCGGATAGGCGCCGATGTACGGATTCCGGCCGACGAGAGGCCATTCGGGGTGCTGCCAGAAGAGGAGGGCGAACATGCTCACGTTCGCCAGGACCGCCGCGACGAGGATCACAGGGATATTCGAGGCGTAGAGGAGCCGAATCGGATACCGACCCCGGGCGCCGCGGACTGCGCCATGGGCGAGGGGGAGCTCGATCCGTGTCGACTCCATGTAGGCGACGCTGAGGAAGATGGCGATCGTTCCCATGAGGGCGAGCATCGAGTTCGGCGGCGCGAGCATGATCTGCTCCAGGCCTCCCGTGGCCATCTGGCCCGCCGAGACGTTCTGGAGGAAGTAGACCGTCTTCGGAATCGTGCCCGCCGGGACCGCGGAGGTTGAGCTCGACGGGTAGGGGTTGAAAGTCCCTGTGAAGATCGCTTGGGCGACGCCCGCCGCGATGAAGAGGGAAATCCCGGACCCGATTCCCCACTTCGACACAACCTCATCCATGAGGAACACGATGTAGGATCCCGCGAAGAGCTGGGCGACGATGATCGTCTTCGCCCAGAGGTCGCCGACGCTCGCGACGAGCCCGGGAGAGGGTGTGAGGAAGCCGAACACCTGGGGGATCGCCTCGACGAAAATCATGTTAATCACGAGGAGCTTCTGGGTCCCCTGGTAGACGGACTTGTCTTGGTCGTCGCGGAGGTTCAGGTTGATAATCTTGGCACCCGCGAAGAGCTGCATGATGATGGAGGCCGTCACGATCGGGCCGATGCCTAGGTGGAGGAGGGAGCCCTGGGCTCCCGCGAGGATCGTCCGCAGCCCCGCGAAGAAGTCGATCGTCTGTCTGCGGTCGAGCCCGTAGAGGAACACATTCGTGAGGAAGAAGTACAGGATGAGGATCAGGATGACCCAGAAGATCTTCGTCCGGAAGTGGACATGGCCCTCGGGTCGGGTGACCGCGGGGAGGCGGTCCGTGAGGGGTTTCAGCCCGTACAGCCGACTCTTCTTCTTCTCCTCGAGGGGCATCGCCTATCCCTCGTGGGATCCCCCGTGGGCGGAGGAGACCATGACCTGGCCGCCGGCGGCGGCAACCTTCGCGACGGCCGTCTCGGAAGCGCGCGCGACCGTGACCTTCAGGACGACACCGACGCGTCCCCGCCCGAGGAGTTTGTCGATACCCGCCGCCGTCAGGTCGACGTCCATGCCGCCGTTCGACCGCCTCGCGTGACCCTGCCCTTCGAGGGCCGCGATACGGGCGAGAAGCTCGTCGAGGTTGATCGTCGACAGGGGGCGCGCCTGGGCATGGCGGACGAAACCATGGCGCCCGAAGTGGTCGGGATCGTACTTGACCATCCATTTGAACTTGTGTTTGTGGAGGCCCGCGTTCCCTTTGCCCCCGCGGCCGCCCGCGCCCCTCCCGTGCTTCTTGCCCCGTCCGTGGGTCCGGGCGCCCCGGAACTTGCGGGTTCTACGCGGCATCCTCGGGCGCCTCCTTCCCGAGCATCCTCTGCAGGAGATCGTTAATCGCCTTCCCCCGGAAGCCGAGGTCGCCGCCTTCCCGAAAGGCCCGCTTGATGCTCCGGAGACCCTTCACGGGAGGATGGAGGCGCAGGACCGGCCGCAGGCCCGCGACATCCCGGAGGCTCGCGTCGCCGCGCGCGATCGCTTGGCTGAGGTCCTCGATCGACCTGAAGCGGCTGTGAGCGCGGACGTACCCGTCATCGATCGGGTGATCGCCGATGGCGCGCCCACTCCGCTCGAGGAGCCGCGCGAGCACCTGGGCCTCGATCTCGCCCCATGTCACATAGTCCTTCACGGTTTGCAGCATCCCGCGGGAGGTGGGGCCCTCCGCGACGATCACGCAATGGTTCTGGCGGGTGAGGTGGAGCATGCGGAGGGTGTCTCGGACGGACCCCTCGAGGCCCGCTTTTCCGCGGAGGCGCACGACGGCGAACGTCATTCCCCCTCGGCCTCCTTCTCAGGGCCGCCCCGTTCAGCCGTGAGGTCCTCCCCTTCGACCTCGACGTCCTCGGGGAGCTCGCCCTCGGGCCGCGCCTCGACCGATTCCGCCGGCGCGGCCTTCGCCGGCGCATAGACGAAGACCTTCTCGGCCCCGGCTCGGATCTTCAGCCGGTCGGCTTGTTCCTCGCGGACCTTCGTCCGCGCGCTCCGTTGGAGGGCGTCGAACGTCGCGAGGGCGTAGTTCACGGTCGTCTTCGTGTGGCCCTTCGTGAAGCCCCATGCATCCGTGATCCCAGCGAGGCGCAGTACGCTCTTCGCGACATCCCCGACCGCGAGGCCCACGCCCTGGGGGGCCGGCTTCAAGGTGACTTCCACGGAACCGCCGTGGCCCACGACCTTGAACGGGAGGGAGTGGGGACGGTAGCAGCCGCATTCCCAGGAGCCACAACCGCGCTTGACTTGGACCACATTGAGCTTCGCGACATCGATCGCGCGCCGGATCGAGGGGCCCACCTCGCGGCCACGGGCCCGGCCGACGCCGACGAATCCGTCCCGGTTTCCGACGACGCAGGTGATCACGAAGTTGACCCGCCGGCCCGAGTCCGTCATGCGCTGTACCATGTTCACGTCGAGGACTTCGTCCTCGAGCTCCGGCAACAGGATGTCCACGATCTCGGGTTCCCGGACGGGAAGGCCGGTCCGGAGGGCATCGCCCAGGGTCGTGACTTCTCCTTTCATGACGAGGCGGCCGAGCCGAGTCTTCGGGGTCCACGCGCTGAGGTCCCGCTGGGGCCTCGCGCCCCGCGGGCGCTCCCGCCGGGCCATCAGGCTGCCTCCAGCTTCGACTTCGTCGCCTCGACGGCCTGCGCGAGGGGCTCGCCGATGTGAACCCCCCGGAGGCGCTCCGCGGAAGGCAGGATCTCGGGGCTATGGGCAATCGTGAGGCCTGCATCCAGGAGCCCCTTCAGGGCGCCGAAGACGCGGGCGCCTTTCGTCGGCGAGTGGAGCCCGATGTCGAGGACGGCCTCTGTGACGCCGCGGCCAATCGCCCTTCGTCCGGCGAGGAACCCGGTGAGGTAGGCCGCGGGGACGTTGCCCGTGCCCGGCGCCCACCCGTGCTTGCGAAGCTCGCGGGAGGCTGCACTCGCGATCACGCGGTCCCCGGGGGCCTCCGGCTCGATGATCTGCACGATCGTCTGGTTGAGGGTCTTCCGGACGACCGCTCGAGGCTTCCCCGATCGAAGGAGACGGGCCCGGTGCCGGTAGTCCGTGCGCCCCTCCCGGCGGCGCCGGAACGGCACTCGATAGTGAGGTCCGTGGGCCTTCATTGCTTTGCCTCCTTGATCACGCCGGCGGCCGTCAGCTGAGCCTCCAAGTGGGCTTTGGACTTGAACATGCCGCCTTTCGCCTGGGCGTAGTAGCGGCGGTACGTGGCCGCGTCAATCCTGCTCTGGGCCTTCAGCGCTCGAAGGTGGGCCCGGAGGGCGCGGATCTGAGACATCCATCGTCCCTTCCCCGGCGTCCTCGCGTTCGATGCGCCCTTCCGCGAGCCGGCGCCACGGCGGCGCCCTTTCTTCCGCTGGGCGGCGCGTCGCCGCGCGCGCCCGCGCGAGACGCCGCGCACGGGTCGCTTCGTGATCACGTTCCGCCGGATGAGCTCCCGGATGGCCTCCCGCGTGATCGCGTCAAGGATGTTGTCCTGCTCCGCGGGATCCGGTGAGATGCGGACGCGGTGAATGCCGACCCCGAGGACGGAAGCCGCGAGACGCCGCTGCAAGTCCAGCTTCATGCGGTCACCATCCGGTTCAGCACGCGGATGCCCCGCTCCTCACAGGCCTTCTCGATCAGCTCCCGCTTCCTCGTGCCGACGCCGCGGCCAATCCGGACGGCTTGGCGTTCGGGGTCCACTCCTTCAACCTCGCGGGGAGTGTGGACGAGGACCTCCTGGAATCCACTCGAATGGAGCCCGCGGACCTTCCGGGGGCCGCGATAGCCGACGGACGGGACGTTCCAGCGGTACCCAAAGTGACGACGGAGCTTCGACTGGCCCCCTTTCGGGGCACGCCATTTCTCGCCGAGACGCCGATAGCGGAACCATTCCTGACGGCGGAATCGGGGTCGGGACGAGGATTTCGCCGCTCGCAGTTCGAGGAGCGCACGGGTCTCCGGATCGAGCTTCGGCTTCAGACGAGCCGCGTGGGCTTCTTCGACTTCCTCTTCCGCGACCTCCTCCGCGGCCTCCTTGGGCCCCGCCGGGGCCTCCTCGGGCTTCGTTGGGATTTCCATCTCCGCGGTCGCCGACTCCGCTTCCTTCGCCGCCTCCGCTTCCGCCCTGGCTTCGAGCTGCTCCAGGAGGCGCTTCCTCAGATCGTCGACCTTGCCTTCGGTTTCCAAACCGAGGGCTTCGCACCACGCGACGAGCTGCGCCTTCTTCGCGCGGCGGACTTCCGCGGAGGTCGGGACGGACGGCGCCGCGGTCGCGGGAGGGGCCTCGGGCTCCGGCTTCTCGGCCTTCGCCTCGGCGCGGTCGTCCGTCTTCTTCTTCGGCATCCCTAGGCCTCCGCCGCCTTCTTCGTGATATAGATCCCGTCCTGGAAGACCCGCGAATCAAACCCGCGGATGCGGGTTGCCCGCTCGATGTTCGCCGCAGTCTGGGAAACGGCCTCGACGTCGGGGCCCGTCAAGATGACCTGATCGCCGCTCACCTCGACCTTCGTCCCGCCGAGGATCCGGGCCTTGCGCGGGTACTTCTCGCCGAGGAAATTCTCGATGATGAAGTCCTCTCCCTTGGGGGCCGCCTTCATGGGGAAGTGGCTGTACACGATGCGCATCTCATACCGGAAGCCCTGGGTCACGCCGACGATCATGTTCCGCACGTGGGCCGCAAAGGCGCCCACGAGAGCCTTCTCCCGCTTCGTCGCGAGCTCGGACCAGATGCGAACCTCGTCGCCTTCGCGGGCGATCCGGACGCGAGGATGCGAGAGGGTCCGTCGGAGCGTGTGAGTCTTGGAGGCAACGACGAGGTGGTCCCCTTCGACACGGACCTCAACGGCTTCGGGGACCGTTACGCGTTCTTCGACGACTCCAGCGACCGGCATGCGCACCCCTCAATAGACATAGGCGAGGAGCTTGCCTCCGACGCCTAGCTCCTTCGCCTTCGCTTGAGAAATCACGCCCTCCGTGGTCGTGAGGATGAGGACCCCGAAGTCTTGGGCCGGCAGGTAGCGGGCCTCGTACTTCTCGAGTTCGGCCCTGCGCACGGAAAAGCGGGGCTTAATCACACCGCAGTCGTTGATGGACCCTCGCAGGTGGACGGTGTAGATGCCGCCGCGTCCATCCTCGACGAGGTCGAAGGACTCGATGTAGCCCGCGTCCTGCATGACCTTGAGGACGCGTCCAATGAGCTTCGACGCCGGGCGGACGAAGCACTCGGCCTTCCCGGCCACCTCTGCGTTCCGAATCGTCGCCATCGCGTCGTTGAGAGGATCGAGCAACATGAAAGGCACCTCAGCTGTACTTGCGGAATCCGAGTTCGTAGGCGATCTCACGGAAGCACTGCCGGCAGAGGTGGAGCCCGTAGCGCCGGACGAGGCCGCGCTTCCGCCCACATCGCAGGCAACCCTTCTTGCGGCCGAACTGCCGCGTGCGCCTCACGTGACCACCTCGACTCCGAAGCGATCCTGGAGGAAGCGGATCCCCTCGTCCCGGGAAATCCGATGGCGCCGGGGGATCCGGCGAGGGGCCACCGCGCGCCGGGCCACGCGCCAGCCGGGCCGTCGAAGGCTTACGCTCACATCCATCCCGAAAACCCCGATCTCCGGGTCGTACTTCATGCCCTTGAAGTCCGTGTAGTCCGGGATGCCGAATGAGAAGTTCCCACGCAGGTCGAAGCTGTACGCCGGCAGGCGCTTGTTCCGGATCTCGAAGGCCTCCTTCAGGAAGTCCTCCGCGGCTTTTCCCCGGAGGGTCACGACCGCACCAATCGGCATGTTCTTTCGGACGCCCCAATCCCGGACGGAGCGGTGGCTTCGGGTCTGCACGCTCTTGCGCTTCGTGACGAGCTCGAGGACCCTCTGGCCCTTCACGAGCTTCTCCCCGGCCTCGCCCACGCCGATGTTGACGACGACCTTGTCGATGCCGATCGCGCGCATGTCCGCCATCGAACCACCTAGATCGCGGGCGCCTCCGGCATCCGGATCTCCGGAGCCTCCCGCCCAACGACGAAGACTTTCGTGATGTCTGTGGTGAATCCTTCCTTGAAGGAGACGACATTCGCCCGGGGATTCCGGGTGCGGTGCACCTCCTCGACGTGCGCGATCTCGCCCACGTGCTGGCCGCCGGTGATGAGGGAGGCCGCATCCGCCTCGAGTTCGAACGCGCCGAGGATCTCCTGGCTCGGGACGCGGACCTTCAGCGTCGAGCCCACCTTGTACTGGTTCTTCGGGAGGAGGATGTTCCGGCCGTCATGGAGGTTAAGTTGGGTCTGGCCCCCGCGGGTCGTAGTCTTGCCTTCGATCCGGCAGAGCTTCCACGAGGATTCCGCTGCTTCGGCGGGGACGAGCGTCAATCGGCCCCGCGAGTCGATCGTCATCCGGTAGTGGACCTTGCCCTCCGCGAGCGTGAGCACGTCCATGAGGCCCACCGCGAACTTCGGATTCGTGACGACCCTCCCGTCAACGAGGACCCCGCGGGCGTTGAGGATCGACTGGGCCTCTCGCGCGTTGTCGCACAGGTGAAGCATGTCCCGGAGGATCACCCGCAAGGGGATGCTCCCCTCGGCGGAATGCGGGCCCGGCGCCGGCCTCGTCGTCCAAAAAGCGCTCTTCCGCTGGATCGACCAGCTCCGAGGCGCGGGTAACCGTTTGAGATGTTTCTTCATGCCTTCCTCACCCCTGGAACATCCTGCGCCGCCGAGGATCCGTCTCGTCGAGTTTCGTGATCAGCAAGTTCGAGGCGTGGATCGGACGGGCGACTTTCTTCTCATCCACCTTCTCGATCGTGATGCCCTCGATGACGACCGTCCCCCGATCGCGGTCGACGCTCACGACGTTCCCCTCCCGCCCCCGGAAGGTTCCGCGCATGACCCGGACGGTGTCGCCCTTCCGGATCGTCAAAGCCCGCGGGAGCCGCACCTTTGATTTGTCATGGAGCTTCGCATCGAGATGGGCCGAGACGGCGCCCCGTCGGCGATGGAGGGGGGCCTTCGCAGCCCTCTTGCGCTGGATCCTGGGTTTCGTGCTGACCATCGGAGTCACCTATACGATCATGCTGGCCGTCGCCGCGACCCGAGGCCAGCGCTCCGCGGCCTCCCGGGCCACGGGGCCCTTGATATCCGAGCCCTTCGTCTCCCCTTCCGGCGTCACGATCACGCATGCGTTGTCCTCGAACTGAACCATGATTCCTTCCGGCCGGCGGAAGGGACGCCGCTGCCGCACGACGACAGCGTTCATGAGCTGCTTCCGCGTTTCGGGCGTCCCCTTCTTGACCGTGACGACGAGGAGATCCGCGATGCCCGCGGCCGAGCGGCGGCCCCGGACTCCGTGGTACTTCGGGACCTCGACAATCTCGACAATCTTTGCTCCGGTGTTGTCGATACACTCGAGGCGCGCGCCCTTCGGCAGCCCTCGGGTCTGCCGGCCGGGCAGCCCTTTCACGCCGCCACCCCCTTGTTTTGAACCGCGACGTACGCCACGGTCTTGCTCAGGGGCCGGCATTCCATGAACAGGACGCGGCTGCCCGGCGTGAGGCCGAGGCATGGCGGCGCGTGGACATTCATCCGGCGCGTCCGCTTCTCGAAGCGCTCGAACTTCCGGAGATACCGCAAGTGTTCCCGTTCGACGACGACGGTCTTCTGCATCCTCGCGGAGACGACGACGCCTTCAAGGATCTGCCCTCGCACGGGGAGCTTCCCGTGGAACGGGCAGTGGGCGTCCTCACAGGTCCGTTCGGGCGGAGGCACGTCGATGCCGATGTCCCGAGCCGCCGGCCTCTCAAGGGCCTTCGTGGAGCTTCTTGCCATCGGTGTCACCGCGCCTTCTTAATCCGGTCCTCGGGGCGGAACCGGATCGCGTCGCCTTCGATCTCCGTGCCCCCTTGGGCCTCGAATCGGAATCGGGTCCCTTGCTTCGGGATCCGTTTCTCCTTGCCCGCCGCCTCGACGATGAGGAGGTTGCGCGTCTCGTCCACGATGACGCCGCGGACGCCTCGGAGGCTGGGATCCTGGGCCCGCACGACCTCCACGTCGAGGCCAATGAGTTCATGTTTTCGGAGATTCACCGCGGATTCCTCCCGGACCGGACGCAAGCCTTCAGCCCGCATCCTCCTCCGCCGTGGCCTCGGCGGGCGCAGCGGTTCGCGCCGCCACCCGAGCTTCCTCGTTCATAATCGTCAAGATGCGCGCGATGTTCGACCGCAACGCTCGAATCTTCCCGGGGCTCGGCGGAGCGCCGCCCATCGCCGCGACGCCTCGCTCGTGCATGAGTTCTTCGCGCAGTTCCTTGAGCTTCTGCCCCCGCGTGGCGGAATCCATCGCGCGGATCTCTTTCGTGCGGAGGAGAGCCATCTACCGATCGACCCCCTCGGCCTCGAGGTCGACGCCCAAGTCTTTGGCCTCCTTCACGACCTTCTTGAGCCGCTTCTTCGCGGTCCGTCCCTTCTTCACCTCGAACACCTGGGGCGCGGGCGCCTCCTCGACGAGGGGCGCCGCCTCCTCCTCACCCTCCGGCGGTGCCACCGATGCGATCGCCGCCTCAGGAGCCGGCTCGGGCGCGGTTTCGGGCTCCGCAGGAATGGCGGTCTCGACGGGGACGGGAATTCCGGCCCCGAGGGGGGCCTCGGCCGCCGGAGGAGCCACCACGATTTCGTCGGGCAGCCGAGCGTCCGAACTCATGATCTCGATTGTAACGCCGATGATGCCGGGTTTGAGCTTCGCCGCGGCGAATCCACGGTCGACCCAGAGGTTCCGTGGTTCTCCGCAGTACTTGATGTGACCGGCCTTGAACTTCTCCGTCCGGTGGCGCTGGCCGGTGAGCTTCCCTGCGATGATGATGAGGCAGCCTTTCGCGCCCGCCTCCATGATTCTGCGTACGGTCGAGTGGCCGGCGCGGCGGAAGTGCCAGCCTCGCTCGAGGGCGTTCGCGAGCTTCTCCGCCATGATCTGGGCGTTCACCGCGGGTTCCTCCACCTCTTGCACCTCGATCTGCGGGTTGTCGAACTTGAACATCCGTTCGACCGCGTCCGTGAGGCCCTTGATCGCGCCTCCCTTGCGCCCAATCACGAGGCCCGGTCGCTCCGCGAGGAGGGTCACCCGGGTCCCCATCGGCGTCCGCTGGATGTCGAGCCCGCCGAATCCCGCGCGGCGCGTCTCCGCCATGAGGTACTCCTTGAGGAGGACCCGCCGCATGTTCTCGACGATGATCCGCTTGTCCTTCCGGCGCTCCGGGCGAGACTGCGCGGCCATCAGGCGGCCTCCTCGAGGACGATCTCCAGGTTCACCGTGTCCTGGTTCCATTGGCTACTCCGTCCGTAGGCCCGAGGCCGATATCCCTTGCCGATCGTGCCCCGATGCGCGTTGACAACCCGGAGGATCATCGCATCGGGATCTTCCTTCCCCGTGAACTCGGCGTTCGCCACGGCGCTCTCGAGGACGCGGAGGAACTCCTTCGCGGCCTTCACCGGATACCGTGCCGGGCCCATGCCTCGCTTGTGGGCGACCCAGCGATGGTACGTGCGCATCGGCACCGCCTGCTTCAGGGCCGCGACGCGCTCCAGGTAGTCGCGCGCCTGGGCAACGGTCTTCCCCCGAAGGCGGTGCGCCAGCTCCACACTCTTCTTCCAAGAGACTTGCAGCTCTCGCCCGTACGCCCGGGCCATCGTTTCGGCCTTGTATGTGACCGTGTACCCGAACTTCGGCATCGTGGCACCTATTTCAGCGGCATGAACTTGGAAGAGCGCGTCGCACCGACGCCCGGCCCGCTATGGACGACGGCCCGGCGGGTCATCGCGAACTCGCCGAGGTAGTGTCCGATCATCTCCGGCCGGATATCGAGGGACACGAACTCCTTCCCGTTGTGGATCGCGACCTTCTTCCCGACGAAGTCGGGGAGGATCGGGACGTCGCGGCAGTGCGTGCGGATCGCCTTGTCCGTGCCGTTCGCCCGCATGGCCTCGACGAAGGTCAGGCGATCCTCGTCGAGGCCTCGACGGAACGAGCGCCGAGCTCGCGCGGGGAGCAACTCGAGGATCTCCTCGAGGGTCATCGCCCGCATCTCCTCAAGGGTGTATCCGCGGTACGTGAATTCCTTCTTCCGCCGGGTCTCGATGACCCCCGCGCGTTTTCGGAGCTTCCGTCGGGCCGCCTTGGCCAGTCCGCCCATCTTTTTCGCCACTCGGATCACCTCGATTTGCGCTTCATCCGCCTCGGTCGCGGGGACATGCGGCCGACCTTGCGGCCGGGCGGAGCGTCATAGCCCACGGTCGAGGGGCGGCCGACGTGTTGGTGGGAGCCCCCGCCATGGGGATGGTCCACGGGGTTCTTCGCAACTCCGCGCACCGTGAACGGCGCCTTGCTGAAGGACCGGAAGGCGAGGACTTTCGTGCCCGCTTTGGTGAAAGGCTTCTCGCCGCGGCCCGCGCCGGCGACGGCGCCAATCACAGCGCGACACTGCGGATGGAACAGGCGGAACTGGCCTGACGGCAGCTGCACAACGATCCGCTCCCCGCGGCTCACAATGACGGCCATCGCGCCGGCGGAGCGGACAAAGCGGCCGCCGTCCCCCGGCGCGCCTTCGATGTTGTACACGAGGGTCCCCTCGGGGATCTCCGCGAGGGCGAGCGTGTTCCCGCGGTCGACGTTCGGGAGGCCTACGGTGACCTGCTGGCCGACCTGGAGCCCGTCGCACGCGATCATGAGAACCTGCTGCCCATCGTAACGGACGAGGGCCAGGGGAGCCGTGTGGCCGGGCGCCTGGAAGATCTCCGCGACGGTCCCGGTCCCCCGCAGGGCGGGATGCGCGACCGGGCCCGGATGACGATGGCTCGGCGAGCGATAGGTCGGCGAGGTGCCTCGGCCCCGCCGCTGCCCGCGAAGGTTCTTCCCCATCAGAACACCCCGATCCGCATGCCGATCTCCTCCGCGGAGAATTCCGGCGTGAGCTTGATGATCGCGTGCTTCCCGTCGTTCCGGATGAAGGTGCGCACGTGGGCGACCTTCACCTGGAAGCGCTCCTCGAACGACCGCTTGATCTCGGGCTTCGTGGCGTCCCTGCGAACGAGGAACTCGAGCCGGTTGCCGTCCTTCATGTTCTGGGCCGCGGTCCCTTGGAGCATGTTCAGGGTCTTCTCCGTCACGTACGGGTGCAGGAGGATCTCACGGCTTCTCATGGGCTCCAACTCCGGAGGACTTCGAGGGCTCCCTCGCTGAAGACCGCGAGCCGACCAGGATCGCCGCCGGGCGCGAGGAGCTCGGCGTTGAGCGCGGCCGGGCTCGCGATGTCCACTCCCGGCAGATTCCCGAGGGCCCGCCGCACGGACCACGGGTCCTTCACCACCACGAGGAGGCTCTTCGCCTGTCGGTAGCGACGGCCGCGCATCTTCCCGCGTCCCGCGCGGACGTGTCGTCCCTCCTTGGCCCGCAGGACGTCCGGGAGGAGGCCCACTCGCCGAAGGATCTCCGTCCCCTCCCGGGCCGCGCCCGCCTTCGGCTCAAGGGCCTCGAGGCGGTCCTCGAGGACGACGGGGAGCGAGAGTTCCGGCTCGAATCGATGGCCTCGGCCGCTCACGAGCTCAGGACTGCGGAGGGCCGCCACCGCCGCGTTCCGTGCGAGGCGCCGCTCCCGTTGGTTGATCTTCTTCGCCCAGATCCGACCGGGATGAGGCGGATGGGCCTGCCGGCCGCCGACGGTCCCCGGTGCCTGCGCGCCGATCATCGTGCCGCGAATGCGCGGCACGCGGGAAACTCCGTGGCCCTTCCCGGACCACCGGACGGAATGGCGCATCCCCGCGCGCGGCGCGGGCCCGTAGGTCTGCCGACGATTCGCCCGGGAGGCCGTCACCGCACGTCGAATGAGATCAACGCGGACCTCGGATCGGAACACGGGCGGCAGGTCGACGTTCTTCAAGGGCTCTCCCTCGAGGGAGTAGACGCGGACCTGGCCCGGACGGGGCGCCGGCACTTCCGGCGCTTCCTCTGGCGTTTCCTCGGGCGCCTTCGCCTCGGGGGGCGCTTTCTCTTTCGCGGCCCTTCGCTTGGGTGGTTTCGCCTTCTTGCCCGTCTTCGGCTTTTTCTGGGCCTTCTTGGGCGCCTTCGTTTTCGGCTCGGTCGGCATGGCTTCGGATTCGCGCAAGGATCTCAGGCCCCCTGCTTCGATTCGCGCGAGAGGAAGCTGATTTCGGGCGGCTTCTCGAGTTTCACGTGGCCGCCGCGCGCGGCGTCTCGGAATCGGACGAGCCGCTTCGTGGGGCCCGGGAGGGATCCGTGGAGGACGACGTACGCGTTCCGGACGATCCCATAGTTCAGGAAACCGCCATTCGGCGTGATCTCGTCGCCGGTCGCGCCGACCTTGAGGACGCGCTTGTTATACTCCGTGCGCTGATGGTATCCGACTTGGCCGCTCTGCGGGACCGTTGGCCGAACGTATCCCGGCTGAAACGTCCCCAAGGTCCCGATGTTCCTCCGGTGCTTCGAATTCTTGTGGCTCAGGAGCTGCGTGCCCCACCGCGCGTGGTGACCCTGGAATCCTTTGCCCTTCGTGATCGCCGCGACGTCGACCATGGAGCCTTCGTGGCAGAAGTCCGTCACGGAAATCTCCTTCCCGAGGACGGATCGAGCGTACGCGATGCGCCCCTCGATCGTCCCGCCTCCCACGCGATTCTCCATGAGGTCGGGCTTCTTCTTCGGGACCCCCGTGACGAGGGTGGGCTGCGTGTGGGTGATGAGCCGGACCTCGTCGACGAGCCGCGGGTCGATCTTGTCCCACGCCTCCTTGGGGTCGTAGTCCTTCGGGATTGGGAACACGCGGCTCAGTTCCTTGTCGTTCTTCTCCGCCCACACCTCGGCCACGCACTTCAGGCCCTCGTAGGATCGGCGGTAGAAGCGGACGGCGGCGACGCGCATGGGGGGCACCTCTACGACCGTCACGGGCACCTGGACTTCCTGCCCCGAGGTCGTCGAGGTGGGACGGTAGTCCACGACGATCGCGTGGGTCATCCCGGCCTTGTAGCCGGCGAAGCCCTGGACCTTGGGTCCCCCATCTATATCCGGCCAGCTCGAGAAATGAGGAATCGGGCTCTCGCTCCTCTTGCGGGGCGAGAAGCCCATGGAACCGTGGCGGGGTCGATGTTCCTTCGGCACGTGCTAGCCTCCAAAGAGAGACCTCTCTTCGCGGGGCGATGAGCCTGCGTCGGGACGCGCGACCGTGGCGCTGCCTGCGGGCCCAGAAGCGCGGGCCGCATTTCCGGGATCGCGAGGATTGCCCGGAGGGGCGTCTGGTTCGCGCGACCGCGCGTCGCAAGGAGAGGGGCCTATATAACGGTTTGGAAGAGGGCCGGCGCGGCGGCCTGGAGCTCCGAGGAATCGCGCGATGCGTTGCCCGCGACACCCCGTTGCAGGTTCGAGCGATTCGTGTATCCGGGCTGATAACATTCCCACAACGTTTATCTCGGCTCCTCCGGCTATCGCGGCGAACCGGGGACGGCCTTGCCACTAAGCGACGCGAAACGCGTGAAGATGAAAGTCTGCCTCGTGGGCGAGGCGTCCGTGGGGAAGACCTCCCTGATCCGCCGGTTTGTGCTCGACGACTTCGATGACAAGTACATCCAGACCCTCGGGACGAAAGTGTCGAAGAAGGAGCTGACCCTGCGCGAATCGGACGGGCATGGCACATTGAAGATCGACATGACGATCTGGGACATCATGGGCCAGAAGGGATTCCGCGAACTCCTCAAGGAAGCCTATTTCTATGGGGCGAAGGGGATCCTCGCGGTGTGTGACGCGACGCGGCGACACACCCTCGATGACTTGGACGACTGGATCGAAGGCGTCTACAGCGTCACGGGCCGGATCCCGATCGACTACCTCGCGAACAAGGCGGACCTCCGGGACGAGCGGCAGATCGGCGAGGATGAACTCGCCCAGGCGGCCCGAGCCTATGACAGCCCATTCTATTTCACGTCCGCGAAGTCGGGCCTGAACGTGGAGGCCGCGTTCAAGTCCTTGGGAGAACGCATCGTCCAGGAGCGACTCGCGCGGAAGGTCGTCGTCGACGACTGAGAATTATCAGGAGCGATACTCGCGGCCTCACGATGATAAGGAGCGCGTTCTTTCCGCGGTGCAATGGCCGTCCCCGCCCTTGCGACCCGAAAACACGTGAAGGCCAAGGTTTGTCTCGTCGGCGACGTGGCCGTGGGCAAGACCTCCCTCATCCGTCGCTTCGTGCAAGACAGCTTCGATGATCGATACGTCGCGACCGTCGGGACGAAGGTGACGAAGAAGACCGTCGAGACGACATGGCGAGGCGTTCCGGCGACGATGGACCTCCTCGTGTGGGACATCATGGGAGAGAAAGGGTTCCGAGCCCTCCTCCGGGATGCCTACTTTGAGGGCGCCCAAGGCGTCCTCGCGGTGTGCGACGTGACGCGGAAAGAGACCTTCTACGACATCAGCAATTGGGTCGCGATGGTCCGCAAGCAGTCGGGGAACATCCCAATCGTTTTCATAGGCAACAAGGTCGACCTCGAAGAGCGACTCGTCGTATCCGAGGACGAACTCAGAACGATGGGTTCCCTCCATCAGGCGTCCTGCTTCCTGACCTCTGCGCGCACCGGAGAGGGCGTCAACGAGGCCTTCCTCGCTCTCGCGCAGGGAATCGGGCAACGGGGCCAGGCGTGAGACGACGTCGACCCGTTATCTCCATAGATAACCGCGGGAGAACTCCTTTATAACTCGAGCCGGGTGCGCGACCTGCGCGAGGTGTCGGATTGGAACACCAGAGGATGAAGGCCAAGGTCTGCCTTGTGGGCGAGGGTGCCGTCGGGAAGACATGCTTGATCCGCCGCTTCATCCACGACCAATTCGACGACCGGTACATTTCCACGCTCGGCGCGAAGGTTTCGAAGAAGTCCATCGTCACGCAGGGCGCGGACGGCCCGGTCGAGATCGACATGACGATCTGGGATATCATGGGAGAGAAGGGGTTCCGCGAGCTCCTCAAGGAAGCGTATTTCCACGGAGCCCAGGGCGTCCTCGCGGTGTGCGATGTGACGCGGAAGGAGACGTTGGACGACCTCCATGAGTGGATCGCGGCGGTGGCGAAAGTGACCGGGAACGTGCCGACCGTGCTCCTCGCGAACAAGATCGACCTGAAGGAGGAGCAAGTCGTTTCGGAGTCGGATGTCAGCGCTGCGGCAGAACGTCACGCCGCGCCGTTCCTCTTCACATCCGCCAAGACGGGTCAGAACGTCGAGAAGGCATTCGCGGATCTCGCCGCGATGATGACGAAACTCGTCGCGACCCGTGCGTGATCGCCGCGCGAAAATGCGGACTTCGAATGGCGTTCGCATCTCAACAGATAGGTTGAGGTCAAAGTCTTTAAGTAGAACTGGAGTCTATCCAACTATCAACCGCCGTCTGTGGGAACGGTTGGGACATGGCGGAACCTTCCGAGGACGTTGAAACGCTTGCCCCCGTAGACTCCTGGATCGAGCGTCTCGATTTCCGGAGCACGGCTGAAGTCAAGATCCCCGAGCGCCTCGTGGACCACGTCATCGGTCAGGAACACGCGGTAGAGGTCATCCGCAAGGCGGCGGAGCAGAAGCGCCACGTGATGCTCATCGGCGAGCCCGGCACGGGGAAGTCGATGCTTGCGCGCGCCATGGCGGAACTCCTTCCGCGGGACGAACTGCAGGACATCATCGTCTACCATAACCCGGAGGACCCCAACGAGCCGAAGATCCGGGTTGTCCCCGCAGGCAAGGGCAAGGAGATCGTGAACGCCCAGAAAGCGGAGGCGATGCAGCGCCGCGAGCAGAAAGCCTCCATGATGATGACGATCATCTTCTTCATCATCGGCCTCTCGGTAATCCTCGCGTACAACTGGAGCCAGGACCCGAGCCGCCCCTTGTTCGATTCCACGACGATCCTCTTCGGGATCCTTGTTGCCGCCATCATCTACATCGCAACGCGGTACACGTCCCACCGCCAGGAGAACCTCCTGGTGCCGAAGCTCCTCGTGACCCACACACCCGACGACATGCCTCCCTTCATCGACGCAACCGGCAGCCACGCCGGCGCCCTCCTCGGGGACGTGAAGCACGATCCCTTCCAATCCGGAGGCCTTGAGACCCCGGCCCACGAGCGCGTGGAGTCCGGCGCCATTCACAAAGCCCACAAGGGCGTCCTCTTCGTCGACGAGATCAACGTCCTGCGGCTCGAGTCCCAGCAGAGCCTGCTCACCGCGATGCAGGAGAAGAAGTTCTCGATCGTCGGCCAGAGCGAGCGGTCGAGCGGCGCGATGGTCAAGACGGAGGCCGTGCCGTGCGATTTCGTCCTCGTCGCGGCGGGCAACCTGGACGCGGTCCAGGGGATGCACCCCGCCTTGAGGTCGAGGATCCGCGGATACGGCTACGAGATCTACATGAAGAGCACGATGCCGGACCTCGAGAACCGCATGAAACTCGTCCGGTTCGTGGCCCAAGAAGTCTCGAAGGACAAGAAAATCCCGCACTTCGATCGCACCGCCGTCACGGAAATCCTCCGAGAAGCCCAGCGGCGCGCCGGTCGGCGCGGGCAGCTGACGCTCCGCCTGCGGGAACTAGGCGGCCTCATCCGCGTCGCAGGGGACATTGCGACGGAGACCGGGGCGCCCCTCGTGACCGCGAAACACGTTATCCAGGCGAAGCGAATCGCCCGGTCCCTCGAGCAACAGGTCGCGGACCGCATGATCGAGAAGGGCAAGGAGTACCAGACCTTCATCACCCACGGCGCGATCGTCGGCATGGTCAACGGCCTCGCGGTCCTCGTCGGCGACAACTCCATGGCGGAGTTCAGCGGCATCGTCCTACCCATTGCCGCGGAGGTGACCCCCGCCCAGACAAAGCAGGGTGGGCGGATCATCGCGACGGGCCGCCTCGGGGAAATCGCCAAAGAGGCGGTCGAGAACGTCGCCGCGCTCATCAAGAAGTACACCGGCGAAGACATCTCGAATCACGACATCCACGTGCAGTTCGTCGGTTCCCGCGAGGGGACCGAAGGCGACAGCGCGTCGATCTCCGTTGCGACGGCGGTCATCAGCGCCCTCGAGGAGGTTCCCGTGGACCAGAGCGTGGCCATGACGGGATCCCTCTCCGTCCGCGGTCAGGTGCTCCCCGTGGGCGGCGTGACTGCCAAGATCGAGGCGGCCGCGGAACTGGGACTTCGGAAGGTCGTCATCCCGCGGGCGAACATGCGAGATGTCCTCCTGGAGGATAAATACCAGGGCAAAATCGAGATCACCCCTGTGGAGACCCTGAGCGAGGTGCTCGAGAACCTCCTCGTCGGTCCGAAGAAGTCTAGGCTCATCAGCAAGCTCGCGGCCCTCGTGCCGAAGGTCACGACCGAGAGACCCGAGAGGCCGGGGCCCTCCGTGGTCCCCTCCTGAGCGGGAGGACCGCATGGAAGGCCGCGCACTCTTCATCGGGAGGTTCCAACCCTTCCATCGCGGCCACCTCGCAACGATTCAGCGCATCCTGGCGGCGCACGAGGAGGTCATCGTCGGCATCGGGTCTGCCCAGTACAGCCACACCGGCGAGAATCCCTTCACCGCGGGGGAGCGCTACGAGATGATCAAGCGTGCCCTCGATGCGGAGGAAATCCACGACTACCACATCGTGCCGATCCCCGATACGCACGTGCACAGCGTCTGGGTGAGCCACGTGACCTCCCTCGTCCCGCGGTTCGACGTCGTCTACTCCAACTCAGACCTCGTCGTGCGTCTCTTCCGGGAGCACGGGCTCAAGGTCATCTCGCCGCCGCTCATCGAGCGGGGCCGGCTCTCCGGCAGGGAGATCCGGCGGCGGATGCGTGAGGGTGCGGCGTGGGAGTCTCTCGTCCCAGACGCCGTGGCGAAGTACATCTACGAGATCGATGGAATCGAACGGCTGCGGGAAATCCACAAGTATGCCACGCCCTACGGGACGCGTGAGGACGATTCCCCATGAGAGCGGCACTTGCGATGCCTCTCAGGGCCTCGTTAGCGGACAGAGAAACAGGAGTCGCTCAGGTTTAGGAGTCCGCAAGGCTTATGGCATTGGGCAGGTCTGGAAAAGGCATGCGGGGCCGAAGAGTTGTTCCCGGTCGGTACTGGTGGGCGACCGGATTAGCGACCTCCCTGTTAGTATTCGGGCTCAGTTTTACGTTCGTCTTTGCCGTACAACCGGGGCCCGGTTTCCACCCGATCTGGCTGTTTCCGATGGCGATGGCAGCAGTTGTAGCCTTCTATGTTTATGCGCTCATTCGACGGCCCCGTTGGCCACTCATGGTTGTGGAATCCGACCGTGAAGGCAAAGAGTAGTTTAAGCGAATAACGCAAACGGGCTGCCCGACGGGCTCGGCGGGGTCGACAGAAGATTCGCCTGCGAATCGCCCCGACAGGACGCTGGAGGATGAGTCCGCATGACAAAGCGAACCCGCCTCACGCCTCAGGCCTGCGCGGGGCGGGTTGTGGCAAGCATCCACCAGAACGAGGTACCGCCTGGGATTCTTGCCGCAGTGGGCTAGGCGGACCCTGCCGATAAGGGTAGATTACCAAGTAGTTACCACGCGGGGGCCGCCGCAGCGGCTCCGGCGAAGGCTCCGTCACCAGTCCAGGACATAGCCGCAGTACGGGTTACCGCGCAGCAAGCATGCTACCTTCCGGACCCGCGGAGACAGGCCCTTTAGGATTATGATGCCTTTTACACCCCGAGCCATGCCTTGCACCGGACCGGCGTGCTGACCCAGTCGAAATTCCGAATGAGCGCGCGACGGTCCGAGACCTCGACCTCGAATCGTCCGTGGTTGAATTCCCGACTGTAGAGGACTGGGCCCATCTCGATGAGCAAGCCCAAAGGGAGGAGGCGGCGGACGTAGTTGCGCACGGACGCGATGCTGCCAACATCCTCGCGGAACATGCGGCGCACGGTCTCGCCGCTCCCGTCCCCGTGCCGAGCCTCGATGAGGTCCAGAAGCCGCACGGCGGCGCGGAGCGGATACCACCCGTCCGTGTCCATCCGAGCCACGTTGAGCCCGACCTCGAGGAACAAGCTCTCGGCCGCGTTCCGCCCGAAGTTGCGGGCGACCCAGCGGTGGTAGATCCGAAAGTGGGAGCCGCGGACCATCGGAGCCACGAGCCGGTCTCCCCTCGCCTCCGCGAGTTCCCGGAACACCGTGCGACCGAGGTCGGTCGCTGCGTAGAGCTTCCCGCGGTGTTGGGCGCCGAGGTTCACAACAAGCCCGGCTCGCTGGAGCTGGGACAACGCGCGGCTGACATGGGCCAGCCTCAGGCCGGTCTCCTGCGCGAGCTGGACCGGCGCCTTGGGCGAGGGCACGGCCATGGCAAGGACCCGTTCGCGAGTGCCGCTCGCGAGCAGGTACGAGAGCTTCTCGAGGACGACCGGGTCCCTTGTGCCCGTCGAGTGGATCCGACCCCCCCGGGCGCTCCCATGGTCTCGAGAGTGCATTATCCTTTTCCCGCGCTCATCCCGCCAGTGCGCTGACGAGGACCGGGAGCAGGAGGGATGCCATAAGGTGGATCCGCCGGACGCCGCCGACGACCGGCACGGCCCCGACGAGGCCCGCGACCCCCCACACCGCGAGCCCCGCCGGTCCCGTCACGAGGCCGACGAGGACGACGAGGATCCCCAGCACCGCGAGGGAGACGCCGCGGGACCCCGCGAGGGCCCATCGGGAGGCAAGGAAGCGCCCGGCGCGCCCGGCCAGCGGCGCAACAATCGCGCCGGCGAGGAGGGCGGACGCGAGCATGAGCAGGAGAACCGCCGGCGCCGACGCGGGAGCGGACCACGCCGGCAAGGGTTCGATCAGCCCGCGGATAGCCGCCGCGGCACCGCTCCTCGCCCGTCCGATGATAAAGAGGACCGTGACGCTGAGGATCGCCGTCGAGGTCGAGACCGCGCCCAGCAGCACCATGTAGGATGCCGGGTCCGCTCGGTCCCGGCGCCGGAGGGACGCGAGGGCGGCGGCGGCTCCACCGCTCAAGCCGGGGAGCCAGGACACGGCGGCGCCCGCGAGGGAACCCCGGAGCGCCTGCAGCAGGTCCGCCCGCGTGAGCGAATCGGAAACGTCCAGACGCTGCGGCAGGACGGCGGCTCGTCGGTGGAGGGAGAGAACGAGCCCGGGCACCCCGAAGAGTCCCGAGAAGAGCGGGAACAGGGCGACCTCCGGCGCAAGTCCCGAGGGTCCGCGGAGGACGGCGAGGCCCAGGAGACCTGCGAGGGCCTGGACCCCGGCGGCTCGGAGGACACGCCGGGCCCCGCCGCGATGCCCGAAGACCTCGGCCACAAGGAGGGCCACGAGGAGCCCCGCGATGAACACCGCCGTCCATGGACGGAAGAGATCGAAGAGCCCGACGGGGTCCGCGAGGAGTACGCGGAGGGGGACGAAGAGCGCGGCGGACGCCAGGACTCCGAGGAAGGCCCCGCGTGCGGCGAGCGCGACCGCGCGGGCTCCCTCCCCTTGCAAAAGCAGCCGATGGCCCGGGAGGACGGCGAGGGCCGTGTCCTCCGAGGGCGCACCGAAGAACACGGAGGGGATGAACTCGAAGATGCCATGGCTCACTGCGGTCGCGAGGAGGAAGCAGGCGAGGAGACCCGCAACGACGGAGGGCTCCGCCTCGGCGCCCGGAGCAATCGCCACGACGATTCCGGCCCACGATGCTTCCGTGGCCAGGACCACCGCGGCGACGTTGTTCACATGAAGCCCGGGCGCCAGGCCCGTTACGCCTCCCGCAAGGACGCCAAGCGCGGTGAGGGCGAGGAACGCAAGGAGGAGCGACACCGGATCCACGGTGGTGAGAGCCGCACGATGGGCGGTGAATTCCTCCCTTGCAGGTAGCGTACGATTACCCCGGAACGGGTGGCGTGCCCCACCCTCCCCCTCCGGGCGTCTCGATCACGAGAAGATCTCCTCGCCGCAGGCGCAGCGTCACTTTCGCCGGGAGGACGACGGAGCGCCCGCCGCGCACAAGCCGGTTCCGACCCCGGCGGCCGGCCTCTCCGCCACGCTCGCCCTTCGGGGGGATCGCACGTCGATCCGAAATCACGGATACGACGGCGGACGAGGCGAGGAGCCGGACGGCGCGCCGGATGCCGTCTCCACCTCGGAACCTTCCGCCCCCGCCGGAGCCCGGCATCAGGCGATACTCCTCGACGCGCAGCGGATACGCGAGCTCGAGGGCCTCCACCGGCGTGTTCCGCGTGTTCGTCATGTGCGTGTGCACTCCGTCCATGCCGGCCCGGTACGGCAACGCGCCCTCACCGCCGGCGATTGTCTCGTAGTACGAGAAGCCCGGCCTTCGATCGGAGCCGATCGTCACATTGTTCATCGTCCCCTGGCTCTGCGCCGGCACGCGATCGGCGAGGGGCACCGCGAGGGCCCGGAACAGGACGTCGACGATCCGTTGGGACGTCTCGACGTTCCCGGCCGCAACCGCCGCGGGCGACCGAGCTCGGACGACCGTGCCCTCCGAGGCCAGGACCCGCAAGGGTCGGTAGGCACCCGCGTTCGGCGGGGCCTCCGGATCCGTGAGGCAGCGCAGCACGTAATACGCGGAGCTCAGGGTCACGGGGAACGGCGCATTGAGGTTCCCGCGGACCTGGCGGTCCGTCCCTTCGAAGTCGACGGTGAGGCCGGAGCCGCCGATTGTCACCTTCGCCGCAATCCGAATCCGCGAGGGGCGCACGTCGCCGGGAGCCTCGAGGAAGTCCTCCGCCTCCCAGGTGCCCCGCGGGAGCCGAGCGATCACGGCCCGCACCCGGCGCTCGCTATAGTCGAGGATCTCCGCCGCGTCGGCCCGATGCCTGGTCGCGCCGGTTCGTTCCACGAGCTCCCGGACCCGCCGAGCCCCGAGCTCGTTCGCCGCGACCTGGGCCCTCAGGTCTCCCAGCCGTTCCTTCGGGTTCCGCGTCCTCCGCCGGAAGCGGTCGAGGACCGCGCGGCGCTCCCGACCGCGGTCCAGGAATTTCTCGGGCGGGAACACGATGCCTTCCTCTTCGAGGCAGGTCGCGTCCGAAGGCATCGAGCCGGGGGCGATCCCCCCGATGTCGGCATGGTGCGCACGGTTCGCGACG
>Ga0073934_10002688_pt1 | contig 35783 bp, 29 predicted proteins | sample LarsenN4metaG_FD_76834 | JGI IMG/M metagenome (GOLD analysis project Ga0073934, IMG submission 76834) | Hot spring sediment bacterial and archeal communities from British Columbia, Canada, to study Microbial Dark Matter (Phase II) - Larsen... ... | reverse complement strand
GGGCTCCGTCACGGGCTTGATTGGCTGGGCCCGTCGCCTCGCACGCCACAGTTTCTTTCGAGACGCGGACGCGATCTACACCGTGGCGTTCAAGGCGCACCTGGCGGTGGCGTGGTTGCGGCGCCATCCGGTGGTCTGGCATCTTCACGAGTACCCACCCGCCGCCACGTCCATCCTGTGGCGCCTGACCAGCCGGTTCGTGCCTGATGCGATGATCGCCAACAGCGAGGCGACCGCGCGGGCGTGGACCGGGCGGCGGAGCAATGACGTGAAGCGTGAGCCGGGAAGTGCGCGGCATGAACCGGTCAGCACCAAGCGAGGCTCGCCCACCACGCCATTGGCGTTTCACGGTTCGCGCCTCACGGTCATTCCCAACGGCGTAGACCTCGACCGCTTCCGCCCCCGCCCCAGGAGCTACTGGATCCACGACCAGCTCGGCATCCCGCGCCAACACCGGCTCATCGGGATGCCGGCGGTGTTCGCGCGATGGAAGGGGCAGATGGAGGTCATAGAGGCGTTTTCGGTTGTCAGTTCTCAGTTCCCCGATGTCCATCTGGTGATCGTCGGTGGCAGCATTTACGACACGGCGGCGGAGCGCACCTACGCCTCGCAGCTGGAGAGCCACGTTCGTGCCGGAATGGTGAGCGGTGAGCGGTACGCGGGGGGGATGCAGCCTGGCACAAAGCCGGGCGGGTCCCGCTCCGCTCACCTCTCACCGCTCACCAGGATACACCTACTCAGGTTCCAGCCGAAAATCGAGCTGGTCTACCCGGAGCTCGACCTCGCCGTCCACTATTCGCTGCGGCCCGAGCCGTTCGGCCGAGTCATTCTGGAGGCGATGGCGTGCGGTGTGGCGGTGATCGCGGCGGCGGAAGGGGGGCCGGTTGAGATACTCGGGAATCGAGCGACGGGCCTACCGCCCGACCGCCCGACCGCCCGATCGCCGCACCGGCCCGAGAACGGACATAGAAGATCGCCCATCGGCCATCGCACCCCGTGCGGCTGGTTGGTGCCGCCTCGCCACGTCCCCGCCCTCGCCGAGACGCTCCGGGAGGCCCTGAGCCTGCCGCGTGACCAGCTCCGGCCGCTCGGCGAGGCGGCGCGGCGCCGGGCCGAGGATCGTTTCTCCGCCAGGCAGTTCGCCAGACGGGTGGCGGACGTGCTGCGGCAGGCCGTGCTCGGCGCGCCATGACCCGGCCGGCGACTCGCGCCGCCCTGCGACTGGCCGTCGTGCTGATCGCGTTGCCGGCCCCCGGCACGCTCCGGGCCCAGGCGGATTCCTCCACGTTGCACGCCACCCTGCGTGGCTGGCTGGAGGACACCTGGCTGCAACTCCTCGACCGGCGCGGCGCTATCGGGGGGCGGCTGAGCCGGAACGGCATGCTGCAGCGGTTCCAGCCGCTGATTGACGACGAGTACTACCTCGATCTCATCTCCGGCCCGTTCGGCCTCTCGGAGGACTACCTCTGGCACCGCCGGCCCACCGGGGCCCGGTATTGGGGCACCAGCATCGATCACCTAGAGCTGGTCACGGCGTTCGACGTCAAGGCCCAGGTCCTGCTCGGGAGTGGTTGGAAGGCGACCGTGCGATTCAACAAGGTGCATTCGCGCGAGCTGCTGAGAGACCTCGTGCGATTGGAATTCGAGCGCAGCTGGAACTCCGGAGTGTTCTCGGGCGCACACGGCACCTTGGACGCCATCAAGCCCGACATCGACCTGGAGTGGCGCGCCGGGTACCGAGGCCCCGGCGGGCGGGAGGTTGGGACCGCCGTGGGGCTCCTCGACGCCTTCAGCGACATCGTCTACCAGGTGCTGGAGGTGTGGGAGGGGTACGCCGATACCGCACTGGACTACGAGCGGCAGCCTCTGACGCTGCGAAGCTGGGCGGAGTGGCCCCTCGGGCGACGCCTGCGCCTGGAAGCCCACGGCGGGGTCATGATGCCCGCTACGGTCCGCGCCTATCGCCAGGTGGCGCCGGACAGCGGATTCCGACAGGAGGAGCGCTACCGGTTCGCGGCCGCACTGCTGGAATGGAGCGCGGGCGACCGAATCCGAGTTGGCGGGTTTGGGACGCTGGTCCGCGCAGAGACCGACCGGACCCCGCTACCCATGAGCCCCACCGAAGACGATTTCCTGCTCACCGAAACCACCACGCGGTACGGCGCGTTCGCCTTGGCACAGCTTGCCGAGCGCCTCCGATTCGAGGGCTGGTTGGCGCGGATCGCGCGGCCCGAGCGGCGGGATAACCGGACACCCGGCGGCATGGACGTCGATTTCGAAGACCGGTGGGTGAGCGGTGATGCGCGGCTCGCGTACGGTGGACGAACCGGCTTCCGCGGCGACGCGAGCTTCGAGTTCGTCGCCCGGGAGGTGGCGCGCGGCTTAGGCGAGGTCCCCGCTCCAGCGTCCAGAAACAACAGCCGGCTGCGCCTCGAGGTGGGATGGTCGTTTGGGGAGCGGGCGAGCTTCAGAGCGGGGTACCGCATTGACCTAGACGGCGACCCCGGCCAGGGCAAAGGCGCGTTCGACGGCGCCGAAGGTCGGTTCGTCGTTTTCTGGTAGCTCACGCGCATGACCGGTGCGGCGCGTCGCGGGGGCGGAACGTGCGCTGGCGCTCCCGATACGCCTCGAGCAGCGTCTCGAACGCCCGTTCCCAGCTCCGTTCCTCCGCCCACGCTCTGGCGTTCCGCGCCAGCCGGCTGCGGAGGGCGGGGTCATCTACCAGGCGGAGGATGGCTTCCGCAAAGCGGTTCGCGTCGCCGGCGGGGACCAGCAACCCGTTAAGCCCGTGCCGTACGTTCTCCACCGTGCCGCCCTGGTCCGCCCCGATGACCGGCAGCCCGGACGCCATGGCCTCCAGCACCACGTTGCCCAGGGTTTCCGTGCGGGAGGGGAAGACGAAGATGTCCGCGGCTGAGTAGAGCCGGCTCAGCGCCTGCCCTTCGAGGTATCCCGCGAACGTCACATCGGGCGGCGCCAGGCGGCGCATGCGGGAGGAGTAGGCGCCGTCTCCGGCCAGCACCAGGTGGAGCGGGATATCCGGCCGCGTCGTGGCGGCTTGGCGGTAGGCGCGGAACAACGTCGGCAGGTCCTTCTCCGGCGTGAGCCGACCCACGTACAGCAGATGCACCGCGTCCGGTGGCCCGTTCTGTCGTCGCGCCGCGTCACTTCTGTGATCCGGCGCGAACATCTCGGTGTCCACCCCTCGGCCCCACACCCGCACGTTGCCGAACCCACGGCTCAGCAAGATCTGGCGGCTGGTCTCCGATGGGCACAGCGTGAGTCCGGCCCGACTGTGAAACCATCGCAGGTAGTCCCAGCACAGCCCGCTGGCCCAGCCAAAGCCGTAGTACGGCAGGTAGCTCGGAATGTTGGTGTGAAACGATGCCAGTGCGGGCACTCGCAGCCTGCGCGCAAGCCACAAGCCCGAGAGGCCCAGTGCGTACTCGGTGGCCAGGTGGATGACGTCCGGCCGAAATTCACGGACCGCGCGGAGCACCCGCGGCGCGAACGGCGCGGCCATCGTGAGATCCGGATACCGGGGCAGCTTCAATCCGGGTACTTTGACCACCTGTACGCCGGGGGGATTGGGCGGCTCGGGCTGGCCTCCCAGATCGAAGTCCGCGGTGGTGACGAGCACCTCGTGCCCCCGATCGCTCAGGAACCGCACCAGGCGTCCCAGGATCAGCGCGACGCCGTTGCGTTGGGGAGCGAAGGTCTCAGAAAACAGAGCTATGCGCACAGAGGCGCACAATGTAACCCCAGGGCTGACGGCCGTCACGGGCGGCACCGGCTTCATTGGCGGGCACCTCGTGAACCGGCTGTTGCACCACGGTCGGCGCATCCGAGTGCTGGTCCGGCAACGACACAGTCGTTCTCAGGGGTCCACCTTCCGTCTTCCCTTTCCGAACAGCCCGCGGTCGCATGTCCCAGATCCTTCGTCTCAACCCAATGCCGCAACCCTCGAGATGTGCTCCAGGGAGACGCAGCCCGAGATCATCTGGGGTGATGTCCGCAATCCCGCCGCGGTGGAGCGGCTGCTGGATGGCGCCGACGTGGTCTTTCACCTCGCGGCGCAGGCCCGCGCCTGGGCCGCCGATCCCCAAGACTTCGAGAGGGTCAACGTCGATGGGACGCGCAACGTCCTGTCCGCCGCACTCGCCGCCGGCATCCGCCGCGTGGTGCACGTCTCGACCGAGTTGGTCGACGGGGAGCAGACCGCCTATCAACGCTCCAAGCGCGGCGCGGAAGCGGCCGTGCGGGACTTCCTCGCTCGAGGTGGTGACGCGGTGATCGTGCGGCCGACGCGGGTGTTTGGTCCCGGTCCCCTCAGTCCGGCCAACTCGGTCACCCGGATCATCGCCCTCTACCGGCGCGGGCTATTCCGCGTCCGCATCGCGGACCGGGGAGCTCGGGCCAACTACGTCTACGTGGACGACGTGGTGAACGGCTTGCTCCAAGCCGCCGAGCGCGGGGCGCGCGGCGCCGCGTACGGGCTGGGCGGCGAGAACCTCACCATCTCGCAGCTGCTGGACCTGGTGGCCCAAGTCACCGGCCGGCGGCACCGCGTCGTGGCGGCGCCCCAGGCGGCAGCGCGCGCCGTGGCCTGGGTCTCAGAGCTGGCGGGCCGGCTGGGGATCGAACCGTTGATCACGCGGGACTGGGTGGACCTGCTCACCAAGGATCAGCCCCGCTCATCCGCCCGGGCCGAAACCGAGCTGGGCTACCGGCCCCGCAGCGCGCGGGAGGGCATTGCCGCCACCGTGGCGTGGCTGGGAGCGGCGTGAACGCGACTCCTGCCAACCCGCGCTGGCCCTGGGCCTACGGGATTGCCACGGTCCTGGTGGCGGTGGTCTGGTATCTGGGCCGCGCGGACACGCTGGCCCTCCAACGCGGCGCCGCGCCGTGGTTCACCGTCACCAGAAGCGCCCTGCCGGCCAACGCCGCGTTCGCCGGCACGTTCATCGCGTTTGGGCTGGGCCCCTTCCTGTTGGCCCAGTCTGTGCTGGGGCGCACGCCGTTCACGCTCGGGCTAGGCCTGGGCGACTATCGGTTCGCCCTCAAGGCGCTCGCCTGGGGCGCGCCCCTGGCCGTCGTGGCGGGGTACGTCGGCGCCCGCTCGCCGGCCATCGCGGCCGTGTATCCGCTGGGCGGCGCGCTGGAGCCGGACCCCGCCGCGTTCGCCCTGCATGCCGGCCTCTACCTGCTCTACTACCTCGGCTTCGAGTACCTCTTCCGCGGGTTCCTGTTGCTCGGCACCAAGGATCACATCGGGCCCGCGGCAGCCAATCTGCTCCAGGCCTGCCTGGCCACCGCCTTCCACTTCGGCAAGCCCGGCATGGAGATGGCGGCGGCGTTTCCCGCGAGCCTCTTGTTCGGCTGGGCCACGCTCCGCACCGGCTCCATCTGGTGCGCCCTGGCGGCGCACTGGGTGGTGGGCGTGAGCACGGATTGGTTCCTCGTGTTCCGGTGAGAATCCTCGACATCACCGACTTCTACTCGCCGCTGGGCGGCGGCGTGAAGACCTATCTCACCGCCAAAGCCCAGTGGCTCGCCCGGCAGCCGGACGTGTCGCACACCATCGTGCTGCCCGGCCAGCGCGACGAGGAAGCCACGCTCGCAGGCTCGCGCGTGTTGCGGCTCAGCGGCCCGCGGGTCCCGGCCAGCCCCGGGTATCACTTTCTCACGGCTGGGCGGCGCATCCGGGAGATCTTTGCCGACGTCCAGCCGGACATCGTGGAGATCGGCAGCCCGTTTCTGGCGGCATTCTGGGCGCGCCGCGCGGCGCGCACCTTGCCCTCTCCGCCGGCTCTCGTGGGCTTTTATCACTGCGACGCGCGGCGCGTGTACGTGGACTACGGGCTCCGCGCATGGCCCGGCCTCCTGCGTGACGCGGCGGGCTTGGGGCTCGAGCGGTACCTCCGCGGGCTCTACCGCTCACTGGCGGCCACCATCGCGGCCACACCCTCGGCCCAACGCGCGCTCGAGCGGCTGGGCGTGGAGCGGGTCCATCTCATCCCGTTGGGCGTGGACCTGGAGACGTTTCACCCGGATCGGCGGGACCCGGCCTGGCGCGCCGCCGTGGGCGCACGGGACGGGCAACCCGTGGCGGTGTACACCGGCCGCTTCGCCACCGAGAAGCGGCTGGACGTAGTACTCGCCGGCCTGCCGGAACTGCACCGCGCCACGGGCATCAAGCTGGTATTGATCGGCGAGGGACACCTCCGGCCCCGGTTCGAGACCTTCGAGCGCGAGCATCCGGAGCTGCTCGCCGTGATCCCGTACCAGCGCGATCGCGCGGGGCTCGCCAGGGCCTTGGCCAGCGCGGACCTCTACGTGGCGCCCTTCCCCATCGAGACGTTTGGCCTCGCCGCGGTCGAAGCGATGGCCTGCGGGCTGCCGGTGGTGGGCGTGAACGCGGGAGCTATTGCGGATCTGCTGGCCGACGTCGAGTGGGGACGGCTGTACCGGCAAGCGGAGCCGCCTGACTTCGTGCGTGCCGCCCGCGAACTCCTGGGGCGAGACCTTCGAGCGCTGGGCGCCAAGGCGCGAACCGCCGCGGTCACGCGCTACGGGTGGGATCGGACGTTCCGGGCGCTCTTACAGTGCTACCGGAGCGTCTCGATCGCTACCGGGCTCGTTACCGCCCCGTTCCCGGGCCCTCGAGGATGGCCCGGAACTCGGCGGGTGCGATGATCCGGCAGTCGCCCATGGACCGCATCCCGAGCAGGCCGTGATCTCCGGTCACCAGGAATGCCGCCCCCGCGGCGTCCGCCAGTTCCAGGAACATGTGGTCGTCGGGATCCGGGGGCTCCGGCACGGCGCGGCGGCCCTTGATCCCCACGGTCTCCACGAACGGCAGATAGTCCGCCAGCAGCGCTCGGATGTCGTCGGTGCTGAGTTGGAGTTTGGGGTAGGTGAGAACGCGTAGGATCTCTTCTATGGTCGCCCGGGACGCGAGCGGCACGAGGCGACCGGCCATCCACGCAAGCCGAATCCATTCGAGCCGTCCGTGCTGAAACACCAACGCGGACACGACCACGTTGGTCTCCAGCACGACCCGCGGCCTCAACGCTTGCGGGCCCAGCGCACCGCCGCCGCCACGTCCCGCTCCTGGATGTTCAGCGCGGCGAGCTTTCTGCGGACTTCATCCGCTCCGTCCGGGCGAACCGGACGGAGCACAATGCGGCCTTCCTCCTCGCGAACGTCGAAGTAAGACACGCCCGGGAATCGCTCCACTACAGACTGCGGTAGCGTGATCTGGTTCTTCGAGGTCTTCTTGGCGATCGGCAAGGCTCCCTCCCCGGACGGTGTTAGCAAGGAAACAAGGATTCCTTACAATCTTACCCAGGGACGGGCCGGAGGTCAACGACTACGCGGGAACACCAGCCGCACCCCGATCTCCCCCACCGCCTCGAAGCTGGTCCGGTTCACGCCCGTCACGTGAGCCCGGTTGCGTGTGAAGTTGGGCCCCAGGTCCCAGTTGATCCACAACTCGCGGATCGGCTGATACCTCCCCCGCAGACCGAGGCGTAGAGTGGTTTCCTTGACGCCCCAGAAGAGCGCCGGCCGGCCCCAGTAGTAGCCGCCGGGGATCGAATCGCGGAAGTTCCCCTCCCCCTGCCGCTGAAGCAGCGCGGTGGGAGAGATCCGGAGGCCCGGCACCGGCGGGTAGAGATCGGCCCAGAGCGTGAGGCGATCGTAGTCCGAGTAGTTGGCGCCCAGCCCCCGGTTGAAGTAGCTGTAGCGGTCCGCGAAGTTGGGCGTGCGGTAGGTCCAGGCCCCCACCTGCTGGTATTCCGCCCCCAACTCGATCCAGGGCGGCAAGACAAGCGGTGCGCCGCGGGCGGCGGATCCGCCAGCGCCACTCCGTTCGCCGCGCCCCGCGTACCGCGCACTCAGGGTGAACCCGTACTGGGGCGGCTCAGGCTCCGGCGTGGTGGGCGAGATGTCGATGTCATCCAGCAGGGCGTCCGCGTAGACCACCAACCCCCCGCGGCGCAGCCACAGCTGCGCGTCGAGCATCAGATTCTGCTGGGGGCGATCGTTCGCATCCATCACCAGCAGCTCGAACGGATTCAGGAAGCGCAGCTGAAGGGCCGGATTCAAGTACACGGTCGCTTCACCCAGCGAGAGAACCAGGTCTTTCGCGGTGTAGTCCAGGCGGTGAGCGGCCATTTGCCGCCTGGCGGTCCCCACCGTGTCCAGCTCCGCCGCGAACGAACGCAGCGCGAAGCGTCCCGCCACCAGCTCGACCGCGAGCTGGGGATACGGCGTGGGCACGCCGGAGACCATGAGCCCCGGGCTGCTTATGGGCCCCCAGTTGCGCGCAACGTGGCCCACCACCAGCTCCCCGAACGGCAGGGCCACGGAGCCGTAGGCATTGTCGCTCTTCCCGCCTCGGCGTAACCGCGGATCGAACCCCGGATCGTTGCCGTCTGGGTCGTCCCGGAAGTAGAGGTCTCCGTACACCCGCAGTTCCGCCGCGAGAGGGCCGGCCTCTACCCACCCACCGCCGCGGTACCACGGCCACGCGTTGGCGGTACCCACGGGCCGCGCCGGATCCAGCCTGCGGCTGCTCGAGCCCCGGGCCCCTGCGATGGCCTCGAGACCCGCGCTGGTCCGCTGCTCACCTGACTGCCGGCTCAGCTCGGAGGCGAACTCTCGCTTCAGCAGCCGCACCCAGCCGGCCAGCGGCTGCCGCAGGGTATCCGGGTCAACTCGCGACAGCGCGCGCGCCACGTCGAGCCGCCGGTAGGGCTGAACCAGGGGATTGAGACCCGGCAGGAACCCCCGAGTCAGCAGCGGTTGGATGTACTCGTAGGCCCAATGGTCGAGAGGCAGGTAACGCGAGCCGAGCGCGCTCTGGGCCGGTGCATCGCGTACGCCGGTCACCAGCAGCGCCGCGACCAGCAACGGCCGTGGCCCAAGGCCCTTCACCGCGGCCACTGGAACCGCGCCTGGAAGACCCCCAAGGCCACAAACCGGGACCCGCTCCGTCCCGCCACGTGTCCCGCGTTGCGTACCAAGTTCTCGCCGAGGTCCCAGGTCAGCCAGACCTGCCGGACCGGCTGGTAGCGCCCTTGCAGCGCCAACCGGTAGGTGTGCTCCGCCACGCCCAGAAACAGGCTCGGGCTGAACCGGAACGCCGAATCGGAGGCCAAGGGGACTCGGTAGTCCCCTTCCCCCTGTCGCAGCAGCTGGAAGGTTGGGCTCAATCGCAGGCCGGGGACCGGCGGGAACAGGTCCAGCACCAGTGTGGCGCGGTCGTAGTCGGCGAAGTTGACACCCAGGCCACGGCTCAAGTAATCGAAGCGGTCGGGGAGGCGGTAGCTGCGGTAGGCGTAGGAAGAGACGCGTTCGTAGCCAACGTTGGCCTCGAGCCCAGGACCCACGGGCCGCCAACGAGCCCCCACCCGGAAGGCGTAACGAGTCGGTGCGCGCCGGTTGAAGACGGTGTCGCCGTGGACGTCTATGTCGTCCAAGAGGCCTTCGCCGTGGAGCTCCAGGGAACCCAGCCGGTGCCACACTTGCAGCCCCAACATCAGGTTCTGAGACGGCTCCTCGCCCGGGGGATTCTCGTGCTCGAACAGCAGCGGCGAGAGGGGGTTCAGGAATTGCAGGCTCACGCCCTCCTCGGACGCGTACAGCATGCCTTCCGTCACGGCCACCACCAGCCGCGGCGCCACGTAGGCCACCCGATGCGCCGCCAGGTAGCGCTTGCGAGCGCCCAGCGTGTCCAGCTCACCGGTGAAGGCCTGAATCGCGAACCGGCCAATGGAGGCCTGGAACCCGATCTGGGGGTAGGCGAGCGGGTTGTCGGACACCATCAGCCCCGGCGCGCCGGGCTGGGCCCAGTTGCGAGCGAACCGTCCCAGGGAGGCACCGAAGCTCCCAGAGGCGAGCGACACGTAGGTGTGGTCGCTGAGTCCCCCCACCCGCAGGTAGGGGCGCCGGCCATCGGGATCGTCGGGCAGGTAGGCATCGAACAGGACTCTGGTCTCCGCGGCCAGCGCTCCAGTGGTAAACCAGGCGCCGGCGGCGCCGCGGGGCCAGAACTCCCCTTGCCCCAGGGGGCGCAACGGATCCAGTCGCCGGCTGTTGGCACCGCGCCCCCCGCCGAGCAGTACGGCCCCCGCCCGGGCGCGACCCTGCTCGCCGCCCACGGCGAACTCCCGGCGCAGCAGCCGAACCCAGGACGCGACCGGCTCGCGCAGGCTGTCCGGTCCCAGGGCGGCCAGGGAGCGGGCGACCTCGGCCCACCGATACGGCTGGGCCAGAGGGTCCAGCCCGCTCAGGTACCCGGCGCTCCGCAGCCGGCGCAGGTACTCGTTGGCCCAGTGCTCGGTCTCGAGCAGTCGCGAACCGGAGCCTTGCGCGCGGGCGGCGGACGGCAGCGCCAGCCCCAGGACCAGGCAAGACAGGAAGGCGGCCGGGGCACGCCGGCTGGCGGAGCGTGCCGCCGGCCAGAGTGCTCGGCGAGCGCACATGGCCGCAGAATCTACACTTGGATTAGTGGAAACGCTTGATTTCCTTGAGGTTGCTGGTGAGGTTTTGGACGTTCGCTTGACACCACTTTGCATTACAAAGTACATTGGGAAGCAGAGATGACCAAGTTCCGTCTCGGGCCGTGGGCCCGTCCCTTCATCGCGCATTGCAGCTCCAGCCTTCTCGCCTCGGCAGCGCTGTTCCTGGCGCCCGCGTACGGACAGGTGGTGCCGCAGCTCCCACCGGGCGTCTCGGAGCAACAGGCACTGGAGACGCTACAGCAAAACCCCCAGCTCCAGGAACAGGTCCGCCAACGCATTCTGGGATCCGGCCTGAGCCCGACCGACATTCAGCAACGGTTGCTCAACGCTGGCTTCCCGCGCGACCTGCTGGACTCGTATCTGTTCGACCCCGACGCGGCCGCCGCCACGCTCGACCTCAAGACCATGAGGGCGATCTCCGTGCTCGGGGTCAACGCGTTCCTGCCGGAGGACTTCGAACAGCCGGTGGTGATGGAACGGCCCGCCGCGATGCCGGACACCTCCGCGCCGTCAGGTGCCCTTGCCCTTTTTGGGCTCGATGCATTCCGCCGGCCCAGCACCGCCTTCGAGCCGCTGGTGACTGGCCCCGTGGACGGGTCCTACGTGTTGGGACCGGGAGATGTGCTGGTGCTGTTCCTGACGGGCGCCGTGCAGCGGGCCGACATCCTCGAGGTCACGCGAGAGGGGTTCGCCGTGGTCCCCCGAATCGGCCAGGTCTGGGTCAATGACGTCACGCTCGATCAATTCCGCGACTTGTTGTACGAACGCCTGGCACAGGCATACTCCGGGATTTCACGAAGCCCCAAGGCCAAGACCCGGTTTGACATCTCGGTCGCCCGGGTCCGGGCCCAGACGCTCCGGGTGATCGGCGAGGTCCGGCGCCCCGGGGCCTACTCCGTGGCGGCGACCGGGGGCGTGTTGAGCGCGTTGTACGAAGCGGGAGGTCTCAAGCCGTCCGGCAGTTTCCGACGCGTGGAAGTCCGGCGGGGGACGGAACTGGTGGGGACGGTGGATCTCTACGACTACCTGCTCAAGGGGGTCGTGTCCAACGAAATCCGCCTGCGTGGTGGCGACGTCGTGTTCGTACCGGTGCACGGGCCGCACGTGAGGATCGCGGGCGAAGTGCCACGCCCCGCGATCTACGAGCTACGACCCGGCGAGACGCTGCGGGATCTGGTCCAGCTGGCTGGAGGGGTCACCGCCTATGCCTCCTTGGAGGCGGCTACGGTGGACCGGGTGCTCCCTCCCGAGGCGCGGCCCGCGCCGGGACACAACCGCACCGTCGTCACCGTCAAGCTGGGGGAGGCGCTCCGGAGCGCGTCTGCCGGTGTGCCGCTTATGGCAGAGGACAGCGTCACCATCTTCTCCATTCGCGGCGGACGGCGCGGCGCCGTCACCGTCGCCGGGAGCGTCTGGCAGCCAGGGACCTACGCGCTTGCGGCCGACATGCGGCTGCGAGACGCGATCGAGCAAGCTGGCGGGCTCAAGCCCGAGGCCTACCTCGGACGGGTCCAGATCCTTCGCACTCGGCCCGACTCCACCCGGCAAATCCTGGGGTTCGCGCTGGATCGGGACGCTCCTGCAGGAGGCACCAACGACCCGCTCCTCGTCGAGGGCGACGAGATCACCGTGTTCGCAACCACCGACTTCCGCCCCGCCCGCTACGTAGAGGTGAACGGAGCGGTCAATCGCCCGGGTCGGGTGGCCTTCGCCGACTCCATGACCCTGTGGGACGCCATCATGCTGGCCGGCGGACTCAGTGAAGGGGCCTACCTTGCCCAGGCCGAGATCTCGCGCCTGGGTGCCCGGACCGGGGCGGCAACGGACTCGCTGGCGCTGATCTTGCGGGTGCCCCTGGATTCGTCGTACCCGGCGGAAGGGACCGGCTCGCGCGACGGGCTCGCTCGCCCGCCGGCGGTCACCGTCCAGCTCCAGCCCCACGACCACGTGTTCGTCCGGTTTCAGCCCGGGTGGGCGCTTCAGCGGAACGTGACTCTCACGGGCGAGGTGCGGTTCCCGGGCACCTACACGCTGACCCGTCAGGATGAGCGGCTGCTGGACGTGCTCCAGCGGGCCGGGGGGCTCACCAGCGACGCGTATCCCGGCGGCATCCAGCTCCGGCGCTCCAAAGACCAGGCGGGACGGATCCCTGTGGATCTTCCCCGGGTCCTCCGCAACCCGGGTCACCGGGACAACGTCGCCTTGGAGCCGGGCGACTCGATCTACATCCCTCGATTCATTCCGGTCGTGAAGGTCGAGGGCGCGGTTCACGCACCTGCCAGTGTCACCTACCGGCCGGGGGCCGGGCTGGGCTACTACGTCGATGCCGCCGGTGGCTACACGGCGCGAGCGGACAAGAAGCGAGCCTACGTACTCCAGCCCAATGGACTGATCGAGAAAGGTGGCCAGCCCCAGCCCGGCGCCGTGATTCAGGTGCCGCAAAAAGACCCGACCGAGCGCGGTTCGACGCTCTTGATGGTGCTGGGCGCGATGGCCCCCATCGTCTCCGCGGCGACGACCATCCTGGTGGCGCTGATCGTGCAGCCCTAAGCGACTCGACTCTGGACGACGTGCAAGGCCCCCGGGGGTGGAGTCGGGACCAGCGGTGCGGTGCGCTGAGCCACGCGCGCTAGCGCCTCGTCACCTCCCAACCGCCGTACCAGGAGAGCGCATTCGCGCAGCGCCCTAGGACGGTCAATCGCGCTCAAGAGTGTGAGCCACAGGATGTGCAGGTCGAGTCCGAGCGCCGGGGGCCGCCGTGCGTACAGCAACGCGAGGCGAGATTTCCAGGGGCGGATCAGCTGGTGATAGCGGAGGTCCGGGTCAGGACTGCCTCGTAGAATCTCGCTCTCGTCCGCGAAAACGATCGAGGCGATATCGGTCACGCCCGGCCTCACCTCGAGCAGCCGCCGCTCCTCGGCGGTGTAGACATCGGTCTCGCGAGGAACGTTGGGCCGGGGGCCCACCAGCGCCATTTCTCCCACCAGCACGTTCCACAGTTGGGGCAGCTCGTCCAGCTTCAACCGGCGGACCAGCCGGCCCACCGGGGTTATGCGCGGGTCGTCGCCCGCCGTGGAGTCCACGCCGGTGCGGTCGGCGCGCGCCACCATGGAGCGGAATTTCACCATCCGAAAGGGCCGGCCACCGCGACCCGTGCGCCAACCCAGATAGAAGGGCGGATGGAAGTCCTGCAACCAGATCGCCAGCGAGACCACCAACAAGAGCGGGCTCGCCAAGACGAGCCCGAGCGCCGCCGCGACAACCTCGAACAAGCGCTTCATCACCCCGCGTCCTCCTCGACGCCAGCGGCTCCCACCAGGGCGCGCGCGCGGTGCACTACCTGGTCCACCGTGGGATAGTAGATCCGCTCCAGGGGACTGCTGGTGGGCGCCGGCGCTGGCGGCAACGTGATCCTCGCGGGACGCGCCCGCAGCCGGGCTGGCTCGATCGCCTCAGCCACGCCGGCGATCACCTCGCCCGCCAACCCGCAGGTGGCCCAATCCCCGTCTACCGCCAGCAGGCGGCCGGTTTTCTGAACCGACCGGGCCACCACGTCCAGGTCCAACGGATTGATGACCCTGAGGTCCACCACTTCGGCCTCCACTCCGCTGACGTGCAGCCGTTCCGCGGCCTCGACACAGAGGTGGGTCGAGTACCCGCTCGCGACCAGCGTCACGTCGCGCCCGTTTCGCACCACCCGCGGCCCTTCGAGCCGGAGATCGCGTTCCTCTGGGGGGCCGACATCGTCCTCCTGGGCGTAGAGCCAGCGGTCGTCAATGTAGATCACCGGATCGTCACACAGGACGCTGGCAATGAGCAGATCACGCGCGTCGGTTGCCCGCGCGGGCAGGACGACTCGGAGGCCCGGCACGTGCGCGAACCACGAATGCAGCGACTGGGAATGCTGGGCCCCCTGTTCCCCGCCGCGGTTGATGATGCCCCGAATGGTCACGGGCGCAGTGATCTGTCCACCGAACATGAACCGCCACTTGGCCGCCTGGGTCACGATCTGGTCTATCGCCAGGAGCATGAAGTCGATGCGCGGGTGAACCATGATGGGGCGGTAGCCGCATAGCGCCGCGCCCAGTGCCGCCCCGGTGCAGGCCGCTTCCGAGACCGGGGTATCGATCACCCGATCCCGCCCGAACTGCACGTCGAGATCGGTCATCGAGTTGCCCACGTACCACGGGCTCCACAACCCCTGGCCGATAGCGAAGACGTTGGGGTAGCGCCCCAGGAGGTACTGGAAACCGTCGCGGATGGCCGCTCCGTAGGCCAGTTTCACGGTGGCCCGGTGTAGACGGGGTTGAGCAAATCTTCGGCCGCGGGGTAGGGATCCTTCGCCGCCGCGCGCCAGGCGTCGTCGACCTCGGTGCGAGCCTCGGCCCACAACTCCTCCAACCGGCCCTCGCTCAAGACGTCGGCATCGAGCAACGCATCCGCCAGGCGCCGGATGGGATCTCTGAGCTTCCAGCGGGCGAGATCCTCCTTTCGCTTGACCCCGACGTCCTCGTCCTCACGGGGACCCACATGGCCGCGCCAGCGATACGTGATCGCTTCCACGAACCGCGGTCCCCCGCCCTTCCGCATAGCGTCAACTGCTTCCCGCACCACGCGCCTCGTGGCCACGACGTCGTTTCCGTCCACCCGCACCCACGGCACCTGGTGTGCCTCGGCGTACCGCGCCACGGAATCGCTCGGCTGCCGCAGGTTGATATGGAGATGGCTGGAGAACAGGTTGTTCTCGCAGAAGAACAAGACCGGAAGCTTGAACGCGGCCGCGAGATTCATGGACTCGTGGAACACGCCTTCCTCGGTGGCGCCGTCCCCGAAGCACGACACGGCTACCTGGCCCTTCCCATCCATCTGGGCGGCCAGAGCGGCGCCCACCGCAATCGGGATGGTCGCGCCCACGATCGGGACGGTGCCGTACAGTCCCCGCTCCAGATCCATGAGGTGCATGGAGCCACCCATGCCACGGGACACCCCGGTGACCTTGCCCTGGACCTCGGCCATCAAGCCGCGCACCGGGCCGCCCAGGGCCAGGTAGTGGGCGTGGGAGCGGTGGGCGCCGAACAAGCGGTCGCCGGGCCCGATGTGGGCCGCCAGCGCCACGGCTGGTGCTTCCTGACCGATGGCCAGGTGACAGGGGCACCGAATCCGGCCTTCGGCGCACATCTCGCCGATCTTCTCCTCCGCCGCCCGAATCAGGATCATGCGCTGCACGGCATGAACCCACCACGCCGGATCCCCCTCCGTCAGCTCGACGGGCCCGTGGCAGCACTCGGGATCGGCCAGCGGTCCCAAACGCGACCGGGGATCCACCGAGCTGCTAGGCGGCGCGTCCATAAAAGCGGCAGATACTGTCGCAGATGTAGTGCGTTTCGTCGTCCGTGAGGGACGTGTTCAGGGGGAGCATGAAGCAGCGACGGAAGAGCAGGTCCGTGCGCGGGAGGCGTGAGTGCGCGAAGCCCAGCCCCTCGCACTGGTGCACCGCCTTGCCACCCCACTGGATCAGCGTCCCCACGCCGTCTCGCCTGAGATGCTCGCGCAATGCCTCCCGCTTCCCCGCCTCGACCTCATAGTTCTGATACACGTCAAAGTGATCGGGATCGCCGTCGGGCCCGGGGGGCAGCGTCAGGTCCTCCAGGTTCGCGAGCCGCTCGCGATAGATGCCGGCGATCTGGCGCCGGCGCCGGATCTCACCCGCCAGGTGCCGCAGCTTCACGTTGAGAATGGCGGCCTGGAGGTTATCCAACCGGGAGTTGAATCCCCAGGTCACTACCTCGCCTCGCTCGTCGCGGCCGTGGTCGCGCAGCAGCCGGAGGGTACGGGCGATGCCGTCGTCGTTGGTGGTCACAGCGCCACCGTCGCCGAAACAGCCCAGCACCTTCGCGGGGTAGAAGCTGAACGAACCCCACACCCCGAACGTCCCGGCATAACGACCCTTGTACCTGGAGCCCAACGCCTGGGCCGCATCCTCGACGATTCGCACCCCGTGGCGGTCGGCAATCGCCTGGAGCGCGTCCATGTTGCAGGTGCGCCCGTTGAGATGCACCGGGAGGATGGCTGCCGTGCGTGACGTCACCGCCGCCGCCACGGCCTCGGGATCCATCAGGTGATCCGCACCGCAGTCCACCAGGACCGGCGTGGCCCCGACAAAATGCACTGCCGCTGCCGTCGCCACGTAGGTGTGGGAAGGCAGGATCACCTCGTCTCCAGGGCCCACACCCATGGCTCGAAGCCCGAGTAGCATGCTATCGGTGCCGTTGCCCACGCCCACGGCGTGCCGGGCCGAGACCAGTGCAGCCAACCGGTGCTCGAACTCCTCCAGATCACGCTGGAGAATGTAGGCTCCCCGTTCCAGGACCCCCGCCACGACCGCCAGAAGCTCATCGCGCTCCTGGGCGAAGATGTGCGGGTAGCGGAAGAACGGAATCCGGGTGAGCGGGGCTGCCTGCGTCATCAGCGGTCCAACACCTTCGGCCAGAACGGGTTAGGGAGTGACGGGACCGGCCCAAGCTAACCAGGAACCACGCCAGCAACAAGGGTGCAGGTCACCGGATTGCGCCGCCCGCACGGCCCCGTGTAGCATCCTCACCCCACTTCGCCACGGCCGGTCATCACCATGGCTAGGACGCCCAGCTTCCAGGACCTCACCGAGACCACCGGCATTCCCATCTCCCGGGAGGCTGCCGACATGATGTACACCCGCTACCGCATGGCCGCCCGAGCCGCCGGGCGCAAGCGGGTGTTGGAGCTGGGCTGCGGTGCGGGCCAGGGGCTGGGCCTGCTCGGAGATGTGGCGACGGCGGTCGTGGGTGGGGACTACTCACGGGCGCTGCTGTCCAGCGCTCGCGCGCACTACGGGCGCCGCTTCCCTCTAGCCTGCCTGTCCGCGGATTACCTGCCGTTCGCCGGGTCGGCGTTCGATCTGGTGTTGTGCTTCGAGACCAGTTACTACGTGCCCGACATGACCCGGGGCCTGAAGGAGATAGTGCGGGTACTCCGGCCGGGCGGGACTGTGCTGTTCGCCAATGCTAATCCGGAGCGGCCGGATTTCATCCGCAGCCCACATAGCACCCATTACCACACGGCAGACGAGTTCCGGGCGGCCCTGGGCAGTCTCGGGATGGAGGTTGAGGTCGCAGCTGGCTTCCCGCTGGACGTTCGAACCGCGGGCGCCCCCAGGCGGATCGTGGGAGCGATCTTCTCCCTGGCGCGCCGCGTGCTCGACCGCCTGCACCTGGTTCCCACCACGCTGCGCGGACGTGCCCGCTTGAAGCGGCTGATCCACGGCAAGCTCGTCGCGGTGCCGGCAGAACTTGGTGAGGGCTTCGCCCAGGAGGCGGCCCGGCAGCCGGTGGCTCCCGGTCCGGTGCGGGGGTTCAAGGTACTTTATGTTAGCGCTCGAAAACCGGGGCCCGACCTGGACTCGCGCTTATGAGCACGCGCCAGAACGCGCCGCGGCCCACCACCCGGGCCAGACCCGCCAACGTCCCGATGCCGTAGGCCAAGTGCAGGGCCGCGAAGGCCACCGGCAGGGCCGCCACCAGGCGCCAGGCCCGCCGAGCACGGGCCACCAGGAGGCTGGTAACCCCAGACAGGAGCAGATAGAGGGCACCGGCGGCCGCGGTGACGGCCCACAAGGGCGGCCAGAAGACCGCCCCCAGCACTGAAGCCAGCACCAGGCCTACAAAGGCACCGGGGACCAGGTGTCGCAGCGAGAAGGCGACGCGGCCAAATCGCATGGGATAGAACACCCAGATCCCGTTCCAAAAGTTGTGGCGGAGGAACGTCTGCAGCGTGGAACGCGGATGGTAGTGACACACCACATCCGGTAGCAACAGGATCCGCCCCCCGGCGGCCTTGAGCCGGAGATTGAACTCCATATCCTGACCTCGGCGGAGGTTCTCGTCAAAGTACCCAATCCGCTCAAACAGGTCCCGCCGGTAACATCCGAAGGGCACCGTGTCCACCTCCATCGGCCGCTGGGTCCCCAGACGGTACTGCGCGTCGCCGATGCCAAACGGATGGGAGAGCGTGATCGCAATGGCTTGGGCCATGGGACCGGGCCGGGTCGGGGCGATCAGCCAAACACCTCCCACGTTGTCCACCCCTGGGTCACGCAGCGCCGCCACGCACTTCTCGATGTAGCCCGCTGCATAGGTGGCGTGCGCGTCCATACGCATGATCACCTGACCTCGCGCAGCCCGGATCCCCAGATTCATGGCAGTCGGAACGATACGCTTCGGGTTCCGCAGTAGCCTCACGCACGGGTATCGCCGCGAGTAATCCTGCACGATCGCTCTGGACCCGTCGTCGCTGTCCCCGTCCATCACCAGGATCTCCAGCCGATCCAGGGGATACCCGTTGGCCAGGATCGAATCCAGGCACTGCCGGATGAAGCGTTCCTCGTTCCGGCAAGGCATGACGATGCTCACCAGCTCTTGACCGCCCCCTCCCGGGCCCGGGCTCTGGTGTCGGCTCTGGTGTTCAGGCAATGAGCTCTCCGGCTCAAGAGTGGCACCCAGCTCGCCCAGGCCCCGCCAGAAGCTCCGGCGTCCCAGGACTCCGAGCAGGCCTGCTACGGTGCCCAGGCCGTACGCCAAGTGCAGGGCCGCGAACGTCACCGGCAGGACCGCGCCCAGGTACCAGGCGCGCCGAGTCCACGCCAGCAGCAGGCCCTGTTGGATGGACATCGCGGCGTACGCCCCGAACACCAACCCCGCTACGGCCAACATTGGACGCCAGAACACGCCGGCGGTTAAGGAAGCGAGCAGCGCCGCGACGAACACCCCTGGGATGACGTGCCGTAGCGAGAACGCCACCCGGCCGTACCGCAGGGGGTAGAACACCCAGATCCCGTTCCAGAAGTTGTGCCGGAAGAAGGTGAGCAGGGTGGAGCGGGGGTGGTAGTAACACACCGCGTCCGGCACCAAGAGAATCCGACCCCCCGCCGCCTTGAGCCGGCGATTGAACTCCAGGTCTTCCCCGCGCCGCAGGTTTTCATCGAAATACCCGATCCGATCGAACACGTCGCGCCGATAGCAGCCGAACGGCACGGTGTCGGCTTCGATGCAGCGCCTGATGCCGAGGCGGTACCGCGCATCCCCGATGCCGAAGTAGTGAGACAACGTGATCGCAATCGCCTGCGCCACCACCCCGGATCGCGTCGGGGCGACCACCCACACCCCTCCCACGTTGTCGGCCGACTGGTCCCGCAACGCCGCCACGCATCGCTCGATATACCCCGGCCCGTAGGTCGCGTGGACGTCCATCCGCATGATCACGTCCCCCCGCGCCGCTCGGATGCCCAGGTTGAGGCCTGCGGGAATGATGCGTCGCGGATTGTGCAGCAGGCGCACGCACCGGTGACGCCGGGCGTATTCCTCCACGATCGCCGCCGTGCCGTCCTCGCTGCCCCCGTCCACCACCAGGACTTCGAGCCGGTCCAGCGGGAAGCCGTTGCTCAGGACCGAATCCAGACATTGGCGGATGTAGCGCGCTTCGTTCCGGCACGGCATCACGATGCTTACGAACCCTTGCCGCGTACGACGAATCGCCTTCGGCGCGGTCACGGCGCTAGCGGGCTGCATCCCCCTCCTCAGGCGTTTACGTCGGGATCGACGCCGGCGCCGGCCTTGGCGCGCCGAATCGCGGGCTTGAGGCGGCCGATGGTCTCGCGCCACACGCGGTCCAGCTCGCGGTATTCCTCGGGGCTTTCCCGGCGATGGCGCGTGACGTACTCGCTTACCATCACCATGCCCACGGCCAGAATCGCGCCGAAGATGAACCCTAGGGAGCCGTTGCGATATATGCCACCGGCCGACTGCGCCGAGCCCTCCGGATGCTCGATGATCGTGATCACCGGCGTGTCCCGAACGGCGTCTATGCGCGCCTGCTCGTACGCCTGGGCGAGCGTGGTGTATACCTGCTGCCGCAGGTCGAGTTCTTTTTGCAGACGCATCTGCTCGAAGACCAGCTCCGGCGAGTCTTGGTATTGGCGGTTCCGGTCCAGGAACCGCCGCAGCTCGGCCTCGGCGGCCTGGCGCGCGGAATCGGCCTCGCGCAGCCGCTGGGCCGCGAAGTCTCGCTGGGCCGCGGCGCTGGAGCTCCTTCGCTCGATGTTGAAGGTGTTGACCAGCTCCAGGAGCCGGCGGTTGATCTGCTCCGCCAACGCAGGCCAGCGCGCGGTGGTCCGCACCGTGACCACGCCGGCCGCGCGGTCGATGCCCACCACCACCTGGCTGGCCAGTAGCTCTTGTGCCCGCGTGAGTCCCTGACTCGGGTCCTCCGCGTGGACCTCGTACAGGTCGATGAGATTCCCCTCGAGCGTGTCACGGCCTCCGGGCTTGGTCGCAAACCGAAAACGCGTGAGCACGGTTTCGGTGAGCACGGCCCGAGACTGGAGGAGATTCCGGTAGAAGTCTACCGAGACGGCCGGCTCCGCGGCGGCCAGGGCAAATCCGAGCTGCAGCGCCAGGCCCGCTAGCTGGGTGCGCTGGCCGCCGGGGGTCTCCGGAACGAAGCTGGAGCGTGCCGTGTAGCCCCGCGTCAGCAGGCCATACGCCATGCCGACCACCCCCAGGGCGACCGGTGCGGCCGCCAGGAGCCGCCAGTGCCGAAGCAAGGCCACCAGGGGCGCGACGAAAGACACATCCAGGGTTCCACCAGACACGCGCTGGGTCACAAGTACCGCCGTGAGAAGTAGGTGTAGGCCTCGCGCTCCATCCGATACAGCTCTCTAGTCAACCGCCGGCCGGTTGCCGCGTGTTCCTGGTGCAACACCTGAAGCCGCGGGCAATAGACCACCGGAACCCCGATCCGCCGGGCGATCTCGGCCACCGTGATTTCTTCTCCGTACAGAGAGAAGTTCGTATCCAGATACCCGCCCCTTCGGAAGTAGGCCTTGGAGAAGATGATGCATGCCCCGTGTGGAGCGTAGATGACCTCCTCCCTGGCCCCGGCCCCCGGCCCGCCGTTGGCGCGGCCTCGCATCCGTTCTCTGGCGAAGGACCAGAGACGGTGTAACCCGAGCAACGAGCGGGCCACCAGGTAGTGACTATAGTAGCTCCTCCATTTCAAGCGCTCCAAGGCGCCCAGCTCCTTCCGCAAGAACGGGTTCTGATCCTTGCCGGTTTCGGCGGACAGGATGCTGGGCGCGATCACGCCGAATCGCTCCGGATCGTACGCGAGGAGCTTGCCCACGAAGCCCCGGTCGGCTATCGCGATGTCATTGTTGGAGACGATCAGCCAGTCCGGCATCTGCTCCGGCGTCGGGTATAGCCGCTCGATGGCGTAGGCCGCTCCCGGCCAATAGAAGCGGTTCTCTTCCAAGTGGAACAGGTGAAGGCGGCCTGGGAACCGCGTGGCCGTGGCGGATAGGTTCGCCCGGCTTTCTGCATCGGCCGCATTGTCAACGACGGCTATCTCACACTGCTCCACGGCGTCCAGCGTCGCCAGGCTTTCGACATAGGCCCGGGTCACCACCGCGCTCTTGTAGTTCACGGTGATGAAGCAGACCGGCGGGCGACTCATGCCGGCCCCTCGAGCTGACGCCCCACGAGGTGCTCCGGGCCGGTTGCCGTAGACCAGATGCGCGTGGGCCATAACCACACCAGGGCCGCCGACAGCCAGCCCAGCACCACGCTGTTGTGGGTGAACACGCTGTAGAGATGCGAGAACAGCATCAAGGTGTAGGCCAGCGAGAGCGGCACCACCCATTGCACCCTACCAGCGACGCACTGCCGATAGGCGATCGTGCTCACAGCACCGCCGACCAGACACGCCCCCCACGCCCCGGCCAGACCGAAGTCCTGGATCAGTCCCCGGAAGAGCGTGTAGATGTTCGACGTCAGACCTGACGGAAACGTGACCGCGGTTCCGTAAATCCCCTGAAGGCGGGGCGCCAGCCCGAAGAAGTCGAACGGGCCGGCGAATGTGAACGCGCCCAGCGCCGGCGACACGGGATCCCCGACCGCGAGCCAGGTGCTGAAAGCCGAAACGGATCCGAAGAAGTCGCCCACCGTGGTTGTCACAAAGACCTCCACCACCAGGCGGCGCCAGATCCCCGCGCGAAGCCACAGGAGCGCGACCGACAAGCCGATGAGCCCCACGACCGTCACCGTGATCCCGGCAATCCACTTGACCCGGAAAACGTCGTAGGTCCCCCCCGAAGTGCACACCCGCACGGCCCAGAACCCCGCCACCCACATGACGCCCGAAAGCAAGAACCCCGACCGCGAAGCGACTACGATCCCGCCAGCCACCGCAAGGAAAAGAGGGAGAACGCTCAGGAGGCGGCGTGGAAGGGTCTCCGCCACCGCCGCCAGCATGCCGCCAAGAAGCGCGGCTGAGAAAGTCCAGTACAAGAACACCCGCACCAGGCCCGGCACGTCCTCCACACCCGTATACCGCATGATCGACAGGAGGTTACCGAGCCGGAGGAGGCCAACCAGCGACAGCTCAATCCCCGCACCGGCCGCGCCGGTGAACATCAGCAAGGCCACACCGGTGGCGGAAAGAACGGACAGGAATGCCGTGACTCGACCCAGCCGTCTTGCCACGGTGTTCAACGTGGCACCGTCCAGGTACGGGCCCGGTGTGTCAGTGGGCGATCGCTGGGCATAGTGCACCACCAATGCGCCCACCTGGAATGCCACCAGCATGGAGACGATCACCCAGAGGGCCTGGGGCTGTAGCGGGAGAACGTCCTGCAACAGTCCCGCAGCGCCCATGAGCACGGCCCAGACCAGCGGCCAGAAGGCTACCGGCGCGAGCCAATTTGCCGCGGTGGCTCGACCTACCACGGCCAGACCCGCCAGCACAATGGCAAAGCCGAAGGGAACCATCTCAGCGCGTTCCGGTTAGCCTCGGGCTCCAGGGCCTCGGCGGTGGACCAACGCTCCGAGCGCGAGCGTCAGGCACACATAGGCCAGCCCGGACGCCACCGTGGCGGCCGCGGTCACCTGAATCCCGTATCGTGGCAACAAGAGGGCGTTCGCCGTCACATTGATCCCCAACGCGATCACCGCGGCGCCAAGCATGAGCCCCGTGCGTCCGGCCAGCTCAAGCGGCTTATGGGCCAACAAGGCGAACTGCCACAGAAACCCCCCGATGAGCAATGGCAAAGCGACGGACGCCGCCTCTGCTCCAGCCATGTTCCGGATGAAACGTAGCCCCCAACCGGAGAACATCGCCAGCACCGCCAGCAGTACGGCCACCAGCACGGCCTGGGCGCCCATGGCCCAGCGCCACGTCGCCCAGGCCCGCGCCGGCTCCCGCGCGCTCCACAAACCCATCATGCGAGGGTGCACGGCCATGGTTATGGGAGCCAGGAGCAAGGAGTATCCTCGTACCACCACGTCGTAGACTGCGGCATACGAGCCGGTGGCGCCGAAGCCCAGGTGGCGCTCGATGAAAAACCGGTCGCTCACCGGCAGCATGGTGGTGACGGCGAACCAGAAGGAAAGGCTCCAACCGTACCGCCATAGCCGGGCCAGGAGCCGGCGGGTGTTCGCCTTAAGGCCCGGTTGCCCCGCGAGCCGCGTTCCGGGCTCCCGCCCGCGCCAGGCCACGGCGAGCCCGTACGAGACCGCCAAACCCGCGACCGCCGCCAGGTAGGTCCGACCGGCAATGGCAAACAGCGCTACGGGAACCAGCAGCGCGATCAGCGCCTGCACGCTACTCAGCACCACCACATCGCCGGGCTGGATCTGCGCCTGTAACAGCGCCGTGCGAAGCTGATAAACGTTCGACCCGAGAAACAGGGCCAGCGCGGCCGCAAGACCGATCCACGCCCGGTGGCCGGTGAGCCCGGCAGCGTGACCTACACCGAGCACCAATGCGCCGGCCAGCGTCGCGCCGCCCAGGCCCATCCACATGGCCCGGCGCGCCTCCGGCGCCACCCGCATCTCACCGTAGTAGCGCAGCAGGGCCTGGGTCAGCCACCCCATGAAAAACGCGCTGGCCATGTTCACCACCGTGACCGTCAGCGCGTACTTGCCGTACTCCTCCGGGCCGATGGCCCGCACGAACACCACCACCGTGGCGAGCCCCACGACTCCCGGAATGGCTTTGCTGAGCGCATAGCCGGTGCTGTCCCGCCACAACTCCGGAAACGCCGTGAGCCAGCGTGGCAGCCCGGACGCGTTCACCGACGAGGTTGACCCACGAGACCCGTGCAGTACCTTCCGCCACCGTGCGCCACGGTCCTATGGCCCGCCCATCCGATCTGCTCCGTGCCTCCGTCCCGCTGCGACATCTGGTGCACCGCTGGCGACAGCTCCGTTGGGTCCTGGGCGGCCGGCGGGGACCGCCGCCCGCTCGCGTCAAGCAAGCGCTGGTCCGGAGCTGCGGCAGGACCTACCACCTCCGCGTGCTGATCGAAACCGGCACCTACATGGGCGACATGGTCTACGCCGCGCGACGGGATTTCGACGCCATCTACTCCATCGAGCTGAGCCAAGAACTCCACGCCTACGCCCGCGAGCGCCTGGCCCGGTTTCCCCACGTCCACCTGCTCCGCGGCGACAGCGGGAAACTCCTGGGCGAGGTGCTGAGCCAGGTGCAGGTGCCTTGCCTCTTTTGGCTCGACAGCCACTACTCGGGAGGGAGCACCGCGAAGGCCGGCGTCGAGACGCCCATTCTCCGCGAGCTGGAAGCCATCGCGAGCCATTCCGTCCGAGGCAACGTCATCTTGATTGACGACGCCCGCGACTTCGACGGCCGGGACGACTATCCCGACCTGGACACCCTCGGGGCCCTGAGCGCCCGGCTGTTCCCCGGCTCCACCATGGACGTGGATACCGACGTCATCCGTATCGTCTGCGCTCCCGGTCAAGGCCCCTGACGCCCGAGGGCCCGGTAGTTGTACCGTCCCCGCAGCACCGCGTGCTTGATCCGCCGCTGGTACTTCCCCGGGAAGAAACGCAGTAGCCGAGATCGCATTTCCAAGAGCCTCAACCCGGCGGTCTCCGCGAGCGTCAGCACGGGCCGTCTCGCCAGGTCCACCGGCGCCCCGAGCGCCGTCAGGCGACGGACGGCCCGGCCCACCCACCTGCCCTTGACCACCCCATTGACGAACGGGAAGGGGTGGTCCCAGGTGCCGTAGAACCCGTCGTAGGCATCGGATCGCTCTGACCCATAGACCTCGAACGCCCAGGCCGATTCTCCGGGCACCAGCAAGTCCATCAGCACCGCCTTCTTCCACAGGCAAAGCTGGGTTGACGCCCGGTAGATCACCCCCGGGGAGATCGCTCCCACCAGGGCGTCATGCGGCCGGTCCGGCGCGGGAGAGGGCGTGAAGTGCACGTAGTTTGCGCCCGTCTCCACCGCCCATTCCAGGACCTGGTTCACGGCCGCCTCCCGCACCGGGCCTACCAGGAACAGGTCGTCGAGGAACAGGAAGACGTAATCCTCCTCGATCCTCTGCAGTGCCTCCCGCACGCTGCCTGACCAGGATTCGTCCGGATGGACCAGCAGATCGTGCACGCCGGGGAGATTGCCGCGCACGGTGTTGCTCAGGAGGTAGGTCGAAAGCCAGCACCCGGGCCAGAAACGGCGTACCAGGTGGAAGAACGGGCCCCACAAGTCGGCGTAGGCGTCGCACGACGCGACCAGAAGGGCGATCCGCTGGTTCGATGCAGACGCGGCCAAACGGACCGTCAGATCCTGGCCGCCTCGCGACGGGGGGCCTCCCTCGCTGTTCTCACCTGCTGCTCGATCCAGGGATAGGTCCGGCCAATGCCGTCCCGCAAGGAAAACCGAGCCCGCCAACCCGTGGAGTAGATCTTGGCGTTGCTGAAGTTGCGGGACTGGACCCCGACAGGACCGGCTACGTACCGCGGACGAATGCGCTTGCCAGCCACTTCCGCCACCGTCTCGACCAGCTGCTGGACTGAGACGTATTCCGGCGATCCGATGTTCGTGGGCCCTTCCAGTTCCGACTGCATGAGCCGGCGGATCCCGTCCACCATGTCGTCCACGTAGGTGTAGGACCGGATGGCGGTCCCGTCGCCCCAGACCTCGATGGTTCCTCCGTCTTCCGCTTGCGCCACCTTGCGGCAGATGGCCGCCGGCGCCTTCTCCCGGCCCCCCGTCCACGTCCCCTCGGGCCCGTAGCAGTTCTGGAACCGCGCGATCCGCACCGCGATCCCATCGCGCCGGCCGTACGCCATGGCCACCCGCTCAGCGTAGAGCTTCTCCCAGCCGTATTCGTTGTCCGGGTGGGCTGGATAGGCGTCCTCCTCGGTGAGCTCGGGCTCGCCCGGCTCCATGTCCCGGTAAATGCAGACGGACGAGGAGAAGAAGTACCGCCGCACGCCGGCGGCGGCCGCGGCGTGGATCATGTTGACATTGATCAGCGCGTTGTTGCGCAGGATCTCGCATTCCGCGGAATGAATGAAGCCCATGCCACCCATGTCCGCCGCCAACTGGTAGACCTCGTCGAACCCCGCCCGGTGCGGCTCCAGGGCCAGCGCCTCTCCGCACCGTCCCCGGTCGCGCAAATCGAGCAGCAGGAACTCGTCCGCCTCCGAGGGACCGAACTCCGGCCGCTTGATGTCCACTCCGCGGACCCAGTAGCCCTCCGCCTTGAGGCGCTTCACCAGGTGCCCTGCGATGAAGCCGCCGGCTCCACACACCAGGGCCCGCTTCACAAGCCCGCTCCCCTGGCCGCCATGGGGTCCTTGGGGTGTGTGGCAGTAGCGTGGGTCGGCTCTGTCCCGTTCTCCCCGTACCCAGGCACCAACTCCGCCAGGAGATTCCGAAGCCGGCAGCCATCGCCCGCCTGAGCCGCGGCGACCAGCCGGTCGAGACCCGCCGTGGCCTCGGGGCCCACGCGGCCATTCCGAACCACGAAGATCTTGTCGTGCGCCGTCCGCTCGGTCTCCTCGCCTCCGCCGAACAGGTCTTCGGACAGCTTCTCACCCGGGCGCAGGCCGGTGAACACGATCTTGATATCCCGATCCACCTCGAAGCCCGAGAGCCGCACCAGGTCCTTGGCCAGATCCACGATGCGCACCGGCTCTCCCATGTCCAGCATGAATGTCTCCCCGCCCGTCCCCAGGGCGGCGGCCTGCAACACCAGCTGCACCGCTTCCGGAATGGTCATCAAGTAGCGACAGATGTCCGGGTGAGTGACCGTCACCGGGCCGCCGGAGGCGATCTGCTTCTGGAACAGTGGGATGGCGCTTCCGCGGCTTCCCAGCACGTTGCCGAAGCGTACCGAGACGTACACGCCGCCGGTCCGCACCGCCGCCTGGTGCACCAGCCGCTCGGCTAAGAGCTTGGTCGCTCCCATCACGTTGCCCGGGTTCACCGCCTTGTCGGTGGAGACCAGCACGAAATGGGATACGCCCACTGCCTCCGCGGCAGCCACCACATTCGCCGTCCCCTGCACGTTGTTCGTCACCGCGTCCTCAGCGTTCAGCTCCATGAGCGGAACGTGCTTGTGCGCCGCCGCGTGGAACACGACCCGCGGGCGGGAGCTCTCGAACGTGCGCCGGATCCGTGCCGCGTCGCGGATATCGGCGATCACCGGCACCAGCTTGGTGTCGGGGTAAAGCGGCATCAACTCATGATACAGATCGAATATGCTGTTCTCGCCGTGCCCCAGCAGAATCAACTCCCGGGCACCCAACCGGGAGGCCTGCCGGCAGATCTCGCTGCCAATGGACCCGCCGGCCCCAGTAACCAGGACCGTGGCGCCGCTCACCAGCTCCGCCACTGCACGCTCGTCGGTCTTGACCGAGGGACGGCGCAACAGGTCCTCGATCTGCACGTCGCGCAGCTGGGTCACGTTGACCCGGCCGGAGATGATCTCGAACATGCCGGGAATGATCTTGGTCTGGAGCTTGGCCCGATCGCAGATGTCCCGGATCTCCCGGATCACGCTGCCCGGGACCGTGGGCATGGCGATGATGACCTTGTGGACGTTGTACAGCCGCGCCAGCTGGGGGATGTCCTCCCGCGCGCCGATCACCTGGAGCCCCTGAACGGTGATGCCCCGCTTGGCCCGGTTGTCGTCTATGAAACCGACCGGCTCGAGCTGGAGCTGGGGATTGGCCCGGAGTTCCCGCGCAATCAAGGTGCCCGCCGAGCCTGCCCCCACGATCAGCACCGGCTCGCAGAGTCCTCGCCCCTGGAGCTTGAGCCCCAGGTGGTCGGCCAGGCGCGGCGCGAGCCGCGTCCCGCCCACGTAGAGCAGGGTCAAGATCCCGTCCAGGACCGGCACCGAGCGCGGCAGACGCGGCCCCGGAAGCAGCGGCACGACCACGAGGAAGTAGGCCATCGCGGTCCCGATGGCGGCCGCCAACACCGCGGCTGTGATGAGCAGCAGCTCGTCCACGCTGGCGTAGCGCCAGTAGCGCCGGTACAGACCGCCGTACCAAAGCGCGACGAACTTGCAGCCGGCCGCCACTGCTGCGAACCCGACCAGGTGCGCCCGGTAAGCCCCCAGCAGGTCGAACCCATCCAGCCGCAGCCACAACGTGGCCACGGGCAACAACGCCCAGGCCACCAGATCGGACACCACATACACTCGGTTCCGAACGCTAAAGTTCATGCGCCAACCAGCAGGTGATTAGGGAAGGTCCAGGATGCGAGCAAGGGTGCGCGATCTTCCTACCTCAGTGCTGTGACCTGGGTCAACACTCCGTAGCATGTGGCCAGAAACGACCGGCTAAGGTAACTCCCTCTCCCGCTTCACGCTAGCAGGAACAGCCGGTGCTTGACCCCGAACGCAACCACGGTGAACTTGCTGCGGTTCACACCCGATCGCACGGCACCCTGACATGGCCCTGAAAGGACTGGTCTTGAGCGGCGGCCGAGGCACCCGCCTCCGCCCCCTCACCCACACCGCCGCGAAGCAGCTCGTCCCGGTGGCCAACAAGCCCATTCTCTACTTCGTCCTCGAGAACCTCGCTGCGGCGAACGTCAACGACCTGGGGATCGTGATCGCCCCGGAGACCGGCGCGGCGATCCGGGGAGCCGTGGGTGACGGCGCCCAGTTCGGCATTCGCGTCACCTGGATCCCCCAGGACCACCCCGGCGGCCTGGCCCACGCGGTGAAGATCGCGCGGAGCTTCCTCGGGGATTCGCCCTTTGTCATGTACCTGGGCGACAACTTGATCGGCGCCCGCATCACCGGCTTCGCCCAGGAGTTCCTGGCCGGCTCGGCCTCGGCTAAGATCCTGCTCAAGCCGGTGGACAACCCCTCGGCCTTCGGCATCGCCACCCTCGGCGAGGGCGGCCGTGTCACCCGGTTGGTGGAGAAGCCCAAGCATCCCCCTTCCAACCTCGCCCTGGTGGGCGTGTATTTCTTCCGGCCGGCCATCCACGCCGCCATTGACGCCATCCGCCCTTCCGCCCGCGGGGAGCTGGAGATCACCGATGCGATCTCCCAGCTGCTGGACACCGGGCACCAGGTGGAAGCCAGCGTCATCGAGGAATGGTGGCTGGACACCGGGAAGAAGGACGATCTCCTGGCCGCCAATACCACCGTGCTGGACGCCTGGTGCCAGCGTCGCGTCGCGGGCAAAGTGGACGCCAGGAGCGAGGTCCAGGGCCGGGTGGAAATCGGCGCCGGTTCGGTGATCGCCAACAGCCGGCTTCGCGGACCGGTGATGATCGGGCGGAACTGCCACATCCGGGACAGCTTCATCGGACCGTTCTCCAGCATCGGGGACGGCGCCCAGATCGAGGGCTCCACCCTCCAGCACACCGTGCTCCTGGAGCATTGCCGCATCACCGGCGTGGACCGGATCGAAGACAGCCTGATCGGCCGGAACGCCGTGGTGCGGAGCAACGGGGCGCGCGGGGTGCTGCGGCTGTCGCTGGGCGATGATTCCGAGGTGGAAATCTAAAGCCGCGTGAAGCGGGGAGCGGGGAGCGGGAAACCCGAATCGTGAAGCGTGAAGTGTTTGCCCCGACCACGATCCTGGTCACCGGGGGCGCGGGGTTCATCGGGTCCAACTTCGTGCGGTGGGCCCTGCGACACGACCCCCAGGTGAGGATCGTGAACCTCGACCTGCTGACCTACGCCGGGAACCTGGAGAGTCTCTCGGACGTGGAGCAGCAGTTCGGTGCCGACGGCGATGGCCGCTATAGGTTCGTTCACGGCGATATCCGTGATTTCGACTTGGTCCGAGCGCTGGTGAGCGGTGAGCGGCTCGCGGAGGAGTACCGTGGGAATACCGCTCACCGCTCACCGCTCACCGCTCACCTCGTGAACGCCGTGGTGCATTTCGCCGCGGAATCCCACGTAGATCGCTCCATCCTGGGCCCCAGGCCCTTCATCGAGACCAACGTCAACGGCACGTTCACGCTGCTCGAGGCGGTGCGGGCCGAGCTTGCCAAAGAGCCGCGGGAGTTTCGGTTCGTGCACGTCTCGACCGACGAAGTCTACGGCGAGCTGGGCCCGGACGATCCCGCCTTTACCGAGGAAACCCCGCTTGCCCCTAACAGCCCCTACGCGGCCAGCAAGGCCGGCTCGGACCTGCTGGTGCGGAGCTACGTCGAGACCTTCGGCTTCCCCGCCGTGATCACGCGCTGCTCCAACAACTACGGCCCGTACCAGTTCCCGGAGAAGCTCATCCCCTTGATGATCACCCGGGCCCAGGCGGACCAGCGCCTGCCGGTCTACGGTGACGGGATGAACGTCCGCGACTGGCTGCACGTGGAGGATCACGCCGAAGCCCTATGGCAGGTGCTGGTGAGCGGGGAGCCGGGCGCGGTCTACAACATCGGCGGGGAGTGCGAGGTGCCCAACCTCGAGATCGTGCGGCGCATCGTTGCCATCCTGGGGAAGCCCGAGTCGCTGATCGAGTTCGTGACCGACCGGCCGGGCCACGACCGCCGCTACGCCATGAACATCGCCAAGATCGAGCGCGAGCTGGGTTGGCGGCCGCGACACCGCCTGGAGGACGGGCTCCGGGAAACGGTGCGCTGGTACCTGGAGCACCGGACCTGGTGGGAGCGGGTCCTGAGTGAAGCCTATCGGGCGGCGAACGTGATGTATCTGGGACGGGAGATGGGGCGCGGGAAGCGCGAAGCGGTCCGTTGAGGGCCCTGTTGCTCGGGGCCGGCGGCATGCTGGCCCGGGACCTCGTGAGCCAGGCGCCTCCGGACACGGAGTTGATCTGCCGAACCCACGCCGAGCTGGACGTGACCGACCAGGCCGCGGTGACCGCGGCGATCGCCGGAACGGCGCCTCAGGTCATCATCAATTGCGCCTCCTATACCGGCGTGGACCGCGCGGAGACGGACCGGGAAACGGCGTTCGGCGTGAACGGCGATGCGCCTGGGTTTGTGGGCCGGGCCGCAGTCGCCTCCGCTCACCGCTCACTGCTCACCGCTCACCCTCTCGTCGTGCATTTTTCCACCGACTACGTCTTCAACGGCCGCTCCACGCGCCCCTATCCGGAAGACGACCCCACCGATCCCATCGGCGCGTACGGGGCGTCAAAGCTGGCCGGCGAGCGGGCGTTGCTCGAGAGCGGGGCCCCGTGCGTGATCATCCGGACGTCCTGGCTCTTTGGCTACCATGGAACCTCGTTCCCGCGCACCATGTGGCAGCGCGCCCGGGAAGGCAAGGCGACGCGAGTGGTGAATGACCAGGTGGGGCGGCCCACGTACACGGTGGACCTTGCAACCGCGACTTGGGTCGTCATCCGAAAACTGATAACCGACAACCGACAACGCTCACACATCCTGCACATCGCCAACACCGGCCCCACAACCTGGTACCACGTTGCCCTCCGGGTTTTTCAGGCAGTCGGCGTGCCCGAGCTGCTGTCACCCTGTACCACGGCCCAGTACCCCACGCCGGCACGGCGCCCGGCGTATTCGGTGCTCGACACCTCGAGGTACGAGGCCCTCACGCTGGCTCCCCTGCCCCGCTGGGAAGACGCGCTGGATCGGTTCCTGACGGAGCTGCAACATGCCTGACTTGAACGCCACGCTTCGCGCTCCCCGCTTCCCGCTTCCCGTGTCGTAACATGCGGATCGTTGCTACCGATCTCCCCGGCGTCCTCATCGTTGAGCCTCGCGTCTTCCCGGACGGCCGGGGCTGGTTCTTCGAGAGCTATCACCAGCGCCGCTACGCCGAGGCGGGCTTGCCGGCCAGTTTTGTGCAGGACAATCACTCCCGCTCAGCCCCGGGAACGGTCCGCGGGCTCCATTACCAGCTCAAGCATCCCCAGGGGAAACTGGTCCGGTGCGTCCGGGGGGCGATATTCGACGTCGCGGTAGACATCAGGCGCGGCTCGCCCACGTTCGGTAAGTGGGTCGGGGTTGAGCTGTCGGAGGACAACAAGAGACAGCTCTATGTCCCGCCCGGATTCGCCCACGGCTTTTGCGTGCCGGAGGTGGTGAGCGAGATCGAGTACAAGTGCACCGACTTCTACCACCCGGAGGACGAGTCCGGCATCATCTGGAACGACCCGTCCATTGGAATCCACTGGCCCATTCAGGAGCCCATCTTGTCGAACAAGGACGCCGCCTTCTCGCCGCTCAGCCTCGAGCGCCAGGACTTGCCGCACTACCGAGGGTGAGGGCCCCCCCGATCACCGGGGAGCGCGCAGGGAGGCCTTTCCGCCGAGGAGCAGGCGGAGGCGGCGCAGGCTGGCCACCGACGCCATCCACTCGCGGGGCGAGCCGGCCCACATCAGCCGGAGATCGAGGGAGAAGCGGTAGAGCTGCTGTGCCGCTTCCGGACGGAGCCGCGCCAGCACCCGGCGCATGAGCCACGGCGCCGATCGCGCCAGCGCCTTCCGAACCTCTCCCGGCACCACACCCGGCGCCAACTGCTCGGCCAGCTCCAGCGCCGGATAGACGAACCGGCCCGCCTCGGCCCGGTTCACCAGCCGCAGGAACTCCTCCCACGGCGCGGTATCCCCGCCCAAGTCTCGGCGGATCACCAGCACCAGCTCGACGAACCGCACCAGCGGCCCAAAGTCCAGGTGGTCCGACGTGTGCAGGGCCAGCCAGGTTAAAGCCAAGGGCTGCGGGAGCACCCGGATTGTCTGCCCGCCGCGGTCCATGAGAGCGGTGTCCGCCATACCCGGCGACCCGAAGCCAACCGTTCGTCCAGTCCGGGTTGAGCGATCGAGCGTGGCGTGCACGTCCACGGCCCAGGGGCTCCCCGCATGGGTGATCTCCAACGACCGTGGCACTTGGGCAGCATCCGGCGGGCTCCACTCGGATCGCGCCGGCTCAGCCACCGTGGCCCCCCGCCGGAACCCCAGCCGGGCCAGGACGTCGCACGCCTCCCCGTAGTGCGCCGGTGTTACCAGGAGGTCAAGGTCGGCGCACGGGCGGGTCCCCGGGTCCGGAAAGTAGGTCCAGGCCGTGTGCATGCCCTTGAGCACCGCGGCCTCGATTCCGCGGTCCCTCAACGCGCTCAGCACCTGACCCAGCCCTCGGTCCAGGATCACCGCCCGAGCTCGGCCCTGGGTGAGATGCTCGGCCAGCAGGCTCGCGACGTCGGGCGCCAGGGCGATTCGCCCGGCCTCCGCCCAGTAACCCAGGAGCGGCCCCATGCCGGAGGCGAACGCCGCCACACCCACGGCACGAAGGGGCGCGGAAAAGGTGCAGGCGAGCGGCGGCTCCACGCCCGGCGCCCGAAGCACGCGGCGCGTGACCTCGCCGATCTCGTCCATCGCCCGGCGGAAATCCCGCTCTTCGACTTCCGGCCACAAGTGGTATGGATCCCCGCTCCGGCCCCAGCGAGCCAGCCGCCCCGCGATCTCGCGCTCCGACGACTCCATGCGCCCTAAGCTAAGGGGGTGCTGCGCTGGTCGCTCTCGGTCACTCTCGGCGGCACTCAGCGGGTTCCCGAGGGCGCGTTAGGTCCCGCCGTTTCCCTGAGCTTGACGCTCACCCGATCCACTTGGACATTGAGACCTCCATGAAACGGTTATCCCCACTCCTGGCATTCGCCGCGCTCCAAACCGCTCCGCTTCAAGCCCAGCGACCCGTGGTCCCCGGCAGCGAGCTGGACGAGTACGTCCGGCTGCTCGAGATCAGCGGCCGCGTGAGGGGCGCACCGCTGGTCTTCCGTCCCCTCGCCGCGCGACACGTGGGTGTCACCCTGCGCGCCGACTCCGCCCACCCCTGGGAGGCGCGCGACCCGCTCCGCCAGACCCGCATTCCGGGCGAGCGAGCAAGGATCGTACTCCTCAACCCCACGGTCCACGGTATCTACCTGTCAGCCTATCCTCGGAGTGTCAACGACGGGGCCCTGTGGGCCGGCAAGGGGGTCTCCGCCGAGATCTCCGGCGGCGCGCTCGCCACGTGGGGGCCACTCACCGCCACCGTTCTGCCAACCCTGTACCGCGCCGCCAACGCGGACTTCGAGACGGCTCCCGTCACCGAGCCCGGCCGTTCCCCATTCGCCTACCCGTGGCAGGGAGGCATTGACTGGCCCCAGCGCTTCGGACCCGATGCCTTCTCGAGACTCGACCTGGGCCAGAGCGGCATACGCCTGGATCTGGCCGGCTTCACTGCCGGCGTGAGTACCGAGAACATGTGGTGGGGTCCGGCGCAGCGGCACCCCATTCTCATGAGCAACACCGCACCGGGGTTCCCGCACCTGGATGTGGGCACGGGCCGGCCGGTGCGCACCGCCGTCGGAAGGATCGAGACCCGGGTCGTGTGGGGGGCGCTCTCCGAATCAGGGGTCTTCGATACGGTCTCCACCAACGGGCGGCGCTTTTTCACTGGGCTCACCGCCGCCATCGAGCCACGCTGGGTGCCCGGACTTACCCTGGGGCTGGGCCGGGTGTTCTACATGCCCTGGGACTCGGTGGAGGTCGGCGATGTCGTGCTGGGCCTTCAGTCCGTGTTCAAGGAGAGTTTGGCGGACTCCCTCAACCCGACGGGCGATGACGAGCGCGACCAGATGCTCTCACTCTACGCCCGGTGGGTCCTTCCGGAGAGCGGCTTCGAGGCCTACGTCGAATGGTCCCGGAACGACCACAATTGGGACCTCAGGGACTTCCTCTTGGAACCGGACCACAGCCAGGCGTTCATGCTGGGGTTCACCAAAGCCGTCCCTTCCAGCTCCAACATCTGGCGGCTCCGCGGCGAGGTCACCCACCTCGAGCGCTCGCGCACGTTTCAAGTACGGCCCAACCCGGTGTATTACGTCCACTACCGCGTCCCGCAGGGCTACACCCAGCGCGGCCAGCTGCTCGGCGCCGGCATCGGCCCGAGCGGAAGCAGCCAGTTCTTCGGCGTGGATCGCTACTC
>Ga0073934_10002687_pt1 | contig 35791 bp, 30 predicted proteins | sample LarsenN4metaG_FD_76834 | JGI IMG/M metagenome (GOLD analysis project Ga0073934, IMG submission 76834) | Hot spring sediment bacterial and archeal communities from British Columbia, Canada, to study Microbial Dark Matter (Phase II) - Larsen... ... | reverse complement strand
CAGGAGAAGGTGCTGCGCATCGCGATGACCGCCGCCGACATCCCGCGCACGCTCGGCCAGCCCGACCAGGGCTTCGAGGGCAACCGCTTCACCGGCATCCCGATGTACGACGCGCTGACGCACTGGGACCTCTCCAAGAGCGACGCGCCGAGCGTGCTGATCCCGGGTCTCGCGCTCTCCTGGGCGGTGGACGCCAAGGACAAGACGAAGTGGATCTTCAAGCTGCGCCCGGGCGTGAAGTTCCACGACGGCAGCGAGTTCAACGCCGACGCCGTGGTGTGGAACGTGCGCAAGGTGCTCGACAAGGACGCGCCGCACTTCGACGCCAGCCAGGTCGGCGTGACCGCCTCGCGCATGCCCACGCTGCGCAGCGCGCGCAAGATCGACAACCTCACGGTCGAGCTGACGACGAGCGAGCCCGACTCCTTCCTGCCGCTGAACCTGACCAACCTGTTCATGGCCAGCCCCGCGCACTGGCAGAAGAAGTTCGACGCCGCCGCGGGGGCCACGCCGGCCGACAAGGCCAAGGCCGCGTGGACCGCCTTCGCCGCCGACGCCAGCGGCAGCGGTCCGTTCAAGATGGCGCGCTTCGTGGCGCGCGAGCGGCTGGAGCTCGTCGCCCACAAGACCTACTGGGACGCCAAGCGCGTGCCCGCCATCGACCGCGTGGTGCTGCTGCCGATGCCCGAGGCCAACGCGCGCACCGCGGCGCTGCTGTCGGGGCAGGTCGACTGGATCGAGGCGCCGTCGCCCGACGCGATGGGCGCCATCCAGCAGCGCGGCCACAAGATCTACTTCAACCAGCAGCCGCACGTCTGGCCCTGGCAGCTCTCGTTCGCCGAGGGCTCGCCGTGGCTCGACAAGCGCGTGCGCCAGGCCGCCAACCTGTGCGTCGACCGCACCGGCCTGCTCAAGCTGCTGGGCGGCATGATGGGCATCCCCAAGGGCACGGTGCCGCCCGGCCACCCGTGGTGGGGCAACCCGAAGTTCGACATCCGCTACGACGTGGCCGCGGCGCAGAAGCTGATGAGCGAGGCCGGCCACAGCGCCGCCAAGCCGCTCAAGGTGAAGGTGCAGATCAGCGCCAGCGGCTCGGGCCAGATGCAGCCGCTGCCGATGAACGAGTTCGTGCAGCAGAGCCTGAAGGCCTGCTACTTCGACGTGCAGTTCGACGTCATCGAGTGGAACACCCTGTTCACCAACTGGCGGCGCGGTGCCAAGGACCCCACCGCCAACGGCGCCAACGCGATCAACGTCAGCTTCGCCGCGATGGACCCGTTCTTCGCGATGGTGCGCTTCACGAGCACCAAGACCTTCCCGCCCACCAGCAACAACTGGGGCTACTTCGGCAACGAGGAGTTCGACAAGCTGATCGCCGAGGCGCGAACCGCGTTCGACGACAAGGCGCGCGACGCGGCGCTCGCCCGGCTGCACGCCCGCATCGTCGAGGAGGCGCCGTTCGTCTGGATCGCGCACGACGTGGGCCCGCGCGCGATGACCGCCAAGGTGAAGAACGTGGTGCAGCCGCGCAGCTGGTTCATCGACCTCGCCACGATGAAGCTGGACTGACCGCGGCGTGCTGGCCTACCTGCTGAGGCGGCTGCTGTACACGCTGCCCATCATGGGCGGCGTGGCGCTGGTGTGCTTCGCGCTCGTGCACATCGCGCCGGGCGACCCGCTGGTGTCGATCCTGCCGCCCGATGCGAGCCAGGAGCTGCAGGACAGGCTGCGCACGCTGTACGGCTTCGACCGCAGCCTGCCCGAGCAGTTCTTCTCCTGGGTGTGGCGGGCGTTGCAGGGCGACCTGGGCACCAGCATCGCCAGCAGCCGCCCGGTGGCCACCGAAGTGATGACGGCGGTGGTCAACACGCTGCGCCTGGCCTTCGTGGCCACGCTGATCGGCTTCGCCTTCGGCTGCCTGTTCGGCTTCGTGGCCGGCTACTTCCGCGGCAGCGTGGTCGATCGCCTGGCCTCGCTGCTGAGCGTGCTCGGCGTCAGCGTGCCGCACTACTGGCTCGGCATGGTGCTGGTGATCGTGTTCGCGGCGCAGCTCAACTGGCTGCCCGCCACCGGCGCCGGGCCCGGCGGCAGCGGCGAGTGGGCGTGGGACTGGGCGCATGTGCAGCACATGCTGCTGCCGGCGATCACGATGTCGGTGATCCCGATGGGCATCGTGGCGCGCACGGTGCGCGCGCTGGTGGCCGAGATCCTGGCCCAGGAGTTCGTGGTCGGCCTGCGCGCCAAGGGCCTCACGCAATGGGGCGTGTTCCGCCACGTCGTGAAGAACGCCGCGCCCACCGCGCTGGCGGTGATGGGGCTGCAGCTCGGCTACCTGCTCGGCGGCTCGATCCTCATCGAGACCGTGTTCGCCTGGCCGGGCACCGGCTTCCTGCTCAACAGCGCCATCTTCCAGCGCGACCTGCCGCTGCTGCAGGGCACGATCCTCGTGCTGGCGCTGTTCTTCGTGCTGCTCAACGTGGTGGTCGACATCGTGCAGACGATGCTCGATCCGCGCATCGCCCGGGGCTGATGCCGATGAGCGCCGCCGCCGCCGCCCCAGCCGTGCCCGTGCCGCCGCCGCGTTCGCGCGGCTACTGGGCCGGCGTGGGCCTGCGCTTCGTGAAGGATCCGGTCGCGCTCGGCGCCAGCGCGGTGCTGCTGGTGCTGCTCGTGCTGGCGCTGTTCGGCCCCTGGCTGGCACCGGCCGATCCGTTCAAGAGCTCGATGCTCGGCCGCCTGCAGCCCATCGGCAGCGAAGGTTTCCCGCTCGGCAGCGACGAGCTCGGCCGCGACATGCTGAGCCGCCTGATGGTGGGTGCGCGGCTGTCGCTGTTCATGGGCATCACGCCGGTGGTGCTGGCCTTCGTCATCGGCACCACCATCGGCCTGGTGGCCGGCTACGCGGGCGGCCTGGTCAACAGCGCCATCATGCGCACGGTCGACGTGTTCTACGCCTTCCCGAGCGTGCTGCTGGCGATCGCGCTGTCGGGCGCGCTCGGCGCCGGCATCGGCAACGCGCTGCTGTCGCTCACCATCGTCTTCGTGCCGCCGATCGCCCGCGTTGCCGAGAGCGTGACGACGCAGGTGCGGACGCGCGACTACGTCGAGGCCGCGCGCGCCAGCGGCGCCGGCGCCTTCGCCATCGTTCGCGTGCACGTGCTGGGCAACGTGCTCGGGCCGATCTTCGTCTACGCCACCGGCCTCATCGCGGTGAGCATGATCCTGGCCTCGGGCCTGTCGTTCCTCGGCCTGGGCGTCAAGCCGCCCGAGCCCGAGTGGGGCCTGATGCTCAACACGCTGCGCACCGCGATCTACGTGCAGCCCTGGGTGGCGGCGCTGCCGGGGGCGATGATCTTCGTGACCTCGATCGCCTTCAACCTGCTGTCGGACTCGCTGCGCAACGCGATGGACGTCAAATGAAGCCGCCGCTGCTGACCGTGCAGGGCCTCGTCAAGCACTTCCCGCTCAAGAAGGACGTGTTCGGCCGCGGCGGCGGCACCGTGCGCGCGGTGGACGGCCTGCACTTCCACGTCTTCGCCGGTGAGACGCTCGGCGTGGTCGGCGAGAGCGGCTGCGGCAAGAGCACCACCGCGAGGCTGCTCATGCACCTGATCGCGCCCACCGCCGGCGAGGTGGTCTTCGACGGCCGCGCCGTCGGCAGCCGCGACCTGCCGCTGAAGGACTACCACCGCCAGGTGCAGATGGTGTTCCAGGACAGCTACGCCTCGCTCAACCCGCGCCTGACCATCGAGGACAGCGTCGCCTTCGGCCCGCGCGTGCACGGCGTGGGCGCGCGCGAGGCGGTGGAGCGTGCGCGCGGCCTGCTCGCCAAGGTCGGACTGGAGCCGGCGCGTTTTGCCGAGCGCTACCCGCACGAGCTGTCGGGCGGCCAGCGCCAGCGCGTCAACATCGCGAGGGCGCTGGCGCTGGCGCCGCGCGTGGTCATCCTCGACGAGGCGGTGTCGGCGCTGGACAAGTCGGTGGAGGCGCAGGTGCTCAACCTGCTGCTCGACCTGAAGGACGAGTTCGGCCTGACCTACGTCTTCATCAGCCACGACCTCAACGTGGTGCGCTACATCTCCGACCGCGTGATGGTGATGTACCTCGGCGAGGTGGCCGAGATCGGCGACGCCGAGCGCCTGTTCGAAGCGCCGCGCCACCCCTACACGGCGGCGCTGCTGAGCTCCATGCCGAGCATGGACCCCGACCGCCGCACCGAGCGCGCGCCGCTGGCCGGCGACCCGCCCAACCCGATCGATCCGCCCGCCGGCTGCCGCTTCCACCCGCGCTGCCCGCGCGCCGAGGCGGTGTGCGCGCAGCGCGTGCCGGCGCGCCCGGCCGGCGGCGACGGCGTGGCTTGCCTGATGTTCGAGGCGGGCAGCGGGCACGCCGCAGCGCCCGCGCGCGCCGCCTGAAAGCGAGCCACGCACGCCATGACCGAACCGCTCGCCAGCCTGCGCGACCTGCACGTCACCTTCACCGGCGGCCGCGCGCCGGTGCGTGCCGTCAACGGCGTCAGCCTGGACGTGCAGCGCGGCGAGGCGGTGGCGCTGATCGGTGAATCGGGCTCGGGCAAGAGCGTCACGCTGCGCACGCTGCTGATGCTGCATCCGCCCCGGCGCACGCGGCTTTCCGGCAGCGTGAAGGTGGCCGGGCGCGACGTGCTGGCGATGAAGGAGCGCGAACTGGCCGACTACCGCGGCAGCGTGGCCTCGATGATCTTCCAGGAGCCGCTGCTCGCGCTCGACCCGGTGTACACGCTGGGGGCGCAGATCGTCGAGTCGATCCGCCGCCACGAGCCCGGCGTGGACCACGCCGCGGCCACCCGGCGCGCGCTCGAGCTGTTCGAGCGCGTGCGCATCCCGAGCCCCGAGCGGCGGCTGGCCGCCTACCCGCACGAGATGAGCGGCGGCATGCGCCAGCGCGCGATGATCGCGCTGGCGCTGGCCAACCGGCCGCAGCTGCTGCTGGCCGACGAGCCGACCACCGCGCTCGACGCCACCGTGCAGATCCAGGTGCTGATCCTGCTGCGCGAGCTGCAGCGCGAACTCGGGCTGGCGATCGTCTTCGTCACCCACGACATCGGCGCCGCGCTCGAGGTGGCCGACCGCATCGCCGTGATGTACGCCGGCCGTATCGTCGAGGAAGGCACGGCGCGCGAGCTGATGCGCGCGCCGCGCCATCCGTACACGCTGGCGCTGCTGAGGAGCCGCGCGCACGGCACCATGGCGCGCGGCGAACGGCTGGTCACGATCCCCGGTGCGCCGCCCGACCTGGCACGCCTGCCCCCCGGATGCGCCTTCGCCGAGCGCTGCGCCTGGGCCCAGGAGGCCTGCCGCGCCGGCGAGCCCGAGGCGGTGACGATCGCGCCCGGACATCGGGCAAGATGCCTGCGCACCGACGCCACCGCCCCGACCTGACCGCCGCCATGCTGCACGACCCCGCCCACGCCTTCGTCCCCTATCCCGAAGCGCCGGTGCCGCACGCCGGCAGCGGGCCGCTTGCGGGCCTGACCTTCGGCGTGAAGGACCTCTTCGACGTGGCCGGCTACCCCACCGGCGGTGGCAGCCCGATCGTGCTGGCGCGTTCGGGCATCAAGACGCGCAACGCGCCCACCGTGCAGCGGCTGCTCGACGCCGGCGCGCGCTTCGTCGGCAAGACCGTCACCGACGAACTGGCGTTCTCGATGAACGGGCGCAACGCGCACTTCGGCAACCCGCTCAACGGCGCAGCGCCCGAGCGCATCGCCGGCGGCTCGTCGTCGGGTTCGGCGTCGGCGGTGAGCAACCGCCTGTGCGACTTCGCGCTCGGCACCGACACCGGCGGCAGCGTGCGCGCGCCGGCCAGCCACTGCGGCCTGTACGGCCTGCGGCCGACCCACGGGCGCATCACGCTCGAAGGTGCGCTCGACCTCTCGCCGAGCTTCGACACCTGCGGCTGGTTTGCACGCGACAGCGCCACCTTCGCGCGCGTGGCCGACGTGCTGCTCGGCGCCGCCGACGCCGGCGCGCCGCCCGTGCGCCTGCTGTGGCCCACCGACCTGTGGCCGCACCTGGCCGATGCCGCGCGCCCGGCTGCCGAGGCGGCGGCCGAGGGCGTGCAGCGCGTGCTCGGCCGCGCCGAGCGCGTCAACGTGGTGCTCGAATCGAGCGACGCGATGTACCGGCACTTCCGCCACCTGCAGGGCCGCGAGGCCTGGTCGACCGACGGGCCGCTGATCGAGCGCTTCGCGCCGGTGCTCGGGCCGGGCGTGGCCGAGCGCTTCGAGTTCGCGCGCAAGGTGAGCGACGCGCAGGTGGCCGCCGGCTGGGCCTTCCGCGCCGCGTTTCGCGAGCAGCTCGCGCGCGCGCTCGGCGCCGACGGCGTGCTGCTGATGCCCACCATGCCCGACATCGCGCCGCGCATCGACGAGCCCGAGAGCGCGCTCGAGGACTACCGCAACCGCGCCATCCGCCTGCTGTGCGTGGCGGGTCTCGCCGGCACGCCGCAGCTCAGCCTGCCGCTGGCGCAGCGCGACGGCGCGCCGTTCGGCCTCTCGCTGCTCGGGCCGGCGGGCAGCGACCGCGCTCTCGTCGCGCTGGCCGAGCGGCTGGCGGGCGAGGGCGTGGGGCGCTGAGGCGGGCCGGCGCGGGGCGCCGCAGGCCGGCCGGCGCGGGGCGCCGCAGGCCGCTCAGGGCACGCCGGCCAGCGCCTGCTCCAGGTCGGCGATCAGGTCGTCCGGGTTCTCCACGCCGATCGAGATGCGGATCAGCGCCGGCGTGATCGAGAAGCGCGCCAGTTCCTCCGGCGGCATGCCCGAATGGGTGGTCGACGCCGGGTGCGAGGCCAGCGTCTCGGTGCCGCCCAGGCTGACCGCGAGCTTGACCAGCTCGAGGCGGTCGAGCAGCGCGAAGACGCCGGCCTCGCCGCCGCGCACCTCGAACGAGAAGGTCGAGCCGGCGCTCAGGTTCTGGCGCAGGTGCAGCGCGCGGTCGGGGTGGTCCTGCGGCAGGAAGTCGAGGAACCACACGTTGTCGATCTTCGGGTGGTCGCGCAGGAAGCCGGCCACGCGGCGCGCGCCCTCGGCCGCCGCGGTCATGCGCAGCTTGAGCGTCTCGAGCGATCGCATCAGCAGCCACGCGGTGTGCGGGTCGCACATCGTGCCCAGCGTGCTGCGCATGCGGCGCACCGGCGCCAGCATGGCCTTGGCGCCGCTGGCGCCGCCGCCGATCAGGTCGCTGTGGCCGCCCACGTACTTGGTGAGCGAGGTGACGACGATGTCGGCGCCGTGCGCCAGCGGCGTGCAGTACAGCGGCCCGAGCATGGTGTTGTCGACGATCACCGGCGGCCGGCGGCCGTTCGCGTCGGCCAGGCTCTCGGCGATGCGGCGCGCCTCGGCGATGTCCACCAGGCCGTTGGTCGGGTTGGCCGGCGTCTCGATGTAGACGGCGGCCACGCGGCCGGCCTGGCGCGCGCGGGCCGCCGCGGCGTGCATCGCCGGCGTGCCCTGCTCGACCTCGAAGCCGACCTGCCTGACGCCGAACTCGGGCAGGATGGAGTGGATGAGCGTCTCGGTGCCGCCGTAGATCGGCTGGCTCTGCAGCACCACATCGCCCGGGCGCAGGTAGGCCCACAGGCAGGTCGAGATGGCGGCCATGCCGGAGGCGAAGGCCAGGCTCGCCTCGGCGCCGTCCCAGATCGCCAGGCGGTCTTCCAGCACCTCGAGGTTGGGGTTGTTGAAGCGCGAGTAGACGAGGCCCGGCTCCTCGTCGGGGCCGAGCTTGCGCCGGCCCTGCATGGTGGCGAAGAAGTTTTTGCCGTCCTGCGCCGACGGGAAGACGAAGGTCGAGGTCTGGAACTGCGGCGGCTTGAGCGAGCCCTCGGAGAGCATCGGCTCGTAGCCGTAGCCCATCATCAGCGTCTCGGGGGCCAGCGGGCGGCCGCCGAGGGTGCCGCCGAGGGTGCGTCTGCGCCAGCGTTTGTCGGTCATGGTGGGCCTCGTGGGTGGGGGAGTGCCGGGAGTCCCAGAATAGGCCCAGGTGCGGCCGGATCACAATGCCGCAGTCGCGTCCGGCAGCACAAGAATGGAGACGGCATGTTCCAGAACGACCTCATGCGCGGCCAGCGCATCCTCGTCACCGGCGGCGGCACGGGCCTCGGCAAGGCGATGGCCGAGCGCTTCCTGGCGCTCGGCGCCGACGTGGCCATCTGCGGCCGCCGCCAGTCGGTGTGCGACGAGACGGCCGCCGAGTGGCGCACGCGCTTCCCGGGCCGGCGCATCGACACCTTCGGCGTCGACATCCGCATCGCGCAGGCGGTGGAGGAGATGGTGCAGGCGCTGTGGCAGGGCGGCGGGCTGACCGGCCTGGTCAACAACGCCGCCGGCAACTTCATCGCGCCCACCGAGAGCCTCTCCCCGCGCGCCTTCGACGCCATCGCCAACATCGTCTTCCACGGCACGTTCTACGTCACGCAGGCGGTGGGCAAGCGCTGGATCGGCGAGGCCAGGTCCGGCGTCTGGAAGCCGGGCGATGCGCTGCGCAGCGTGATGAGCATCATCGTCACCTGGGTCGACAACGGCAGCCCCTACGTGGTGCCCAGCGCGATGAGCAAGGCCGGCATCGAGGTGATGACCAAGTCGCTGGCCGTCGAGTGGGCGAAGTGGGGCATCCGCCTCAACGCGGTGGGCCCGGGCGAGATCCCCACCGAGGGCATGAGCAAGCGCCTCAACCCCGGCGAGGAGCCCGGCGCGCGCAGCCGCGAGCGCAACCCGATGGGCCGCCCGGGCAGCTTCGCCGAGCTGCAGAACCTGGCCACCTTCCTGCTGGCGCGCGGCCATTGCGACTGGCTGACCGGCCAGAGCATCATGATGGACGGCGGCAACGCGCTGGCCACCGGCGGCAACTTCTACGAGCTGCGCTCGTGGAGCGACGCCGACTGGCAGGCCGCGCGCGAGCGCATCGAGGCGCAGAACGCGAAGGACAAGGGCCAGCGCTAGTCCGGCACCGCCGCCGAGGAGACCCGCATGGACGCATCCACCGAGACCCTGAGGCGCGAACGGCTCGACGCCGTGCTGGCGCTGGCGCGCCCGCGCCTGGCCGCCGACCGCCTGGCCGCGTTCGAGTTCTTCGCGCGCGAGTGTTTCGGCCAGCTCGACGCCGACGACCTGGCCGAGCGCCGCGTGGAGGACATCGCCGGCGGCCTGCTCTCGCACTGGCAGTGGGGCGCCCAGCGCAACGCCGGCACGCCCAAGGTGCGCGTGCTGTCGCCGACCATCGCCGACGACGGCTGGGCCTCGCGCCACAGCGTGATCGAGATCGTCAACGACGACATGCCGTTCCTGGTCGACTCGACCACGGTGGAGATCAACCGCCAGGCGCTGACGCTGCACCTGCTCGTGCACCCGGTGTTCTCGGTGGCGCGCGACGCGGCCGGCACGATCGCCGCCTTCGGCGCCGCGGCGCCGGGCGAGAAGCGCGAGTCGTGGATGCACATCGAGATCGATCGCCTGGTCGACGCCGAGCAGCGCCGCAAGCTGCTCGAGGGCGTCGAGAAGGTGCTCGCCGACGTGCGCGCCTCGGTCGACGACTGGCCGGCGATGGTGCAGCGGCTGCAGGCCGCGATCGCCGAGACCGCCACGCCGCCGGCCGGCCTGCCGCCGGAGCACGCCGCCGAGTCGCGCGCCTTCCTCGAGTGGCTGGCGCAGGACCACCTGGTGCTGCTCGGCTACCGCCAGCACGACCTCGTGCAGCACGACGGCGCCGAGGCGCTGCGCCTGGTGCGCGGCAGCGGACTGGGCGTGCTGCGCGAGAGCGCGCAGGAGCGCCAGGACGCGCAGGCCGTCGCGCCGCTGCCGCCCGCGGCGCGCGCGCTGGCGCGCGAGCCGCTGCCGATGCTGGTGGTGACCAAGGCCAACACGCGCTCGACCATCCACCGCCCGGGCTACACCGACTACATCGGCGTCAAGCGCTACGACGCGCGCGGCCGCGTCGTCGGCGAGCACCGCTTCCTCGGCCTGTTCACCTCCAGCGCCTACGCTGCGCGCGTGTCGGAGACGCCGCTGCTGCGCGGCAAGGTCGAGGCCATCGCGCGGCGCGCCGGCCTGCCGAGCGGCGGCCACCGCGCCAAGGCGCTGGCCCACATCCTCGAGACCTACCCGCGCGACGACCTGTTCCAGATCGGCGACGACGAGCTGTACGACACCGCGCTCGGCATCCTCGCGCTCGGCGACCGCCAGCGCCTGCGCCTGTTCCTGCGCCGCGACCCCTTCGACCGCTTCGTCTCCTGCCTGCTGTACGTGCCGCGCGAGTCGTTCTCGACCGACCTGCGCGTCAAGTGCCAGCAGATCCTGACGGCGGCGTTCAACGGCGTGTCCAACGACTTCGACGTGCTGCTCGGCGAGGGCGCGCTGGCGCGCATCCACGTCGTGGTGCGCACCGTGCCGGGCACGCTGCCGGCCTACGACCGGCGCGAGATCGAGACCCGGCTCGCCGACGTGGCGCGCCGCTGGGCCGACAAGCTGCGCGACGCGCTGGTCGACGCCGAGGGCGAGGCGCGCGGCCTGGCGCTCTTCAAGCGCTGGGCCACCGCCTTCCCGGCCGACTACCGCGAGCGCGTGAACCCGCGCGCCGCGGTGGCCGACGTGCGCAAGGTCGACCAGACGGGCGCCGGGCAGTCGCTCGCGCTCGCCCTGTACAAGCCGCTCGGCGCCGACCCCGGCGTGTGGGGCTTCAAGGTCTACCGGCGCGGCGGCGCGGTGGTGCTCTCCGACAGCCTGCCGATGCTCGAGCGCATGGGCGTGCGCGTGATGGGCGAGCACAACCACAAGATCGGCGGCCCGTCCGAAGCGGGCGACGACGCGGTCTCGCTGCACGACTTCGACATCCGCGCCCCGATCCCCGAGGAGGCCGAGGTGCAGCCGGTGGCGCGCCTGTTCGAGGACGGCTTCGCGCGCGTCTTCGCCGGCGAGGTCGAGAACGACGACTTCAACCGCCTGATCCTGCGCGCCGGGCTGCCGGCCGAGGAGGTGGTGATCCTGCGCGCCTACGCGCGCTACAACAAGCAGATCGGCTTCGCGCTCTCGCAGGGCACCATCGAGGCCACGCTGGCGGCGCAGCCGCACATCGCGCGCATGCTGGTGCAGCTGTTCAAGCTGCGCCTGTCGCCGAGCGAACGCGACGACGCCGCGGCCGCCAGCCAGGTCAACGCCATCCACCTGGCGCTGGAGCGCGTGAGCGTGCTGTCCGAGGACCGCGTGCTGCGCCAGATGCTCGGCCTCGTGCTGGCCACGCTGCGCACCAACTACTGGCGCACCGGCGTCGGCCACTCCGGGGCGGCCGGGCCGCGCCGCAGCTTCGTCAGCTTCAAGTTCGACTGCGCCAAGGTGCCCGGGCTGCCCGAGCCCAGGCCGCTGTACGAGATCTTCGTCTACTCGCCGCGCTTCGAGGGCGTGCACCTGCGCGGCGGCAAGGTGGCGCGCGGCGGCCTGCGCTGGAGCGACCGGCCGGAGGACTTCCGCACCGAGGTGCTCGGCCTCGTCAAGGCGCAGATGGTGAAGAACACCGTCATCGTGCCGGTGGGCAGCAAGGGCGGCTTCGTGCTCAAGAAGGCGCCGCCGGCCGGGCCCACCGCGGCCGACCGCGAGGCCTTCATGAAGGAGGGCGTGGCCTGCTACCAGGACTACCTGCGCGGCCTGCTCGACCTGACCGACAACCGCGTCGGCGGCCAGGTGGTGCCGCCGCCTCTGGTGGTGCGCCACGACGGCGACGACCCCTACCTCGTGGTGGCCGCCGACAAGGGCACCGCCACCTTCAGCGACTACGCCAACGCGGTGAGCGCCGAGTACGGCCACTGGCTGGGCGACGCCTTCGCTTCCGGCGGCAGCGTGGGCTACGACCACAAGGCGATGGGCATCACCGCGCGCGGCGCCTGGGAGAGCGTCAAGCGCTTCTTCCGCGAGCGCGGCACCGACATCCAGAACACGCCGTTCACGGTGGTCGGCGTCGGCGACATGTCGGGCGACGTGTTCGGCAACGGCATGCTGCTGTCGCGCCACATCCGGCTGGTGGCGGCGTTCGACCACCGCCACGTCTTCCTCGACCCCGACCCCGACCCGGCCGTCTCGTTCGCCGAGCGCGAGCGCCTGTTCAAGCTGGCGCGCTCGTCGTGGGCCGACTACGACGCCTCGCTGATCAGCGCCGGCGGCGGCGTGTGGAGCCGCAACGAGAAGAGCGTGCCGATCTCGCCGCAGGTGCGCGCGGTGCTCGGCATCGAGGCGGAGAAACTGACGCCCACCGAGTTGATCAGCGCCATCCTCAAGGCGCCGGTGGACCTGCTCTACAACGGCGGCATCGGCACCTACGTCAAGGCGAGCAGCGAGACGCACGCCGACGCCGGCGACCGCGCCAACGACGCCGTGCGCGTCAACGGCCGCGACCTGCGCTGCAAGGTGGTGGGCGAGGGCGGCAACCTCGGCTTCACGCAGCGCGGGCGCGTCGAGGCGGCGCTGTTCGGCAACGGCGGCGCCGGCGTCAGCCTGAACACCGACGCCATCGACAACAGCGCCGGCGTCGACACCTCGGACCACGAGGTCAACATCAAGATCCTGCTCGGCCTGGCGCTGGCCGACGGCGAGATGACCGAGAAGCAGCGCAACGCGCTGCTCGCCCAGATGACCGACGAGGTGGCCGCGCTGGTGCTGCGCGACAACACCTTCCAGACCCAGTGCCTGTCGATCACGCACCGCCTGGGCACGCGGCTGCTCGAGCAGGAGGCGCGCTTCATGCGCTTCCTCGAGAAGCAGGGGCGGCTCAACCGCGCGATCGAGTTCCTGCCCACCGACGACGAGATCGCCGAGCGCAAGGCGCTGGGCGGCGAACGCGCGCGCCTGACCACGCCCGAGCGCGCCGTGCTGCTGGCCTACAGCAAGATGTGGCTGTTCGACGAGATCATGGCCAGCGACCTGCCCGAGGACGAGTGGGTGGGCACGGCGCTGGCGCGCTACTTCCCGGCCACGCTGCGCGAGCGCATGGCGGCCTACATCCCGCGCCACCCGCTCAAGCGCGAGATCGTCGCCACGCACGTGCTCAACAGCATGGTCAACCGGGTCGGCGCCACCTTCACGCACCGCATCGGCGAGATGACCGGCGCGCGGGCGCCGCAGGTGGTGCGCGCCTACCTGCTGGCGCGCGAGGTGTTCGGCGTCGTCGCGCTGTGGCAGCGCATCGAGGCGCTGGACAACCGGGTGCCCGACGCGGTGCAGGCCGAGATGCTGATCCACGAAGGCTGGCTCACCTCGCGCGCGACGACCTGGTTCCTGCGCTCGCGGCGCCTGGCCGAGCCGATGGCGCCGACCATCGAGCGGCTGGTGCCGGCGGTGGGCGCGCTGGCCGCGCGGCTGGCGCCGGCGGCGTCCAAGTCCTCGTTCGCGGTGGCCTGGATGGCCGCCGGCGTGCCGCCCGAACTGGCTGCGCGCGTGGCCAGCGCCGAGGGCCTGCTCGACGCGCTGGACATCGCCGAGGTGGCCGACGCCGCGGCACGCGGCTTCGACGAGGTGAGCGAGGTGCACGTCGGCGTCGGCGAGCGCCTGGGCCTGGCGCGGCTGCGCGGCCAGATCGACGCGCTGCCGAGCGACACCTACTGGAACAATCGCGCCAAGGCCGCGCTCGGCGATGATCTGGCCGGGCTGCAGCGTGCGCTGGCCCGGCAGGTGCTGGCCGGCGGCGGCGGCGCTGCCGGCGAGCTGATCGCGCGCTGGGAGGCGGCGCACGCCGCGCCGCTGGAGCGCGCGCGCAAGCTGCTGGCGGACCTGTCGGAGACCAAGCAGGCCGATCTGGCGATGTTGTCGGTTGCGATGCGGGAGCTGCGCAACCTGGCTTGAGACGGAGGAGGGTGGTTCGAATGCAGGGGAGGGCGGCCTGGATGCTGCCGGCGCTGCTGCTCGGCGCCGGCGCGGCGCGAGCGCAGGGCGAAGGCTGCGAGCAGTTCAAGGCGCAGATGGCGGCGCGCATCGAGAGCCGCGGCATCCGCGGCTATTCGCTCGAGTACGTCCCCGGCAACGCGCCGGTGCCAAGCGGGGCCAGCGTGTTCGGCACCTGCGAGGGCGGGGCGTGGAAGCTCGTCTACCGGCGCTTCGCCGTCGCGCCGGCCGCGGCGGGCGCGGCGGCGTCGGCTGCGGCACCGGCTCCAGCCAGGGCACCGGCACCAACACCGGCACCGACACCGACACCGGCACCACCACCGGCGCCCAAGCCTGCGCCACCGCCGGCTCCGCCCCCACCTGCACCTTCGCCTGCGCCGGCGCCCGCACCGATGCCTGCACCGGCGCCGGCCGTGATCAACACGCCGCTCGCCGCGGCCGAACCCGCGCCATCGCCATCGCCTCCCGCCGCCACCGCCGCGGCCTCGGCGGGCCACGCCGACCCCGCTGCCTCGGAGGACGGCCCGGTGCTCAGCTCGCTGCTCTGGCTGCTCGCGCTCGGCGCCCCGCTGGTGGTGGCGCTCGGCGCCTGGATCGCCTACCGCCGGCACTACGACGACGCCGGCCTGCCGCGAGGGCCCCGCTTGTGAAGCGCCGTGTCGCGCTGCTGGCCCGCCTCGCAGCCCACGCGGCGCTGGCCGCGCTGCCGGTCGTGTCGTCCACGGCGGCGGACGCCGCCGAGCGCTTCACCGTCACCATCCAGGGCCAGCAGGCCGGCGCGATGTCGGTCGAGCGCGGCGCCGCCGGCGAACTGCGCGTCGAGTACAGCTACCGCGACAACGGGCGCGGGCCCGACATGCAGGAGACCTTCCGCGTCGGCGAGGCCGAACGTGTGCTCGACTACCGCGTGCGGGGCAGCTCCACCTTCGGCGGCGAGATCCGCGAGGACTTCGCCTTCGCCGACGGCCGGCTGCGCTGGAACTCCAAGGTCGACCGCGGCGACGAGGCGGCCGCGCCGGGCGGGGTGTTCGTGCCGCTCGAGTCCTCGCCCGCGTACTGGAGCCAGCTGCTGCGGGCCGTGCTCGCCCAGCCCGGGCAGCGTGCCGTCGCGCCCGGCGGCGCGCAGCTGGCCAGCGAGCGGCTCGCGCAGATCGAGGTGGACGGGCCGCAGGGCAAGGTGGCCGTGGCGCTGTACGCCACCACCGGCGCCGACGTCGAGCCCTGGTACATCTGGCTGCGCGACGACGCCAGCCGTGCCTTCTACGCCGTGGTGTGGCCCGGCTTCCTGGTCGCGCCCGCGGGGCACGAGTCGGCCGGCCCGGCGTTGCTGGCGCGCCAGATGCAGGCCCAGGCCGAGCGCCTGACGTCGATCAGGCAGCGCAGCACCATCGCGCTGCCGGGCCTCACGCTGATCCGCAGCGTGCGCTGGTTCGACGCCAAGGCCGCCGCGATGCGCGGGCCCTCGGACGTGTACCTGTTCGACGGGCGCATCGCGGCGCTCACGCCACCGGGGGCGCTGGACGCCGGCCCGCAGCAGGTGATCGACGGCGCCGGCCGCAGCCTGCTGCCCGGGCTGTGGGACATGCACGCGCACATCTGGCCGGGCGCGGCGATCCAGCACCTGGCCGCGGGTGTGACCTCGGTGCGCGACCTGGCCAACCAGAACGACGACCTGCTCAAGCTCAAGGCGCGCATCGACCGTGGCGAGATCGCCGGTCCGCACGTCGTGCCGGCCGGATTCATCGAGGGCAGGAGCCCGTTCTCGTCGCGCAACGGGGTCGTCGTGGCCACGCTGGAAGAGGGCCTGCGCGCGGTGGATGCCTACGCCGCGCGCGGCTACCGCCAGATCAAGCTCTACAACTCGATCAGGCCCGAGTGGGTGAAGCCGCTGGCGGCGCGCGCCCACGCCCACGGCATGACGGTGGCCGGCCACGTGCCGGCCTTCATGCGCGCCGAGCAGGCCGTGCAGGCCGGCTACGACGAGCTGACGCACATCAACCAGGTGATGCTCAACTTCTTCGTCAGGCCCGACCAGGACACGCGCACGCTGCTGCGCTTCACCCTGGTGGGCGAAGAGGCGCGCAAGGTGCGCACGCAGTCGCCCGAGGTGCGGCGCTTCATCGCGCTGCTGCGCCGGCACGGCACCGCGGTGGACCCCACGCTCGGTGCCTTCGAGGCCATGTTCACGCAGCGCGACGGCGAGCCCAATCCCTCGCTGGCGGCGGTGGTCGACCACCTGCCCGTGCTGTGGCGGCGCGGCATGCTGAACTCGGAGATGAGCCCGACGGCGGAGCAGGCGGCGCGCTACCGCCCCTCCTACACGCGCATGCTGGAACTGACCGGCGCGCTGCATCGCGCCGGCGTGCCGCTGGTCGCCGGCACCGACGGCACGCCCGGGCTGCTGCTGCACCGCGAGCTCGAGCTGTACGTGCGGGCCGGCATCCCGGCGCCCGAGGTGCTGCGCATCGCCACCTGGAACGGCGCGCGCATCGCCGGCGAAGGCGCGCGGTCCGGCTCCATCGAGCGCGGCAAGGACGCCGACCTGGTGCTGATCGAAGGCGACCCGGCGCGCGACATCGGCCACATCCGCCGCACGAGCCTGGTGATCAAGGGCCGCGAGGCCTACTCGCCGTCGGCCTTGTACGAGTCGCTCGGCATGCGCCCCTTCGCGGCCGACGCGGTGGTGCAGCGCCCGCTGCCCGCTGCGCGCTGAGGCAGGCGCGTCGGACGGCTGCGCCTGGCGCCGCGGCCCGGGTCTGCAAGCGGACGCGGCGCACGGCGCGTCATCGAACTGCCGGCGCTCCTTCACGCGCACGTCACCGCCGCGGGCGAGCATGACGGCCCATGGCGCCCGATCGACTGCCGCCGCCGTGGCCCGACGTGCCGGAACCGGCCGAGCCGGAGCCGCGGCTCGCCGTGCGCACGGTGTGGATCTCCGACCTGCACCTGGGCACCCCCGGCTGCCAGGCCAAAGCCCTGCTCGAGTTCCTCAGGACCACCGAGTGCACGACGCTGTACCTGGTGGGCGACATCGTCGACGGCTGGCAGCTGCGCCGCTCTTGGTACTGGCCGCAGGCGCACAACGACGTCGTGCAGAAGCTGCTGCGCAAGGCGCGCAAGGGCACGCGCGTGGTCTTCGTGCCGGGCAACCACGACGAGTTCGCGCGCCGCTACGTGACGCACAACTTCGGTGGCATCGAGGTCGTCGACGAGGCGATGCACGTCACCGCCGACGGCCGCCTGCTGTGGGTGACGCACGGCGACCTGTTCGACGGCGTGATCCAGTGCGCCAAGTGGCTGGCCTACGCCGGCGACATGGCCTACGAGTTCACGCTCAAGGTCAACCGCTGGTTCAACCAGGCGCGCGCGCGGCTCGGGCTGCCGTACTGGAGCCTGTCGCGCTACCTCAAGCACAAGGTCAAGCGCGCGGTCAGCTACGTCAACGACTTCGAGCAGGCGGTGGCGCGCGAGGCGCGCCGGCGCGGCGCGCACGGCGTGGTCTGCGGCCACATCCACCACGCCGAGATGCGCGAGATCGACGGCGTGCTGTACTGCAACGACGGCGACTGGGTCGAGAGCCTGACCGCGCTGGTCGAGCACCACGACGGCCGGCTGGAGATCATCGACTACGGCGCGGCGCGCTCGCCAGTGTCCCTGCCGATGCCGCTGCCGGCGACGCCGGTTCCGGCGGGCGTGCTGCCCGATCCGGCGCACCCGGCGCTCCAGCCGCTCAGCCGTTGACGGTGCGCGGCGCCGCGTCGCGCGCGCCGCCCGAAGCCTCGATCAGCCGCTCGAGCAGGTCGGCGACCTCGAACACCGCGCGGTTGTGCAGCCGCCCGGTCGCTTCGCGCAGCTGCGGCAGGCGGCCGAGCAGCTCGTCGCAGGCCGCCGGCAGCTCGGCGATCGAGCGGATCACCAGGCCCACGCCCTGCTCGATTACCCAGCGCGCGTTGTAGCGCTCCTGCGGCATCGTCCAGGCGTTGCGCAGCGTGATCACCGGCAGGCCCAGGTGCACCGCCTCGCTCAGGCAGCCGGGGCCGGGCTTGCCGACGAAGAAGTCCGCCAGCCGCAGCACCGCGGGCACGTCGTCGGTGAAGCCGAACACCGCGTGCGGCGCGCTGCGTTCGAGCTTGCGCAGCGCGTCGGCCAGCGCCTGGTTGTGGCCGCACATCAGCACCAGCTGCACCGTGTCGAGCGCGCGCGCGATCGACAGCATCTGGCGCGAGCCCTGGCCGCCGAACGTCACCACGCCGGTGGGGCGCCGCGGGTCGAGGCCGAGCGCGCGCCGGCGCTCGTCGCGGTCGAGCGCGGCCGGGCCGTAGAACGAGGGCCTGAGCAGCATGCCCGACACCCGCACCACACGCTCGGCCGGGTGGCCGGCGGCACGCGCCTGGGCGCAGGCGAAGTCGGTGCCGCAGACCAGCGTCTGGTCCTGGCCGGGTTCGATCCAGAAGTGCGGCGGGTGGTCGGCCATGTCGGTGAGCACCGTCACGTAGGGCACGCCCGGGCGCGCGGCCGCGAGCGACTCGTACAGCACGCGGTTGAAGTTGGGCACCAGCGAGACCACCAGGTCGGGCGCGCTGCGCTGCCAGTGGCGCACCAGCGTGCGCCGCATCGGCGCATGGGCCAGCCGGATCATCGCCTGCAGCAGCTTGAGCTCCTGCGCCATGCCGAGCGTCCAGCCGCGCTGCAGGCGGCGGTTGTAGAGCGCCTCGGGGTCGAAGCCGAGCACGCGCTTGAAGCTGGCCTGCGGGTCGAGCACCTCGAACAGGTTGACGCGGCGCACCTGCCAGGGGCGCTGCTGGCGCACGATGGCCGCCTCGAGGGCGAGCGCGGCGGCCCGGTGGCCGCCGCCGGCGTTGAAGTAGACGAGATCGATCACGCTCATGGAGCGCGATCTTCGAAACCCTGCATGACAAGCCGGTGATGGGCCGTGCATCACCCTGCCGCGGGCAGCCTCATCAGCGGCATGCCGGCGCGCAGCCGCAAGCCCGGCGCGACGCCCTCGGCGAGCCTGAAGCCGGGCGGCGCGAAGACGATGATCGTCGAGCCGTGCTCGAACCAGCCCATCGGCTCGCCCTTGGCGAGCGCGGCCTGGCAGGGGATCTCGTTGGGCCCGCGGTACTTCAGGTGCAGCAGCACGTCGGCGCAGTGCAGCCGGATGCTGGCCACCAGGATCGCCGCCACCGGCACCAGCGCGAGGGGCTGGCCGCCCTGCGCCAGCCGCAGGCGGATCACCGCGCGCTCGTTGCGGCAGAAGAGCCGTTCGACCCGCTCGAGCGCGATCGGGTTGACGTTCCAGGTGTCGCCGCTCAGGTAGCTCACGTGATCGACCTGCACGTCGTGCGGCGCGTGGAAGCGGTGGTACATCGCCGAGGTCAGCCGCAGCGTGGCGTAGCAGCCGCCGTGGAAGGGCGTGCTGTCCTGGCTCGGCCCGAACAGCTCGTCGATGCGGTACGGGTAGCCCTTGACGCGGAAGGCCTGGTCGAGCTGCGCGCCGTCGAGCGCGCCGCAGGCGCCGACGATGGCGTCGCAGGGGCTGGCCAGCACGTCGGCCTGCGGATCGAAGGGCCGCGCGCCGGGGCGCAGCGCCCGCGTGAAGCAGGCGTGCAGCGAGTCGAACTCCCGCTCGGCGGCGTCCGAGAGATCGAGGTCGGTGAACAGCCGCCACAGCGCGATCGACGCGCGCGCCAGCGGCCGGCTGCGGATGCGGCTGAAGCGGCCCATCCAGCGCGTCAGCAGCCGGCGCGGCACGCGGTTGGTGAGCAGGAAGTTCAGGTCCTCGTGCTGCACCACCTGGCGCAGCGTGCGCACGAGCGCCCCGCCGGTCACGCGCGTGTCAAGCGCGGCGGCTACATCTTGTCGTCGTTGCATCGAAAAGAGTCCTCATGCAGGAAGCCCTGACCCTCTCGGCCGTCGCGCTCGGCGTGCTGGCCCTGTTTCCGGCGGCGCGCCGGCGCGTCGAGCTCTCGCGCGCCAAGCACCGCTCGCTGGCCGGCCACTCGCGGCTGGCCCAGCGCATCGCCCGGCTGGTGCCCGGCTACGCCTACGGCGAGGCCGAGTTCTTCGCCAGCGACGGCGCACCGCCCGCGGTGGCCGAGCAGCGCCGCGCGGCGCTGCTCGCGCTCGGCGCACGGCTGGCGGGCCGCCACGCGCGCAGCGTGGCGATGACGGCGCGCGCGCGCGAATCGATCTCCGACCTGCGCTTCACCGGCCGCTACCGCGTGCCGTTCCAGTACGCGCCGCTGGTGCGCGAGCACCTGCCGGTCGGCAGCTTCCTCGCCGGCGCCGACGGCGTGATGCTCGAAGACCTCGACGGCGAGCGCCTGTACGACCTCACCGGCAGCTATGGCGTCAACCTGTTCGGCACCGACTTCTACAAGTCGTGCATCGACGAGGCGGTGGAGCGCGCGCGCCCGCTCGGGCCGGTGCTCGGCTCCTACCACCCCTGCGTGCTCGACAACGCCGAGCGGCTGAAGGCGATCTCGGGCCTCGACGAGGTGTCGTTCCACATGTCCGGCACCGAGGCGGTGATGCAGGCCGTGCGCCTGGCGCGTTACCACACGAAGAAGAAGCACCTGGTCCGCTTCTGCGGCGCCTACCACGGCTGGTGGGAGGACGTGCAGCCCGGCCCCGGCAACCCGCTGCCGCCGCGCGAGACCTACACGCTGCGCGACCTCGACGAGCGCTCGCTGCACGTGCTGCGCACGCGGCGCGACATCGCCTGCGTGCTCGTCAACCCGCTGCAGGCGCTGCACCCCAACCGCGCGGCGCCGGGCGACTCGGCGCTGGTCGACGGCGCGCGCAGCGCCGGCTTCGACCGCGCCGCCTACACGGACTGGCTGCACAAGCTGCGCCGGGTGTGCAGCGAGCGCGGCATCGTGCTCATCTTCGACGAGGTGTTCGTCGGCTTCCGCCTCGCGCCGGGCGGCGCGCAGGAGTACTTCGGCGTGCGCGCCGACATGGTGACCTACGGCAAGACGCTCGGCGGCGGCCTGCCGGTGGGCGTGGTGTGCGGCCGGCGCGAGCTGATGAAGCGCTATCGCGAGGAGCGGCCGGCCGACATCTGCTTCGCGCGCGGCACCTTCAACGCCCACCCCTACGTGATGGCGGCGATGGCCGCCTTCCTCGACCGCCTGGCCACGCCCGCCGTGCGCGCGCTGTACGAGGGCCTGGACGAGCGCTGGAACGCGCGCGCCGCGCAGCTCAACGCGCGCCTGCGCGACGCCGGCGTGCCGGTGCAGGTGGCCAACCTGTCGACCATCTGGACGGTTCTGTACACGCAGCCCGGGCGTTATCACTGGATGCTGCAGTTCTACCTGCGCGAACAGGGTTTGGCGTTGTCGTGGGTGGGCAGCGGGCGGCTGGTCTTCAGCCTGAACTACGGCGACGCCGAGTTCGGCGTGGTGGCCGAACGTTTCGTCGCCGCCTGCCGCCGCATGCAGCAGGACGGCTGGTGGTGGCACGACCCGTCGCTCACCCACCGCGCGATCCGGCGCAGCCTGCTCGCGGAGATGCTGCGCCGGCATGCCTGACTGGCGCCGGCCTGGAAAGACGGCACGAGATCGGATCAGTGCCGCCTGACGTGCGGCATCGGATCGATCAGCTCGCCGCGCAGCAGCGCCAGCGGCGCCTTGTGGTACAGCCAGATGTCGTGGAAGGGGTCGGTGAGGATCTTCGTCAGCCAGGCCAGCGCCTTGGTCGGGTTGGCCTGGATCCACAGCTGGATCACGCGGAACAGCAGCCCCGTCACGCCGAGCGCCAGCCAGGCGATGCCCACGTCGTGCAGCCAGCCGAGCGTGCCGGCGGCCGGCTCGATCAGCCCGCCGAGCGACGGCGCCAGCCACAGCACGAGCGGGATCAGCACCCACACGCTCATCAGCACGACCTTGCGCCGGATGTTGTAGCCGACCTTGATCGCTTCCTTGTGCTCGTCGCTGGCCTGGTTGACGTGGTCGTAGCCGCGCGGCTCGAAGAAGAAGTGGCCGGCCTGGCGCGTCGTCATCGACACGCACCAGGCGAGGATGGCGGCCCACGCCGGCTCGACGAACAGCAGCCCGTAGGCGACGAGGAAGCAGATCGCGCTCACCAGGTGCAGGCTCTGGTTGATGCGGCTGTGGTGGTAGTAGCGGTGGTCGTCCCAGCGCTGCGTGCGGAGTTCATCCAGGAAGTGGTTCATGTCGCTCCTGTGAAGGCAGTGCGCGGTGCGCGCGGCCGGCATCGTGAAGGCGCGACGTGAAAGGGCCGTGACGCCCGGCGGGTGCGAAACCCCGGGCGCTGTCATCGAACCGTTGCGCAGCGTCGCGATGATGGCCGCCCATGCATGACGACGCCGCCGACGCCATCGTGGTCGACCGCCCGCCCGCCGCGCGCCGCCCCCTGCGCATCGCGGTGGTGACCGAGACCTATCCGCCGGAGGTCAACGGCGTGTCCCTGTCGCTGGCCCGCGTGGTGCAGGGCCTGCAGTCGCGTGGCCACGACCTGCAGCTCGTTCGCCCGCGCCAGCAGCCGCAGCAGGTGCCCGAGGCCGGCCCGCGCCTGCAGGAGGTGCTGACCGGCGGCTGGCCGATCCCGGGTTACCCGAAGCTGCGCATGGGCGTGCCGTGCCGACGCGCCCTCGTGCAGCGGTGGACGCAAGAGCGGCCCGACGTCGTGCACATCGCCACCGAAGGGCCGCTCGGCTGGTCGGCGCTGCGGGCGGCGCGCCAGCTGGGGCTGCCCACGAGCTCGGACTTCCGCACCAACTTCCACGCCTACGGGCGCCACTACGGGCTGGGCTGGCTGGCCGGGCCGATCAGGCTGTACCTGCGCTGGTTCCACAACCGCGCCGGCCGCACCATGGTGCCCACCGAGGCGCTGCGCGCGCAGCTCGAGGCGCTCGGCTTCGAGCGCCTGGCGGTCGTGAGCCGCGGCGTCGACACGCGCCTGTTCGACCCCGCGCGACGCAGCGCCGCGTTGCGCGCCTCCTGGGGTGCCGGCGACGACGACCTGGTGATCGTCTACGTCGGTCGCCTGGCGGCGGAGAAGAACCTGCACGCCGTGATCGCCGCCTACGCGGCGGTGCGCGAGCGCGACTCGAAGGCGCGCCTCGTGCTCGTCGGCGACGGGCCGCTGCGCGAGGAGCTGCGCCGCAGCTGCCCGCAGGCCCACTTCGCCGGCCAGCGCCGCGGCGAGGACCTGGCGGCGCACTACGCCTCCGGCGACCTGTTCGCCTTCCCGAGCCTGACCGAGACCTTCGGCAACGTGACCCCGGAGGCCATGGCCAGCGCGCTGCCGGTGGTGGCCTTCGACACCGCCGCTGCGGGGCAGCTGATCCGCAGCGGCGTGAACGGCTCGCTGGTGTCGCCGCCGCACGCTGCCGCCTTCGTCGACGCCGTGGTGCGGCTGGCCGCCGATGCGCCGCGCCGCCGCGCGCTGGGCCGGGCGGCGCGCGAGACGGCGCAGTCGCTCGACTGGGATGCCGTGGTCGCGCAGTTCGAGGCCGTGCTCGTGCGCGCCCTCGAGGGTGCCGGTCGGCCCCGGGCGCTGCCCTCGGCGCTCACGGTGCACGCCCCGCGTTGAACGCGCCGAACACCCCGCGCTGAACAGCTCGCGGTGGGCGCGCCGCGGGCCGCGCCGCATGGCGGCTGGCGAGCCGATCGTGTAGCCTCCCCGGGCGCCGCGCGACGCGGCGGGAGGCGAAGGCGATGAGCGGACCGGATCTCGTGGTGCTCGACCAGGACGCGCGCGGCGTCGTGACGCTGACGCTGAACCGGCCCGAGGCCTTCAACTCGCTCTCCGAGGGCCTGATCGAGGCGCTGCAGTCGGCGCTCGACCGCGTGGCGCGCGACCCGAAGGCGCGCGTGGTGGTCATCGCCGGCGCCGGCAAGGCCTTCTGCGCCGGGCACGACCTCAAGGAGATGCGCGCCGCGCCGTCGCTCGACTACTACGAGCGGCTGTTCGCGTCGTGCGGCCGCATGATGATGTCGATCCAGAAGCTCGAGCTGCCGGTGATCGCGCGCGTGCACGGCATCGCCACCGCCGCCGGCTGCCAGCTCGTGGCGATGTGCGACCTGGCGGTGGCGGCCAGCGAGGCGCGCTTCGCGGTGAGCGGCGTCAACCTGGGCCTGTTCTGCTCCACGCCGAGCGTGGCGCTGTCGCGCAACGTCTCGCGCAAGGCCGCCTTCGAGATGCTGGTGACGGGCGACTTCATCAGCGCCGAGCAGGCGCTCGCCAAGGGGCTGGTCAACCGCGTCGTGCCGGCCGAGCGGCTCGACGCCGAGGTCGAGTCGATCGTCGCGCGCATCGTCGCCAAGCCGCGCGTGGCCATCGCGATGGGCAAGCAGCTCTTCTACCGCCAGCTCGAGGTGGGCATCGAGGCCGCCTACGCCGACGCCGGCCGCACGATGGCCTGCAACATGATGGACGAGGGTGCGCTGGAGGGCGTGCAGGCCTTCATCGACAAGCGCCCGCCGAACTGGAGCTGAGCGCTTGGCGGCGCCGCTCACCAAGGCGCAGATCCGGCTGCTGCCCGTCACGCCCTACGAGGACCTGCGCGCCGAGCTGCGCTCGGGCGACCTGCTGTTCTGCTCGGGCTCGTACCTGTTCTCGGGCCTGATCCAGAAGTTCACGCGCTCGGTGTGGAGCCACGTCGGCGTGCTCTACGTCGACGAGCAGCTCGACCGCGTCTTCGTCCTCGAGAGCGAGACCGGCATCGGCGTGCGCCTCGTGCCGGTGAGCAAGTACCTGCGCGACTACCACGGCCGGCGCAAGCCCTACCGCGGCGAGATCGTCATCGCGCGCGTGGCGCCCGGGCTCGACGACGCGCAGGTCAAGAAGGCGGTGAGCCGCGGCATGGACCTGCTGACCAAGCCCTACGACAACTTCGAGATCCTGCGCATCGCGGTGCGCATCGCGCTGCGCATCAGCCGCGGCGCGCGCGACCGCAAGTACATCTGCTCGGAGCTGGTCGACGAGTGTTTCCGCGCCGCCCACGTGCGCTTCAAGCGTAATGACAACTACATCAGCCCCGACGACATCTGGCGCGACGACATCGTCGTCGTGCGCCAACGCGTGCTCTAGAGAACCGACGACGAAGAGGACCCCGTGCCGCACATCGACTACTACTTCACCCCGGTCTCGCCCTGGACCTACCTCGGCCACGCGCGCTTTCGCGCCATCGCGCGCGCCGCCGGCGCCAGCGTGAGCGTGCAGCCGGTGGACTACGGCGTGATCTTCCCGGCCAGCGGCGGCCTGCCGCTGCCCAAGCGCGCGCCGCAGCGCCAAGCCTACCGCCTGGTGGAGCTGGCGCGTTTCTCCAGGCACCTGAACGTACCGCTCAACCTGCAGCCCAAGTTCTTTCCGGTCGACGGCGCGGCCGCGTCGCGCCTCATCGTGGCCACCCAGGCCGCGCGCGGCCCGCAAGCCGCGCTCGACCTCGCCGGCGCGATGATGAAGGCGGTGTGGGCCGAGGATCGCAACCTCGCCGACGAGGCCACGCTCGCGGCGCTGCTCGGCGAGCAGGGGCTCGACCCCGGCCTGCTCGCCGCCTCGCGCGAGAGCGCCGCCGACGAGGGCTACCGCGCCAACACGCAGCGTGCGCTCGAGGCGCAGGTGTTCGGCGCGCCGAGCTACGTGGTCGACGGCGAGATCTTCTGGGGCCAGGACCGGCTCGACTTCCTGGAGCGCAAGCTGCGCGGCTGAACGCGAAGGCGTCTCGCGCGAGGCGCGCCGTCGACCTGGATCAAGCACCCGTCATCGGTCGGAGCGGGCGGTCGGCCGGGTGACGGTGATCAATGCGGCACGGCAACGGCCCGCTCAAGCTTTTGGCTCGGAGCGAAGTCGAAAGCGAAGTCATGTTGAGCCGTCGTCGATTCAGTCATCTGCTGCCGGCAGCGCTGGTGGCCACCGGAGGCCTGGCCGGCTGCACGTCCAGCGAGGGTGATGCGGCCTACCAGTCGTCCGTGCAAAGCACCTGGCGCCTCGGGCCGTTGCAGAGCGATCGGGGAATTGCCCTGGGCACCGAGCTGGTGCGCTACGCCACGCTCGCGCCGTCGAGTCACAACACGCAGTGCTGGAAGTTCGCGCTGGAGAACGACGCCATCACGATCCTTCCGGATCTCTCGCGCCGGTGCCCGGCGGTCGACCCCGACGACCACCACCTGTACGTCTCCCTCGGCTGTGCGGCGGAGAACCTGATCCAGGCCGCCCGTGCCCATGGCCTGCACGGCGAGGCCATGTTCGACGAAGCGCGCGGTGCCATCCGCATCGCGCTCGCCAACGCGCCGGCCGAGGCGACGGAGTTGTTCAAGGCCATCCCATCGCGGCAGTCCACGCGCGCCGAGTACGACGGCAAGCCGGTGGCCTCCGACGATCTGAAACGTCTGCAGGCCGCAGCCTTTTCGGACCGCGTGCGCCTGCTGCTGCTGACCGATCGGCCCGCGATCGACAACGTGCTCGACTTCGTGATCCAGGGCAACACCGCGCAGATGAACGACAAGGCATTCGTCGACGAGCTCAAGGCCTGGATCCGCTTCAACGGCGCCGACGCCGTGCGCCTGGGCGACGGCCTGTTCAGCATGTCGTCCGGCAACCCGCAGGCGCCGGACTGGCTGGGTCGGCTGATGTTCGGCTGGTTCTTCACGCCGAAGGCGGAGAACGAGAAGTACGCCCGGCACCTGAGGAGTTCGGCCGGCGTCGCGGTGTTCGCCGGTGCGAAGGAGGACGCGGCGCACTGGGTAGAGGTCGGCCGCTGCTACGAACGTTTCGCCCTGCAGGCCACGGCGCTGGGCATCCGCACGGCGCACGTCAACATGCCGGTCGAGGTGGCGTCGCTGCGACCGCAGTTCGCCGCAGCGATCGGACTCGGTCGCACGCGTGCGGACCTGGTGATCCGGTTCGGGCGCGGGCCGACGTTGCCGCCATCGCTGCGCCGGCCGGTGCAGGCGGTGCTGGTCTGAAACCTGGGACCTGAAACCCGAGACGAGGTCGCGAGAACTCGGAGTCGCACCCGGAGGCCTGAGCATGCGTTTTGCGTTCGCCTGCGTGCTGACCCTGCACGCGCTGATCCACCTGATGGGGTTCGCCAAGGCCTTCGGCTATGCGCCGTTGCCTCAGCTCACGATCCCGATCTCGCGCCCGATGGGCGCGGTGTGGCTGCTGGCCACGCTGCTGCTGCTCGCCGCCGTCGCGGCGCTGTGGGCGGCGCCGCGTCTCTTCTGGCTCATCGCCGGGGTCGGTCTCGTCGTCTCGCAGGTGGCGATCGTGGCGTCATGGGGCGACGCGCGTTTCGGCACGCTGGCCAACGTGGTCGTGCTGGTGGCCGTCGTCTACGGCGCCTTCGCCTGGGGTCCGTTCGGTCTGCGTGCCGAGTACACGCGGCGCGTCGCGCAGGGGCTCGCCGGCGTGGCCGCCGCACCGGCACCGGTGGTCGGCGAGGCCGACGTGGCCGCGCTGCCGCCGCCGGTGCAACGCTACCTGCGGCTGACCGGCGCGCTCGGCCAGCCCCGCGTGCGGTTCTTCAGCGTGCGCATGAGCGGGCGCATCCGCGGCGCCGCCGACGCGCCGTGGATGCCCTTCACCGCCGAGCAGGTCAGCTTCTTCGACCCGCCGCGGCGCTACTTCTTCATGCAGGCCACGCGATCGGGCCTGCCGCTCGACGGCCTGCACGCCTACGCCGAGGACGGCGCCGGCATGCGCATCAGGCTGCTGTCGATGTTCCCGATCGTGGACCTCGAGGGGCCGGCGCTGACGCGCACCGAGACGGTCACCTTGCTCAACGACATGGCCATCATGGCGCCGGCAGCGCTGATCGACCCGGCCATCCGCTGGCGGCCGATCGACGACCGGCAGGCCGAGGCGACCTTCACCAACGGCCCGCACACGGTGCGCGCTGTGCTGCTGTTCGACGCCAGCGGTGCGCTCGTCGACTTCTGGTCCGACGACCGCCCCGCGCTGGCCACCGACGGCGTGACGCTGCAGCCGCAGCGCTGGTCCACCCCGGTCGGCGCGTACCGATCGCAGGGCGGCTACCGGCTCGCGTCGCGCGGCGAGGCCCGCTATGCGGCACCGAGCGGCGAGTACGCGTATGCGGAGTTCGACGGCATCGAGGTGACGGTGAATGCCACGGCCCGCAAGCCGCGCTGAAGTCCTGCGCCGTGCGTGCCGAAGCCATCCGCTGACGAGTTACTTCGTCCTCGTCTACGTGCTGGCCTGGGGCGGCATCCTGGCGATCGCCGGCGTGCTTGCCGCTTCGGGATCGTCACCGTCGCCCGCCGAGGTGGGCCTGGTGGCGCTGCCCATGCTCTTTGCGCCCGGCGTCGCCGCGATCGTGCTGACGGTGCTCGTGGAAGGCAGACCCGGGCTGCACGCCCTGTGGGTGCGCATGGCGCATTGGCGCGTCGGCGCGCGGTGGTACGCGCTGGCTTTGGCCTTGCTGCCGCTGTTGGTGCTGGCCATCCTGTGGGCGCTGAGCGCGCTGGTCTCGCCGGTCTATGCGCCGACGCTGGCGTTGATGGGCCTCGCGGGGCTGTTCGCGGGGTACCTGGAGGAGATCGGCTGGACCGGCTACGCGACGCCGCGGCTGCTCGCCCGCGCGTCGCCGTTCAGGGCCGGGCTGTGGCTGGGTGCGCTGTGGGCGATCTGGCACGCGCTGGCGGACGTCCTGATCCGCGGCAGCACGCTCGGCGCGTTCTGGCCGGTGACGTTCGCGCTGTTCGCCCTGCCGCTCATCGCCTGGCGGATCGTCATGACGGCCGTGTACGCGCGCACCCGAAGCGGCGTCGTCGCCCAGCTGATGCACTTCGCCTACACCGGCAGCCTGGGGGCGTTCATCCCGCTGGCGGCGCTCTCGGCGACGCAGGACGCCTTGGTGTACGCCCTGCTGGCGGGCGTGTTGTGGCTGGGCGTGGCCTGTCTCGCGGTAGGCACGGCGACGCGGCGGCCGAGCCAACCTGTGCCATGAATCACCCGCCCCGCCTGCGCGTCGCGCTTGGCCTGACGCCCTGGATCCTGGCCCTCGCGGCGCTGGCCAGTGGGGCCGGCCTCTTCGTCCCGTCGCTGTATCGCGCGGCCAGGACCTGGTGACGCTGTTCGCGCTCGGCGTCGGCGTCGTCGTGTGGCGCGCGGCACGGCGAGGGTCGCCGCGCGCCACCTTGATCTGGCAGGGTCTGCTCGGCTACCTGGCCTACACCTACACCGGGGCGGCCTTCGCCTACGGCTTCAACGTGCTGTTCCTCGTCTACGTGGCGCTGTTCTCGACGACCATCGCGGCGCTGATCGCCGGCCTGTCGGGCATCGATGCGCCGGCGCTGCATGCGGCCTTCGACGCGCGCACGCCACGGCGTGGCGTGGCCGCGTTTCTGCTCGTCATGGCGCTCGTTCTGTGCCTGCTTTGGTTCGGCCAGATCGTTCCCTTCTTCACCGAAGGCAGGTTGCCGCCCATGATCGAGAAGGCCGGCACGCCGACGGTGTTCGTCTTCGTCCTGGACCTCGGCGTGATCGTGCCGCTGGCGGTGCTGAGCGCCTGGTGGCTGCTGGGCGATCGGCCCTGGGGCTACGTGCTCGCCGGCTTCGTGCTCGTGAAGTCGGCGACCATGGGACTGGCACTGCTGTCGATGACGGCATTCGCGCTGCGCGCGGGCCAGGAGGCCGATCTGGCGCTGTCGCTTGCGTGGATCGCTCTCGCCGCGGCCGGAACGACGATGTCGTTCTGGTTCTTCGGCCACTGCCGGACCGACGCACCCGCGTCGCCGGAATGAGAGGGCGCGCCGAGACGCGGCAGAGGGCGCGCTTGCCCCTGCCCGCTACATGCCCGCGTAGTTCGGCCCGCCGCCGCCCTCCGGCGTGACCCAGACGATGTTCTGCGTCGGGTCCTTGATGTCGCAGGTCTTGCAGTGCACGCAGTTCTGCGCGTTGATGACGAGCCGCTCGTCGACGAACTCGTACACGCCGGCCGGGCAGTAGCGGCTCTCGGGGCCGGCATAACGCGCGAGGTTCACGGTCTGCGGCACCGCGGCGTCCTTCAGCGTCAGGTGGGCCGGCTGGTTCTCTTCGTGGTTGGTGCTGCTGACGAACACCGAGGACAGGCGGTCGAAGGTGATCACGCCGTCGGGCTTGGGGTAGCGGATCGGCTCCACCTGCCCGGCGGCGTGCAGGCGCACGTGGTCGGGCTCGGTGCGGTGGATCGTCCACGGCGGGCGCTTGATGCCCAGCGTGGGCAGCAGCCACTGCTCGATGCCGCTCATCAGCGCGCCGATCGTGTTGCCCTTCTTGAACCACTGCTTGAAGTTGCGCGCGGCGTCGAGCTCCTCGTGCAGCCAGCTCTTCTCGAAGGCCTCGGGGTAGGCGGCGAGCTCGTCGCCGGCGCGCCCGGCCTTCAGCGCCGCGGCCAGCGCCTCGGCGGCGAGCATGCCGGTCTTGATGGCGGCGTGGCTGCCCTTGATGCGCGCGGCGTTCAGCGTGCCGGCGTCGCAGCCGACCAGCGCGCCGCCCGGGAACACCAGCCTGGGCAGCGAGAGCAGGCCGCCGGCGACGATGGCCCGCGCGCCGTAGCCGATGCGCTTGCCGCCTTCGAGGTGCTTGCGGATCTCGGGGTGCGTCTTCCAGCGCTGCATCTCCTCGAACGGAGACAGCCACGGGTTCTGGTAGTCCAGGCCGGTCACCAGGCCGAGCGTGACGCGGTTGCCTTCGAGGTGGTAGAGGAAGCCGCCGCCGTAGGTCTGCTCGTCCATCGGCCAGCCGGCGGTGTGCACGACGAGGCCGGGGCGCGCCTTGGCGGGGTCGATCTCCCACAGCTCCTTGACGCCGAGCGCGTAGCTCTGCGGGTCGCGCCCGGCGTCGAGCGCGAAGCGGGCGATGATCTGCTTGCCGAGGTGGCCGCGCGCGCCTTCGGCGAACACGGTGTACTTGCCGACCAGCTCCATGCCGAGCTGGAAGCCGCCGTGCGGCTGGCCGTCCTTGCCGACGCCCAGGTTGCCGGTGGCCACGCCGCGCACCGCGCCGCGCTCGTCGTACAGCACCTCGGCGGCGGCGAAGCCGGGGAAGATCTCCACGCCCAGCGCCTCGGCCTGCGCGGCCAGCCACTTGACCACGGCGCCCAGGCTGATGACGTAGTTGCCTTGGTTGTGCAGGCAGGCCGGCACCAGCGCGTTCGGCGTGCGCAGCGCGCTGCCTTCGCGCAGGAACAGCACCTCGTCGGCGGTGACGGGCTGGTTGAGCGGCGCGCCGCGTTCCTTCCAGTCCGGGAACAGCTCGGTGATGGCGCGCGGGTCCATCACCGCACCGGACAGGATGTGCGCGCCGGGCTCGCTGCCCTTCTCGAGCACCACCACCGAGGCTTCGGCGTTCAGCTGCTTGAGGCGGATCGCGGTGGCCAGGCCGGCCGGGCCGGCGCCCACCACCACGACGTCGTACTCCATGGCCTCGCGCGGGCCGAACTGTTCGAGGATCTCTTGCGGCGACATGGCATTCATTCTAGGAGGCCGCTCCGAGGGCCCTGGTGGTGAACAGGCCGAGGAAGGTCATGGCCAGCGAGCCCAGCACGTGGCCCGACACGGTGGCCAGCGCCCAGCCGAGCCGGCCCTGCTGCAGCAGCGTCACGACCTCGGCCGAGAAGGTGGAGAAGGTGGTCAGCGCACCGAGGAAGCCGGTCACGACGAGCAGCTTCCACTCGGCCGGCAGGCCCGGGCTCTGGGCGAAGAAGCCGAGCGCCAGCCCGATCAGGTAGCCGCCGGCGAGGTTGGCGATCAGCGTGCCCGGCGGCAGCGCCGGGAACAGGCCGTTGAGCCACACCGCCAGGCCCCAGCGCAGCCAGGCGCCGAATACCGCGCCGATGGCCACCGCGGCGGCCGCTGTCAGCAGGTTGGAGGTGGCGGCAGGCATCGGGCGGCGGCGATTATCGCCAGCCGCCCCGGGCGGTCAGGCCGCGGTGAGCCCCATGCGCTGGCTCTCGCTGAAGACCGGGTGGTCCTCGTCGCCCTCGGCAGCCACGGCGCAGCCGCGGCCCTGGCGCTTGGCCTCGTACATGGCCTGGTCGGCGCGGCGCATGGCGTCCTCGATGCGCTCGCCGTCCGTCACCTGCACCATGCCGAAGCTGAGCGTCAGCCGAGGCAGGCGCGCCTCCTCGGCGCGCCGCTGCACGCCCTCGACGATGCGCGCGGCCACGCCCATCGCGGCGCGCGTGTCGGCGCGCCTGAGCAGCAGCACGAACTCGTCGCCGCCCTGGCGCCCGGCCACGTCCTGCGCGCGCAGGTGCTCGAGCAGCGCGCCCGAGACGAGCGTGAGCACGCGGTCGCCGGCGGCATGGCCGAGGTGGTCGTTGATGCCCTTGAAGTGGTCGACGTCGAGCATCAGCAGCACCGCGCTGCCCGGCGGGTCGTTGCGCAGCGCCATGGTCGCCAGGTCGTGGAAGTGGCGGCGGTTGGGCACCTGGGTCAGCGCGTCCATGTTGGCCAGGGCGCGCAGGCGGCGGCGCGAGTCGCGCAGCTGGCGTTCGCTGCGTTCGCACACCAGCATCAGCGCCACGAAGGCCATCACCACCGAGCCGAGCGCGGCGCCCACGGCGCGCAGCGGCAGCGGGTTGGGCCACAAGCCGGTGGAGCCGGCCGGGCTCATGGCGAGCACCGGCGCGAACGCGGCCACCGCGATGGCGGCGCCCAGGCTGTGCAGCGGCGCGCCGTCGTGGCCCGCCGGGCCGCGGAACAGCAGCACCGCGGCGTAGGCGTGCACGCCGAGCGAGCAGAAGGCGGCGATCCAGGCCGCGCCGGGGGCGTCGAGCGCCGCCGCGCCGAGCACCACCACGCCGGCCACCGCCAGCACGCTGGCGTCGGCGCGCGCCTGGCCCGGGATGGCGTGGCGGGCGTGGAACTGGCGCAGCCCGATCAGCGTGACCACCGGCCATTGCATCAGCAGCAGGCTGGCCACGGTCTGCGCCAGGGCGCCGCGGCTGCCGGCCGCCACCAGGGCGCCCAGCGTGGTCAGCCACATCGCGCCCACCCACCACAGCCAGCCGCGGTAGCGCTGGCGGCGCAGCCCGAAGCCGGTGAGCGAAGCCGCCGCCACTGCCAGCGCCGCGGCGGCGATGAACAGGGTGTCTGCGTGCGGGCTCACGGGAGCGGATTGTCCCCACGCGGGGCCGACCCGGTCGCGCCCGGGGGCAGGTGCATTGCAACGGGTTGCTACCTGGGCTTGGGTACCATGGCGGCCCTTCGCCAGCAGCAGGAGCAGCCAACCCATGGGCATGGACGTCGTCGACTACGAGATCAAGGGCGCCGAGATGCAGTACGTCGAGGTCGAGCTCGACCCCGGCGAAGCCGCCGTCGGCGAGGCCGGCAGCCTCATGTACATGGACGCCGGCATCACGATGGACACGGTGTTCGGCGACGGCAGCGGCGGCGGTGGCGGCGGCTTCCTGGGCAAGCTGCTGGGCGCCGGCAAACGGCTGGTCACCGGTGAATCACTCTTCACCACTGTCTACAGCAACCAGGCGAGCACCAAGCAGCGCGTGGCCTTCGCGGCGCCCTACCCGGGCAAGATCCTGGCGATGGACCTGCGCCAGCTCGGCGGCCTGCTGATCTGCCAGCGCGACGCCTTCCTGTGCGCGGCACGCGGCGTGAGCCTGGGCATCGCCTTGCAGCGCAAGCTGTCGGCCGGCTTCTTCGGCGGCGAGGGCTTCATCATGCAGAAGCTCGAGGGCGACGGCCTGGCCTTCGTGCACGCCGGCGGCACCATCGCCCAGCGCGAGCTGCAGCCGGGGCAGACGCTGCTCGTCGACACCGGCTGCGTGGTCGCCTACACGCCGAGCGTGAACTTCGAGATCCAGTTCGTCGGCAAGATCAAGACGGCGCTGTTCGGCGGCGAGGGCCTGTTCTTCGCGCGCATGAGCGGGCCCGGAACGGTGTGGCTGCAGAGCCTGCCGTTCTCGCGCCTGGCCTCGCGCGTGTTCGCCGCGGCGCCGCAGGCCGGCGGCGCCGCGCGCGAGGAGGGCGGGCTCGGTTCGCTGGTCGGCGGGGGCGGCCTGCTCGGCGGCATCCTCGGCGGCGACCGCGATAACTGAAGACTGAGACGGTACCTTTTGAAACTGCCCTTGCCGATCGAAGCGCGCGCCGCAGCAAGCGACCGGCGCCGCCTGCTCACTGCCGTGGCCGCCTTGCCGCTGCTCGGCGCAGGCGTGCGGCCCGCGCGGGCGCAGGCCGCGGCCGCGCCGCGTCCGATCTTCGTGCTCAATTCGCTCGACGCCGACGTGAGCGTGATCGATCCGAAGAGCTTCGCGACCCTCAAGCGCATCCCCACCGGCAAGGAGCCGCACCACCTGTACCTGACGCCCGACGAGAAGAGCGTCATCGTGGCCAACGCCGCGGGCAACACGCTGACCTTCATCGACCCGGTGACCGCCGAGGTGCAGCGCACGCTGCGCAACATCGTCGACCCGTACCACCTGCGCTTCTCGCCCGACATGCGCTGGTTCGTCACCGCGGCCAACCGGCTGAACCACGTCGACGTCTACCGCTGGAACCCGCAGGACGCCGAGCCGCTGGTGCTGGCCGGGCGCATCGCGGCATCCAAGGTGCCGAGCCATCTGGCCATCGACAGCCGCAGCCAGGTGGTCTACGTCTCGCTGCAGGACAGCGACGAGCTCACCGCCATCGAACTGGCGACGCCCAAGCGGCTGTGGACGGTGAAGGTGGGCCGCATGCCGGCCGACCTGTTCCTCACCGCCGACGACAAGACGCTGCTGGTGGCGCTGACCGGCGATCGCTTCGTCGAGGCCTGGGATCTGGGCGCCGACCCCGCGAGCCCGCCGCGCCTGCGCCAGCGCGTGGCCACCGGCGCCGGGGCGCACGCCTTCCGCGCGCGCGGCGACAAGCGCCACGTGTTCGTGAGCAACCGCGTGGCCAACACGATCAGCCTGCTGGACACCCAGACGCTGGAGGTGAAGGCCGAGTACCCGGCGCCGGGCGGCCCGGACTGCATGGAGCTGCTGGCCGACGGGCGCACGCTGCTCGTCAGCTCGCGCTGGGCGCGCAAGCTCACCTTCATCGACACCGAAGCCAGGAAGGTCGTGCGCCAGGTGGAGGTGGGCCGCTCGCCGCACGGCGTGTGGACGCTCGACCATGCGCCGCGCCAGTAGCCGCGGCTGCTGGATCGCGCTGCTGCTGGCCGCGGGGTCGGCGGCCGCGCCGGCCTGCGACAAGCCGGTCTACCTGACCTTCGACACCGGCCACATGGCGGTGGCGCCGCTGGTCGCCGAGGTGCTGAACAAGCACGCGGTCAAGGTGACCTTCTTCCTCGCCAACGAACGCACGAAGACCGGCGGCGCCAGCCTCGATGACGAATGGGCGCCCTGGTGGCGCGCGCGCGCCGCCGAGGGCCACGCCTTCGGCTCGCACACCTGGGACCACGACGTCTGGCGGCGCGACGTGCCCGGCGCTCACGTGCTGCGCCCGACGATGGGCGCGCAGTCCGGCAAGCCGCGCACGCTCGACGCCGCGGCCTACTGCGCCGAGCTCGAGCGCCCGGCGCGCCGCTTCGAGGCGATGACCGGCCAGCGCATGGGCGCGATCTTCCGCGCGCCCGGCGGCAAGACCTCGCCAGCGCTGCTGGCCAGCGCGCGCTCGTGCGGCTGGACGCATGTCGGCTGGAGCGACGCCGGCTTCCTCGGCGACGAGCTGCCGAGCGACCGTTTCCCGAACGACGCGCTGCTGCAGCGCGCGCTGAAGAACGTGCGCCCGGGCGACATCCTGCTCGCCCACCTGGGCATCTGGTCGCGCCGGGACCCGTGGGCGCCGGCGGTGCTCGAGCCGCTGATCGCCGGCCTCAAGCAGCGCGGGATGTGTTTCGCCACGCTGCGCGAGCATCCGCAGCTCGGTGCGGCGGCGAGGACGCCGAAGTGAGTGGCGGGCCGGTCGACGCCGTGTT
>Ga0073934_10002686_pt1 | contig 35793 bp, 37 predicted proteins | sample LarsenN4metaG_FD_76834 | JGI IMG/M metagenome (GOLD analysis project Ga0073934, IMG submission 76834) | Hot spring sediment bacterial and archeal communities from British Columbia, Canada, to study Microbial Dark Matter (Phase II) - Larsen... ... | reverse complement strand
TAATTGATAACACTTTTTCACCTGCGCTGATCGGATCCTGAACATTAACCACTTGCACTTGACCTATCATCAATGATTGATCAGCATTTGCAGTAAAGCCACCTTTTACACGTGCGATCTTGGCGGCATTGCTTGCTGCAGCAATCACAGAGGGCTCTTCAATCACCATCGGAAGCAAATAGTCCTTTCCATTAATGAGAAAATTTGTAGCTATACCCAAAGGAAATGCCATTGCCCCAATAGCATTCTCTATCATATTGTTTGCTGCTGTAAAGGATAGACCCCCAAGGCTCTTCAGTATTCTTACTTCACTATCAGTTAGTTTTGCAAATTTCTTTACCACTTGCAGCCTCTCCTTTAGATTCATTTCATAAAACTTTGGAATCGAACTTTTCAATGCATCACCTAGCCTTAGTTATCCTTAAAATCTTATCATCATCAGATGCAGGTATACCTCTTCCATCCCTGTTGCTTGTAGATATGTAGATGTATCCATCTGGGCTCTCAACCACATCTCTTATGCGCCCAAATCCCTCCAGTATATTTTCCATTTTCTTTGTATTGTTGTTCTCATCAAATACTATGTGTTCTAAATGCTCACCTCGAAGCGTCCCGAAGAAGAGATCGTTCCTGTATGGGAGTTTGTCTGAAGTGTAGAAAGTAGCGCCTGAAGGGGCGATGCTTACTTCATAGCAGATTAGAGGTCCTGCAAATTGCTTTGCTGCACATTGTTCTACAGGCCAGCCGTAGTTCATACCACGCTTAACTACATTGATCTCATCATTTCCAACGGGACCATGTTCTGTTACATGCAATTCCTTAGTGATTGGATGCCAGGCAAGACCCTGTGGATTTCTATGACCGTAGGAGTAAATAGGAGAGTTTGGGAAAGGGTTATCATCTGGAATAGAACCATCTGGATTTATCCTTAAGATCTTTCCTGCTAGAGATTTCAGGTCTTGAGACAAGCCAGCATCAGCAGCATCACCACTGGTTATGTACAATTTGCTATCAGGGCCAAATTTTATTCTACCGCCATTATGTATTGCCGCACCTGGTATCTTGTCTATGAGAATCTTATCCTCATATGCCTTGTTATTCTGCTCTATCAGTCTAACTACTCTATTCCATAGGTTACCATTAACATCTACATATGTATAATACACGTAAATGAAATTATTATTCTCAAAGTCTGGATCAAGCGCAAGGCCCAGCATTCCTACCTCACTTACCTTAGCAACTTCTCTCGTGAAAACAGGCTCGTCAATTAACTTATCATCCTGAATAACTCTCACATTTCCAATGCGTTCAGTGAAGAAGATCCTGTCATCGCCTGCAAAATCCATTGCCCATGGAACCTGCAAGTTTGATGCTACTACATCGATACCAGTGTCGCTTATCTCTGTTGGCGATGGTAGAGGAACTGGCGTTGTTGGAAGAAAGACTAGGATCACTCCCATTGCAGTGATTGCAGCTGCAACAACTATTACCTTTCTATTCATAAACCATAGAAAATAAAGGAAGGCTTTTAATGTATGCGATTCCCAGTTTTAATATGCAAATTTCTGATATAATGATCGAAGATGTGATAACAGTTTCTCCCGCTGATACGGTAGCAAAAACATTGAGTTTAATGATTGAGAACAAGGTTCACCAGATACCTGTGGTAGAAGATGGTGCATATATGGGAATGATATATGCAAAGCAATTCATTGAGGCAAATATTTTCCCAGAAACTACCAAAGTAAAGAATTTTATTGTAAAGACACCATCGCTAAATCCAATTGCAAAGATCTCTGAGGCTAATCAGGCAGTAATAAAATCGGGACTTAGAGCATTGCCAGTAATATCGAAAAATAAGTTGATAGGTATCGTTAGCGAGACTGATCTTGCACTCAACCAAGAATTTAGCAGATTATTGGTTGACGATGTGATGAGAGGAGCTATAGTTATTCCAGAAGACTCTCCGTTAAGTAATGCCTTATCGAAGATGAAGCGACAGAACATCTCAAGGTTGCCTGTAATAGATAGAAATGGTAGATTGATTGGAAGTATCGATACACTTGATATTTGCAGTATCTTAAGAGTACCAAAGGAGAGGAAGAGCGGATCCAGATCTACTAGGATATCCTCTGGCACAGAGAGAGTAGACGTTAGGGAAGTGAAGGTACGGGAAATAATGCATGTTACTACACCCGTGGAGAGAGGATCGATGCTTGGTGATGCAGTGAAGGTGTTAAGGAGATCGGAGGAGATAATTGTTACAGACAACAACTTACCAATAGGCATAATCACTCCCAAAGATATTATAAAACGCCTAATACCAGGCCATGGAGAACCGTTGATACATATATCACATGTAGAGGATGAGAGTGCAAAATCAGAAGTTATTACTGAGATTACAAAGTTTTTGAAACGCATGGATAGCAGGTTTGATAGAATTTATTCAGTAGATGTTGCAGTTGATCGACACAAAAATAGAAAGTATTCTATGCGGGGAAAACTAATGACTGCGGAAGGATTGATCACTGCCAGATCTGTTGGTTGGGATGCTAGAAGTGCAGCAAGAGAATTAATGAATCGATTGAATAGAAGAAGCACATCTTTCAGATCAGTGAAACGTAGACCTTCAAAAGTGGAATAGGATCTCTACAATAGAATATTTCATTTTTGTAAGCAAAGATTTAATAGCTATCCGCACCGCTCGCTAAACTTGTAGCGGGGACTCCGTAGCGAGGTTAACTGCCCTATAAGGGTGGGGAAGCCAGGTCATCCCGGCGGGCTCATAATCTGAAAGATGAGAGACCCGCAGAGCGGTGATCGAATTTGTAACACAAATTCGACCGCAAGTTCAAGACGGGAGTTATCTCTCGGGAAAGTCCACCCCCCGCTACTGACTACACAAATCTTACTTGTGATAAATTTTCAGATACAAAATTACAATACCAATTAGGATTTAGAACATGCTCATATCCGTTCTTCTCCATCCCATATCTTTGCAATGGTTTTGTCAGGTGTCTATGAGCCTTCGGTACTGGTATGTACAGACCTTCCTTGATCTCTCTTCTAATTTCGATAACAATCTTCTGTGCAGAGCGCTCCTTAACTCCACATTTTTCACACTTGTATCCTTTCTCCTTCCCATCAGATTTCAACCTCTTACCACATTTTTTACACAAGGGATTCATATAACTGAATTTAGGAGCTACATGCAAAATCCTAAAATATTCTACATTGACTACCTTTGGATGTTTGGAAGTTGCCTTCCTAACCCCTCCTCCAATCTCTATTACATCACCAACACCCAATTTCTGTGCTAGTTGACTTAAACCAGTAGGCTCATAAACTGCACAAAGAGCTGAACCATGCTCAGTTCTAAGCATGAAGAATGCGTGCCCTCCTTTAATTGCATACGGTTCGCTTGCTATTACTCCTCTCACATAGCCAGAGGTGTATGCTTTCAATGTGGTCAGATCAAATTCATGTGTAAGATGCATATTGGTTCCATGATTGGTTCTAAAGATCATATAACCATCAAGTTTTTCTGGTATGTTCAACATAAAGAATGCCTGCAGTAATGTATCAGGATCCTCGCCTCTAATACCGCAGAAGATCGGGTCTGGTCCTCTCGGAGTAATTAGGATGCGATCATGACTGTAATCATAATTATTGTATGTATTGGGGAAGGTTCGTTTAGCCATTGTGATAACATTTTCCTTCCCAATCTCTCTCATTGCACCACAGTTTTCCAGTTTTCTGTATGAAATTATTTCAAAAGTATGATCTTTCAGCATAGTTCCTATGGCAGACAATGCACCAACTATACCCTGTCCATTTCCTAATGCAAAGGTACGGATTCCATGTTTGCTTGCTATCTCCTTGGCCTTATTCCTGCTCATCACATCATAAAGTGCATTGCTTGCAAACTCCCTTACATCAGCAGGTATGTGTTCTCCTGAATAAAACACCAAGCCTGGATTAGCACCGTTTCCAATATGAGAATTGTTTTCTACAATTGTTCTTATTCCATCCATTACATTACTTTTATCATCTACTTCAACACGCAATGCAACCGCACCATTACCTCTGGTCTTCCAAGGTATGTTTGGGTTAAGCCTGATAAGTAGTGGATAATCCACAAACCTAGCATTTCGTTTTAACAGGAAGTTCACTACCTTGTATGCAAGATAGGTAGTGCACATTCCTTGTCTGGAGTCTGTGTCATCAAAACCAATATGCAGTAACGGCATCTATCTAACCTTCTACAACTATCATCGTTAATGTTGATCTAACACGCTCAAGCCTTCTGATCTTCCATGTTATAGTCTCCTTTACCTTCTCCATAGTATCTGCCTCAACCTTCGCAACGATATCGTAAACGCCATACACAACGTAAACCTCGCTTACATTTTCAGTGCTTTTCAATTCCTTTATCAAAGAATCCTCCGCGCCCAGCTCAGCGTTGATCAGTACGAATGCTTTTGGCATACGATACCTATCTCAATCAGAGTATTAAATATTGTGCAATCATTAGCTATAAACATAGCTATTTTATAGCATTGACCATGATTCGCATAGACGAACAGAGAATCTTTGATGTCATTAGAGAAAGAAAGCCTAGAGTTGTGGCTTTCAATGGACCAGAAGGAATAATGCGGAAGATACAGGAGGTTGCTGATAAGGTAAACAATGAATTCAATATACCAGCATATGTTATAGGTGATACTTGCTACGGCTCCTGCGACATAAACCTGCATGCAGCAGAAATGGTTGGCGCTGATATTCTCTTCCATATAGGACATTCAATATCTATGAATGAATTTGGAGACAAGGTTGTGTTTGTGGATGCCTTTGATGACATTGGTTTTGATTCTGTAACCGAAAAATGTGCCACAGAATTGAAACAGTATAAAACACTCTCAATAGTTACAGCTAGTCAGCACCTGCATCAGGTGCAAATGGTCAAGGAGATCCTTGAAAATCATGGTTTCACAGTTGTAATAGGAAAGGGTAAAGGACAATTAAATGATGGCCAGGTTTTCGGCTGTGAGTTTTACCCAGCATCGGAGGTTAAGGAGATAGCAGATGCTTACGTTTTCCTTGGACAGAGTTCATTCCATGCAGCAGGTGTTATGCTTTCAACAGGAAAGCCTACGTTCATTCTAGACCCATACTTTGATGAGATAAGAGATATTACGAAGTTTGCGATTGACCTGCAGAAAAAGTCCATTTTATCAATTTACAAGGCTTTGGATGCTAAAACTATCGGCTTGATAGTGGGTTTGAAGGAAGGACAGTTCATGCTTAACCGTGTACTTGAATTGAAGAAGGAGTTGGAGAAACATGGGAAGAAGGTGCAACTTATTGCACTGACTGAAGTTACGAATGATAGGCTCATGGTTTTCAATAACATAGATGCGTTCATTCAGGTTGCATGCCCAAGAATTTCCATAGATAATGAATTCACAAGGCCTGTTCTATCTGTACCTCAGGCAAATGCTTTGATCAGGCTACTGAATAAGGAAAGCATGGATGATTTTCTGCAGATACCACACTGGCTTTAATTAACGATAAAATACTAGTGCGATATAAGGTAGCGTGAATATGATATGCGAGCAAATCTAGCCCTTCCTGGTCAAAGGATAGCGTCAATAGAGGAGTTTGAACCTGGCAGTGGAACCTATGAGGCGGAGGGGGAGATCAGGGCAAGCATGCTTGGTAAAGTGGTGTTTGATTTCAAGAAGAGAGTTGTTAAGGTTGAGGAGACAAAGAGCGCTGTATTGCCAAAGGTTGGCGATGTTGTAGTTGGTTTTATTGACATGGTACCGGGGAATATGGTAAGCATGAGGATACTTTATGTAAATAACAAGAAGACTGATGCGGGATTTACTGCAATATCACTGATGCGTGGAGGCAGGGGAAGGAGAGGTGGTGTTATGTTCAAGGTTGGAGATTTGGTTAGAGCCAGAGTTGTTAGTCTCTTAAACGCAAACATACATGTCGATTTCCGTGATCCTAACCTTGGAGTGATCTATACAATATGCCACTCCTGCGGTTGTAACGTGGTTAGAGTTGATGGTCGTGTGAAATGTGTAGAATGTAGTACGACTGAAGAGAGAAAACTTGCCGATGATTATGGTAAGGTAAACTTGGTACTGCAAGGTAATTGAGTTGAAAATAGCTTTTCAGGGAGAGCGTGGCGCGTATAGCGAGATGGCGTCACTGCAGCACTTCAGCACTGCAATAGAATTAATACCATGCAAAACACTATCCGACGTTTTTGAGATCATTGAAAATGATCAAGTTGATTATGCTGTAGTACCAATAGAGAATTCCATAGAGGGTAGTGTTAACGAGACGTATGACCTGCTGGTTAACACAAAAAAGATGGTATGCAATGAAATTTACTTTCGTGTTGTGCACTGTTTGATAAGCTACAATGATAGTGATCTTAGCAAGATAAAAGCGGTATATTCACATCCTCAGGCTTTGGGTCAGTGCAGAAATTTTCTGCAGAAAAATAGCATCACACCAATCCCCTTCTATGATACTGCAGGCAGTGTGAAGATGCTGAAAGAGTTTCCCATAGAGAATGCTGGAGCGATAGCAAGTGAAAGGGCTGCTGAGACATATGATATGAAGATAATAGAGAAGGGGATAGAGGATAACAAGAATAACTATACACGTTTCATAGTGTTGGCAGGGAAGGATGCGGAACCAACAGGTAATGATAAAACACTTGCAATATTCAGCACAAAGCATGTTCCAGGTGCACTGTACAAGGTAATTGGTGAATTTGCCTCTAGAAACATAAACCTTACAATGATAGTTTCTAGGCCAACAAAGGAGAAGCCTTGGGAATACAACTTTTACGTTGATTTTGAAGGTCATAGGAAAGATGAAAAGGTGAGAGAATGTTTAGAACAATTGAAGGATAACACAGAATTTTTGAAAGTGTTAGGGTCTTATCCGAAATCTAAATTGTAATTGTAAATAACTAGATGCAAAATATTAAGATATGTATGAATTCAAATATGTGGTAAAACCTATTCCTAACGGGTTTCATTCTGTAACACCAACCTTAACTGTTCGTGGAGCGACAAGTGCAATTGAATTTTACAAGAAAGTTTTCGTAGCACAAGAATTAAGCGGGTTTTCAAGATGACGGAAAACGATAATGCGTACTGAAATCAGGATAGAAGATTCTATTATCATGCTAAATGATGAGTTCCCGCAGATGAATTGTCTGTTACCGCAGTCTGTTGGAGGAACAAGTGCTGGAATTTTCTTATATGGCGAAGATGCCGATGCTGTATTTAACAAGGCTGTTTCTGCAGGTGCCAAGGCTACTATGTCAATGATGGATGTGTTCTGGGGTGATCGCTGCGGACAGATAGAAGGTCCTTTTGGTCACTATCTACATAACATCTACGTCATGCGGCATACTTTCCATGAAACCTGCAGTTGTCATCTTTATGAACTCTGCATTCTTCTGCATTTCTGGTATAGTGCTTGCACCACAGTAGCTCAGGCCAGAGCGTAATCCTCCTACCAATTGCCTTACAATTTCAACAACACTTCCCTTGTATTCAACCAACGCTTCAACACCTTCTGGCACATAATCATTCAAATCATCCTCTATCGTTAATTCGCCTTCCTCCCTAAACTTGCGTCCGAGTGAAGCGTAGAAGGACGCCATACCCCTGTAGATCTTGAACTTCTTACCATTTTTGGTGAGACTGGCACCCGGACTCTCATCTGTACCTGCAAGTAAGCTGCCAACCATTACGGTAGATGCACCAGCTGCTAGAGCCTTTGTAATATCTCCCGCATGTCTTATACCTCCATCTGCAATGAGAGGAACGTCATAATCTTTAGCAGTTTTTGCGCAATCCATTATGGCCGTTAACTGTGGAACACCAGAGCCAGTTACAATTCTGGTTATACATATGGAACCAGAGCCTACGCCAACTTTGATAGCATCGACACCAGCAGCGGCCAAATCTTTCACGCCATCAGGAGTAGCAACATTACCAGCAATTAATTCACAGCTAGGAAATGCCTTTTTGATGTGCCGCACAGCATTAAGCGCATTTTCACTATGTCCATGAGCAATATCAACCACAATAGTGTCTGCACCTGCTTCCAGTAACGCTTCCGTTCTCTCCATAAAATCACCCTTAACGCCAACAGCAGCACCTACAAGTAATCTACCTTTCTTATCCTTGGAAGCAAATGGATACTCATTCATCTTGGTTATATCCTTACTAGTAATCAAACCTTTAGCATGTTTCTCCTCATCGACCAATGGCAGTTTCTCTATTCTATTCTTATGCAAAATCTCTTTCGCTTCATCTATAGTAATACCATATCTGGCCGTTACAACGTTCCTTGTCATAACATCAGCAATCTTTCGCTCAAGATTACTTTCAAATCTTATATCCCTGCCAGTTACTATGCCGGCTAGTTTATTGCCATTTTCAACAACAAGCAAGCCTGAAACTCTAACCTTCTTCATGTAATCTAGTGCCTGCTTTATTGTCTGATCAGGTGTTATTGTATAAGGCTGTTCTATTATGATGCTTTCAGAGCGCTTGACCTTCTGCACCTCTTCCACTTGCTGCTCTATTGTTAGAAATCTATGCACTATTCCTACACCTCCTTCCCTAGCAAGCGCAATTGCCATATTAGCTTCCGTAACAGTATCCATGTTTGCACTTACAATGGGAATGTTGAGTGTGATATGCTTGGAAAGTTTGGTGCGAAGATTGGTCTGTGATCTAGAAATAACACTAGAACGCTTCGGGACTAGAAGCACGTCGTCAAATGTTAGTCCTTCACGAATATCCAACTAATCCCTCGCTCATAAGTATAATCAAGTATTATAAGCCTTTGCCCCGCACTCAAACGAGATTTGGAATGTTTATCCTTAAGCACCAACATCTTTGCTTTTAAATAACTGTTTGATCCATTGATTTTGAATGGCATCGAAGAGCAAAGAAGCACATTATAGGCGATTAAATGGAAAATATTTGAAGGACGCTGAGGAGCTGCTGCAGAAAGGCGATTATGCCCAAGCATCAGAAAAATTATGGAGAGCATGTGCTGAAGTGATAAAAGCTGTTGCTGCAAAGAGAGGCAAGGAGCTAGGGACACATAGTCTTGGGGAATTTGTTACGAAACTGCATAATGAACACCCGGACTGGAACTTATTGATTCCTTCAACTATGCAAACAGCCTGCATGTGAACTTCTATGAAGATCATTTACCGCCAGAACACGTACTTAGGGGCGAAAGTGTAGTAAAAGATTTTGTGAAGAGACTAAAAACCCTGTTATAGTGATATCTTACTATTCAATTCCATCATCTGATTCATAATCTGATAGTCTACGGTTTCCCCTTGTCAGAGGCTCAGCATCATATCCAAATTTGTCCAGTTCAGCTGCTAATTCTACTGCATAGCCATGAAATGTATACACCTTGGAAGGATTGCATGCTTTCACTATCGAAATTAGTTCATTAAAATCACAATGATCGCTCAACGGTAAAACATAATCTAGACTGGTGGAATATCTATACCAATTTGCAAGCGCCCATCCGCTGAAGCCAATTGTAACCGCATTAAACCTATCCTTCATCGCAGTAATGAAAGCATTTTCGGAACCCATTCTAGGAGCAACCATAATCCACGGCTTTTTGCTCAATAAACCCTCATGATCAGCTTCTGTATACGATAATGTATTACCCAGATCAACGCCTAATTCATTATATACATTGTTCATCTTATACACCGAATCATGCACATATACAGGGCTCCAGTGTTTGAACAGACTTGTTAATATCTGAGCCTTTCCTAGTGGATAGCCGATTAAGATAACAGGTATGCCTTGCGAATACAGATTCGATATTATTCTGTTAGCATTATCTGTTATCTCGTCTACAGTTGGAAACTTGAACTCTGGTTTTCCGTATGTTGACTCTATGATGAGCGTCTCGCATTTTGGTATCTTTGCACCGTTCAGAAACGCTCTATCTCTGGTGCATATATCACCAGTATAGAATATTTCATTGTCTATAAGCAATCCTCTTGAACCCAATATATGTCCAGAATCAATTAACTCGAAACCATCAAACGATTCTTTAAAGTTCGATACATGATAACCCCTAGCATCAGCAATCTTGAAGGTTTCGAAGGAGGTAATGATATTCTCGCCATTATGTGGTGTGTGTAGATGATCCATATGAGCATGTGATACAAAAACGATATCAGCATCGATACTCTTACTTGGATCAAGTGCTACACTCTTTCCTTTATGTTGAACTATTATCCCATTAGAGGTAAGCGTTACAAGTGGTTTGCCCAACTCTTCGTTTATGAAAGTATTTTAATATAAAGATTGTATTTCGTTTGCTTGCATGATCAATCTTGGTATATTAGTATCTGGGCGGGGTAGCAATATGGAATCGATCCTGCAAAATATCAAGGAAGGAGTGATAAAGAATGTTGATCCTCGTGTTGTAATAAGCAACAAAGCAGGTGTTCGAGCATTAGAAATTGCAAGGCAATATAATGTAAACGCAGTATTCATAGACGATGAAGGAAAAAAAGGGGGCGCAAACTGGGATTATGACAAGAAAATTGTAGATTGTTTGCAGGAAAATAGCGTTACGCCTGAGAATGGGCTAGTATGCTTAGCAGGATTTATGCGAATCATTAGCAAGGAATTTGTGCATAAGTATAGATGGAGAATGATGAACATTCATCCAGCGTTGCTTCCTTCGTTCATGGGGCTTAATGCGCAGAAACAGGCATTAGAATATGGTGTAAAGATTAGTGGATGCACAGTTCATTTTGTGGATGAAGGTGTTGATACCGGGCCAATAATAATTCAAGCATGTGTTGAGGTTAAAGATGATGATACTGTAGATTCTCTTGCATCCAGAATACTTGAGCAGGAACACAGGATTTATCCAGAAGCCATAAGATTATTTGGGGAAGGTAAGCTCTCAATAGAGGGAAGGAGAGTCAAGATTCTAACATAACTCTAAACCTATAAGTGAGATATTCTTTCTGGTTCGTGTTGACAGCGATCATAATTAATGGAAAGGAAGTGGCAGAGCAGGTAAGGAAGAAGGTTACTGACGCTGTGAAGAGATTGAAGGAAAAGGATGTTGAACCCTGCCTTGCAACAGTGCTTGTTGGAGACAATCCAGCATCTGCCACTTATGTTGGGATGAAGCAGAGAGCATGTGCAGAGGTGGGTATCAGAACAATAGACCATCATCCCTCTCAAGATTCTCTGACGCAGGAATTGGTTGAACTTGTAACTATTCTTAATGAAGATAAGAATGTGCATGGTATACTGGTACAGTTACCATTGCCAGATCAGATAAATGAATTCATTGTTACTGGCATGATAGATGTCAAGAAAGATGTGGACGGTTTAACACCCGCTAACGCTGGTTTACTAGCATACGATCTTGCGATGTTGAAGCCATGTACACCTGCAGGTATAATGGAGTTGCTAAGATATTACAACATAAGCATAGAAGGCAAACATGCTGTTGTGGTTAATAGAAGCATGCTTGTTGGTAAACCTATCAGTCTAATGCTTTTACATCAAAACGCAACAGTTACCATATGTCACTCCAGAACTCCAAACATAAAGGATGTGTGTAGAGAGGCAGACATACTTGTCACTGCCGTAGGCAATAGAGAAAAATTTGTGGTAACTGCCGACATGGTAAAGGATGGAGCAGTTGTGATTGATGTTGCAACGAACAAGGTTAATGAAAAACTCGTTGGAGATGTTGATTTTGAAACTGTAAAAGAAAAAGCGTCTTATATAACGCCTGTTCCAGGAGGTGTAGGCCCAATGACTGTAGCCATGCTCTTGAGAAATACTGTTTTGGCAACATCGTTGAGTCAAGGGATACAGGTAGATGTTTAGCTCAAAGGATGCATTGCGTCAGGCAATGCTCAAGATCAGAAATTCATTGCCCGTAGAATTGTTAGAGGAGATGAGTGAAGAGATCCAAAATAAGATAATTGACATGAATGAATTCACTGGAGCAAATACTGTAGCAACATACCATTCTATAGGCTCTGAGGTAAGAACATCGAGAATCTTGAATGCTGTATTGCAAATGAATAAAAGATTGGTATTGCCAAAAGTAATTGATGAGACTCGGATAATTTTTGCTGAAGTCAAGGATCTAAACAATGACCTGCAGGTAGGTATGTACAATATAATGGAACCAAAAGAACATTGTTCACAAGTAGAAAATATTGATCTTATACTTGTGCCGGGAATAGCGTGGGATGAGCATGGACATAGAATAGGATATGGGCAGGGATATTATGATCGATATTTAGCCAAGCTTGATACTTTCAGTATAGGGTTGGCATATGAGCTTCAAGTTTTTGAAGAGATCCACTATGAAAAGAATGATTTTCGCGTTAACATGTTAGTTACCGATAAAAGAATTATTCGTACAAAATGATAATTATTTTGAAAACATACCCTAATATGTGACACCCGTAAAGGATGCGCGTGAAATTAAAAACAATCAATCCTGCTACGGAAGAGGCTCTTGCAGAGTATGAAATAATGAGCAAAGAGCAGGTCTATGAGAGAGTAAGGAAATCGAGGATTGCGTTCCAAGAATGGAAGAAAGACGCACATAAAAGAGCCAGTTTTCTCTATGCTTTTGCTGATGAATTAAGGAAGGGGAAGGAAAGGCTGGCTAGGATTGTTACTAAGGAGATGGGGAAGGTCGTAAAGGAAGCCAGATCCGAGGTTGAGAAATGCGTATGGGCGATGGAATTTTTTGCCGATCATGGAACTGTGTTTACAACTGACGAGGTCGTCAACACCGATGCTAGGAAGAGCTTCATTTCATTCGAACCACTTGGTATAATAGGGAGCATAATGCCTTGGAACTTTCCATACTGGCAGGCATTGAGGTTTGCAGCCCCTTCATTAATGGCTGGTAATACAATAGTTCTCAAACCAGCAAGTGCAACGTTGCAATGCGGTATTGAAATAGAGAATGCATTCAGGAAAATTGGGTTGCCTGACGGTGTCTTCCAGACTTTGGTAGGAGATTCCAGAGTAGCAGAAATGTTGATTGATTCTGATATCAATGCAGTAACGTTCACTGGAAGTGTTCCAGTTGGCGCGAAGGTAGCGCAGAGAGCAACTGCACAGTTAAAGAAGTGTGTGCTTGAACTGGGAGGAAGTGACCCCTTCATAGTTTGTGAGGATGCTGATGTTGAAAAAACATCTAGCGGCGCTGTCAAGGGGCGTTTCATTAACTGTGGGCAGAGCTGTATTGCATCAAAACGGTTTTTCGTGGTAAAGAAAGTTGCAAAGGAGTTTATTGAGAACTTTGTACAGAAGACGGAGAAACTCAGGATTGGAGACCCTCTCTCTGATGATACGGATCTTGGGCCACTAATAAATTCCGCTAGCATTGAAAATATAGATAATCTTGTAAAGGATGCAGTCAAGAATGGAGCTGAAGTACTTGCTGGTGGAGAACGAATAAAGAGCAAAGGTTACTTTTACAGTCCAACTATTCTGGACAAAGTTTCTCCGAAGATGCGCGTAGGGAGAGAGGAAACCTTTGGACCAATCGCACCAATAACTATAGTTGAGGATGAAATGGAGGCGGTAAAACTTGCAAATGATTCCGAATTCGGACTTGGAGCAAGTATATGGACGAAAGACCTTGACAAGGCTGAAAGATTGTCAAGACTGATCGAGTCTGGTCTGGTAACTGTAAACAATGTGGTAATTTCAGATCCAAGGGTTCCATTTGGTGGTATCAAGAAGAGCGGCTTTGGAAGGGAATTGTCAAAGTATGGTATGTTGGAGTTTGTTAACATAAAATCTATAAGGTTCTACGACCAGTTGGTTCATAAACATCATGTAGAGTAAAAACACTTTCTCATAAAGAATCCAGATACAATTATAACGTTATTGACTGGGATTAACGATGTATGAATAAATCCAGAAAATTATTTGATAGAGCAAGAGATATCATACCCGGAGGGGTAAACAGCCCAGTTAGATTTTACGAGCCCTATCCTTTCTTCGCTGCGAAGGCTAGCGGAAGCAAAATCTCAGATTCTGATAGCAATTCTTACATTGATTACTGCATGGGCTATGGGGCATTATTGTTAGGACATAATTTCAAAGAAGTAACAAATTCCGTAAAGGTGCAGTTGAGCAGGGGAAGTTTGTACTGCACCCCAACAGAAATGGAAGTGGAGCTTGCTGAACTGATCACTAAATGTGTTCCATGTGCTGAGATGGTTCGATTGGTAAATACAGGAATGGAGGCAACAATGCATGCCATACGACTTGCAAGGGCATTCACAAAGCGCCAGAAGATTATCAAGTTTGAAGGATGCTACCATGGAGCACATGATTATGTTCTGGTCAAGGCCGGATCTGGAGCTGCCTATCAAGGAATACCTGTATCTGAGGGCATGATGGATGGAATAGCTGAAAACACTCTTGTCATTCCATACAATGATCCTCCCGCTCTGGAAAAAGTGATTGAAAGTAACAATGTTGCAGCTGTTATAATGGAGCCTGTAATTGCAAACATGGGCCTCATACTTCCCGAAAATAACTTTCTACATGATGTAAGGAAGATCACGCAACAAAATGGTACATTGCTTATCTTTGATGAGGTAGTCAGTGGTTTCAGACTTGCGCTTGGAGGAGCGCAGGAATATTACAATGTAAAACCCGATCTGGCTACGTTCGCAAAGGCGTTATCAAATGGCTTCCCTATTGCCGCAATAGCTGGTAGGAAGGATATAATGGAACAGTTGGCACCTGTTGGCAATGTTTATCAAGCAAGCACTTTTGCTGGAAATCCAATCTCTGTTTCAGCAGCACTTGCCACACTCAAGACATTGAGAAAAAATACAATATATAGCAAACTAGGCAGAACATGTGAAGAGATAGTGAAGGGAGTGAAGGATATTCTAAGTAACTTAAAACTTGAGGCAAGTGTTAATTCACTAGGTTCTATGTTCCAGATATTTTTCAATAATGGTTTTGTTAGAGACTATGACAGTGCCAAAAGATCTGATATGAAGTTATACAAGAGGTTCTTTGATCATTTGTTAAATGAAGGCATCTTTGTACCTCCATCACAATTTGAAACATGCTTCGTTTCATACGCACACAGTAAGAGTGATGCAAAGAACACTATAGAAGCAATTGAGAATGCATTGCGAATGGTGAGATAATGAAACTCAAGATTGGAACGCGAGGCAGCAAGTTATCAGTTGCGCAGACGCAACTGGTTCTTGATGCATTGAAGAAGGTTCATGGTGATCTGGAGTTTGAAATTGTAACAATCAAGACAAAAGGCGATACAGATGCCAGACCATTATATAAAATAGATAGAAAGGGCATATTTGAAAAGGAGATAGATGCTGCAGTGCTGGATGGTAGAGTTGATTTTGCCATTCATAGTCTGAAGGATATTCCATCTGAACTGCCAGAGGGTCTTGTAATAACAAGTATACCAGAACGTGAAAGCCCTAACGATGTTTTTGTTAATGATAAAAAAATAAAACTAAAGGATATAGCAAACGGTTCTATCATAGGAACCAGCAGCCTGAGACGTGCAGTTCAGGTAAAGAGAATTAGGTCAGATGTTGTTGTAAAACCCATCAGAGGTAATGTGGAAACAAGGGTGAATAAAATGCTTAAGAAAGAATTCGATGCAGTTGTCTTGGCAGAGGCAGGATTGAAGAGGTTGGGATTGCAAGATGTTATTGTTGAACGCTTTCCTGTTGAGGAATTTGTACCATCGCCTGGGCAAGGTGCGATGGCAGTTGTTTCACGAACCGATGACTCGCCATTAATCAAAATTTTGAAGAAGATAGATGATAGCAAGGCTAGGGCAGAGGTTACAGCAGAAAGAGCATTGCTACTTCACATAAACGCTGGTTGCAGATTCCCCCTTGGAGCTATTGGCAATGCAAATAATAGCAATCTTGAGCTTCATGCAAGTGTTTACTCTGTTGATGGTTCGGAGCGTATAGATGTCAAGAAAAGTTCTGAAATAAACAATGCAGAGAAACTTGGTACCAGTGTCGCTAAAGAATTGGAGGAGAAAGGTGCAATGAAGCTTGCTTCATTATGGAGAGATGCTGTGGATAAATGGGGAGCAGAGAAATGAAGGGAAAGGTCTACATTGTGGGTGCAGGCCCCGGCGATCCAAGTTTGCTTACGCTGAAAGCGTTGGAACTTATCAAGAGCGCAGATATAGTGCTGTATGATAGGCTGGTAAGTGAGCAGATACTTGGCATGATACCAAACAATGTAAGGAAGGAGTATGTTGGCAGGAATGTTGGCGATGATTACACACATCAGAATGAAACCAATGAACTAATGTTAAAGCATGCAATGGAGGGAAAGAAAGTGGTACGATTGAAGGGTGGAGATCCATTTGTGTTTGGAAGGGGAGGGGAGGAGGCAGAGTTTTTGCAGGAAAATGGGATGGACTTTGAAATAGTGCCTGGTATCACATCAGCGATTGCTTCACCGGCATATGCAGGTATACCACTAACCCATAGATCATTATCGTCTTCAGTTGTGATTGTAACTGGGCATGAGGATGCACAGAAGGAAGAGAACGTGGTAAGATGGAGGGAATTGGCCAAGGCTGTAGATACAATAGTTATTCTCATGGGTATGGGAAGTCTTCAGAAAATTGTAAATGAACTTGTTGCAGGAGGTGCAAGCAAAGATACAGAAGTGGCGATAATCGAGAGCGGAACAACTGAAAGGCAAAAAGTTCTGCTGGGTGAGTTAGATAATATTGTGGAAAAAGTTAAACAAAGTAATATCAAACCACCTGCCGTGATTGTAATTGGTAAGGTTGCAGTATTGGCAGAAAAACTTGGTTGGAGGAAGATGAAAGATGCTTGAAGGTAAGGTAATTGCAATAACAAGGGATGAAGAGAGTGCAAGAGACTTTGTTAGCATGGTGGAAGCAAATAAGGGCAAGGCAATTGCTCTGCCAACAATAACTCTGGTTCCAAGGGGTTCAGAGGTAATGCAAAAGTTTCTTGATCTATTGGAAACTCATTATGATTATGTGCTTTTTATGAGCGCCAATGCTGTTAACATGATCTTTGACGCTCTTAATAGCATGGGAAAAATAGATGATGTTATATCATTACTCCATAACACCAATGTGGTTGCAGTAGGTCCACATACAAAGGAAGCATTAGAAAAGTATGGGGTAAAGGTATCATTCATGCCTACCAAATACTCTTCGTATGGAGTTATAGAACTGCTTTCAAGGCAGGATAGCAAAAACAGGAGAATTGTAATACCAAGAAGTAGCGCGTCAACAAACTATTTGGCCAGCTCACTTTCGAAACTAGGAATGATAGTTGATGAATTACATGTTTACGATGTAAAACCTACTGAGCATGGAAGATGGTCTGAATTCATGAAATCGTTATCTTCAGGCAAGATCGATTGTATGATTTTTACAAGTGCATCATCGGTAAATTCATTTTTCGAGGTTGCGATAAAGTATGAAAGAGAGGAAAGATTGAAGGAGATCCTGGATTTAATAAAAGTGATAGCAATAGGCCCATTCACTAACGATGCGCTCCTTGAACATGGGCTAGATGCTATTGTGTCAGAAGAGCATACGGTTGCAGGTACATTTGAGATGGCTGTAAAATTGTTAGGAAAATAACTATAAAAATAAAATATCACAAATAATTGTCAGAAAGTTAGTGTAAAGTTTATAAAGTATAACGCTGTTATAGCCCACATATGACTACGCAAGAGATTACAAGGGATTATTCTAAATACGGTTTCAAGGACCCCGTTGAGACATACGTTTACCTGAGCAAGAAGGGGCTTTCCAGAGAGACAATTGAGAGCATTAGTGACCTCAAGAAGGAGCCCCAGTGGATGAGGGAGTTCAGGCTCAAAGCATATGATGAATTCCTGAGGCAGAAGATGCCTAACTGGGGAGGCGATCTAAGTACATTGGACTTTGACAATGTATACTATTATGCGAAGCCAACTGATAAGAAAGGGGAGACGTGGGAACAGGTTCCAGAGCAGATTAGAAACACATTCGAAAAACTGGGCATTCCAGAGGCAGAGCGCAAAAAATTGCTTTCAGGTGTAGGTGCACAGTATGACTCGGAGACCGTTTATCACAATCTTAGGGAAGACCTCCAAAAGCATGGTGTAATATTCCTGGATACTGACAGTGCGTTAAAGGAACATGAAGATATATTCAGGAAGCATTTTGGTAAGGTGATTCCTCCAAATGATAACAAGTTTGCTGCATTGAATAGTGCTGTATGGAGCGGAGGCTCATTTGTATATGTGTCAGAGGGCGTTACAGTAGAACTTCCATTGCAGGCATACTTTAGGATCAATGCAGAGAATGTGGGTCAGTTCGAAAGAACCCTTATCATTGCAGAGCCAAATAGCAAGGTGCATTATATAGAAGGATGCACCGCACCTGTTTACACCACTGAATCATTACACTCTGCCGTTGTAGAGGTTATTGCAAAGAAGGGTGCGCAGATAAGATATACAACACTCCAGAACTGGAGCAATGATGTATATAATTTGGTTACAAAGAGAGCGTATGCGTATGAAAATGCTCTAGTGGAATGGGTGGATGCTAATATTGGAAGCAAGCTGACGATGAAGTATCCTTCCGTATACTTGCTTGGAAAAAATGCAAGAGCTGAATTACTTTCAGTTGCCTTTGCTGGCAAGGGACAGCACCAGGATGCAGGTGCAAAGGCAGTACACCTGGCACCAAACACAACATCAAGAATAACCTCCAAATCAGTTAGCAAGGACAATGGGAGAACAACCTATAGAGGGTTGCTTCATGTTGCAAAGGGTGCTACAGCTGTTAAATCAACTGTTAGATGTGACGCATTACTGATAGATGAGCACTCTAGGACAGATACCTATCCATATATTGAAGTGAATGAGGATGACGCTACCATCACACATGAGGCTACAGTTGGCAAGATAGGGGAGGATCAGGTATTCTACCTCATGAGCAGGGGATTTACAGAGTCTGAGGCATTGAATATGATAGTAACTGGATTCTTGGAGGTATTCACAAAGACATTACCTATGGAATACGCAGTGGAATTTAACAGACTGATACAACTAGAAATGGAAGGATCTGTAGGCTAGTTCATCTTTTGATCTACTATGGCAAACTATGTTCTATCATCGCTTAAGGATGATTATGTTAGGGCTATAAGCGAAAAGGAACCCAAATGGCTGGCTGAAATTAGAGAAAACTCTTTTTCTTATTATCAGAATTTACCGGCAGAAGTTTCCCCATTGTACAACAAATACACTGGCGTTAGCGTTCTAAAACCAGAGTCAATATTGCTTTCATCGGATCATAGAATCAGCGAACCCTTTTCTGATTTAAAACATAGAATTGATGAAGCAAAATCTGGCATATATGCAGTTCATGTTGGAAATAACTTGAGCCATGTTTACGTGCCAGAGAAACTGAAGAATAATGGGTTAATAATTGAAAGTGTACGTGATGCGTTAAGGAACCATGAATCCCTGATCAAAACAATTCTTACCAGTAATGTGGATCCAACAGAAGATAAGTTTCTAGCATTGGAATATTCATTATTCAATTCAGGCATATTCATCTACGTGCCAAGAAATCTAGAGCTGGAGGAATCGATTGCAATAATAAACACATTGACAGATGATGGTGTCTCTAGTGTTGCAAGGAATATAATTTTCTTGGATGAAAATAGCAGCGCAAGCGTGATGCAGGAGCTGTATGCACCTCCACATGTAAATGGTAATGCTCAACAGACATACTTCGAGTTGCTTGAAGTGTATGTTGGTAAAAATGCAAATCTGGAACTGGTTACGCTTCAGGCAATGAATAGTGAGAATGTGCATATCTCAAACAGGAAGGCATTCGTAGAGAGAGATGCGAGAATAAACTGGTACATAGGAGCCTTTGGAAGCAGCCTTGCTAGATACAAAGTGGATAATGTGCTTGTTGGAGAGGGTGCATATGCAGAACACTCTGATATTATCTTTGGAAGCAAGAATCAGGCATTTGACATAACTGCAGATATAACCCATTTATCACCATCTACAAGGGGAAGAGTGTTGGCAAAAAGTGTACTGAAGGATAACGCAAAGTCATTGTTCAAAGGAATGATAAAGATTCGCAAGAATGCGAAAGCATCAGAATCATATCTTGCAGGTCATGCTATCCTATTAGATAAGGGAGCGAAATCTGATGCAATACCTGGACTGGAAATAGAAAATAATGAAGTAAAGGCTACACACTCAGCATCTGTGGCACAGATGGATGAGGAGCAGGTGTTCTATCTTATGAGCAGGGGATTTAGTAAAGACTCTACCAGACGAATAATAATTGATGGGTTTCTTGAACCACTGGCAAGGAGAATGAGTCCTAAGGTAAGAGCATGGATCAACTACTTGATTGACTGCAAGTGGCAAGGAAGACCACTGATACTCAAGACAGATGAAGTAATGCGTGAAATGATTGAGGTTGAGGAAGCAAGAGTTGTTGATACGGACATATTTGAGAAGCACTACAAGTATAGGTGATCCAATGGGATGGATCAAGGCAGCAAATCTGAAAGATGTTCAGGATGGAGAAATTTTGAGCATCGATCTTGAAGGGAGGGAGATGATGCTCATTAACAAAAATAACAAGATCCATGCTCTTGATAGAATATGCACACATGAGCGCGCCGATCTATCGACGGCTTTTCTTGGCGAAAATTCTGTAACATGTCCTTTGCACTTGTCACAGTTTGATCTTGAGACAGGAAAAGCCTTGAACCCGCCAGCAGAAAAACCATTGAAATCATATAATGTTAAAATAGAAGAAAACATAATTTACATATTACTGGAGTGATCAAAATGAAAACCAGTGTTATCGATATTGAAAAAATCCGTGAAGATTTTCCCATACTCAAAAGAAAGATTAGAGGTGATAAACCTCTAATCTATCTTGATAATGCCGCTACTACTCAAAAACCAATACAGGTTATTGAAGCGATACATGATTACTATATGCGTTACAACGCCAACGTGCATAGAGCAGCTTACCAACTTGCTGAAGAAGCAACGACTGCGTATGAAACTGCAAGGGAAAAAGTGGCGAAATTTGTTAATGCTAAGAGAGAAGAGATCATTTTCGTTAGAAACGCTACAGAAGCAATAAACCTGGTGGCATATGCTTGGGGAAGAGAAAATGTTGGTAAGGATGACAGTGTTGTAATATCAGAGTTTGAGCATCACAGCAATATAGTTCCTTGGCAGTTGCTTACGCAGGAGAAGAATGCCAAACTCGAGTATATCAGGATAGATGATGATGGTTTGCTTATTCTTGATGATCTCTACAGTTTCTTGGAGAAAGGTAATGTTAAACTTGTTTCTGTAAGCCAGACATCGAATGTTCTTGGTACAATTGCTCCTGTAGAGGAGATTGTCAAGGTATGTCATGCAAAGAATGTTTCGGTTCTAATCGATGGAGCACAATCAATTCCCCATATGCCAGTAGATGTGAAGAAGATGGATTGTGATTTTATGGCATTTTCTGCCCATAAGATGCTTGGACCAACCGGTGTTGGTGTGTTGTATGCAAAGAAAGAGTATCTGGAAAGGATGTGTCCATTCATAGGCGGAGGGGATATGATAAAGGAAGTGCACAAGTATGAAACCAGATGGAATGATCTACCATGGAAGTATGAGGCAGGTACTCCAAATATTGCGGATGTGATAGGATATGGTGTTGCTATCGACTATCTAAACAATATAGGTATGGATAATGTTAGAGTGCATGAGAAGGAACTTACCAGATATACGCTTGATAGAATAACAGCTGTAAAGGGAATCCATGTTTATGGTACAAGAGATGTTGAGAAACGAGGAGGTGTGATCTCCTTCAACTTTGGAGACATTCATCCTCATGATCTATCAACTATACTTGATGAGGATGGGATTGCAATTAGATCAGGCCATCACTGTGCACAACCACTGATGGAAATTCTTGGTGTTGCGGCTACATCAAGAGCTAGTTTTTACATCTATAATAAAAAAGAGGAAGTAGATGCGCTTATAAAGTCCCTTGACAGAGCAAGAATGATATTCAGAATATAGGTGAATGTATTGGGAAGTGCTGATATTTACAGAGAAATAATACTTGATTATTATAGAAATCCAAGGAATTATGGTAAGATAGATTCTCCTGATATTTCGCTCAAGGAAAGCAATCCATTATGCGGTGATGAAATAGAGATACATGTAAAGTTCGAGGGTGATAAGGTGAAGGATGTTAAATTTACTGGCAGGGGATGCGCAATAAGTCAGGCAAGTGCTTCAATGCTGACTGAAATGATAATGGGTAAGAGTTTGGAGGATGTAAAGAAGGTAAACAAAGAAGACATACTTGAATCACTTGGACTGCCAAACCTTGGCCCTGCAAGGATAAAGTGTGCATTGCTTTCATTGAAGACGCTCAAGTTAGGAGTGTACTCTTACGTTGCGGAGAAACTTGGAACTGCCGATGCAGAAAAGCTCAAGGAAGAAGCATCTAAATTATTCTAGTTTTTTGGTTATTTGCTTCGTTTATTATGCCTCTCGTATGCCATCTCCAGAACTTCAATGAGAGGTAACCTCTTTCCTGCCAAATATAGAACGAGCGCACCACCTGCAGTACTGACATGATTAACCTGCTTGCTCAAACCAAATTTCTGCAAGGCTGCTGTAAGATGCCCACCACTCACAATGGTTGTGCTCAATGATGATGCTATGGTCTTGAGCAGTGTCTCTGTACCAAAAGCATATTCTGGCCTCTCGAAGACACCAGCAGGCCCACTCATGAAGGCTGTGCCAGCACTTTTGATCAATCTTGAATAACTTTCAACAGTTTTATGCCCAATATCCATGATTACATCGTTCTCATCGAGGTCAGCAATATCCTTCTCCACCCTTTTTCCATTCTTCTCTATCGCAAAGTCTAATGGCAGAATAAACACAGTGGGATACGCGTTTAAGAGTTTCTGAGCTTTCTCAATAAGGAATTCTTCCCTCATTACTGTTTTGTTGCGTTTCATCTTTCCCTGTGCAGCTAAGAAGATATTGCTTATCAGACCTGTCAACAAAACCTGATCTGCTCTTCCACTGCGAATCAATGTATCTATCGCTTCCAACCTATCAGCGATCTTTGCTCCTCCAAGCACTAGTATGAAAGGTCCTTTGGCAACGGTAAGAATATTATCCAGGGATTTAACTTCACTCGCAACCAGTCTTCCTGCACATGCTGGTAAAACATATGGAAAACCAACTATTGACGGATGTGCCCTGTGTGCTGATGGGAAGCAATCTAGAACACATACGTCGAACAATTCGCTCAGGCGCTTCACCATCACAGTATTAGCAGCCTCAGGGGGATCAAACTCATAATTCTCCTCCGCACAAAATCTCAGATTATCGAGAACAAGAACATCACCATCATTCATTTCAGATATTCTCTTCCTTGCTTCTGGACCTATAACATCCTCCACATAATCTACTCTCTTACCAAGAATCTTTTCAAGCACCTTTGCATGTTGCTCCATACCGATATAGTCATACCTTCCAACCCTGCCCTGATGCGACCCAACAACCACCTTTGCTTTGCCAAGATCCCTGATAGTGACGCTCGCTTCATTAATTCTGCTTGGTTCAATTATGTCCAGTTTTTGTGGGTGTATTGGCACATTCATATCGACGCGGAGAAAAACAGTTTTGCCTGCTAAATCTAAATCATCCAGCGTTAGTATATGCACATCCCTACTACTTAGGTAAACCATTAAAAATCTTTAGACTAGAAATAGATTTTTATTCAGAGCATCTAACTTTATACATGCTTAAAGAGGGTAGCAAGGCTCCTGATTTCAAATTGCCAGATCAGGAAGGTAAGATTGTAAAGCTTTCTGATCTTAAGGGAAAGAAAGTTGCTCTATACTTTTATGTGCGGGATTTTACTCCCGGATGCACGAGTCAGGCATGTAGTATGAGGGATGATGAAGAGAGGCTGAAGAAGGCTGGGATAGTAACAGTAGGGATAAGCACCGATAGCATTGATTCCCACAAGAAATTTGTGCAAAAGTATGATTTGCCTTTCACATTGCTATCAGATACAGGTACCAAGATTGCAAAAAAATATGGCGTATATGGGATGAAAACATTCATGGGACGCAAGTATATGGGTGTGAAGAGGACAACATTTTTGATTGACGGAGAAGGCAAGATCGTGAAGATCATGCCAAAGGTTGATGTAAAACATCATGCCAGTGAGGTGCTAGAGGCGTTCAAATCGTTCTAACCTATTTTGATAATATTTTCATGGTGTAAATCACCATTAGCAGTGATTGAGATTAGTAGGTTAGGTTCAAACAAGGTTCTAAACCCTTAAAAGTAGTTGCGAAACCAAACTGGAAACGTGAGCATTCTTGTCATCTCCTGAACATTCACAGTACCAGCTTGTACGGTCTCTAGGCTTGCTAGATGTGATCATGATGGGAATCGCAGGTATGATTGGGGGTGCAGTTTTTTTCCTCGTTGGCCCTGCTACAGAACTGGCGGGTAGTGCTGTCATAATCGCATTCATTGTAAATGGAATAATCACATTATTCACTGCCATGGCATATGCAGAGCTTGGTTCTGCCATGCCGGAAGCAGGTGGCGGATATCTATGGGTAAGGGAAGGATTGCCTAGGCCCAACGCATTCATCAGCGGTTGGATGGCGTGGTTCGCCCATATAGTGGCTGGAAGTCTTTATGCAGTAGGTTTTGGGGCATTTGTTTATGGACTATTTAGAATTATAATAGGAGAGCAGGGTTTCGCAACAATACCTGTTGACAAATTGATAGCTGTTGCATCAATAGCAGCATTAACATATATAAATTACAAAGGAACCTCAGAAACAGGTAAAACTGGAACTCTAGCAACTATCATCCAGCTTGGGACTATCGGCGTTCTGATTGGAGCGGGCTTTTGGATAATATCTACACATCCTAACTGGACAGCAAACTTTGCAGATTTTGCCCCCATGGGTATAGGAGGAATTCTGGCTGCAATGGGTTTGACATTCATAGCATTTGAGGGTTACGAAATAATCGTACAGACGGGTGAAGAAGTGAAGAATCCAAGGAGGAACATTCCACGAGCTATATTCATTTCACTAGCAGTCGTGGTCACCCTCTACTGCCTTATTGCGCTGGTTTCCATAGGATCTATATTCCCTGAGGGTAAAGCAGCATGGCAGTTCATAGGAGAGAATGGAGAACTTGGTATAATGAAGGCTGCGGAACAAATATTTCCCTATGGTGCGTTCGTAGTACTTGCTGGAGGAATAATATCAACACTTGCAGCACTGAACGCTACTACATTTTCCTCATCACGTGTTGCGTTCGCAATGAGCAGGCATTACAATTTACCACATCTGCTAAGTTCCATACATCCACAGAATAGAACACCGTACATCGCTACAATAGTATCTGGAGTTATAATGGCTATTATGGCGTACACATTACCGCTAGAACAAATCGCGATAGCAGCAGGCCTCATCTTCCTCCTTCTCTTCGCTCAAGTGAATGTTGCTGTAATGAACATACGCAGAATGTATGGTGACAAACTTACTTATGGGTTCAAAACACCATTATTTCCTTTCATCTCCATTATTGGAGTATTTCTGAATATTGGTCTGGCAATTTACTTGCTAGTCACACAGCCTCTAAGCTGGGGCATAACTGTCCTGTGGGTGATAATTGGTTTTGCGCTCTACCGATTGTACACTTTCAAAAAGGAAATAGAGCATTATGCTCCAATGATAACGGCGGCAGGAGATATACCTAGGAAGAACTATCGTGTTCTGGTTCCATTCACACCTGAAAACCCTGACAGGTTGATCAGATATGCAATTCGTATTGCGAAGGATATGGACGGAGAAGTGAATGTTTTGAGAACTATAATGGTTCCCAATCAAACTCCACTCTCTGCAGGAACAGCATTTGCAGAATCGGCGAAGAAATCATTCATTCCATTAGAAAAAATGTTAGATAAGGAGAGTGTCCTGAATCATTTTCTTGCCAGGATCTCGCATGATACAACAGAAGCGATACTTGCTACGATAGAGGAGCAGAATATCAATCTCCTGATAACAGATTATGAAACCTTCAGAAGCAACAAGAAGCTTCAAACGCTAGTAACCTGTGACGTTTTAGCCATTAAAACTGCTGGTATAGAAATTTATCCTGAGAGAGAGGCAATAGAAGAGGAAGAAAAGAAGAATGCCGTTGTGCTTTATGATGGTGGGGTGCATTCGGATCTGGTCTTGAAAACCATGACTTGGTTCGAACATTCTGGCAGGTACAACGTCAGCGTATTGGCATTAACGGGAGAAGAGAGTCCAGACAGTGAAAAGAAGATATTTACCACAATTCAACAAAAAGAGTTCCTCGAACAGATCACTTTCAACCTTACAGAGATTAAACTGTCTGAAAGAACCAGAAATAGTAGCGAAAGAATGTCACACCTGCTTTTGTCTAACATTAATACATATGAGCCGGAACTGGTTATTGCTGGGGAGAATGTTGGTAAATTTAGCTTTTTTACCAATTCGCATCTTATCTTGCTATTGAACCAATTAAACTGCCCAACTATTATTGCAAAGCACTTCACCATCCCTGGAATCTACCTTGCCAAGTCATGGCTTTCCAGAATTATTAACAGGTAAGTGCTATTCTTACATTTAGCTTATTAAATGATGATTTATAACTGATGATCAATGCTGAGTACAAGAAACGCTGTAGTTAATATAAGATCAGCAAGATTTGTAATCCTCATACTTGTTTTCATAACCATAAGTGCATTGGTGGAGTCAGGTGTAACTTCTTCCTTTGACGAATCTACGATATCTGCCATGGCCAATGCAAGGAATGCATCAGCAGATGCCGTTATGATAGTAATTACTACGTCAGCAGATCTATTTCCTATCTACTTCTCTCCCATGATCATATTCTCTTTCGTCCTGATTATCAAGAAGAGGACAAGGAGGGTTGGAGCTATACTATTGCTAACCATAGCAATTTCAACGCTGGTAACCAGTTACATCAAAGACCTTGTTGATAGAGAGCGACCCACAGCATATGAGTTCAAACCAAATCTTGGTTTTGACTATGAACCGCAGCAGGACATGATATCTAAATCCTCAGGTTCTTATCCGTCGGGGCATGCAGTTAGAAGTGCTGCCTTTGCTCTGATAGTGAGTTTCCTGATCAGGAATCGCACATTAGCAGGAATACCTGCAGGTATGCTTATGTGGATCTTTCCTATCCTGATAGCACTCAGTAGGGTGTACATAGGCGTGCATTACCCTACCGATGTAGTAGGAGGAATTATCTTGGGAGTAATAATAGCAAATGTTTTGAGCAGAATACTGAAACTTGAGCCTGAAAGGCAACTACACATTTAACTTTGCCAGTTTCTCACCACTGACGAGAATGATGGCATAGTGCTCAGGATCATGGTGGTAGACAAAGTATCGTATATTACCAGTATAATTTTGCATTCTAAGACCTTTGTTCAACTCATTCACAATAGTGTACCCAATACGCTTTGCTAATTTCTGCTCTTTTGGCATCAAAACTTTAAGTGCAGATTCTTTAGCGAAATCAAGCGCAAGCATCTCCTTCAAAACTCTTGTTACATCGGAATAATCATTGACGTTGAAAATTTTACTGACAGGTATTTGTGAGGGATGTATATCCATTGCTAAAACTTCCAAAAACTTCTTTAAATATTGTACGTGTTACATAATATCAGTCAACAATTTTTGTCTACAGTCGCTCAGTAAAAACTAATCAAGTTTTTCTAATGTCAATACTTATAAGTATAGCTCAGGTAAGAGGGTTACCCATGAGAGCGTATATAGAGATAAAGATTGAGCCTGGAAGCAATATTCAAAGTGTTTTAAGCGTGATGAGATCTGTTGAGGGTGTAAGAGAAGCATTCGCTGTTACTGGCCATACTGATCTAATAGCTTCAATAGAGGCGCCTGATCTAAAGGCAATTGCTGATTTGATAACACAAAGAATTCATCCCATCCGTGGAATTGTAAATACTGAAACTATGGTTTGCGTTGAGGACTAACTAATCCTCTTTTTTGGTTTTTACATTGTGTTCTCCATATACTGCATTAAATCAAGGTTTAACACTTAAATTGGTTTCAAGCGTGCTAATCTTACATGTCTGAAAGTTTGAAGATTATATTCAATGTAAGTAAGATGCCTGAGCTGGAGCAGCCGTATCTTGTTTGCGGCCTGCCAGGCAGTGGTTATGTAGGAAAGTTGGCAGTAGAGCATCTTATACAGGAGGTTGGTGCAAAGTTGCTTGCTGATATTTACTCCAATTCATTTCCACCACAGGTAATGATCAAGAGCGATGGCACAGTTGATCTTATGAAGAATAGTCTCTACTATTGGAAGAACGATGGGAAAGCAGATATGCTGATACTGACTGGTGATGCACAACCATCAACTCCAGAGTCAGAGTACGCACTCGGTACAGAAATCCTTGAAATTGCCAACAAATTCCATACAAAAACTGTCTTCACCCTAGCTGCTTACATAATCGGTGTCTTTGTGGACAAACCGAAGGTGTATGCAACTGCTACGGATGCGGATCTGCTCAAAGAATTGCAGAGTCAAGGATTGCATGTAATGGATGGAGGAAGCATAACCGGTATGAACGGATTGATAATTGGATTAGCAAAATTGAAAGGAATGCGTGGTATGTGCCTGCTTGGAGAAACATCTGGGTATGTTGTTGACGCCAAAGCATCGCAAGCCGTTCTGGAAGCATTGCTAAACATTGTTGGTGTAAAGGTTGATATGAAAAATCTGGAGAAGAGAGCTAAAGATACTGAACTCTTGATTCAGACTATAGAGCAACAGATGCACAAACGCTCCATGGGCGAACAGCCTCCAAAACAGCCCAGCAAGGATGTTGGATACATAAGTTAGAACTTATTCCAAGACAATTAACTTGCCATACTTTCCAACGCTGAGCTGATTCTCTCCTCTGAAGCTCGTGGTATACCCATTCTCTATTTTAATCTTGGAGCCAGCCTTGACCATATCTATTTGCTCTTCCCATAATGAAAGTTTGATCTGACCACTATCGTCCTGTACGACAACATCCGCAACTCTTGCAGTACCACCATCTCTCTTGTTTACGGTACGTGGTTCAGATACACTCACAACCGAAGCCTCGATATCGACTCGCCTCATACCACTCCTTAATTCTGCTATTTTCATGGTAGGCGTATGAATTGGTCAGCATAATAAAAGTTTCCATGCTCTGCAAAATACGTAATACATAATTTCTTGGGCAAAAGAACATCATTCTTTACTTTTACATTAAGGGCTGGCAAGTAATCGAGAGTCTGGGTGCTGGTAAGCATTTAGACGAAGTTGCGAAGATGGTGGAATAAGTAGTTATATATGCACAATTTTTCATTGTGTGCAATGCAGGGGTACCAAAGCATGGTCAACTGGGCGGGACTCAAGATCTACAAATGGGTGATCCCGTCTCTTAGGAGTTCGTGGGTTCAAATCCCACCCCCTGCACATACTAATTGGGTATGAATCCCTTAAGCCAAAAAGTTGCCATGAGGAACAGAATGCGTGACATACATGACTATGCTGGAAAGTTGGAGTACTGGAAGGCTAGAATATCTAAATGTCAAAATTCAGACAAGGGTCTTGGATTTCTATCGCATTTGGAAGCAAAGGGAAAGAGCACAGGGAGAATAGTTGCCTATGCTACCAGAACTCCAAAGCTGCTGAATGCACTTACCGATATGCAGATCGATGTAGAAAAGATGGGCAGCAAAGAGGCAGAATTAGTTCTCTCAGTACTCCTAAAGTATGCGGGAAAGGGATGGACCAAATTTCAATATGCTTTGCTGCTAAAAAAATTCATCAACTACGTTCACACAGGTAATAGCGACAAAGATTGCGAAGCTGTCGGGTGGATAAAACCTTCCAAGTATAATGATGATAAGAACCCCAGCGTAGATTCTGGAGACCTTCTTACCGAAGAAGAGGTACTCTTGATTATATCAGCAGTGCAGAAGATCAGCAAGAGTCCTGAGCGGGACACTGCAATGCTCTGGACACTCTTTGAGTGCGCTCTTCGCCCTGGAGAACTGCTAACTATGCGCGTTGGCGATGTGCAGTTCAAGGACAACTACTGCCTGATCACAGCTAGAGGAAAGACTGGTCCGAAAAGAGGAGTGCTCATACTTGCATACAGCGCTATGATGGCATGGATCAACAGGCATCCGGAAAAAGAGAATATGGATGCACCACTTTGGTACAACATGTCTGCTAACTGCAAGGGCGAAATTGTTGGATATGGGTACCTTGTCAAGACTGTCAAGAGATCTGCAAAGCAAGCCGGGATAAAGAAGAGGGTATGGAACTATCTCTTCAGGCACACTCAATTGACCAGGGTTTCCCCGTTTTTGAGGGAATCAAGGCTCAACGTATTTGCTGGATGGGCCCAGGGGAGCAAGATGGCGAGAAGGTACATTCACCTTAGCGGAGCAGATATCGAAGATGCGGTGCTTGAAATGCATGGATTGAAGGAACCAAAAAGTGTAACATCTAAACTAAGCCCCAAGAGATGCCCGAGATGTAACTCCCAGGCAAGCCCTAGTTCAAAGAGGTGCGCTCATTGTGGTTTGATACTTGATCCTTTGCTGGCAACAGAAGCGAGTGAAAAGGAGAAGAACATGATGCAAGACGTCATGAAGAGGCTCGCGAATCTGGAGAAATTGGGGGCAAAGGTAGATACTTTGTTCGAAGAGATGCTGCAGAAATGAGCCATGTTCTACTCTCTTATTTTCTGCAGATCCTCTTTTAGCCGCTTCAATAAAGCTTTGTACTCATCAATGGACTGTTTTAACTCCTGCAGCTTACTCCTTGGTACGGTTATGCATTCTTCCTCCACGGTGATGAATAGAACAATTTGCTAAAAGGCAGTAAACTATACTTGCTATCGTAAATTCGTGATCTCGGTAGCCCAGAATCACGTCCCGATCTCTAATCTGGGATCTCGAACTTTCGTCGGTCAGTATAACTTCGTCTATGGAGATTTAGTTTACCATCGTCGAATCTTACTCTGTACCCTCTATTCTCTAACAGTATTGCTATAGAATCCCTATCCTTGCACTCTGGATCTTTAATCAACTCAATCAGTTGGTCATCGCTGAATGAACTGAGGTCATCCTCTTGTACGTACTCTTCATTCCCTTCATCACGCTGCTCGTCTCTCTTAAGAGAGAAGTATTCCCTCCTGCTCTTCTTTCTCTGCAACTCTCCTGTAGCTGGGTTGATCTTGCTCGTCCTCTTCTCTGCGGCGTTGCGTTCAACGATCTCTTTTCTTTCCAATGAATTAAGAGCGCGGGTTATCGCATCCTGTGACATATTCGTAGAATCATGTATCCTGCGTATGGTTGCAGGACCGTCCTGTAGAACATTCAAAGCCTTCAGTTCATCTTCCTTGATTGCTCTTGTCTGCTTTGTCCGTATCTGCTCATAATACTTTTCAATTTCACTTCTAGCAAGAATAATTATGCTGTAGTTCCTACCATCTACTCCATGTTTCGATAATAAATTTTCAATAAATTGCTTATCCTCATCAGACAATACTGCGAAGCAGACATCGAATCCCTGTTCATTGTTCTTCCTCCAGTTCTGGTACACCTGTTCCTCATGCTTTTCTGGATCTACTTCCACTTCTATCGCACTTACCTTCCCCCATGTCTTTAGATCATATACTGTGTTGCCGCTATCTTCGTACGATGCCGCATCTATTGAAAGTATGTCTGCATGCTTTCCATACTCGTCTCCCAGATCTATCTTGCAGTATACGAGTTTATGCCAGAGCAAATGTGCGATGCAGAGTATCGCTGCTCTATGGTCCTCTGAACCAGTTCTGTTTCCTACATATTCTGTAGCAAAGTAGGTGCTGTATGCATAGCGCTCTAATTGGAATATTTGCTGCTCGCTTCCATCTATAATGTCCATAGAACTTGAGATTATGTGGTTCATGCCAAGTACCCTTATGCTCTCGTATACCAGTTGTTGCTCAACTCCATACTTCTGATTTAGTTCAGAAATTATCTGCTCTTTTGTCATCGCATTATTCCTAAGCAAGTATATTATCTTCTGATCTATAGGCAGCAGATCCTTAGGATAGATGCCGCTCCTTGCTGGGATGTACCTCTCCATCGACACACTCTCCCCAAAATTTTGGACGCTCCTTCTTGCTACTTCCTGCCAGTCATGCTCCTTACCTTCCATCCTCCTTGTTCTTGCTATTCCAAGGCTTGGAGGAAGTCCCTGGGAGTAAAACGCGAATGTGTGAAGAGAAAGTGATGTTAACTCTTCTACAGTAATGGGAAGCAAATCCTTGAACATGTTAGCTGTCTCCCTGTCACACTTGAAGCAGATTATTGTTCTGCATAACGCAGGTATCTCTTCAGCAACCCTGCTGGAGAATGCGTTTATAGTTTGAGTTGCCAATGTTACCTTCACATTGAACTTCCTTAATGTGTTTAACACTTCCCTGATTGCGAAAGATGAAAAAAGATGCGCTTCATCTATGAACAGGTAAAATGGTTTTTCAAGCGATTCTAATCTGTCTATCCTCCTCTTGGCTTCAACGTACAGCATATGCATCACTATCGAACCCAAAAATGCTGCTATATCGTCTGAAGTACCGCTTGCAAGGTCTACTATTACAAATTTTCCATTATGCATAATGTCAGCAAAGTTTATGCTTGATCTTGGAGTGTCGAGCATCGCTGCTACCAGTGGCGTTGCGAGTATCTTGTCCAGTTTGTTGTATGCAGCACCTCCAGCATCCCTCCTGTACTGTTTATCGAATGTCTCTCTCCAGAAGTGTATAGTATCTTTACTTGCCAATTTTCTTAATAGATTGAATCTGAAGCCAGCGTCTGTAATCAGCATGCGCATATCCCTCAGCGTTGAGCCCTCAACCTCAACTAGAGCATTTGCAGCATTCCTCAGCACAGCTTCGAGCCTATCGCCCCATGATTCTCTGTATAGGTTTCTTAACGCATTAACAAATGACATTGCCACAATGTACCTGTCTTCATTGGTCAGATGCTCGAGGGGGTTGATTCTAACTGCTCTTCCATAGCGCAATGATGTTGCAGGATTTATGTAGATTACATCGTCCCATTTCTCCTTCGGTATCAATTGTAAAACATCCCTTGCAAGCATCCCATGAGGGTCTATCAGCATGAAACCCTCATTGCGCAGGACGCACTGTTTTATCAGCAGCTTTATGGTCTCGCTCTTACCAGAACCAGTCTCTCCAAATAATGCTATGTGAATTCTTTCATTGCTTGGTATACCGTATCCAGCTCCTTCGTCGCCGAAGCCTATGATGTCAAGTTTTGGCTTCTGTCTGGCTTCCTTGGCCTCTTCAGGCTTCCTACCTTCCCGCTCCCTGACATTTTGCTCCTCCTCTTTCCTGTTCTTCCTTAAGGCGAAACCAAACACGAGTTATATGCATGAATACAAAATAAGTCCTGAAGATGTTCAGGAAGCCCAGTCAAAAGAGTATAAGCAAAGTTCGAGTACCAGTCAATGTAGAAATCCGTGGCCGGGGTGAGTAACGTATGAACAACAAGAACAAAAATTCTTTATTTCTATATAGATTGACAAATAAGCAACCTCTACCCCAAAATATCCTATGCGATATTGGACTTTAGGACTAATTGCCGTTCTACTACTATCAATTTCTGTTTATACAGCTTCGGTACAAAATAATATAAACGGTGAACTTAAGGAAGATGAAGCAAAAGTATCTATTAACATAAAACAGAAGAAGAAAGCAACGTTATTGGCTATCAAAAACTCTGGTGACGAATCAATATACGGAGTGAAGATAAAAATTGACAATGGAAATATTAAGTTCGTTAAAGCAAGAGGATGGGATAGTGATAGCGTGGATCAAAATACTATGTTGATAAAAACTAATGGCAGGCCTATTCTTCCTAACAGATCACTAATAATTCTGCTCATAAAAGATAATTCGAATTCATCCCTAGAATGGTTTGTATTTGATAAAAATGATCGACAAATTTCGAACGGTTCACTATATTTGCACAAACAATTCCTAACTGCTAATACTTGGACTACAAAGAATACAGAATCAGTAGGTGTCTCCAATTCTCCATTTGCACCTAGTACTTACTATTGGCAATTTTCTGGCAATGGCAAAGTGCGTTGGGCTCACCAAGTAGATTATTTCGAGTCATCTGAAGGTTTTTACAAGCTAGTACCCAATTCCGACATATCAGGAATAATACTTATAGTCCTAGAAACGAACGTAAGAATAGCTGACAAGTATACTGGAGAGCCTGTAAAAAGTGATATATTATATCAGGTTCTTAGATACGATATTCAAGATGAAACTGTACAAATAGCTGGTAAATCATACTTTAAAACTTATGAAAAACTCGATCCAATTTATCCAAGATACTCTCCTTCCATTTCACGACAGGTACTTGATGAAGCGAATATAAAAACAACGTTTCCTATTTGGTCCAGAATAACAGAAAAGAATTGGATTGTTGAAAATCCAGATGAACTAGCGGTAAGACTTTTACCACAAGAGATCACCTTTCGTAAAGATGGAACCTATGAGATGCTCTACTCTAATGGATGCAAATTGTCAGGAACGTTTAGCATTACGGTAGATGCGGAAGTTGTAAACAACATACTATATTTTGTGCCTGAAAGTAACTGCGAACCCAGAGGATATAAGGAAGCTTACATATCGGCAGGCTCAATAGCGCTATTCGATAACAAAATTATTTTTAATGGTCAAACATATTCTTGAGTGGATTTGCTTACTCAAGTTTGACGATATAAAAATACCTCCATGATTTGATGCACTTTGTTCTGATTACCTGAGCTCAACGATCCAGGAGATGAAATCTTCTAGCAGTTCCAGACATATACGCTCTTTGCCCTCTTGCCTATGCTCCGTATGAGAGTCCTTCCAAAGGATGATTCGCTAACACCAAGCCTCAATAGGGAATGAGCCAGGAAGACAAGGTACCAATGCTTTTTGATACCTTCTATGTTCCTGACCTGTACCTTTCCCAAGCCGAGGTGCTGCTTTGCATCCTTGTGGAAGTTCTCTATCTTCCATCTCAGCATGTAATCTGCTATAATCGTAAATATTTACCGTTATGAAGTTCAGGCATGAATTATTGGATTTTTTAACACCAAAAATACTGCGGCCGTGCGTAGAAATGCCCTTTTACTTCAAAACTCTAAACTCTTACGAATATTGTTGCCTTAGTTTGGGATCACGTTCACCATACTTGCGAGGAATCTTGATATTATACCTTCTATATCGTTTCAACAGAAGACGTTTGGTTAATTCTTTTATAAGGAATTCCTTTTTGGTCTAGAATCTGGATGGTACCTTCCGATACTTCATAGACATCCTTACCATGATATAGAGTATGCCCTGCTAACAGAAGATCCCATAGATCGTTTTCTGATTCCAGCCTGATTTTTACACTCCTTTCTGGACGGATGTTTTCTTTGTGCGCCACTTCTATCTCCTAAGTTG
>Ga0073934_10002685_pt1 | contig 35794 bp, 42 predicted proteins | sample LarsenN4metaG_FD_76834 | JGI IMG/M metagenome (GOLD analysis project Ga0073934, IMG submission 76834) | Hot spring sediment bacterial and archeal communities from British Columbia, Canada, to study Microbial Dark Matter (Phase II) - Larsen... ... | reverse complement strand
GCTGCACCTGCAAATGATATAGATCCTGATGCTGATGGTGTCTTCTCACCGCCAAGGAAGATTAGAGTAAGTGCCCATTTCTTCTCACCATCTATCGTATACGTTTTTGCTGGCGTGTCTCCAGGCTTTATGTCCTGCAACACAACAACTTCAACTGGTTGAGTGGCAGAATAGGTTAACCTGCCAGAGTAAACCACTCCATCTTTTGGAGGCAGTATTAATGCTAGTTGGTGTGCTTGATGACCTTGTCCCGGATCTTGACTTGATTCTATTTGTTGTGTAGTAACAATTCTTTCAATGCGTTTAGCAGCAGCAAACTGATCTATTGATAATGGAGCTAGAATAAGTCCAAGAACGAGTACTCCTGCGGCTATTCCGGCGATTACTGTCTTATTCATTGTGCGGTTAATCAATAACCAAGGGTATTTAAATATTTACAAAAATTTGTTATATAAATTTCATAACATGATTTTGGTTTTCGCTATTTTCGTTATAGATTCTATATCAGATTGGGAGATAGGTGTACCGTGTAATAACGCGCCCTTCTGTCCCCACTTTCCAACCACTGTATCTTTTACTGGTACAGGAGGCTCGAACCTGACCAATTTTCCAAACGATAATTTCCTGTTCCAGTTATTGTTTATGCACATCTCCTTCTCCTTATCATCCATTTCATCAAGTGAAGCAATGTCCTTGATTATGCCATATCCAATGAAAGCATCACCGCTTTCAGTCTTCTTTATCAGGAATATTGTGGAGCCTTTTTCCCATCCTCTTCTAACGCCAGCATAGTATGCTTTAAGTGCAAAAACCTGTTTTTCCCAGTCATCCTTTACTATCCTTAAGATGTAGTTCTGCACGGATCTAAATTGATTATTATACGTAAAAGTCTTTCAAAATGCATATTTAGGTATATGAACAAACGACGGTCATGCGTGCGAGTGCAAGGGTACTTGTATGTGATGAGATTGATGCTAAAGGCATCGAGATAATGAAAAAGTCTGGTTTGCAGGTGGATTATAAGCCTGAGATCAAACCAGATGAACTTGAAAAAACTGTTAAAGATTATGATATACTTGTTGTAAGAAGCAGAACCAAGATTACTAGAGTGATTATTGATGCCAATCCAAAGATTAAGATAATTGCCAGAGTAGGGGTGGGACTTGATAATATTGATGTTGAATATGCCAAGTCAAAAAACATTCAGGTTATCAATGCAGAAGCAGCTGCTATGAATGCTGTTGCTGAACTTGTTATTGGTCTTATGCTCTCCCTTGCAAGAAGCATACATGTAGCAGATGCTGCGATGAAGAACGGTAAATGGTTGAAGAAGGAATTGAAGGGAATAGAGCTGAAGGGAAGGTATCTTGGTATTGTAGGTGTCGGTAAAATTGGAAGGAGAATAGGCAGGATTGCAAGAGGATTTGGCATGAACATAATAGGCTATGATGTTATTCCCATTGATCAGCAGTTTGCAAAAGAAGTTGGTTTGATCATAACTGATCTCAACACATTGCTTAGCAGTGCTGATTTCATTACACTGCATGTTCCATTAACAGATGAAACCGAGCATTTGATCAATGAGCAAAGATTGGGTCTGATGAAGAAAACTACCTACATAATCAATACTTCTAGAGGTGCTGTGATAGACGAGCAGGCACTGTATAAAGCGTTGAAGGAAGGGAAGATTGCAGGAGCTGCCTTGGATGTATTCGAGGTAGAGCCTCCTACCAATATGGCTTTAATTCAGTTGCCAAACGTTGTATGCACACCGCATATTGGAGCACAGACCGTTGAAGCACAGGAACTCGCGTCCAACGTAATTGCCGAAAAAATACTTCAGATCCTAAGTGAAAGTTGAAATTACAATAAATATTTGGAACAAAAAACATGTGTATGAAAACAGATTACTGGACTACTTCAGCCGTAGCGAATCTGTTTCCGACTTGCGTAATTTTGACTTTAACGTTCTGACCAACCTGTCCACCCTTAACAAAGATAACGAACCCTTGAATTCTTGCTATACCATCGCCTCTACGGCTGATCTCGGTAACGTTCACATCGTATTCCTTACCTTGTTCAACTGGTTTCGGGCCAGAACTGAAGCCACGATTAAATCCCGTACGGTGCACCTCCTTCACCTGATTCTCGATCACGTATAATATAAATGCTCTAAAGCAAGATATTTTGCTCTTGAGATAATTTATGTAAATTGCTCACAACTAAAATTTATATTGCTAACCATAATAGGCATGGCGATGTCTAAACCATCAAATGAAATCTACATCGGAAAGAAGCCGCTGATGACGTATGTGACAGCGTCGATAGTGCAGCTAGCGAACGAACCGTCTATAACCATCAAGGCAAGAGGTCTGAGCATCACTCGAGCAGTGGATGTTTCTCAGATCATCTTGAAGAGAATGGCATCGATAGGTTATAACCTAGGCGATGTTAGGATTGGTTCAGAGGTTCTACAGTCGCAGGACGGCAAACCAAGAAGCGTGTCAACAATAGAGATCGAGGTCAAGAAAGCATAGGGATTTTTCCTATCCTTCACGACCACTTTTTATTAATTTAATTCACTGTTGCGTAACGTAAGTGATAGTGAAGAGGGATATGCGATAAAATATATAGCCTCTTCAGATGTGTTGGTATGAATATGTACGCTCATGTTGCTGGTACGTGGAGAAAGATGTGGAAGGATTACTCTGATGAGTTAAAGGCAAAGTCAATAGAATGGAGGAAGCAACCAACGATTCTAAGAATAAAGAGACCTTCAAACATTGCCAGAGCGAGAAGGCTTGGTTACAAAGCGAAGCAGGGATTTGTTGTGACAAGAATCAGAGTAGGCAGAGGAGGAATGAGGAAGCAGAGACCAAAGGCAGGAAGAAGACCAAAGCATCTTGGTGTTGTAAGAATAAAACAGTCAGAAAGCATGCGAAAGGTTGCCGAGAGAAGGGTTGCTGAAAAATATCCTAACATGCAAATAATCGGTTCATACTATTTACATAAGGATGGCAAATATTACTGGTTTGAATGTGTATTAATCGATAAAAATCATCCATCAATTTTCAAGGATAAAGAACTAAGGCATAATCTCAAGTTAAAAGTGTGAGAATTTATATTTTGAGCATGTATCGTTAAGATAATAATGAGATTTGATACTTCCACAATGAAGCACAAACTAACATTAGCCCTTGCTGTAGATCTGGAATAACTGTGCTGGAGCTGGTTGGAGGTATTTTTAGCAACAGCATTGCACTGCTCAGCGATGCTGGACATATGTTGGGGGATGTTATGGCAGTAAGGCTCAGCCTCTTCGCAATAGGCTTAGCGGTGAGGGAACTACGAAACAATTAACATACGGCTAACAGGGCAGAGGTTCTGGCAGCGCTTGCCAATGGAATAATACTTGCTATAAAACATATTGATTAAAAACCTGATGCGATGGGATTTGAAGGTTTCATTATTTCTCTAAGCAAGGTGGTTGCGTAACATCCCTTGAACAAAGAAAATTGCAGATTTAGTGTATAATTCAATTCGTAGGAAAATTCATTGCAGAGCAATGAAGCAGGTCTAAAGCTCCCTTCTGCGCTGACCTCCTGCATCTCCTTAACATAAAAATCATTTTTCGATAGATTATCCTCTTCCATAACTTTCTTCACGACTGAACTGAACCTGTTGTTATCTCTAAATGTATAACCAACTAGTGGTATTGCAGGAAGTTGTATTACTGCTGATTTACTTTCATTGAATTTATTAACTCCAATTAAATTATTGTTTGCAAAACAGAAACAGATGTCTCCATCTCTTGCTCTTCCAGTATCATATCCTTTGCTTACAATCATACTCAATGATTTGTTGAATAGATAAGATTGGTATGCCTGCACAAACAAGCGCCTAATATTTATTGGAAGTTTTCTGATCGCTCTCAATGGATTGTTGCTTCTGATAAGCTCTTGCAGCAAGAGTCTTTCCAGATCCATTTGCAATGGCATTATCTCCAATACTTTTGAAAAATTTGCTTCATCCTTGCATGCTTCTCTTATCTCAACCGTTTCCTTGCTGTTATTTATGCCAGGATAGCACAAGAATAATTCCACCGCTTTCCTAAAATCGCGTTTGATAATTTCACGACCAACCAGATGCGTTACAGCTCTCGAACTTCCAAATCTCTGATACCCATAAAAGTTCGCAATATGCTTGGCATCTATAGCCTCCTTGAATCTGGCAAGTTTCTGCTTCACATTCTCATCAATGAAATTTGTAACGATGATTGCAAACCTGTTGCCTGCAAGTTTTCCCTTTGTGATAGGTTTACCGGTATATCCTACCAGATCCAATCTGCAATGCTCTGTAACTATACATTCTCCAGCATTTCTTTCTTTTCTAACAGAACTTGCATATTGTGTAGTTATTGCCTTGGCATCCTTCAGTCCTACTGTTTTGAACTTTAATCCTGTCAAGATCTCTGCTTCCCTTGCAGCATGGCTTGTATCAATGCCTTCTTTACGCAAAATATACAATGGATACTCATGCTGGTCATCGGCTTCCTTCACAAGATCCAATGATACATTATCTAACAATTCTTCTACAGTGAATTGATCTTCACTTTGCCTAATTGATCCCTCTATTCCCTCAATATCTGTTGAATAAACTTCGATGCCTATTGCGCGGTCAATATCAGGTATTTTCATTCGTTAATCTTTATTCTACAGTCAAACGTATAATTTTCGAATATGTAACTTCGTATGACTGGGCACTTACTGTAATTCTGTATTCTCCAGGCTTCAATCCCTCTTCTGGCGTAAGGAAAAGTGTTACAGGTCTGGTTGATGGTGCATCGAAGATCAATGCTTCTTCGCTGAAGTTGGCGGTCATATCAAAGAGTCTACCCGTGGGATTCATGGTTCCTGCGATTCTCATGTTTATTGGTGAATTCAGATTCTCATTAGCTGTTACAGTTAATTCGAACTTGGTAGTCTCTCCACGTGAAATTGTTACATCATTGTTCGCAACATCAAGCCTGAATGGCAATGATACTTTGGGGTCCAAGACTCCTATCTTATCCTCTGTCCATTCAGTAAACCATGCCTTTCCATCTGGAGCTAGTGTGAACTGTAAAGTGTTTGCAAAACCACATGGTGGATTGTACCCATCACAAGCGCCCATTCTCGGGTTCTGCGTTGGAATAAAATATTCTACCAGCGTTTGTGTTACAGGGTCAAAGACGGCTATCGCATTACCTTGATGAAGGTTGAACCATATCCTTCCCTGCTTATCAACTATATTCCAGTATGGCAACGATATTGGAGCGCCTGGACAAGTTAATGGAGACCCATTGGGCTGCGTCAGGCATTTTTCATATAAACCAAATGAAGTGCTCGGCCGTGGAAGAGATGTCACATATGTTGTAGTTGAATTTGAGAGCGGGTTGAATTTGATAAATGCGCTTGTACCATGATCGTTAATCCACAGGTTTCCATCGTTATCCGATGCTATCCCAACCGGAGATGAAATGCCTGCTGGCATGTTGTATGTGGTGAATTCTTTTGTATCGGGATCAAATCTCATTAGTTTCCCACTTATCGGATATGTTAAAGCAGTAAACCAGATGTTTCCGTCTTTATCAAATGTTAACGGACCTAGTGTTTCCAACTCTACTGTTGCAGAAAATTCCTCCATACCTTCTGATGTATTATGTTTCGCCTGAGAAGTATCAAGTACTCCTATATTCTTTCCATAGATCTCACTGAACCAGATCTTTCCATCATCAAAATGAAAATTGATAGGATAGCTTGTGTTGAAGTCTTTTGCTGCACTAGGAATTTTGAATACCTCAAAAGCTTCTGAATATGGATCAAATTTCCATATCGCGTTGGTTATAACATCTGGAAACCAAAGATAGCCATTCTTATCAAACTCCATATGCCACATTGATGCTATGGGCGAGATATCCTCTGCCTTCTGCTCAGATAATGGAAATTCCTCAAACTGTTTTGTACTAGGATCAAACATGCCAATCTTTCTTGTGCCAGATTCTGCGAACCATACCTTGCCACCATTATCGACAGTTATTCCAACCGGCTGAGCGTTCTTGCTAGGTATCACAAACTCCTGAATGAATCTGGTCTGCAGTGCGGGAGCAGGAGGTTGATATACAACTGCTATTACGGAGCCTATCAGTGCTACCGCAACACCGATAACAATGAATTTTTTTGTGTTGCTACTCTTCTTTGTTCTTCTTGACATAAAATTATCACGTGGTTATTTTTTACCAGCCCTTATATCTCTATTGTATGGATCCATCCTGCAAAGTACATGAAAAATACGCCTATTATGATACCTGAAAACATCAGCATTCTGTTTTTCGTATAGACTTGGGATAGGTGACCAAGTTTGAACAATATGTATGTAGAGACCCCAGCACCTAGAGCAAAGCCAAATGATGCAGTGATTCCTGGAATGCCCAGATAAGCAACAATTACTCCAACCAGTAATGGAATTGAACCTATTGCACCTGCAAGCATGAAAGTTTCAGCCTTAACTCTTGTTAACATGATCGGTATTGATACCATAATACCTTCAGCTATTTTATGAAGGAAGAAACTTGTTGCCTGCAATGATCTTTGTGTGAAAGTAAAGGAATGTCCTGACTGTAAATCAAACCCTATCACCACACCCTCGGCAAAACTGTGAAATGCTACTGCCAATGCAAAAAGATATGCAATTGCGTATGTGACAACTTGCGTTTGAGTATTATTTCCAACCCTTGAATATCTTTCTGCTATGAATGAAATTATGAGACCTACTGCGAATGCGAGCAGAAGAGTTAGTTGTAAAGGGATTGCTCGTAAGCCAAAATCAATGCCAAGTCTGGATGCCCCGCCAAATAGATCTATCAGAGAAAATATCACTATACCAAATGCAATACTTGTGATAAAACCCTTCGATGAATCCGGCAGTTTACTGGAAAGTTTTGAATTCATAAGTCCAATGTAGAGCGGTATGACACCAAACACAATCGATAGCATTATTGCGCTGCTTACATCAGGAATCTCCGAACCTCCCTGCAATGTCCATTCGCTACTCTGCTCAGTATTAGAAGCTGATGCATGATTATTACCTTCTGCTAATGATGTTAATGTTATCATCAACAGTATAGCATTTAAAAAATAATATTTCATCGTGATTTGTGAAGTTCCAATTTATTTAAACCGATTGGTACTTTTGTTATCATCATGATTGAACTACAAGATTTCCCCTATGCAATGCGTGTCCCTCTCCGCAAAAAACTGTGCAGAAATAAGTGAATTCCCCAGTTTTGTCTGCAGTAAATTTCACTACCGATTGTGCATTAGGACTTATGTGTATACTGGCAACTTCTGGATAGCCATCAATAGCAAATCCATGCGGTACATCCAAACTTTGAAGAGTAATCATAACTGTCTGTCCCTCGTACACTGTGATAGAACAATAACTAAACCTCCACTGGTAGGCATCCATTGTTATTTCTACAACATCCTGAGATGGATCAGCCTTGAAGTCACCTTTGATGCATTTGTCTGCATTTTGCAATCCCGCTCCAACGTTCTCCTCTACATTATTACTTTGTATTGACACAAAATATGCGAGTATAGCAATGGCGGCAACACCACCAGCTACACCTGTGATTATCTTAACACTCAATAGCAAAGATTCTCTCTTCGGGCTTATTTGTATGTTACAATTTTATTCAGATTCGTTTACCATAGAAGCCCTTGAATCTAAGAATCACAAACATTGTAGCCAGTACAGCACCCATAGTCAGTGTAGCACTTAATGGAAACTCGGGAACAACCGTTAAACTGAACTCTACACTCTCTCCGCTATTATTTACATCTTCGATCAAAACTGTTAACGAACCCTTGTGTTCTTCCGCAAATCTGAACTCATGAATATAACTTGTAGAAGTAGTAAATTCCTTGAATATGACTTCATCTTTCATAAGTACAAACGTGTGAGGTACTTCTTCTGCAAGTTCTCCAGTTACAGCATCTAAAAATTCAGTACCAAACTTGGTAAGCACACCAGGCTCGATCGGAATTGGCTCAACAGTTATTTCTACATGAAATCCTGCGACAGTTTTTTTGCCATGAAATGCTGGATACTGCGCAAATGCGTCCTGTAAAGAGACTATACTGCCCACAGTTAGTATTGCAATAACGATTGCTAATGTAAAATACTTTATCAATAAATCTTCCTACAAATTTGCTATAATAAATATTTTGAGGATTGCGATTGAAAACTTTTGTCTATATATGGATTATCATTATTGATATGATAAAAAAGATGATGTTTATGTGTGCTCTTCCATCCCTGCCCCTGTCTCACCATGTATAGTTATTGTGGCAGTGTAACCTGTATTGCCGTGGAATCGCACCTTTTTATCCAATGTGTTTGCGAGAGCGATATCGGTTATGCCTTCACCCAGATCAGCATGGTAAACACATGAAGCTGGAGGATTAGATAGTGGCGCTACATATGCCAACTCTACTGGTGATACACTCGGCGCTACTCCAGCTAATATGCTCAGCAATTGCTCACCATCAGGCCCACATGGAACCTTCAGCGCAACATGCCCTCCTTCAGACATGTAGGGTGTTATGTCCATCAATAGTATGAAATCACCTTTATCCAGTCAACCACTAAGGTTTATCGTTTCTGTATCAATGATATGTTTGCCGATCTATTCTTCTATCATTTCTTCTGTTGACATTTCCTGACTAACTGCCTGATTTTGCCCAAAAAGTGCTAAAGGGAAACAATATGCTTGCTAAACCAATCACGCCCAGAATAACTAGGATATTTTTTTGTCCAGCATTACCAAATTTACTGCATCAGACTATTAGAGCAATCACTTATACTGTATAATACACATTATGGAAATTGTGTGTAAGCTTTTTATTATATACGGAAGTATGTTGAATTGATGCGAAACAGAAGAGGCGTTAAATTATTTCTGTTGCTTGGGCTCCTTTTCACATTCATAATTCCACAATCAGTTTACCACGCATACGGACATGGGTTGAGTGGTGATATGGTTAGTGCATCTATAGGTGATAGAAACCTTACATTAAGAGTTGATATGAGACCATCATTCCTTCTGGCAGAAGCACCACAGGATGCTACTATCGAAATGCGACTTTATGATACCAACACTGACAAAAATATACGGCAAGTTACTTACTTGGTCAACTTGTATAAAGGTGATAAACTTCTGATGCGTGATTGGTTCTATGCAGCTGATGGAGATCTATTCATAAAAGTTAGGTCTATGGATCAGCCCAACGTTGTTGTTAATGCGGAAAAAGAGCAAACGATGGATGCTTGGATCGGTAGCAAGGAAGCACCTGCTCTAGCCCAAGGGCCTATATTTCTTGAGGGAGGGTTGTATCATTTTGCTATTGAAATATTTACTATCGACTTTGTTAAGACAATACTAAAAGATCCGGTAAAGTATGATGCCTATGTAAGCATAGGTGAAACAACAACTTATTCCGTAACAGATGGACGGGAAATATCTATACGAACATACTATGATAAAATAGGGAACATCAGTCTTGATGAAGAGAACAAACTTGTCAAGTTCTCAATGCCTATAAATTGGGATCCACGATATCTTGCCCAAGTTCCGCTAATACATGAAGAAGTTGTTATTCCAAAATCATTTGCTGGTTTGGTAGCGGAGAAGTATACGGGAGTTGTGAATGGTATAAGATTACCAGAAGGTGCGGTGATAGCAGATACCACTAATCCTGATGAGACTATTGTGCATTATATGATTCCAAACCAGCAACTTCTGGCGCTCGCTGCTCATGTAAATAGCATGCCCAATGGTGATTCCCAACATGCAGAGTTCACACTTGCGCCAGGAACTGTTGATATAGGAATACCACTTCCTAAAGGTGGAAGTTCTGGTCAAGTAATGGCCATGAGCAAAAGTTTTCATACTATGATGTCATGGAGCCCAACAATGATAGAGCCAGAAAAGCCTACATCGTTCACATTCAGCATTATGGATATTAGAAGTGGTGCTATGATCAATGATGCTACATATGACTTTGTACTGGTTAAGGATGGCCAGGAAATATTTAGAAAACAAGGACAGGCTATTGCAGGAATAGGTTCTGAGCAATTTGCCTTTAAAGAATCCCAACAAGGCTCGGTAACTGTAATACTGGAGAATATCAATAACACTGGGGAATCTGCAGATTTTAACATACAGGTAGTGCCAGAGTTTCCCTTTGGCGCCTTCGTTGCCATGATCGCGTTGGTATCTTTAGTTATTCTAGCCACAAAAATAAAATTCTTGCAAGCTAAATTCTCTTCCCTAGTTTAATGCGTGTAAACAAAATCATCGCTGAAATAACATCTGTTATTGCTGTGAATGATAGTTCTCAAATTACTTGCTTTGAAAGTTAATCTGACGCAATAATGTTGCATAAGGCTAAAAAACTTAAATATGGTTAACTTTGTATAAACTTCATTGCATGTAGTTAAACCTGTTCTAACGAGAGTTGTGATTATTGCTGTGATAGCGATAATGATAGTGACGGCAGTTGTAATAGCAACGGTATCCACCGAAAGCCCTGATGATGGTATACTCTTATCACCAATGGAAAATAGTGTTAAGAGACTAAGCTTGGATCCCGACAAATATCTTACAGAATTTAACTATGGAAGGGTCTCAAAACTCCCAGATGGAACAACTCTTAGGGAATTCACTGTAATTGCTCAGGATGTGGAGATAGAAATTGCTCCAGGAATTTACTTTAATGCATGGACATTTAATGGTACCATACCAGGTCCAACCATTAGAGCCACGGAAGGAGATAGAGTTCGGGTCACATTCATTAATGAGGCAAGTCATCCGCATACTATACACTTCCACGGCAAGCATCCGGGCAATATGGATGGCGTTCTTGAATGGGTTTACCCTGGAGGAAGGTTTGTTTATGAATTTACAGCCGAACCGTTTGGAGTGCAACTGTACCATTGCCATGTTGATCCCATTGAACAGCATATGAACAGGGGACTCTATGGTGCTTTTCTTATAGATCCTAAGGAAGGTAGACCTCCAGCAACTGAGATGGTCATGCTGTTGAATGGGTATGATACAGACTTTGATACAGAGAACAACTTCTACACTGTCAATGGAATAGCATTTTATTATATGCATCATCCGATTGAGATCAAGGTTGGAGAGCCTGTTAGAATCTATCTTATAAATATGCTCGAGTTTGATCAGATAAATAATTTCCATCTGCATGGAGATTTATTCAAACTTTACAGAACTGGCACGAGTCTAACAAATTTTGAATTAACTGATATGGTAACAATGAGCCAGGGAGAGAGAGCGATATTGGAATTCAAGTATGATTACCCCGGGATGTATATGTTCCATGCGCACAAGATAGAGTTTGCTGATAAGGGCTGGACAGGTTTCTTCAAGGTTGTAGATGAAGAAACTGTAGGTGCATCAGAATAACTAGACTGGGTTCCCAAATCTAATAAACGGCATTACAGATAAATTCAAGAATAAATTCTCTTTCTCCATGGCATTTGAAGGCGCCAGCACTCGCAGTCTCCTGGTACTCTTCGGTCTTATAGGGATTGGAGGAGCTATAATGGTGGCCATTTTTGGGTTCGGTCTGGGAAATCCTGCAACACAACGACCAACGATAACAGAGGATGTTACTATCAAGTTCAGCAGCGGTGGTCAGTGCGTAGTAGATACTAATGATGATGTGCTTTCTGCGAAGACCATCTCTGGATGTGATTTACCAGTAGGAACAAAGGTCACAATAAGCTATCAGAAGGGTTTGCCTAATGCGCAGGTCGTATCGCAAATACCATAAGAGTTAGATGTGGTTCTTTGGGGTTTATTTTGTGCTTGAAAACGTACTGCCAGGTATAATCGCATTTGGACTGCTGCATGGCATTAACCCATCACATGGTTGGATAGTAGCTGCAATGTACTCCATGCATAAGAGCAAGCCCATGCTTAGCAGTCTTACAAGTTCAGGTATTATAGCGGATGCTCACTTTCTTCAATTGTTGTTGTGGTGGCATATGCATTCATAGTTATGTTCATAGAGATACCACAGATTTACTTGCAGTATGGTACTGCTATTGCCTTAGGCATACTGGCATACATATTTTGGAGAGAGAAGGGCGGAGATCTTATTGAAACTCAACACGGGCATTTGCACGATAATACAGAGCTGCTCGAACATGAGCATGTGCATTGGCATAAAGGAATAGGCTATCATTCACACATACATGTTCATCAACAGAGAGCATTGTTGAGTTTAATGAAGATTGCAAGTTTTGCACTCATTGGTATTTGCACATGAGGAAGAATTTGTCATTCTAGCATTAGCAGTGGGAGGGGTCGATCCGTTAATGTTGATTATTGCCTATGCAAGTTCTGTGACAGTGGCATTGATAGGGATAACCATCGCATCTGTCAAGGCGTATTCGAAAATTCAACATAGGTTCATGCAGTATAGCAAATATCTGCCGAAGCTTACCGCTATAGTGTTGGCAGTTATCGCCATTGGTTTTGCTGCAGATATTATTTGAGGTGATGTTGTTGAAAACACTGCAGTTGATAGTTTACAGTAGGATAGGAATGATCAATTACGCATTATAAATACGCATAAGCTCTTTACCATAGAGTTCTTATACCCATTCTTTTTGTATATTGGTAATGGGTCTATTTGGAAAGAAGTTCAAGTGTGATAAATGTGGCGCGAAGTTTGGCAAGGAACATGAATTATTGGATCATGCAAAACAGGCTCACGGTGCTAGTGTGCAAGATTACAATATAGAAGCTGGTAGAGCATATTCTGGTGTCAAACCTATAAGAGTTGAACTAGAGGTTTCAGAAATAAAGGCTGCTGAAACCAGATACTGGGTTAACGAACTCACCAACCAATATGCTGACCTGGTAGTCACCAATGTGGAGATCAAGCCAGACAAAGTTATCTTTGATGTAGGATCTCCAAGCATGGGGGATCTAACGGCTGCGGACATTAAGTTCAGAATTAATGAGTATCTAACGATGAACATCCCGCCATTCGAATGCAAACAAGTGCGGGTAGGATAAATCGAAACTGATAGAACTGTAGCAGTTACTATATGCTACTACTAAACTGTTTTGAAGTTATTCCAAAACAATTTAAGGTTGTTTTTTATTTCTAGGTTATGCTTCATGAGATTTACTTGGATGCCATTAGAAACCATGAAGTAAAGATAGCAAGCATTTCTACAAACCTGAACAAGAAAATCTTGGAAAAAGCGCGCAGTATATGGAGGGAGTATGAGCCTAGAGCAAAGGAAGGTGTTGTCGTTGGGGTTGATAGTAGTTACAACAGTCGTCCTTTTCAGGGTTTTCACGTATATGCGGTAGATGCTATATGTGTGCAAGTCGATGGAAGTGTGATATCAGTTAGACAGGAAAATAAGGCTGGGGTAATAGGTCAGGGTCAGCTTGAGGCTAAATCGATGCAGATGGAGATCGAAGTGGCGGCAGAAGCAACCGACATTTCAGATCTTGTATTGATTGATGGTTCTATCATAGCAAGGTTTGTGATGGGAATAGGTTCTGTGATAAAGAGTGTTACTGATCTTACTGATAATAATCAAAACATTGTTTTTGTTGCAAAAACATCGGATAGCAGAGAAATCTTTGAGGGTATGAATAGCAGAGTTGGTGATATTTACTATTTCAATCGCATCAGTAACAAAGCTGGTTACAGTAGACCATATTACATAACGCGGTATGAAGAGAAATATGCAAGGCGTATTACTATAGTTTTTACACGGCTGAGTGAATATACACCCATAATAAAATTGGAGTTTGCTGGAGAAGTTGATGAAGATTATATTAAAAGAACTATTGATCAAATTGCTTTCAAAAGTGTCGCTGGTTATCCTTATGTGTTGAAGATTGCGCATAACACTGCGGTAATAACTGATGATGATATACAGAGACTAGTAAGTATCTATGGTCTTAAAAACGAGATAGGCGCTAGAGAGGTGCTAATGTGATGGAAATAGGAATAATCGTTGGCGAATCAAAACCACATGAGGTTATGTTTGAGGGTAAGAGACCTGTGAGTGCTGGTGAATATGTTGTGCTTGATGATAACAATGGGAAGATCTTGGGACTTGTGGAAAGATCAATTATTGTTAGCGATGCTTTAGGTAAGAACATCAGGAACTATACGGAAGCATTGGAAAGCAAAATAGTTGCTGATGCTAATACCAGAGACAAAAGTTACAGAGCGTGGGTAAGAATTCTTGGATATCTGGATCTGTTGAAGAAGGGAAGAGCGATCATACCTGACGTACCTCCGCTTCCCGGTACAACTGTTCTGGAAACTACTCCTGATGATCTGGAAACAATATTTGCGCCATCAGAAGATGAATGGGCAAGAGTTGGGTCATTATTAAGAAACAGCAAGGTTGAGGCAAGAGTAAACATAGACAAGATCGTTTCCAGACATGCGGCGGTTCTTGCAATGACTGGCATGGGTAAGAGTAACCTTGTTTCATTGATTGCTAAAAGAATGGCGGAGATCGGAGGAACGATGGTGATTTTTGATTATCATGATGATTATTCTTCATTGCAAATAGATGGAATAAATGTGATGGATGCAAAAATTAATCCTCGCCTTCTGAATCTAGACAAATTGGCTGAAGTTATTGAAATTAGGGAAAATGCGCAAAATCAAAAACATGTGTTGGGAAAAGCATTTACAGATGAGGTAAGAAGTAAGCAGGGTGAGGATTTTTGGGAAACACTTATTGCAAATGTAAAAATGTTTACTAATGAAAAGAGCTATAGAGAGGCTGCAGAACGGGTTATAGATAAGATGGATGATGCGAAGAAACGCTTCAAAGGAATATTAGATCCTGGCTTGAGTGATCCTACAGCACTGATTCAGAATGGAAAAGTGAATGTTTTGAGTTTAATTGAACTTACTGATAGACAGGCAGATATTGCTGTAAGATTTTATCTTGAGGAACTGCTTGATGATATGAAAAGAGCTACTCGAGTAAAGAAAGGTGAGATTGATAACAAAATTCCTGTAAGATTCCCAGCACCCGTTCTAGTTGTACTAGAGGAAGCACATGTTTTCGTACCGAAAGACGAAGACATGGAGACGAAGTATTTGGCTGCAAAGATTGCCCGTGAAGGCAGAAAGTTTGGTCTTGGGTTGATGATAGTATCACAAAGACCTCGTGGAATAGATAGTAATGTGCTAAGCCAGATGGGTTCACTTGCTATTATGAAGATGGTGCAGCAGGATGATCAGGCACAGGTATCTGCTGCAAGCGAAACACTAAGCAAAGATATCATAGAACAATTACCATCATTAAATCCAGGAGATGCGATCCTTGTGGGTCAATGGGTTAACCTTCCTGCCTTTGTTCATATTGATCATGTTATGGAGAAAAAGATAGGAACGGATCAGCAAGCAGTGAAGGAATGGAAGCAGATCAATAGATTGAAGAAAGCCACTAAAGAATCGACACAGGCAATGATTAAAAAAGGATACCTGAAAGATTGATATTGTATGTTAATTGCTCATATTTCTGATACGCATCTAGGATACTCTCAATTCAACCTTGAGGAGAGGGAGGAGGATGTCTATGATGCCTTTGAACAGGCTATAAACACCGCAATAAGGGAACGTGTCAAGATCGTAATACTTGCTGGCGATCTATTTCACATGCCAAAACCGCATGGAGAGGCAATAGTAAAGTTTGGGGATGCCTTGAAAAAATTAAAGGAGAAGAATATCAAGACATTTTTTGTCCTTGGAGAGCATGATATAAGCAGAATACGGGGCGTGCCTGTATCATACCTTTTTCACAACTTGGATTTTGCCTATTATCTGAAGAATGGTCAGCCGTATGAAGTAGATGATATATTGCTGATTGGGTTCGACAAGTACAGGAGAAGTGAAATTGAGGATCTACGAAACAAACTGAAAGAGGCTGAGAAGAGGGCGCAAACATTTTCTGACCATAGGATACTTGTTCTGCATCAAGGTCTTCTTGAGTTTAGTGATTTAGCAGGTGAGATGAGCTCCAATGATTTGCCTTCTAACTTTACCTACTATGCAATGGGGCACTATCATAACAGGTATGAAAAGCGTTTTGAACATCTGGGAGGGCCTCTTGCTTATCCTGGCTCTATAGAGGTAACGTCAAGCGAAAGCGTACGGGAGGCTGATAAAGGGTTCTATCTTGTGGATCTATCGGCAAAAGAAGCTTCGTTGAATTGGATCAAACTTGATATTAGACCACAAGTCGCTGCAAATGTAAATTATGATAACATACAGAGAGAAATTAAAGAACTAATTTCCAAATTTAAACCTCTAAAAAAGAAACCGATAGTGTCGGTGCAGGTTAAAGGAAAGGACATTGATTCAAAAGTTATTGCTGACAATCTTTCCAAATTGAATGATTTTGTTTTGCATTATGTATGGGAACCAATAGAAGAAAAGTGTCCATCTGCATCTGTATATGATGAGAGACCTAGCGATATAGATACTGAAATGCTGAAACGAACAACTGAAGTCCTAGGGTCTGAAGAATTGGCAGAATTTGCAGTGAAAGAATTGCTTCCATTATTGGTGGAGAATAAAATTGATGAAGCCTGCACGTTGGCATGGAAAGCCTATGAAGATTCTAGGTTTGTAAAGAAAGAGGTTAGAAAATGATAGAGAGTGTGCAGCTGCAGAATTTCATTTCGCATGGTGACACAGCACTCAAGCTTGATAATGGTTTAACCATATTTATAGGCCACAATGGTTCCGGCAAATCTAGTGTAATAGATGCCATAACGTTTGCTCTCTACGGACAGCATAACAGGAAAAGTAACAAAAATCTGGTAAAACGAGGCGCAAACTCTGCACTAGTTGAGGTTGAGATGTCAGTTAGAGGAAGAAGATTCAAGATCGTAAGAGCACTGAACTCATCGGGCCAGCTGGTTAATGCAAGGCTTGTGGAGTATAAACAAGATAAGGAAGTGGATATAGTATCTGGTGAAAGGAAACAATTTGCCGAATCAGTTGCAGAAGAAGTATCAAAGGTACTAGGCTTGGATTATTCAAAGCTAAGTGTAGCTGCGGTCGTTCAGCAAGGTGAACTGAATTCAATAATTCAGGCACAGCCAAAAGAGTTCAAAGAACTAATCAATAGCCTGTTTGGGTTGGACAGATTGGATCTTGCATTCGATTCCATGAGAGAAGTGATGCAATACTTCAGAACTGAACTGCGCAAAAAAGTTGGATATGATGATTCTGAAATTTCTAGTGTTGAAGAACAGTTGCAGAAGGCAAGAAAGTTATACAAGGAGACACATGGTGTGCTTATCGGTCTTGAAGAGGAGAAGAAGCATCTGCAAAACAAGATTTCTGGATTGGAAAATTCTATCAAAGAACAAGAACCGTTGCATGTTAAATTAACGGAACTTGAAAGCACCAGAATGGCATTACTAAATTATGTTAAAAAGAAGAAGAAGGAAATTGAAAGTGAGATCTCTGAAGGAACAGAACTTGTTAACAACGCTACAAAATATCTTCTAATTGTGAAGGATAAGCATGATGTAGAAGAAAAATTAGAAGAGGTGCGTGAAGCGCTTTCATCGATTGACGAAAAATCGAAGAGTGTGAGTAGTGAAATAGGTCGAATCGAAGCTTTGATAGAGGTAGGCAGTAAACTCCAAGTAATCGATGGAAAATGCCCCATATGCAAATCTCCTGTAACAAAAATTGAGAGCTTTCTCAACGTAGATCATTTAGAGGATGATCTGCGGAAAAAGAGGGATGAACTTGAGAACCTTACCAAAGAAAAGAATAGTTTGAGAGCGAAGGAGAAGGAGTATAGGAAGGAAGAACTTGAGATAAGCAATGCCGAGTCATTTTTGGCAAGCAACAACATAAGGAGTGTGGATGATATCAAAGCTCTGGAAAAGGAAGTTCTTGAAAGTAAGTATACCATACTTAGCATTCCTTCAGAACTCGATGCCATGCAAGAAGTGGAGAAACTCGCGATAGATGATTTCTCCAAAGATTTGACAATGAAAATCCTAAATTTGCTGAAGGAAACAAAGAACTTTGATGATACAATGTATGAGCAGATAAAAAATGAGTGTAAGGAGTTGGTTCAAAGGCAATTGGAGCTTGAAGAGCGTATAGGTGAATGTAGGGTCAAATTTGAGCAAGCAGAAAATGAAAGCAAGGAATTAGAAATTGCAATCAATGAACTTGAAAAGGCAGGCACTTTTGTGAAGTTGCTGGAAACCATACGTAACTCTGTGTATAATAGGGATGGAATTGTTGGCATGAGTCTCAGAACATGGGCACTCAAAACAATATCAAAGAAAGCGTCAGAGTATACTGCGATGTTCAACATGAGCATATCTAGGTTGGAGTTAACGGAAAAGGCCAGAAGTATTTCAATAGAATGTTATGGACGGAGCGGGGCGATAGATATGGAATCTCTAAGTGGGGGAGAGAAGGTTGCTATTGCCTTAGCGTTAAGGCTTGGGATTGCGTATGTGATGGGCTCCGGCAGGTTAGACTTTGTGATTCTTGATGAGCCTACTACACATTTAGATGAAGAAAGGAGAAGATCACTTGTAAGAATAATCACTGAGGCTTTTAGATCAGGTCTAGGTCCATTATCACAGATGATACTTATCACACATGATTCTGAGATATTTGAGAATGCTGAGGTTGATAGCATATACAAATTCTCTATGACCAATGAAGGAACGATGGTAACAAAACTATGAGATTATACCTGCAGTAGATCCGAAGGCAAATAAACTGATAATTATTGTCCATATTCTATTGTTACAGCTCCACCATCTTTCAATGCATGCTCTCTGAACTCAAAACTCTCCTTTCCATCAACACACATTCTCACTTTATTGGTTCCATCATTACACTTATTTATTATACAATTTTCATTGAATGTAACTTCCCATACATCAAAAAACTCACCGTGTGTATTGCCTAATCTCTGTTGATTCTACATGTATTATACCAGATGAATCATGTGTATACAATGGAGCCATTCTAGGATTCTTCATTCCATAAATATCTAGATCATGGCTTTTGTACAAAGCAGGATGAATGCCAATGTTTTCTGGTATAGCGATAGGCTTGCCATCAATTACTATCTTGAGAGTAGGATGGATATGATCATGGGTATGATGATGGACCCAATGGATGATATGATGCCAAGTGGTTCGATGGAAGATATAATGAGTCAAGAGCCTCAGGACGTTGTCATAAAGATCAAATTAGGTCATGGCAAAGTGCAGGTTGGGAAAGAGGTAGAGATCGTATTACCCGTCTTAGATAAGGAAACTCAAGAACCTATGGCAGGGGTGCAAGTGGTAATTGGAATAGAGAGAGGCTCCTCTATGAGCTCAATGGAGATGATGGGTGATATGTTTGATGCAGAAGACAAGGGCTCGGGAGAATACAAGTAGATTCACGCCTGATAATGCAGGTTTATACACAATACACGTAACGGTCATGCTTCCAGATAGATCAGTGATGGACAACCATATGGACTTTTCAGTAATAGCAGAATAAATGAAAATTGAATTATCTAGCTGGATGTAGTGTAGTACACGAATAATTGGCAGCTATAGAGTATTTTCGTGATGATGCCAATTCTAATAAGGGAATCGTTGACTTTCCATAGTTACCAATTTGTTGTACTTGAAACTGCTGTACTTATTATTTCCTACTATATATTATAAGCAAAAAATTAATTAATATCCTATTATATTTATTATTTAATGCCAAATAATATAACACCTTCCCATAATATGCAACAAACAGAGATAAGAACCGAGCCAGATCCATTGATCATATCATACCATCTAAAGCGAAGACCCTCTTACGTGCAGAGCTACTGCATTCTGCAATGTGTTACCATGAGTCCACGAATGAAGATCTATCAGGTAGCGAGAATGCTAGGTCTTGATTATTACCAAGCGTTAAAACGTGTTACAGAGCTTGCAAAGAAAGGATTCTTGAAAGTGGTGGATGGAAGTATGATTATTACGAATGATGGTATGGTATTGAAGGAGATTTTGGGTCAGGTCATTATACTGATGCATACAAGCGATGCAAGTTCGGACAAAATATAAGCTACAAGCAAGTAGAAAGGGGATGATGAAAAGCTTGTTATGGCGAACCCTTCACCACGAGAGTGATGAGCGTGAGCTATACGTTTCTGACCCCTCTACAATTCTTTATTTGAACTAAAATTAAAACCTTTCACCTTCGAAATACCTTATTAATTACATTTACACATAATAATTTGGGTTGGCTCAGGATGCTGACTTGTTACATTGTGAGCAAGAGCGATGTAGCGGGTTATAGGTGTACCCACTCTTGCTTGGTCATGGGAATGTCACGCTTGTAAGATCGAGGGAGGTATCCAAACTCGATCTCAAACCCAGAATTTAGCCGCCAGTCATCTTGGCAAATTTAGAATTACTGTCCTTCATTTGTACAACATAATCCAAATTGCTTAGTGCTATGATTGCAGATTCCCTGACCTCTTCGCTCTTATCATCCAACGCTCTCTCCAAAATATTTCTGGCTTCCTGTGAACCTATAACACCTAACGCTACAGCTGCTTCATGCCTAACGAAAGGATTCTCATCACTTTCTACCGCTTTGCCTAATACCTGTATTGCTCTACGGAAGCCCATCTGTCCCAGAGAGAAGGCTGCCTCATGTCTTACCAAGCCATCTGGATCATTCAATAAAACATCACCAATGGGATCTACAGCGTCCTCTCCCGCTATATCTGCCAGTATGCATACAGCCCTTGTTCGTATAACATAATCTTCATGCTTAAGCAACTTTCTAAAATAGTCTACATTCTTTTTATCAAACTCTGCCTCCATTTCTTCCAATAATGATAAACGTTCTTCAGACTTTGAGTACTGCATAAGCGAGGGTTTATTGAAGATGTTAATATGTGTAACTTTCGTTCTGAGCTGCACGTATGAAGTTTTTGACTCATGACTCCAACCGCAAAATTTGAACGTAAAAGGCGCAACCTCTGATGAAACTACACTAAAGTATGGCTCATTAGAATACACAGAAAATATTTTGAGTAATTATGTCAAATCATCTCTATAACAGGCGTAAATACTCTAATAGTGATACTAAATTGATGCGCAGGCTAATCGATGACGTATACTTTGTTCTTGGTGTAAACCTTCCATGGTTGGATGGTCAGTATGATCATGACTTTGGCAAGAATGAAGTTATGGAACACGATTTCAGAACTTATGATGATAATGAGAAGAAAGAGCATCTAGATACATATTTCAAAGATATATCTCACATGGGAGCACGTGTTGTCAAACTCTGGATCTTTGAAAGATTTGAAGGACTGCAATTTGACAGTGCAGGAAAGATAAAGGCAATCGATGAAGGTTTGATAGAAAATATAGGCGATGTCTTGAGAGTGGCTGAAAAATACAATCTTTACCTTTACCTATGCCTTCTCGATACATGGAGCACAACTGTTCATGCTCAGCAGCACCTTCCAAAACTTAAGAGTATGATAGCAAAGGAGGAGGTCAGGAAAAGTTACATAGATAATGCATTGAAGCAATTCGTTCTCGATACCAGATTAAAGAAGGATCGTGTATTTGCAATTGATGTCATGAATGAGCCCGAGGGCATGTATAATAGCATATGGAGGAGAGATATAGAATGGACAGATGTTATAAAATTCGTCAACGAATGTAGCGAAGCAGTGCATTCAGCAAATATCAGAGCATCGTGCGGCTTTCAGCACTACCAAACATTGTTGGAGAATAAAGATGAACTGAAGTTTTTAGATTTTTATGATTACCATGAATACAATGATGATGGTGCTCTCCTTTCATGCAACAATCTTGGGTTGGACAAGCCTTGTATAATAGGCGCATGTGGACAGAAGAGCGAAAGATATGATGATAAGATCTATGAACATGCGGTATCACGATTCCTTGATAATTCATGGAAGAATGGATATGCAGGTTGCCTGACTTGGTATTATAATTATAAAGGATATGATGAAAATGATAGTAGCAATAGATATTCTCTGATAAAAAGCAACGGAGATTGGAGAAGAGTATGTTATGCACTGGTTAATTTTAACAAGAAGCACAAACGTGCTATGCTATCATAAATTACTGACATCCTCTGTTAATAAAATCATCCAGCCATTTCCTGGCAAGTTTTACCTTCTTATCTATGTTGGAAGTTTCAGCGACCCTAGATTTGAACTGTACAAATATCGGAGAGTCGGGCAGATAATGGGTTTCAAGCATCCTCTCTGCCTCCTCTAACCATGTCTTTGCAGAATCAATTGATCTTGCTGGTATTGTAAGTTGGGTCGGTGCAGACCTATCCTCAGGCATTTTAGCCAAATGCCTCTTGATCTCCATAAGCACTCTAAACTCTTTGGAACGATCCACATATCCGTTCTTTAATTTTGTACCCAAATACTGCTCTGCCTTGAGATCTACCTTCATGTAATGGTTCAGATGGGATTTTCCGCATGTAAGATTAAACACTTTAGTGTGTACAATTTCATCAACATCGAATTCTCCAACGTAGATAGGCTTGCTATCACAATCCTTCGGTTTTTTACATTCTAAGAACATTCGCTGCTTTTCCAACATCCATCCTTCCATATAGAATCATAAAAATCTTGACCAACTATCTCTATGAATTTAATGATATCTTATTATTCTGTAAAAATTATCGCGTTCGGCAACCTGCATCCCGATCTGCTTCACAGCACCTATGACCTTCTCCGCATTCACAGTGGTAGATCTGGCACCCGTGGCTGTAACAACTTCTTCCCCATGCAATGTGCCTCCAAAATCATCCGCGCCGCATTGTAATGCAAGTTGAGCCATGCCTATGCCATTGGTAAGCCATGAAGATTGTATATGATCTATCAACCCATCCAGCATTATTCTTGATATGGCAATCATCTTCAAGAGTGTTAGACCGCCTGCAGAGTGTGTAGCAATACCTTCTGCTTGGAGTTGGGTATTGTTTGGCTCAAAGCTCCACGGAATGAATGCCATGAATCCTCCAGTCTTCTTCTGCAGCTCAATTATCTTCATCAACGTCTGCGCTCTCTGCTCAATAGTCTCAACATGGCCATACATCATAGTGGCAGATGCCTTCAACCCCAGCTTGTGAGCTTCTTCCATAATGCGTAACCATTCATCACTCTTTATCTTCAATGGACTGATCTTCTCCTTAACTTCGTCATCAAGAATCTCAGCGCCAGCACCCGGCAATGAATCCAGCCCAGCATCATTCAATCTTGCAAGCACTTCCCTAGTACTAGAACGTTCAACCTTGGCAATGGTATCAATTTCAGATGCAGACAGACCATGTATGCCAACCTCGGGACATTTTTGCTTTATACCTCTGAACATGCTTTCATAGTATTCAATAGTTAACGATGGATTGTGCCCTCCCTGCATCAACACCTGCGTTATTCCAAACATGTCACGAGCAAGTACAACGCGCCTAAGACCATCCTCTATGCTCACAGTGTAGGTTTCATCATGTCCCGGAGGTCTGTAAAAGGCACAGAATTTGCAATAGGTAACACATACATTGGTATAGTTGAAGATCAAGTTATTTACAAAAGTTACAGTGTTGCCAAAGCGCTTTTTCCTTAGAACGTCAGCAACAAGGCATAATAATTGCACATATTCAGAATTCAGCATTCTAATACAATCATTTAGATCAGGTTTCCTGCCATCAAGAACACCCTCGAGAATATCATTAATATCAGAACGCCTTATCATCTCTGTTAATTGACTCAAACTGAGTAAAGCATTATAGGAATGCTATTTAATCATTTGTGCCAATTTGAGCATGAATATTGTTTTGGAGCATCCAAAACATTCCATAAATAAATTTTATATAAAGAGCAAATCAAGGCTATCACATGCTGAACAGTCTTGTTAATGGTTCTAGAGCGTTGGAGAGAGCTCTTGTAGGAGAAGAGCTTTCTTTCAATGATGGACTGGAATTGATGAGTAATGATAATATCTTTCTGCTGGGAAGCATTGCTGATAAGGTAAGAAATGATGTAAAGGGCGATGTTGTAACTTTTACTGCATCATATTACTTGAATTATACTAATGTCTGTGCAGCAAGCTGCCCATTATGTGCATTCTACAGAAAGGGTAAGGATCCTGATGCTTACACATTAACAGCAGACCAGATCTTGGAAAGAGTTAACACTGCGGTACTGATGGGTGCGACGGAGATGCATATCGTGGGAGGATTTCATCCGGATCTTGAACTAGAGTATTATGAGAATGTGATAAAAGCAATAAAACAAAAGTTTCCTAGTGTGACGATCAAAGCATTTACACCAGCTGAAATATTCTTTATTGCAAGGGTAACGCATAACACAATCAAGGAAGTTCTGTTACGCTTAAGGGAGAATGGATTGGACGCTTTGGCCGGCGGTGGTGCTGAAATCTTTCATCCAGAGCCAAGGGAGCAGATAGTTGTGGGTAAATGTTCGGGTGATGAATGGCTACAGGTTGCTGAACTTGCACACACTCTAGGAATAAGAGGGAACTGCACCATGTTGTATGGACATGTGGAGAAGCCTGAGCATGTTATAGATCATCTGATAAAGTTGAGGGAACTGCAGAAGAAGACTGGAGGTTTTCTAACCTTTATACCGTTGAAGTTCAGCCCTGAGAATACCGAACTACAGAAGAAAGGTTTAGCTACAGAACCAAGTTCTGCAATTTATGATTTGAAGATAATTGCAGTTTCAAGATTGATACTTGCTAACACAATCAATAGCATCTCTGCATATTACATTGCATTGGGCAAGAAGATGGCTCAAGTAGCACTAGCATATGGTGCCAGCGATCTTGTGGGCACGGCTTTTGCAGAAGAGATATTCAAGGCAACAGGCTTAACATACAGCTCTACTGTTGAGGAACTGGTTTACATGATTAAGGAAATAAAGCGCATACCAGCACAGCGCGACACATTCCATAACATTATAAGATTCTTCAACTAGATTCGTTCGGTTTTCTATCCATTCCCCCATCTGGTCTCCTCTTCCTCCTGCTGAAGCCAAAACTAACCAACAGTAACAGAATTCCAATTCCTCCCATAATACCTCCGAATTGTGCAATGGTACGATTCTGATTTATTTCCTCCAATGGCCCAGAGGCAACATATGCATTAAAGAGAATAGCAGTAGTTACACCACTGGCTATCAAGGCAATCCCACTTGCAAAAAACCGCCAGTCCATTGAGAATGTTTTTGCTTCAGAAATTAATAACCTTTTACGGTTTTAGATTATCTCAACATTGATGTCATTTATGATATGGTTTTGTTTTGCAATGAAGTACATTGTTTGCAGAGCCTTGATGCCCCGCTCGCCCATATCAATGGTCAAATCATTCACATACATCTTCACAAATTTTTCAATCAGGTATCGTGAGGCGCCACGTGCATATTGCATGGCATAATCAATAGCATCATCGAAATTGTTAAATCCATACTGAATGGAACGTTTTAGAAGATCATCAAATCTCCTTATCATATCATACCCAAGCCTCTTATGGGCTATGTTTATTCCCAATGGTAATGGGAGTTTCTTGCTTGTACTATCCCACCACAAGCCCAAGTCTAAGGTATTCACGAACTTGGCCTGATCATACGTGATCTGGGCCTCGTGAATTACAAGCCCAGCATCTACCATATCCTTCTCCACAGCATCATTTATCTCGCTAAATTTCATCTCCACACCATTAAAATCACCTACGGCCATCTTTAGAAGTAGATATGCTGTGGTCATCTTTCCAGGTACAGCAATTCTAATTTTCTTCAATTCATCGCTGTTGAACTTTTTCTTCGCAATTACAATAGGGCCATATGCTTTACCAAAACTCGAGCCGCTACGCAAAACCACATAATCTTTTGTGTATGCATATCCATGCGCTGAAACTGCTGTAACATCAAGCTCTCCCTTCAATGCTCGTTTATTCAATGTTTCAATGTCTTCTACAACATGCTTTATCTCAACATTATCAATTGCAATCTTGCCAGACACTATTCCATAAAACATAAAGGCGTCATCAGCATCAGGTGTGTGACCTACAGCTATTTGCACGCCTCTTGCTCGATTAAGCAGATATTAAAAGGTAGCATCCATAGTATGTGTATGAATACAATAGAAGCATTTGAGCGAGATATAATGTATCAGGTAACAGATCTTAAGAAATTTTTACATTCTTTGACGATCAAACAAATTGATACTGATGAACAGAAACAATGTGTATTTACTGGTGCGGGAGACTCATTTGCTGCCGCAATGATAGCAGAGATAGCATCTGACAATAGGATTCACTGCATCGATCCAATGGACATATGCATAAACCCAGAAAGTGTTAAGGGTAGATTTCTATATACCGTTTCTGTATCAGGCAATACTAGAGCGAATGTTGAAGCAGCAAGAGTAGCAAATAAGGTGGCCGAAAAGACAGTTGCGATAACTGCAAATCCTACTAGCAAACTTGTAAATGTATGTGACGAAGTTATAGAGTTGAGGTTTAGAAACTCTGGCATTTTAACAGCAGGAAGCATTGGGTTCACCGCTTGCATGCTTGCATGTCTCTCATTCATTAAGAAAATTCAGATTGAAGATATCAGAAAGCTGTTTGATCAAGCAAAGAAAAGTGCAAAGATAGTATTAAGTAATCATATGTATATTGTTGGTAGTGAAATTACTTTTCCCCTTGCAATGTATGGTACAGCCAAGCTCTATGAGATATTGGGAAGAAAAGCACAGTACGCTACGCTCGAGCAGTTCTGCCATATGGAAATTTTTTCCCTCCAAAAGGATGATACTGTTTTGATACTTGCTTCAGACAATAAGGCAGATGAATTATCCGACAAACTCTTGAAGAATGGTTACAACGTATTGATTTGCAAACCAAAGGGCAGGAATATGGAGGAGAGATTGCTGTATTATACAATGTTGCTGCAATTGATAGCGCTTTACAATGCTAAGAGGCAGAATATTAAAGAATGTTATTTTGTTAGAAATGATAAATTAAGATCAATCAGCAGTTCACTGATTTACTGATTCTCTCTTCCTTTTGATTCTGATATACACAATAGCACCGACAATCAGCCCCCCTATAATCAACGCAATAATGGGTGGTACAAGTGGACTTGCCTCTATTTCTGATGATGGGATTTGCGGACTTGCTGGTGATGTTAATACCTTCCATCTTATCGTGAGATCCTTGTCTGGTATAGAGTCAAATTCCCATAAACCCATTTTCAATGTAGTTTCACTTGGCTGGATAGAGTAACCAGTGATGAGGCCATTTTCATTTTCTGAAAAGATGCTTATCTTTCCTATTTTGGACCATTTGGTAGCATTTGTAAGAATGAAAGTAAAATCTTCCTCAATGCTACCAACACCACTGCTATCTGCACTAACTTCAAGCACATTCTCACTGTTAGCATCCATATTCATGCTTAATGTGTAGAGATGCAGGCCTGTTCCCTTCTCCCTTGGATTATCATATTCTACACTGGTATAATTCTTGATAACACCATTTACCTTGAACTCCAACGATTCTTTATTGATAGATACTGGTAAGGGTATCCTGAGAGGAAGGTCGATCAATTCATTCATATCATTAACTATAACATACCTTGCCTCTATATTCATCAACACAGTGTGATGCGGCTCAAATCCTTCTGCCTCCCTTGCCCATTGTGATTCTGTACTTATTTTTACATCTGCTTCTTTCAGGGAAACATTTACACTACTGTCAGGATATGGAAGACCAGCGCTGTCACCAAACTGAACAAATGTTTGCCCATAAGCATTAACAAGTATGGGAAGACAAATAATCAAACTTTTGATTGATCTAACAAACAGTGATGACATCGATATTTTCTAACAGAAGGATTAAATAAAGATGCCCAAGAGAGTTGTGACTGATAGGCATGCCAAGATACAAGTCAACACAAGAAGCGTTAAAGATCATAGGCAATAAGGACCAAATTCGAATGGCGTGAAGGTAGCTCTTTACACCCGAATAATTTTGGTGTTATTGCTCACGTAGATCATGGCAAGACTACAATGAGCGATAGCTTGCTTGCTGCAACTGGTATGATCAGCCCATCTGTTGCAGGAGAGGCATTGGCATTAGATTACATGGACCTAGAACAGCAGAGGCAGATGACCATCAAGGCAGCCAATGTTACATTGTACTATGAGACTGATGGCAAGCCTTACGTTATGAACATGATCGATACTCCGGGTCACATTGACTTTACTGGAAGAGTGACTAGGAGCTTGAGGGCCATTGATGGTGCTGTTGTTGTTTGTGACTCAGTCGAGGGTATCATGACCCAGACAGAGACCGTTACAAGACAGGCATTGGAGGAGAGGGTAAGACCGGTTCTTTACATCAATAAGATAGATCGTTTGGTCAAGGAACTGAGATTGACTCCCGAGAAGATGCAGGAATGGCTTGCTGGAATAATTGGCGATTTTAACAGGTTGATAGATATCTACGCAGAGCCTGAACTGAAGGACAAGTGGAAGGTTAACATTCAGAATGATAGCGTTTCCTTCGGCTCTGCAAAGGATAGATGGGGCTTTAATGCTGGAATTGCTGCCAAGAAGGGCATCAAGTTCAGCGATGTTTACGAAGTATATACTACCGGAGATCCTAAAACATTGTCGGAGAAGGCTCCACTGCATGAAGCAGTTTTGGGAATGGTTGTTAAGCACCATCCACCCCCCCATGTTGCCCAGCAGTACAGAATTCCAAGGATATGGAAGGGAGATCTTAATTCTGATATTGGCAAAGCATTAGTTGCATGTGATGAGAATGGCCCCACTATAATGATGGTCACAACGGTCGTTATGGATCCGCAAGCAGGACCTGTTGCTGTTGGTAGGCTCTTTTCTGGCACAATAAATGATGGTGATGAAGTTTACCTTATCGATTCCAAGAGAAAGGAGAGAGTTCAATCTGTTACGATGTTTATGGGCCCGTATAGAGAAATTGTTGGCTCCATTGGTTCTGGTAACATACCTGCCTTGTTGGGGCTTGAAAATGCTAGGGCTGGAGAAACGCTTGGCAGCGTAAAGGAAATTGTTCCATTCGAATCGATCAAATACGTTTCCGAGCCAGTTGTTACCGTCGCTGTTGAGCCAAAGCATCCAAAGGATCTGCTAAAACTCGTTGAGACATTGAGGAAGATGAGTATTGAGGATCCAAACCTTGTGATAAAGATCAACGAGGAGACGGGAGAGACTCTGATGGCAGGAATGGGAGTACTGCATCTGGAAATTGCAACTACCTTGCTGCAGCAAGCAGGTCTGGAGATTGTCACATCACAACCATTGATCAACTATAGAGAGACAGTAAGAGCAGCTGCTGGACCGGTGATGGCCAAGTCACCAAACAGGCATAACAAGATGTTCATCAAGGTAGAGCCATTGGCTGAAGATATTATAGAGTTGATCAGAACAGGAAAGATCAATGAAAACATGGACAAGAAGGAGATAGGAAAGGTCTTGCGAGAGAAGGGTTGGGAGGCTGATGAAGCAAGAAGTGTTGTTGCAATAGAGAGTGGAAATCTATTAGTAGATTCAACGAAAGGTGTTCAGTATTTGCAGGAATCCATGGATTCCATCAAGTCAGGCTATACAGATGTTATGATAGCAGGTCCGATGGCTCAGGAGCATTGCAGGGGGATTAAGGTGGTCTTGCATCACTTTGTTCCACACGAAGATCCAGCACATAGAACACTTGCACAGTTAATGCCAGCAACCAGGCGAGCAATCATGGGAGCCGTACTTACTGCTAATCCTGTACTGTTGGAGCCAGTGCTTGGTATAGAAGTAAAGTGTCCTGCTGATATGATTGGAACCGTTGCAGGTATATTGTCTGGAAAGAGAGGCAAGTTGCTCAATGTGGATCAGAAAGGTGTTATTGCCATTGTGCAGGGTGAAGTGCCTGCTTCGGAAACCTTTGATCTATCGGAAGCGATGAGAGGAGGTACTGCAGGCAAGGCAATGTGGAACACACACTTCAAACTCTGGCAAGCCGTTCCTTCATCACTGCTCATGCCATTGATTACAGAGATAAGAAAAAGGAAAGGTCTCAATCCAGAGCCACCAAGACCCGATGAGTTCATAGATAAAGAATGATTGATCTATCTTCAGAAACAAGGTTTATAATATTTAATTTCCAGTTTTTTCATCTCACTGAAATTATTATGTAACAAATCACTAAAATGTGCAAAGACTTAATTCTTGCTTTGTAGATAGCGTATACGAATGACTTATCCCGACGAAGGAGATGGGAAGGACTACATACTAGCTAAGATAAGCCATGTTGGTTTTGTAGATCCATATGGTGTCGAAGGCGTTGTTGTGCTTAAGACAGATGAAGGCAAAGAATTTCCAATGCGTGCCTTCTCCGGAGAAGTTGCAAGGCACATAGCTAGATTCCAGCAGGGAGACAAGGGAAGCATACCTACCATATACAATCTGGTTGAAGAGATTGCGGAGATGACTGAATTATTGCTTATAGAAGTAAGGGTTTATCAGAGCGGCTCTGTCTTGCGTGCAAACCTGCACTTTAGAAGCAGGGAGAGTGAATTAGTTTTAAGGAACTATAGAGCATCTGACTGTATAGCGCTTGCCGCATTCTATGATATTCCTATCCTGGTTAGAAAGAATCTTTTCGAAGAAGCGGTTCAAGAAAAGTGATCATGTAACTATATCTGCTAGCCTTTCTTCATTATACGCATTCTTTATTTCCATTGCTATCCTTCTTCCCACGCCAAAAGTTTTGCCATAATAGTATTTGGTGTAAGGACTTGTAGTTGCCATGATAGGATTACCTGGCACCCTTAAGGATACATCGTATACAACAATATCCAGATCAACTGTTACTATGCTCTGCAACGAAAGAGGACCGATTATTCCAGGAGGGTATTCCTTTTTTGTTGCTTTAACAAATTTATCGCCTATTTCAAAGACCTTTTCCAACATGGATTCACGTATGCTCGCAGGCGTGTGACCGATTTCTATATTCTGCAACTGCAGATCGATATCAAGCTGTTGCCTTGCTGGCATGCTAACAAAATCATGCAGATTTGTCTGCAATCTTCTCTCTATACCCAAAAACTCTACTTCCTGCTTGAGAGGAGAGTGGAAGAAGTTAAAATTGAAATAAGTTCCAATTGCAAATTCCTCTATTATAGCATGAGCAAGGTCCTCCTTTCTTATTATTCCATTATCTATCCTCTGCTGCACCTTCTCTCTATAATCTTTATACGAGGATGCTATGAAGAACGCACGTTCCATCTTTCTCTTTGCTTCCTGCACCTTGACTATTACTGCTCTATCAATATCTTCTGGTTTTTTGAAGATCTTTGGATGCTTTATCCTAGCTCTTTCAAGCAAATAATATTGATTTCTCTTTACAGTTCTTTCTTCAGCACGCAAGAGCGCCCTGTTGCCAAAGATAGGTATCATTAGATTATTTTCAATACTGTTGTATCCAATATACGCGGTGAATGCTCTATGTGGAACTAGAATTGTGTTCAACTCTCTTAACTGATCCTGAATCTTTCTCTTTACCATATCAGAAAATTTGCGCAAGACTATCATGTGATCGGCAAGTCTGCCAAATCTTTTGTATGGTGTCTCCCTTCCCCTCTGGCATACAACAACTGTTTTCATATCTTCATCCTTCGCACCATCCATTATCTCTAATGCTGAATGACTTCCCAGCACACCTATAGTGACATCACCATAACTTCTTACCAAATCTGCAATATGCTTTCTTGTTATCATAGCAGTATCACTCCATTAACCGCTGGTAAAAAGTATTTGGGCTAGTACTCTGCCTTCCTGTCTATCATTCCCCTATGCCTTGCTCTGTATTCTGCAAGTTTGAAAAGTAATAGAGCGGATATAGCAAAACCTATTGTGCTTAGAACCATGTATGAAAGATCGATCATGAATTCACTTGAGCCTGAGAGTGCTAACCTGATGAGATTGAGGAAGTATGTCGATGGCAACGCATTGCCGATCTGCTGCGCAACAACAGGCAACATGCTTACAGGAAACACAACGCCTGAAAGAAGAAACATTGTGCCAGTGGTATATTCGCTCAATGAATATTGTAATTTGAAGGAGAGAAGGTTGATTGCACACAATACCAATCCTAAGAAGGCGAATGCTATCACTCCGAGCAAAATAGTTATTATCAGTAATGGATAGTTAACATGCAAGGCATTTACCTGCAGATCCAGTCCAAAAAAGTTCCCGAATACAATTGTACCAAGAATGTAGGCAGCTATTACCGATACTGTAGCATTTATTGCTGTAGCAGTTGCTCTTCCAAAGATGTACGGCTTGATTGATTCAGGAGCGATGTAGATATGCTTCAGAACCTCATACTTTGCTCTATCTTCATGCATCAAATATCCTAAAGAAATAGCCATCGTGGCAGGATAGATGAAGAAAATTGCTCCAGTGAATGCATAGGAAAAGAATTCCGCATCTCTGATGCCTGCAGCCTCGCTACCGATCAGGAATATCAGACCGATCATGAAGACGCTAGCAATTGGTTTGGCAATCATGTAGGCAAGGAATACGAATGGATCTGTCCAGTTGGATTCTACCTTCCATCCTATCCATGTCCCCTGCACCAACACCTTCACCGTCTCTGCTACTGCCATCTTAATGTCAACCTCCCCTCTCTCTTGCTCACATTTTCCATCTTTTGCAATGCAAAATGCGCAAATGGCAGAAGTACAGATGAGAGTATAACTAATCCAATTATATGCAAAATCACGCTATTGAAATCTCCTCCCAAAATAAGCAACTGTCTCATTCCATCAATGCCTAATGTAAGAGGGATTGCAGATGCCAGGAACTTGATCGCAAGAGGAAAGAACCTGCTTCCTAGAACAGGATAATACATGCCGGAGAGAAGGTAGATCGGTTCCTGCAATAGATCAGCTATATGCGTTGCTTCCCTTCCGTAAAGCAGAAAGAGGGATGCAAAGAGTATTCCCATACCATAGAGAGCGATGACTGTTAGCGTAAAAATTATTGCCAATGCATAAACATCTCCTATCACAAGGTTGATGGGGAATAAGATAATTCCAATGAACAAGATTGATAATGCTCTGATGGTTGTGTTTATCATTCCTCCCAGTGCCATCCCAACCAGCACTGCCATTCTTGATATTGGAGCGATAAGGTAAAGTCCCAATGTACCGGTCTCTTTCTCCCAGTAAAACTGGCTTGACATTCCCCAGAGAACGTTGCTCCAGAATGAAAGCATCGCACCTCCAACGATCACAAAACCAAGAAATTCGTTCGGCGCATTGAGAACCTGATACATGTAGATGTATGCACTTATTGAAAGCATTGGAATTATGACTTCAGCAATGCTCCAGTGTGGTTCTCTGAGCAACCCCTTCATTCTTACATATGCCCTTGCATAAATCACCCTTCCATGATTAACCGCTTCACTTGTTATGCTCATCTGTGTTTATGCCCCTTCCAACATATTTCATATAGACATCCTCGAGAGAAGGTTCAGAGGTATTTATTGAGATTATCTTGCATCCCTTTTCTGTCAATAATGAAATAAGCTCTGGTATCCTTGATTCATCATCCAGCACAACCCTCATCTTTGTTACACCATCACCATTGTTATCGATCGAAGACCCCAGAAGACCTTCGAGTTCTAACTTTAATACTGAGCTGCTTCTTACCTCTATCTCTACAGAGGTATCCTTTGCCAGAGATGCTTTAAGTGCCTGAGGTGTCTCGCATGTAACGATACTGCCATTGTATATTATTGCAACTCTGTCGCAGATCTCTTCCGCCTCTGCCATATAATGTGTGGTAAGGAGCACTGCTCTTGTTCTGTCACTCCTTACCCAGTACTTAACATATTTTCTGATATGCTTGGCATTGATAACATCGAGCCCCAGTGTAGGTTCATCAAGGAAGAGCACTTTTGGCTCATTTATGAAACCGCGTGCAAGATTCAACCTCTGCTTGAAACCAGTGGAGAGCTTATGCATCCTGGTATCTGCATACTCCTCCAGCTCCATATCCTGCATTAATTTATCGATGCGCTCTTTTGCAACATTGCTGGATAGTCCATACAACTGTGAAAAGAACCACAGGTTTTCTTTAACAGTCAGTATACCATAGCCTGGAGTCTCTCCTCCGCTTACCAAGTTGATTACCTTTCTAACCTGCTTTGCATCTTTCACAACATCAAATCCATATACACTTGCGCTTCCTTCTGATGGGAGCAATAATGTTGATAGAATTTTTATGAAAGTTGTCTTGCCTGCTCCGTTTGCACCCAAAAGTCCGAGGGTCTCGCCATAGTTTATTTCAAGATTGGCCTTGTTTAATGCGGTTATTGTCCCTTGTTTTGCCTTGAATACTCTGGATAAGGAATATGCCTCAACTGCATGCATCTTTGATCAGATAAAACTAATGCCATTCCCTTCTTTATAGCCTTCTCTTTTCACCTCAACTTGTCACTTATTATCAGCATTCTACAAATTATTCTGGTAACAGTGCAGAATTGCACAATGTTTATTTCAAGTTTTCCTTCATTGCAACAGCGTGCGACACTAGCTGCTTATCTGCAGTGATTTTTCTGGGAACAATCTCTGTGCTTCCTCATCTGTCAGACCGTCAAACTCTAGCCATATCTCCCCTCCCGCTTTAAATTTGGCTACAAGTTTTTTTGCTAGATCTGAGATTGATCTGTTATCCAACCCTACTTTTGCGCCAGAGAAGAAGGTTCTATATCCTCTCTTCACTATTGTGCCTCCAACAGTGCTGTAGAGAAACTCTTCAAGAGCAGCGGCAACTTCCTTGCTGCATTCAACAGTATACATTGCCACGCCATTGACAGGCTCCTTATCATACGGTATACCAACCTTGAACCAGTAAACGCTGAAGTATGACTCTTCCGAAAAACCGCATCTGATCTCCCAATGTACAAGTTTTTCTGCCGGGCACTGTGTTTCACCAACCTCTTGCGGCGTCAGGTGCCAGTAAAGCATCTTTACCATATTCCTGCAGTAATTATTGGCATTTAATATATTGTTACTTTCGCAGCGTCTGTAATTTCTTGGTATATACAGCATCAATATTCGATTGGAGATCAAAATCATATTTCTTGGCCATGAATTGCAGCAATGCTGCAGATTCTGTTATCTCCATCTTCGCTAATTCAATATTGTTTCTCTCTATTGCCAGTGCTATCTCTCCAATTTCTCTTACTAAATGCACGAATGCTTTAGTTACATCGTCCCCGAACCTCTTTTCGTAGTATTCTATCGCTACGTTACTCATGCCACTAGCACTTGATCCTTTGCTATAAAATCCTAGCGTGGTGCTATGGATTGGCTTGAAGCCTCACCTCCATGGTTTCGGTTTCGGTTTCGATCCTAACGGTTTCGGTTTCGGTTGCGGTTTCGAATGTGAAATCGCAGCCATCGCAACACCTTGCTTTTGATATGTATATGCAATCCTGATGCTCTTTAATACCATACGTATCAGCAATACTATCATTGCTGAACATACTGTACTCTC
>Ga0073934_10002683_pt1 | contig 35861 bp, 30 predicted proteins | sample LarsenN4metaG_FD_76834 | JGI IMG/M metagenome (GOLD analysis project Ga0073934, IMG submission 76834) | Hot spring sediment bacterial and archeal communities from British Columbia, Canada, to study Microbial Dark Matter (Phase II) - Larsen... ... | reverse complement strand
CATTCCCATCACGCCGCTGTGGGTGCCCATGAAGTCCAGCAGCGCAGCCCCGGCGTCGTTCTCCAGGTGCACGCTGGGGATGAAGTGATTGTCGGTGGCTAGACCCTGGAGCGTGGGATTGTACAGCAGCATCCCGCCGCCGCCGGCCACGTTGAAGCTCTTAGCAACGCGGGCGATGACGCCGCGCTGGCAGATGATGATCTCGCCGTTGAAGGTGCCCGGAGCGAACGGATCTAGGCACAGCTCCTGGCCGGTGGGCGGGAACACCACCGGGGTGGGTGTGCTGATGTCATCGGTGACTGAGGCCCCGCTCAGCGTCAGGCTGTCGCCGTTGTCGGCGGTCAGGCTGACCGTACTCAGGAAGTGGCGGTAGGTGGTGCTGGCGGCCACGGTCATCGTCCAGGGTCCGCGATGGTTGACCGTATCGGCGGTCGGACCGGAGTTGCCGGCCGAAGCGGACACGAACACGCCGGTTTCGTAGGCCGAGCGGAAGGCCGGCTCGACGGGATCCGAGTACGGCGCATTTCCGCCGCTGATCGAGAAGTTGATGGCGTTCACCCCGTCCAGGATGGCCTGTTCGACGGCGGCGACAGAGTCGCTCTGGAAACAGCCTTCGAAGGCGCACACCCGGTACATGATGACGTGCGCCCGCGGGGCGATGCCCGATACGGTGCCGCGCGGCACGCCGAAGATGCTGACCGTCACGCCCCCGTTGCCGGCGGCGGTGCTGGAGGTGTGGGTGCCATGCCCGTTATCGTCGCGCGCCGAGTCGAACTCTCCCGGGAGCAGACCGACCACGGCCTTGTAGGTGTCGATGAATGAATAAGCACCGTTTAGCTTGTTGTTGCAGGTAAAGGGCGCGTCGTTGGGATTGGCCGCGGTGTTGCCGAAATCGCAGGTGCTGCGTGGGCCGCAGGAGCCAAACCCATTCGAGCCCGGCACGACCGGGGGCGGGCTGTACGACTTACTGAAGGGGTCGGGGTCGGAGAAGGAGGGGTGCTCAGGCCAGATGCCGGTGTCAAGCACGCCGACGATAATCCCTTCGCCAGCTTTCTTCTGGCCGCCCAATTGCTTCCAGGCGGTAGTGGCGCTGATGAACCCGGGGCTTACTTCCGTATCGGGCTTCTGCAGCTCGTCAGGATAGATGGCAACCACGCCCGGCAGGCTGGCGATCACCTCCAGCTTGCTTTCTGGCAGCACCATGGACAGGCCATTGAGAGTTGCCTTGCAGGTGTGGACGATGCGAATATCTGGGCCAGCCCGCGAGGCTTGCGCCTTGAACGCCTCCTGTTTTCCGGCCAGGTAGTCCAGGTAGCGCTGGCTGTCGGCCGAGCTGAGGTCCAGCATTTCCCCGCCGGTCACAGCCGGGGCGGTGGGCGCTAGGCCGACGGCACCCCCAGTGTAGGCAGCCAGAGGTGGGTCCGCCAGTTCGACGATAATACTCACCAGGCGCTCGCCCCCGGGAGAGACGAACGACTGCAGCTTCAGGCTGCTTACGTCGGGTTTGCCGTCTTTGCTGGCTTCATCGATAAATTGAGAGTCGGGTTGGATGGGGGTGGCGGTGAACGGGCCGGTGCCTTGTTGGGCGAATGCCGTCACATTGAAAGACAGAAACAGGCTCAGGACTATCAGCAAGTAGATTACATTGCGTCCTCGCTTATGGTTATACTTACCTCTATCCTCCCGTGGATTGTAAAGCGCTACTTCACCATGACATGTTTCGGTTTGTCTGGCCTGGACAATCGTCGGGTGTTCTTTGTGGGCATCACCTCCCTTCTATATCAACCTGATCTTGGGGTGAAACGGGGCGATTGGCATGTTCGCCACTGGCCTCGGCAGGGGCAGTGCGTTATTCAGTTGATACTATCTCGGTACAGGTATGGCTGATATGCTAAAGTTCTCACAGTTGGTGTGTGGCTAGATAGAATTCCCATGCCTGTCGCCGCCATAGAAATCGAGGTAATGGTCGCTTACTACTATGGCGCGCACCCATATGTACACCACGGCCGGAGGAGAAGACCTCAAAAGGTCTCTTCTCTCTATATTAAGAGGAAGTTGATATTATAAATTAGGTATGCGATACTTGCAATCTAATAATCGTGATTTTCGATTGATCCATCTTTTCCTTGGAACCGAGCCCCACCCCAGGGTCTACCCTGGGGTGGAGAACTCATGGCTGCAAACGATTTTAGCGATCTGATCCGGGATTAATTGCCTCCCACCTGTACGATCTCCATGAAGACGTCACTGTCTCCGGTTATTCGGGCGTCTGTCCAGAAGGGATAGCCAATCTTGCCGCTGACGGCGATCCCATTATAGTCGCCGATGAACGAGGCCGTGCCGAAGAAAGCTTGTTGGAAGTCCGATGACGTCTCAGAAGCGCGATATTCCTTCCAGGCAGAACCTCCGTTCCTTGAGATGGCCACCCATGCATCGGTCAAGGTGTTATTGCCGCTGACGCGCCGGTCATAATAAACGGCCCACACCCAACCGTTCTTGCCGACGGCGACCCACGGGAACCAGTTGTCGAAGAATACCGGATCTTTGCTGATACGCTTGGGCGCCGACCAGGTCATGCCGCCATCTGTAGACTTGCTGATGAACACGTCTGTGCTTGTCCTCAGGCCTCCGGGGCAGGTGCCGTCTGGGTTCAGTGTGGTGGGGTACGGGAAGATGTCTCCATTGCGGTTGTCGGACCAGATGACATACAATTCATCGTTCGGTCCGATGGCGATATTCCCTGCGGAGTTCAGGCGCCATCCTCCGTTGCACACCGTTTGGCGACCATTGAGAGGCGAGATGGGATAGTTGTTGAGGCCATCGTACAGCATGCTGACCTGATAAGGGCCACTCACTGCAAAGGTATCCGGATCGACCCTGACCACCAGTATCTGGTCGTTGAAATTCCCTGGGGCGGTCCATTCGCTTTCGTTCTGCTCATTTAAGAAATGGACGTAGAGACTGCCGTCCGATCCGACCACCGGGTATGAGAACTGGTTCTCGTCGCAGTCGTTGGGTGTGGCGTCCGGTCCGGTCGCACCCGGTCCGGTGCCTCCGCCGGTGTCAGCCTGGAACTCGCACAATTCTGGGGAGGCGCCATTGATCTCTCCAGCTATTGTCCAGCTTGTCCCTCCATCATCCGAGTAGGCCAGGTAGATGGGCGACTCCAGATAGCTGGATCCGCCTTCGAAGAAGAAGCGCGTGTAGGTGACATATACTCGGCCATCGTGGGGACCGCCACTGTTGTCAATGGTCATATACTCCTTGTCCAGAAAGACGGAGCAGTCAAAGGCGTAAGGCCAGTAATCTACCACGCCGCGACCGGTGGCCACGACCGGTCGCCACCAGCTCACACCGCCATCGCTCGACTGGTACACGAACACCCCGTTCTCGCACCAGGTGGCGCTGAAGCCGATGCTGGAATGGTATACCATGCCGTCGTTGGCAATCACGACTGCCGGATCACCGGTGCCAACGGGCGGTTCCACGATTCCCTCCACCGTAGTCAAAGCCGGGAAGGTGATCACGCCGTCGTGCCAGGTCTTGCCGCCGTCGAAACTTGTGGAGAAACCGCCCCCGATAGGCCAACCAGCCCGATAATCATTATAACCTGTGACGATGTGCATTGGATTGTTCGGATCTATGACTATCGAAGTCTCATTCTGGGCGCGGAAATTGAAGTCCTGGTTTACCCGGATGTTGTGTCCAGGTGCCTGCTTGGCTGCCGGTCTGAAGTCTTCCTGAGGGGTGAAGAAGAGCGCTTCCTCCACGATACCCGAACGCCAGTGCAGGACATCAGGCTTGGGCTTTACAGGTAGCTTGATGGGACCTTGCGCTGAAGCGACCGAAGCCAGCATGCCGAGCGCGATAAAAGTGCCTATAAACCTAAACAGCCATAAACGTTTCATCTGGCCCTCCAGATATTCTCCGAAATTGTGGCGAAATATTTGTCTTATACCCGATTTTTAGACCAGGGAGGCATTGTCTCGATGTGAAGCCCATTGCGCCATCCCCCTGTCGACTCTTATTGGTCTTCAACTACAAGACGGAAAAATTATTATCGAATCCTCTCCACCTCCTGAGAACCGGGTGTCACTTTGCTCCCTCATGGAGAACAACGCGAGCCACGATGGTTTTTACCCGAATCAATAATATTTTAATACAGAGTGAGATTTTGTCAACCTTTATTGTCCAATTCATAGCCGCGCTGGACGGCACCGATCACCTCGGCTGCCAGCTTGAGCAGGGCCTTGCTTTCGACAGGCTCGATGTGCGCAGCGGCGAGATATTTTTCCAGCAAGGCCAGTGGCGGCAGGCTGCCGATCGCCTGATCATCAGGCAGCCGGATGCGGGTCTCCATCTGGGGCCGCCTGACGAAGTGCAGCTCGAAGGTCGGCTCGCAGTAGGAACGCAGGGCGGCTTCGTCGATCAAGGGTTCCCATTCGCGCGGATACTCGAGCACCAGCCGCACGATTGCCCCCTCCAGCTTCTCGGGCGGCGGCAGGCACTCTCGGATGCGCTCGTTTACCCCCTGTGGGCTTTCCAGGCGGGCGTGGCAGTCCAGGAAGGGGCGCACCCCGGTCAACTGGCGCCACTCGACCCGGGTTGCACCGCGCTCCACCCGGGCGACGACGAAGAATTTATCGTCGTCCACTTCCCCAAAGTCGACCCGTTCGATCGACCCCGGGTAGATCACCGGCGGGTGGCTGCCGGGGTTCAGGTCCTGCGGCCTGTGGATGTGGCCCAGGGCCACGTAGTCCAGGCGTGGGTCGCGCACCAGGGCGCCGGAGAGCACCAGGTCGCTGCCCAACATCACCGTGCGTTCATTGCCATAACGGGCGCCCTGGACCGAGGCGTGGGCCGTAAGCACCACCGGCAGGCTTGGGTCCACCTGATCCAGCCAGCCATGCACCAGGTCGATCAGCCGGCTCTCGATCTGTTCATAGACCTGGGCGGGATCGCTGACCTGTACCCCCAGGTGGGCTAGCAGGCCCGAGCGGGAGATCCACGGCAAGGCCAGCACTTGGATCGGCAAGCCCTCCAGATCGTCGGGGGTGAGCAGGGCAGGCCGGTCGATCACGCGCACGTGTGGCACCTCCAGGGTGTCGAAGGTCTCCAGGGCGTGGGCGCGGCCCAGGGCAGGCGAGAGGTCGTGATTGCCGACCAGCAGCAGGGTGGGGATGCTGGCCCGGGAAAGGCGCATGATCCTGCGCCCCCACTCGCGCTGGAAGGTGGGGGCAGGGTTGCGGTCTTTGTAGGCGTCTCCGGCGAACAGGACCAGGTCCACCTGCCCGGCGATGGCGGCGTCGACGATGAAATCCAGCGACTTTAGGAAGTCGAGCACGCGTAGCGGCAGGCCGCTGGCGGGGTCGTGCCGCCCGTAATTGGCCATGTCGATATGGGCATCGGCGAAGTGCAGCAGGGTGACCATCGGCTCAGGGCTGCGCCCCCAATTGACCGAGCAGGGCCAGGCTCGGCTGAAAGTCCGGGTGCCACTCCAGGCTGGTGCGCAGGTCGGCGATGGCGCCGGCGTCGTCTCCCAGAGTGGATTTGGCCATGGCGCGCCAGTAGAAGCTCTCCTCGATGGCCGGCTCGTTGGCGGTGTCGATGGTGGTGCTCGCCAGGTTGAGCACGTCGTACAGGCGGCCGGAGTAGTAATAGGCGAAGTAGGGCCCGGTCTGGTACCACAGCATACGCCAGGGGCGCTCTTCTTCTGGGATAGTGGGGTAGATGGCGAAGGCCTCGTCGTAAGCCAGCGCCGCGCCGGCGTAGTCTTGCAGGCGGGTCAGGTTGGTGCCGCGGTTGTACCAGGCGAAGTACAGGTCGCGCCCGCTCAGGGCGAAGATCTCGTCGGAGGCCAACTGTGCTGCGTACTGGTAGTTGTAGGTCTCGTCGGCCTGTGGCCCCAGGATCGCCAGGACCTCGGCCTCCCGCTCCGGCGGGTAGACGACGATGTAGGTGTAGTTAAAAGCGCGCCAGTAACTCTGCATTTGCTCGTAAGGCAGCGGCATGTTGGCCATGATGTAGGAATCCTGCACGGTGAAGCGTTCCCTGGCGTCGTCATAGCCGCTCACCACTTCGTAGTGCCCCATCCAGCCGTCGAATTGCGGCCCCTCGAAGCCCTTCTCGACGACCACCGGGAAGCCAGCGGCGATGAAGGCCTTCAGTAATTGCAGGTCTCCGCCCGCACGGACGATTGCCTTATAGGGGGTGTTCTGCAGCACGTAGTCGGCCATCTCGTAGGGCATCACGTTCTTATCGCGCGGGTTGGGCTTCATGTAGTTCGCCGGGCCGCTCTGGTCTCCCTGCCAGCCCCAGTAGGAAAGAGCCATCGCCAGGTTGGCCGGGCCGCAGTTATTCCATTTCTGGTATTCATGCCGGATGCCGGTCAATTGCACCTGGCCGGGCAGCGGCGTGGGGGAGGGGCTGGAGGTGGCCGTCGGAGCTGGAGTGTCGGTAGGGCCAGGCGGGGTATAGGAAGGCAGCGGGGTCAGGCTGGCGGTGGGGGTTGACGAAGGCGTGGCCTGGGCGGCGCCGGTGGCCTGGCTCTGCGGGATGAAGACCACCTCTTCGGGCGGGTTGAGGGCGTACTTGATCCTGGCCTGCAGCTCCTCGACCCGCCAGGCCAGGCGATCGTGGACCAGCGGCAGGTTGTAAGCAAAGGAGGTCAGCAGGCACAGGAACGGGATGGCGATTGCCAGGGTGATCAGGGTGGTGCGCTTGTGCATCTCGATGTCAGTAGCGGGCTTTCAGGGCGTGATCACGCCCAGCCGCTGGAGTTGTTCGGCCGCCGGAGCGTAATTGGGGTTGAGCGCGGCGGCTTTCTGCAGGTCCTGTATCGCCCCCTCTAGGTCTCCCAGGGCCTCTTTGGCCAGGCCGCGCCAGTAATAGGCCTCTTCCAGGACCGGCTCGTTCAGGGTGGATAGGGCGGTGTTGGCCAGGTTAACCACATCCTGGTAGCGGGCGGTGTGGTAATAGGCGGCGTAGGGCTCGGAGCGGTACCACAAGGCCCGCCAGGGGCGGACGTCCTGCGGCAGGGCGGCGTACAGGCCAAAGGCGGCGTCGAAGGCCTGGGCTGCGCCGGCGTAGTCCTCCAGGTAGACCAGGCTGGCGCCGCGATTGTACCAGGCGAAGTACTGCTCGCGTCCAGACAGGGCGGCGCTCTCCTGCAATGCCCGCTCGGCTGCTGCCCGGTAGCCGTAGGCCGGATCGGCGAAGGGGCCCAGCAGCGCCAACACCTCCGCCTGCCTTTCCGGCGGGTAGACCACCAGGAAGGCGTAATTGAAGTCGCGCCACTCGACTTGCTCCAGCACCTGGTAGGGCACGGGCAGGTCGGGCAGGATCAGCGAGTCCTGGCTGATGAAGCGCGCCCGGGCGTCGTCGTAGCCGTTGAGCAGCACATAGTGTCCCATCCAGTCGTCGTCCGGCGGGTCGTGGCCCTTTTCCACCAGCACCGGGAAGCCGCCGGCGATCAGGCGCTTGAGCGTGTCCAGGTCGCCGCCGATGCGCGCCAGGGCCTGGAAGGGAGTCTGGCTGTTGACGAAGACCACCATCTCGGCCGGGTCGACGTTCTTATCGTCCACTTCGTAGTTCGGGCGCAGGTAGGCGCGCGTGTCAAGCTGGTCGCCCTGCCAGCCCCAGAAGGTGAGCGCCATGGACAAGTTGGCCGGCCCGCAGTTGTTGAACTTCTGGTATTCGTGCTTCACCCCGCTCAGCACCACTGTTTCCGGCAGGGCGGTTGGGGTGGGGGTCACGGTGGAGGTATGCGTGGGGGTATCCGTCGGCCCGGGCGGTGGAGTGGGGCTGGGGGTGGCGGAGGGCGGCGGGGGCAGGGTCAGGGAGGCCTGGATGGCCTGCAGGGTGGGCTGCACCAGGGTTTCGACCTGCTCCTGCGGCAGGAACACCACTTCCTGGGGTGGGTCGAGGGCGTACTGCACGCGTGCCTGCAGGTTCTTGACCCGCCATGCCAGGCGCTCGTAGACCGGCGGCAGATAGTACACGCCGAAGCCCAGCGCGCAGGCGAGCAGCGCCACCGAAAGGGCACAGCCCCAGGACCGTTTTAACATGGAGGGGATTATAACATCGTAAAATGGCGGGTCTATTCTATAATAGGGGTGAGAGGAGTGGAGGGTCTGGAGAGATCAAGGTCTATGGATATTTCATTTGAACGTCAACTGGAAGATATAAAGGTTCGCATCGTTTCTGAGCTTAACCCTCACAAGATCATCCTGTTTGAGTCATGGATCTATGGACATCCGACATCCGACAACGATGTAAATTTACTGATCATTATGGATTCTGATGAAAAGTCAGTTGCTAGAGCCGCGCAGGTGTCAAATTTAATCAGACCACGACCATTTCCCATCGATATTCTGGACGGACGCCAGAGGAAATCGATAATCGCTTGAAGATAGGGGATTTATTTATTCGAGATGCACTTGCAAAGGGGAAAGTGCTCTATGAGCGAAACCTCTAGCAAGAGAAATACGAGGCTTCGTGAGGAGGTTGTTAGGATTAGTGGGGCGATGATCTTATCCAAGATGCGAATATATCACCCCTCATTTTCCCCCACCGGCGGGGCGGCCGGGCCGTAGTCCAGGATCTCGCGTGCGCCCGTGCCGGGGTCGGGCGTGCCGACGATGCCCCGAGCCTCCATGCTCTCGATCAGGCGGGCGGCGCGCGTGTAGCCAATGCGCAGGCGGCGCTGCAACATGGAGACGGAGGCCCGCCCCTGGCGGCGCGCCAGGTCGATGGCCTCGTTCAGCAGGGGGTCGGCGTCCTGCTCTCCTTCATCCTCCCACAGCGGCATCTGTTTGAGCGGCAGCCCTGCCGGCAGGCTGTCGACGTGCTCGCCGGAGGCCATGCGGGAGGCCTGGCTCACCCCGGCAAAGCCCTGCCAGTAGGAGACCAGCCCCTGGATTTCGGCGTCGGAGACGAACGTGCCTTGCAGGCGCACCGGGGCGGCGGCGTCGGGGGCCTGGAAGAGCATGTCGCCGCGCCCCAAAAGGCGCTCGGCTCCCGGCTGGTCCAGGATCACCCGGCTGTCCACCCCGGAGGCCACCGCAAAGGCGATGCGCGCCGGGAAGTTGGCCTTGATCAGCCCGGTCACCACGTCCACCGAGGGGCGCTGGGTGGCGATCACCAGGTGGATGCCGGTCGCCCGGGCCAGTTGCGCCAGGCGGGTGATGGTGCGCTCGGTCTCGTCGGGGGCCAGGATCATCAGGTCTGCCAGCTCGTCGATGATCACCACCAAGTAGGGCAGGCGCAGCCCGCCCTGCGCCGCCTGGCGGGCGTTGTATTCGGTGAGGTTGCGGCAGCCGGCCTGGGCCAGCTTGTGGTAGCGTTGGTCCATCTCGCGCGCCACCCACTGCAGGGCGCCGATCACCCGCTCCAGCTCCACCACCACCGGGGCCAGCAGGTGGGGGATGCCGTTGTAGTTGCTCAGCTCCACCCGCTTTGGGTCCACCATGATCAGCCGCAGGTCGTCGGGCGTGTGGTTGAGCAGCAGGCAGGTGATGAGCGAATTGACGCACACCGACTTGCCCGACCCGGTGGCGCCTGCGATCAGCAGGTGCGGCATGGCCGCCAGGTCTGCCGCCACGGCGTTGCCGGCCACGTCCTGCCCCAGGGCGAAGCGCAGCGGCGATTTCAGTCGGCGGAAGGCCTCGCTTTCGATCACGTCGCGTAGCGCCACCAGGGAGATTTCGTCGTTGGGCACTTCGATGCCCACGTAGCCCTTGCCCGGGACCGGGGCCTGGATGCGGATGGTGCGCGCCGACAGCGCCAGCGCCAGGTCGTCTGCCAGGGAAGCAATCTTGCCGACCCGCACCCGCATGCGCCCGGAGCGCGACTCGACGAAATCCGGCTCGACGCCGAATTGGGTGATGGCGGGGCCGCGGTTGACCTCCACCACCCGCGCCGGCGCCCCGAAGGAAGCCAGCGTCTCTTCGATCACCCGCGCCCGCTGCTGGTCGTAACCCTGGTCGTGATTTACCTGACCGCCCTTTTCCAGGACCTGCTCGATGGGCGGCAGCGCCCAGGGGCGCGGCTGGGCGCGCCAGGATTGGTCGGTCGCCGCGCCTCCCTGGGCGGGGAGCGGGCTCCAGGGCAGGGCTTCGACGTCGCTATCGGCGGGCGAGTGGCGGATCAAGGGCGTGAAGCTGGAAAGCGGTGGGCCCTGGCCGTGGGCATACGCCCGCCTGGCGCGCAGCTCCGCCCAGGCGTCTGATACCCGCTCGAACAGCGGGAGTAGCCAGCCGAAGAGCCCCAGCACCGGGATATCCAGCGACATGGCCAGGGCTACCAGCAGCCAGGCCAGCAGGGCGATGGCGCTGCCGCCCATGCCCAGGCTGAGCCGCATTATTTCCAGAGCCGTCCCTCCGATGTAGCCGCCGCCTTTGCCCTGCGCGGCCAGCTCGAAGATGGCTTCTCGAGAGCCCGGAAATGCGAGGAAATGCAGGCTCGCCAGCAGGTTGAAATACAGCAGGCCCAACCCCAGCACACGTTCCAGGGACACTTTGGGAATGCGCTTGAAATTGCGCAGCACCAGCCACAATCCCAACGCGATCAGTCCCGCCGGCAAGATATACGTACCCCAGCCGAATCCCACCTGGATCAGGGCCAACCAGCCCCCCGTGACCAGGCTGTGGTTGGTGGAGAGCAGGCTGAGCAAGGTCAGCAATCCCACCAGGGACAGGCTGACTCCGAGCATATCCAGCTTGCGGTCCAGCGTCAGGCCCGCTTCGACGGAGGCAGGCTTGGGCCTGGCAGCAGTCCCCTTACGGGGCGGTGGGGCTTGGCGACCAGCACGGCGCAGCCCTTCCAACCAGCCGGCCAGCCGGCCGAGCAGGGAGGCCGGCCTTTTCATCCGCCTGGGTCGAGAATGGCCGGCAGGAGACTTGCGTGCCGCGGGCGGGACCCGGCCTGGGGTCCTGGGGGGGATTTTCTTGGAGGACCTGATGGATTTTTTGGTGGCCATCGGGCTTAAGCCGGTGGGATGATGACAGTTATCCCAGTGCGATTTGAGGGCATTATAGCACAGAGGTTCGATCTCCTGTCGGGGTAACCCTAATATTGCCACCGGCTTTTAGTGGGTGAGCGGCGCCCGCCGTTCACCCACCAAAAAGCCGGATAAATCTAACAACTATTAGAGCCCCCATCGAAGGCGGTGCACTGATACGAGATAGGGTAAAATTAATCCATTGTTTGAAATTGTCTTCCTAGGCACCTCTGCCTCTGCCCCTTCGGTGCACCGCGGCCTTCCGGCCCAGGTGATCATCCACGATGAGTACCGCTTCTTGATCGATTGTGGAGAAGGCACCCAGCGCCAGATCCTGCAATCGGGCATCGGCTTCAAGCGCCTCAATCGTATCCTGATCACCCACGGCCACCTGGACCATATCCTGGGCCTGGCGGGGCTGCTTTCCACCTATATGCGCTGGGAGACGATCGATGAGCTCGATATCTACGGCGGAGGGTTTGCCCTGGAGCGCATCCACGATTTACTGTTCGGCGTGGTGCTGCGCGGGGTGCGCCCGCCGATCGATATCCGCATGCACGCCATTCAGCCCGGGGTATTTTTCGAAGCCGAAGATTTTAAAATCTCTGCCTTTCCGGTGGACCACCGCGGTCCGGATTGTTACGGGTATCTGTTCGAAGAGCAGGCCCGCCGCCCGTTCCTGATCGAGCAGGCCGAGGCCCTGGGAGTGCCGGCTGGCCCCTGGCGCCGTGACCTGGTGAACGGGCAGACCATCACTCTGCCCGGCGGGCGCCTCATCAGCCCGGACCAGGTGCTCGGCCCGGAGCGGCCGGGCACTCGCCTGGCGCACATCGGCGACGCCGGCCGTACGGATGGCCTGGTCGAATACTGCCGGGCGGTCGACTTGTTGATGATCGAAGCTACCTACCTGGAGGCGGAAGCCGATATGGCGCGCAGCTTCTCCCACCTCACCGCCCGCCAGGCAGCCGACCTGGCCCAGGCAGCCGGCGTGAAATGCCTGATCCTGACCCACGTCTCCCGCCGCTACCGGGAACGGGAGGTGCTGGCGGAGGCGCAGGCATACTTCCCACAGGCGCGCCTGGCGCGCGATTTCGATGTCTACCAGGTTCGCCGCGGGGAATGCGTCAAGGTCGATAAGGATCTCTAAAGGCCGGCTGGCTTATTCAAGCGCGCCCTCGGCTCAGCCGAAGCGCTCCTCTTTCCACACGTCGGCTTCGTTATGATATCCCGCCTGTTCCCAAAAGCCCGGGTAGTCGCGGGCCAGGAATTGCAGGCCGCGCAGCCACTTGGCGCCTTTCCAGAAATACGGCGTGGTCAGCTCCGGTCGATTGGGCAGGTAGCCCACCACGCCGCGCAGAGGGTAGCCGTGATCGGGTGTCAGCGGCTCGCCGTTGAAATGGGTGGCGAGCAGGAAATTCTCGGAGAGCACAACTTCCAGGGGAAGGTTGACGGTAAAGCCATATTCGGCATGCTGGAGCACGTAGCGTGCCGTTGGCTTCAGCTTGATCATGCCAGAATCGACCAGTTCACGTACCGCCACACCTTCCCATTCGGTGTCGAACTTGCTCCAGCGGGTCACGCAGTGGATATCCATGACCACTCGGGTGCGAGGCAGGCGGTTAAACTCTTCCCAGGTCCACCGCTTTTCCTCCTCGACCTCTCCCCATACCTGGAAATCCCAGGTAGCCGGATTGAAGGGCGGGATAGGGCCGTAGTGCAAGACCGGGAACTTCTGGGTCAATGATTGCCCGGGTGGCAGCCGCCCTTCCTTGCGGATGCGGTCTTCGGCCTCTCGCCGCTGGAAGATATTATTGATCATGATAGCCTCCGTGAGAAATTATATCAGACCTTATCTATCCAAAAATGTCCGCCAGGATGGCCCGCCAGGATGGCGCGCCATCCTGGCGGGCCATCCTGGCGGGCAAAACTGCCCTGGCAAGCTGCCACTTCCATCGGCGAGAAAGGTCCGACCCTTATAGCTCGAAGCTTTCCCCGGGCTTCAATACGTGGACGATGGTCTGGGTCTCGGCGCTCACCCGCTTTGCCCAGGCATGCGGGTCCTGGGCGATCAGGTCCCAGGTGTTGTAGTGGATGGGGATGGCGTGCCTGGGTGTGAGCAGCTTGACCGCCCGCAGGGCATCGTCCGGGCCCATCGTGTAGTTATCGCCGATGGGCAGCACGGCCAGGTCGATGCCTTCCTCGCCGATCAGGCGCATGTCTCCAAACAGGCCAGTATCTCCGGCGATATAGATCTTCTCGCCCTGGTTAGTGGAGAGCAAGAATCCGGCCGGGTTGCCGCCGTCGCTGCCATCGGGCAGGCAGGAGCCGTGCACCGCCATGGTCAGCTTAAGATAGCCGAAGGGGTGGCGGTAGCCGCCCCCGATGTGTTGGCCATGGGCGTCGACGTTCTTCTTCTTGAACCAGCCGGCGATTTCGTTATTGCTGATCACCATGATCCCCAGCCGGCGGGCGATCTCAACCGCATCTCCCACGTGATCGCCATGCCCATGGCTGACCAGGATATAATCGGCCATTATTTTCTCCGGGCTGGCGGCGGCTGAGGGGTTATCGCTAAGGAAGGGATCTACCAGGAGACGATAGCCGCCCGTCTCCAGGCTAAGGGCGGCGTGGCCGTACCAGGTGATCTTGGCGCTCATGATTGCCTCCTCAACATTACGAGTAACTATGGTCGGACTCGCGCGGTTTGCCGAGGGATCCTCGCAGGTAGGATTTTAGCCCGATCGGTGCCAACCCTCAAGATGAAAAAGGCATCTGCCGCTTACTGTCAGATGGATTTCGTGTAAAATCCGCACATGCCCCTCGCTAAGCCGCTGGTATCGGTCCTGTTGCCGTGTTATAACGCCGCTGAAACACTGCCCGAGGCCCTGCACAGCTTGAGCATCCAGAGCCTGCCGGATTTCGAAGTGGTGGCAATAGACGATGGCTCGACCGACGCCACGCCCGAGATACTGGCTGCCCTGGCCCAGGCCGATCCTCGCTTTCGGGTGATCTGGCAGGAGCACTGCGGCCTGGTGCCGGCGCTGAACGCGGGATTGAGCGCCTGCCGGGCAGGCTTTGTGGCTCGCATGGATGGCGACGACCGTTCCCATCCGGACAGGCTGACCCGGCAGGTAGCCTTCCTGGAGCAGCACCTCGACCTTGCGGTGGTGGGCTCCCTGGTGCGGGCCTTTCCCACAGGCCAGGTAAGCCCTGGCTATCGGCTCTATCTTGAATGGTCCAATTCCCTGGTATCCGACGCCGACATCCGGCGCGAGTTGTTCGTGGAGAGTCCCCTGGTGCATCCCAGCGCCATGATCCGCGCAGCCTGGCTAGGGCAAGTTGGGGGCTATCAGGAGCATGGCTGGCCGGAAGACTACGACCTGTGGCTGCGCCTGTACCGGGCTGGGGCCAGGTTTGGCAAGCTGCAGGAAGTGCTTTACGAATGGCGGGAACATCCCCGCCGGTTGACCCGCCTGGACGGCAGATATTCCCTGGAGAATTTCCTGCGCGCCAAGGCGCATTACCTGGCTCTCGGTCCGCTGGCAGGAAGGGACGGAGTACTGATCTGGGGAGCCGGGATGCATGGGCGCAGATTGAGCAAGCATCTCCTGCGCCAGGAAGCCCCTGTATGTGCCTTCTTCGACATCGACCCCCAAAAGGTGGGTCGGACTATGCGAGGCCTGCCCATCCGGCCGTTGGGGGAACTGCCGGCCTGGTGGGCGCGGCTGGCCTCCCCGGCCTTGCTGGTGGCGGTGGCCGCCCGCCAGGCGCGTGCACCTGTCCGCGACCACCTGGCAAATCTGAATTTGGTAGAGGGTCGCCATTGGTGGTTCGTCGCTTGAGATCCTGTGGGGTATAAGACGAAATGACGTTCGTTAATAATCTCAGAACAGGAGGATGGCATGGAGTTGACCGATTTCTTCCAGCCAGGGATGGCCCGTGAGGACCAGTATCAGGTAGAGGAGGCGCATACTGCCATCCACGTGGGCAGCGGTTCGTACCGCGTGCTGGCCACCCCCTGGCTGATCGGCTTCATGGAGCGCACGGCGCGTCGGCTGTTGGCCGAGCACCTGCCGGAGGGGTATTCCAGCGTAGGGGTGTTGGTCAACGTCCGTCACCTGGCCCCCTCTGCGGTTGGCAGCCGCCTGCGGGTATTGGCAGAAGTAGTTGCCATAGATGGCTGGGGTGTGACCTTCAATGTCCAGGCCTGGGACGACCAGGAGCATATCGGGAGCGGGCAACACCAGCGCGTGGTCATCGAGGAAGCGCGCTTCCTGCGCAGACTGGCAAAGAAGACCTCCTCATCCCATCCGGATTGAGCTTGGCCCGCGCCCTGATCACCGTTCTCTACGATGGCTGGTCGTTCATCTACCGGCCCAACAGTCCGGCGGCTCTGCACATGGTGGCCATCCTGGCGAACTGTCCAACGCAGGTGAAACCCTGCCTAGGATTGCCGGCTGACCCACCCGCCTGGCTGCCCGAGACATCCCTGGCCATTGTCTGGCCGACCCCCAACACCACCCGTGGGCGCCTGGAATGGGAACAGTGGGTGCTGCCAGGCATGTGCCGCCGGATAAAGGCCGACCTGCTGCACATGGTGACGTCGACGCTGCCACTCTTAGCCGCCCAACCCGGCGTCATCAGCCCTGCCGGGTATGGCGCCGGCTGGCAGGCGCGCCAGAGGCGGAAGCTGACTCACGCCATAGCAGATACACGTCCCACTGGATTTATAGACCGGCTGCGGAACGCCCTGGCAGGCGGCGGTATGGCCCGTGCCCGGGGACTGTTCTGGCCTGAGGACCTCAGAACGGTCCCGCCCACCGGGATCACGGGGCCGGTATTCCACCTGCCGCCTCTGGCCCTGACTGAAACCGATGCCCTTCGCCCGGGATCGCAGGCAGAAAACGCCGGACTGAACCTGCCGACCGGCTATTTCCTGTACCACGGTACTGCCCATCCCCGGTCCTTGCAGCGCCTGCTAGATGCCTGGAGCTGGGCCGCGGGGGCGATTGGCGAGGCATACCCGCTGCTCATAGTTGGCCTGGAAGAGGCCGAGCGGGAGAGGGTGGAGCATATGGCAGCCGATTCCGGCCTGCAGGCAACTGTGCAGGCCCTGGGCCAGGTCTCTCCGTGGGCGCTCCTGGAGATATATCGAGGGTGCAGTGCTTTCTTCTACCCGGAAGCGGTTTCGCCGTGGGGCGATCCGCTGCGCCAGGCGCTGGCTTGCGGGAAGCCTGTGGTGGCCTATGATTCCCCGGCTGCGGATGCCATTGTTGGGCCGGCTGCATACCTGGTTCCAGGGGACGATGCGCGTGCCTTGGGCGCAGCGCTGATCACAGTGGTTGTAGAAGAGGATGTCTCGCAGGCCCTGTCTAACAATGCCAGGGAACGGACTTCTCAATGGGAGAGCGATAGGTATGGGGGCCGACTGCTGGCAGCTTACCAGAAGATCCTGGCAGAACCCGCTCGCCCGGCTGCCTCAGCCTTTGAGTAGACGACCGGCGAAAACCGCCAGCCCTATGCCGGCCAGCAGGAATACGCCGCCAATGATGCCGAGTAAGGGCGACTTACCGCCCCCAGCCGGCGCAGGCGCTTCAACCGCCGTCTCGGTGTTCATCTGGGCGCCAAAGTTAAGGAAGGTCTCGTCGCCGGCTTTCAAGGCCAGGACGAAGTTGGTCACCGTGGTGGGATTGTAGCCTTCGGGCAGCGCCACGGTGACGGTGTATTCCCCTTCCCCCAACTGCTGGAAACATTCGGGCTCGCTGCCGTCTCGGGTGGTGGCAGTCTTTGCCACAGAGCCGGAACGATTGCTGACGTTGATCGCCCCGCCCGGGACGGAGGGCTCCTCCTCCTGCCGGATGGCATCTCCATTGCGGTCATCGAACAGCAAGACACACAGGTTGCCAGTGCCGGGTTCGGGGGAGGGCGTGGGCAAGATCGCGGTCGGCGTGGGGCTCGGTCCCGGCGTAGGGGTAGCCTGAAATGGACCACCCAGCCCAAGCAGCAGCTCCTGCCCGGCAACAATGTTGTCTCCGGTCAGATTGTTCAGGCCGCGCAGCTCGTCGACCGACACCCCGGCAATGAGCGAGATGCGCAGCAAGGTGTCATTCGGCTGCACGATATAAATGATTCGTCCGTCCGGCCCGGGGGTAGGAGTAGGGAAAGGCGTGAGCTGGTAGAGCGGAGAGGCCAGGGTTGTCTGGGCCTGGCTCACCAACAAATAGGCCAGCCCAAGCACGACCAAGCCGAAGAAGACGCTCTTGAGGGCAATTCGCATCATGTTAACCTGGATTATACAGGAATTAGGGTCCGCGATTCAGTTTCGAATATTAAGGGTTTTTTGGATTGCGCAAGAGTTCAACGATTTGCCCCAAAGGCCAGGCGCACGCAGCGCAGGGCGAGTAGAGCCAGCAGGTTGAAGGCCACCGTGGCAATTCCGCTTGCCAGGATCCCTTGAGAATAGAGGGGAGAGGCCAGGGCTGCTCCCATAGCCCGGCCGATCGACATGCTGGCGTAACTGGCTGCCATCAACGTGGCGCGGGCCGCGGGCAGGACCTCGGTCATCAATGGCAGATTGCTCACAATCGTGAATTCGAACGTCAGGTAAAAGAAGAACAGGCCGATCACCGCCCCGATTAGCGTTCTCCCCAGTATGGGCAACGCCAGCACTACCACGCAGTTCAGCATGAGCCCCAGGGCCAGCGAGCGGACCTTGCCAAGGCGATCGGTCAGACCGCCGACGAAGAACTCGCCTCCCAGCTCTGCCAGGCCAAGCACCAGCGAAGCTGCCCCCAGGGCAGCCACCTTCACACCGAACGAATCTTCGAGCCACACGCCGAATACCAGGTTTACCACCTCGTTTGCCGCGCTGAACGAAAGGCCTACAGACAGGCCGGCTAGGGCTGGCGCAGATCGGAGTACGGTGCCCAGGTTCAGCCAGGTGTTCGAGCGCATGCTCTGCGTGGGTGGTCCGCCAGGCAGGATCCTTGCCAGGATCACCAGGGCCGCCAGGCTGAAGAGCAGCAGCCAGGGAAAGGGTGCCAGCCAGCCCTGGCCAGCGATCAACAGGCCTATGATGGGCATCACGATGACGAAACTCATCGACCAGCTCAGCTCGGTGAAAGCCAGCACCAGGCCACGCCGGTTGTACGGCACGTGGTCTCCAATGAAAGCATACATCGCTGGATCGAATATGTTCCTGCTGAGCATGGTGAGAGTTACGAGCAGGAAGAAACCCAGGAAATTCGGCAGCAGGATCACCAGGCTAACCCCGGCAGCGAACAGGACCAGGCCGAGGCCCACGACTACCTTGCGCCCGCGCTGGTCTGCCATGGCGGCTATGAAGGGGCCCACGGTAGACATCACCGCCCGTGCAGTCATGGTGAGCGAAAGCTGGGAAAGGCTGACCCCCAGGTTATCACGGAACACCCCTAAGAAGGGGTAGACCATGCGAAACATCGTGTTGATGAACAGGCGGGTGAGGGCTAAAGCAAGGATTTGGAAGCGCAATGTGCGGTTCAACGAGGTTCTCCCCTCCATTGTCTCCTCGCGACCAACACTCAGCGGATCGCAGATATTTCTGTAGCGCTATTCGAACGCTGTAGCCAGTGAGCTGCCTGCCAGGCCAACAGGCAGGTCAGCAGCAATAGTCCCCCGGCGTAGAGTTGAATGCGGATGGATTCAGAGCGCAGGATGGGCACGCCGGGATGCAGCACATTTTCGGTGGCTGCCAGCGACCATGTCAGGATCAGGGTAAAAGCCGGATTGGCAAGCGAATCCCAGGTCAGGTCATCCACCAGCGCCAGGCTGGCCTGGAGGAGCAGCCCACCGGCAGCGAATACCAGCGCCACCCGCCAGCGCGGCTCAGCCAGGAACAGGCCGTTCCAGTTCGTCTGCATGGCCCACAGCGAAAGCGGCAGGTAGGTAACCCAAAACAGCAATCCGGTGCGAGCCAGGGACCGTGACCAGCGCTGCCAGGATCTCTTCCCCAGCAGCAGACCAGAAAGTCCCGCCAGGGCGGCTGCTAGGAAAGCCAGCAACGCAGACCAAATCCAGGCGCTGTGCAGGTATACAACACGAACGCTGCTGCCCAGACTCTGCTCGGCTGGGCCCAAAGCGGTGTAGCCAGCAATGGCCATCAGGTTCAGGGCCATGCCAAGCAGAGGAGATCGCGTTTTTATCACCGCAGCATCGGCATCTTGATCCCGTGCCGCCGCGCCGCTTCAATCGCTTCCGGGTAACCGGCGTCCGCATGGCGGACGACTCCCAGGCCAGGATCGGTCGTCAGCACCAGTTCGAGGCGATGGGCGGCTTCGGGGGTGCCATCGGCGACGATCACCTGCCCAGCGTGCTGGCTGTAGCCGATGCCCACCCCGCCCCCATGATGGAAAGACACCCAGGTGGCGCCGCCAACCGCGTTGATCAGGGCGTTCAGGATTGCCCAATCGCTGATGGCATCCGATCCATCCAGCATGCCTTCTGTCTCCCGGTTGGGAGAGGCCACCGAGCCGGCGTCCAGGTGGTCGCGCCCGATGACGATGGGCGCCTTGAGCGCGCCCTCTGCGACCAGGTCGTTGAAGGCCAGGCCGGCCTGCACTCTTTCCCCATAGCCCAACCAACAGATGCGGGCCGGCAGCCCCTGGAAGGGGATCTTCTCCCGCGCCATGTGTAGCCAGCGCTGCAGGTGCTCGTCTTCGGGGAACAACTCCATCACCGCCTCGTCGGTTGTGTAGATATCCTGTGGATCGCCGGAGAGTGCAACCCAACGAAACGGCCCTTTGCCCTGGCAGAAGAGCGGCCTGATGTAGGCTGGGACGAAACCCGGAAACTCGAACGCCTGCTTGACGCCGAAATCGTAGGCCCGCTGGCGCAGGTTGTTGCCGTAGTCGAAGACCTCCGCCCCGGCGCGCCGGAAGGCCAGCATGGCTTCGACGTGGCGCGCCATGGAGCGCATGGCCCGTTGGGAGTATTCGTCTGGATTGGACTGGCGCAAGGCGTCGGCTTGCTCCACGTCCATGCCAGCCGGAATGTACATCAACACGTCGTGGGCGGGGGTCTGGTCGGTGACCACGTCGGGGACGACACCTCGCAGCGCCAGCTCCGGGTAGATCTCGGCGGCGTTGCCGATCAGGCCGATCGAGGTGGGGGTCCCTCCTTTTATCGCTTCCTCCACCAGGGTCATGGCTTCTTCAAGGGTGTCCACAACCAGGTCCAGGTAGCCGATCTCCCGGCGACGCTGGGCGCGCGCCGGGTCCGCTTCTACGATCAAGCCCACGCCTTCGTTCATAGTGATCGCCAGGGGTTGGGCGCCTCCCATCCCGCCCAATCCGGCGGTGAGCACGAATTTCCCCTTGAGCGAGGGCCAGCCCCGCTGCCGGGCAAGCGACCCCAGGGTCTCGTAGGTGCCCTGCAGGATGCCCTGGGTGCCGATATAGATCCAGGAACCGGCGGTCATCTGCCCGAACATCATCAGGCCGCGCGCGACCAACTGGTCGAAGTGCTCCTGGGTAGCCCAGTGAGGCACCAGGTTGGAGTTGGCCAGCAGGACGCGCGGCGCATCGGGATGGGTCTTGAACACCGCCACCGGCTTGCCCGACTGCACCAGCAGGGTCTCATCGTCTTCAAGCTCTGTGAGTGTGGCCAGGATGGCGTCGAAGGCCTCCCAATTGCGGGCCGCCTGGCCCCGGCCCCCGTAGACCACCAGGTCCAGCGGCCGTTCGGCCACCTCCGGATCCAGGTTGTTTTGAATCATGCGGTAAGCGGCCTCGGTCAGCCAGGACTTGCACGCCAGCCGGGTGCCACGCGGTGCCCGCACCGCACGAGGACCAGACATCCTGCACCTCCTGTGAAAGAGATTACGATAGACTATTGGGTTGATTATACGTTGCTAAATGCCTGACCTACAATGAATTTTCGATTATTTCGCTGCGTAAAAGTGATATAAAAGGAGCGATATCTTATCAACGGAATCTCAGCATGAGGGTTTTCGGGTCCCTAGGACAACCAAGAGATGGGAAACATGAAGATGAGCAAACCAAATGCCGAATCTGTGCACTCTGGCCCACTCAGCGGGGTGCGAGTGCTCGATTTGTCGCGGGCGATGGCTGGTCCATTCTGCACCCAGTTGCTGGGGGATATGGGCGCAGATGTGATCAAGGTGGAAGCGCCGGACAAACCAGACGAAACTCGCCAGTGGGGCCCATTCTGGAATGGGGTCAGTTGCTACTACATGTCTGCCAACAGGAACAAGCGGGCTATTGCCATCGATCTGAAAAAAAGCGAGGGGCGCGCCATCATCCTTAAGCTGGCTGCGCACAGCGACGTGTTCATCGAAAATTTCCGCCCGGGAGTCATCGGAAGACTAGGGTTGGACTACGAGACCCTGGTGGCGCTCAATCCCCGGCTGGTTTATTGCAGCATCTCCGGCTTCGGGCAATCGGGTCCCCGGGCGGGAGAGCCGGCGTACGATCTGAAGATGCAGGGCTTCACCGGGCTCATGAGCCTCACCGGCTTCCCGGATGCCGAGCCGGTGCGGGTCGGATTACCCGTTACGGACCTGGCGGCCGGCCTGTACGCGGCCTTCGCCATCGCTGCGGCGCTTTCTTGCCGGGAACGGACTGGTCAAGGGCAGAAGATCGAGACCTCGCTCATGGAAGGGCAGGTTGCCTGGCTTTCATTTTACCTGATCGGCTATTTCGCCAATGGAATCCTGCCCAAGCCGATGGGCAGCGCGCACCAGAGCCTGGCGCCATATCGAGTTTATCGGGCGCAGGACGATTATTTTATCCTGGCGGTCGGCAGCGATGAGCAGTGGCAGCGTTTCTGCGCAGCAGTCGAGCAGCCCGGGCTGGGGGACGACCCCCGCTTCAGGACCAATCAGGACAGGCTGCTGAACCGTCAGGCGATGGACAGGGACTTGGAGCAGGTCTTCCAGCGCTATCGGGCGGACGAATTAATCCAGCGTTTGAATCACGCCGGCGTCCCCTGTGGCCCGTTTCACACCCTGGATCAAATCGCCGCCGACCCCCAGGTACTACAGACCGGCATGGTTGTCGAAGTGCCCCATTCCAAGGTGGCGGGCTTGAAGATGCCCGGCATCCCGATTAAATTCTCGAGAACTCCGGGAAAGATACGCAGGCCACCGCCAGGCCTGGGAGAGCATACTGAACAGATATTAAGCGAACTAGGGTACCAGGGTGATCAGATTAGTGCGTTGCGCAAGGATGGTACTATCGGGTGAAGCCGTAAAGTCAACTGCGGTGTTCCAAATCAAGGAGTATTGGAAAAGGCCACTCCGCAACGGAGGGCGCCACTGGCGAGGAGCTCCCACCAGGAGTGGGTGGCCTAAGGTTATCCAGGGAGAGAGACGCCAGCTATTCAGGCCGGTGCGGCATGTTCCTTGGGAAGAACCATGCCAAAGTTAGCGTCTTTCAGGCGCGAGACCAGCTCGTGTTGGGCATCGCACCAGATCGGCCGGATTTGGCAGTCGTCCCGGAAAGTGCATGCTCCATCGTTCTCGGCTACACACTCGTTGAGCAAAATCGGTCCATCGATCGCCTCTACAACTTCGAGTACCGAAATATATTCTGGCGACTTCGCCAGCGAGACCCCACCGCGAGCGCCGCGCGAGGTCTGCAACAGCCCGGCTACAGAAAGCTGAGAAACGATCTTTGCCAGGAACGACGGGGGAATACGTTGTTCTTGCGCGATCTGGCTGGTGGCTGCTCGTTGGTCAGGGCCCAATTGAGCCAGATAATACACCGCGCGGACTGCATAATCGGCTTGCCTAGTTATCTGCATTGCTTAATACTCCCATTTTTATCTTAGGGGTAAAAATTATCAGCAATATTTTAGACAAATTTTAGCCAAATTACAAGTGACAGAGGTCATCCTTCAAAGATGACGGTTGTCTCATAGACATAACTACATGTACCAACTTATGGGTAATGTGAGAAATAAACAAGGAATTTTAATTGTATTTCTGTGCCCTCCGCAGGTTGGCGGGCCATGCCAGTTTAGGTAAGTTATGGTAAGATTGGCGCGCAAATCCTGGTATAGAAGCCGCCGTCTTTTTATACGGGACCCAGGGAGAGGCCTTTGCCGGGTCACGAGTCGACGTGCTACTATTTCCCACCTGCACACGAGGACTATGCAAATTCAAACCATTGCCATCAGCGGAGGCATTGCTGCATGAGACAGATTTGCGTGATTGGGGTTGGTTATGTTGGTTTGGTCACCGCGGCTTGTTTCGCCGATTTGGGCAATCGGGTCATCGCCCTGGATATTAACGAAGACAAGATAAACGGGTTGAAGAAAGGCGAAATGCCCATCTATGAGCCAGGCCTGAAAGAGCTGGTCCACCGCAATGTTCAAGCCAGGCGGCTTTCCTTCACCACCTCCTACCCGGAAGCCCTGGAGGGGACGGAGTTCGCCTTCATTGCGGTTGGCACACCATCAGGAGTTGATGGCGAAGCCGACCTGCGCTATGTGGCGGCCTCGGCGAAATCGATTGCTGAAAACATGCGCGCCCCCCTGATCATCATCAATAAATCTACCGTGCCCGTCGGCACTGGCGACTGGGTAGCCGATATCATCCGACAACACCAGCCAACCCCAATCCCCTTCTCGGTTGTTTCCTGCCCCGAGTTCTTGCGCGAAGGCTCGGCAATCAGCGATTTCATGCAACCCTACCGCACCGTGTTGGGCTCGCTGGATCCCAGTGCAGCGGAGAAGGTGGCCCAGTTGCACCTGCCGTTGCGCGCCCCCATCGTCATTTCCGACCTGCGCACTGCTGAAATGATCAAGTACGCTTCCAATGCATTCCTGGCGACCAAGATTTCTTTCATCAATGAAATCGCCAACATCTGCGAGGAGCTCGGAGCCGACGTAAAGGAAGTCGCCGCCGGCATGGGTTACGACCAGCGCATCGGTCCTCATTTCCTGGAGGCCGGCCTGGGCTATGGCGGCTCATGCTTCCCCAAGGACGTAAAAGCGCTGGCATTCATGGCGGCGGAGAAGGGTCGCCACCCACAGTTACTGCACGCCGTGATGGATATCAACGACGATCGCCGCCCGATGTTGGTGAATCGCTTGAGCGAGATGCTCAATGGCCTGGAGGGCAAACTGGTGGGCTTATTAGGGCTGTCTTTCAAGCCCAACACCGACGACATGCGCGACGCGCCCTCTATAGATATTGCCCACTCCTTGATCGCCAACGGTGCAGTGGTGAGAGCCTATGACCCGGTAGCGATGGGCCTCGCCGCTACACTGCTACCCGACGTAGAAATGTGCCCCGATCCGTACAGCCTGGCCGAAGGCTGTGACGCCCTGGTGGTTGTCACCGAATGGAATGAATTCAAGCAGCTCGATCTGGAGCGGTTGAGCGCTTCTATGCGACAACCCGTGATGTTGGACGGGCGCAACATCTACGATCCGAGGCTGATGACTTCCTTGGGTTTCCACTATCGAGGTGTGGGGCGGGGCTACGACGGGGCCCGGCGCAACGAGCAGGTACAAAAAGAATCCGCCTCTGTGGTGTGAATTAATGGCTCGCCGGGGGTTTGTGGGGTAGAGACCAGAATTCGGATTTCGCCAGATGCCCGCTGAACCCCTCCCAATATGCGATTACGAGGGCTCTGACTACCAGACTTCCTTCTGGGAACGCGGTCAGCGGAACTACGAAGATCAGGCGGAAGCGGTTGCTCTCAGGCGACTGCTCCCACCTTGCGGCGATATTTTGTTGGAGATTGGGGCAGGGGCCGGCCGGCATACGCCCCGCTACCAGGGCTTTGCGCGCGTGGTCTTGTTGGATTACTCTCGCAGCCAGCTCCGCCAGGCCAAGGAAAGGCTTGGAGATGGGGGTCGTTATACCTATGTCGTCGGCGATGTCTATCGCCTGCCCTTAGTGCCTGGCTTGTTCGATGCCGCCACCCTGATTCGCACCCTGCACCACCTGGTGGATCCGCCTGGAGCGCTGCGCCAGGTGCGCGAAGTCCTAAAACCTGGGGCGGTCCTGATCCTGGAGTACGCCAACAAGCAGAACCTCAAGGCCGTTCTCCGCTATCTTTTTGGCCGCCAGTCTTGGAGCCCGTTCGACCCGCAACCGGTGGAGTTTGCCAGACTGAATTTCGACTTTCATCCCGGGGCAGTGCGCGCCTGGCTGCGGGATTGCCAATTCCACATCGAACGCCAGCTAGCGGTTTCCTACTTCCGCATGCCGGTGTTGAAAAAATGGGTGCCGCTGAAAATGTTGGTAGGACTGGATGCCCTGGCTCAATGGAGCGGGGCATGGGGGCAGTTCAGCCCTAGTGTGTTCGTGAAGGCGCGCGCAGTTGGCGAATGCAGGCATACCCCACCGGAGACGTTCTTCCGCTGCCCAAACTGTGGCCATTTCCCCCTTTCACCGCTGACAGAAGCCCTGCTCTGCCCGGCTTGTGACCGACGTTGGCCGATCCACGATGGCCTATACGATTTCCGGTTGGACTAGCCTGGCCTCATCGGCGGCAACCCTGGCCGCTCAATTCCCCTTTTCCACCACCCAGAAATGAGACAACCCCAGCCAGCGCAGGGGGGTCCTCTCCAGCCCTTGTAAGACCTGCCTCATCAGGCGGCCGATGTGCGGCTGCCGGGCGATGATGTTATCGTATGCTCCGAAGATCACGCTACGCTGCAAGATGCGCACTGGCAGGCCGATGAACAGGTGTTCGAGGTCACGGCCGGAATATGCCCGCACATGGGGAGCCAGGCGATTGCGAATTCTGATCGGCAGGTAATTGACCAGGGGGATGTTGCCAAAGCGATAACGCCCATGCCAGTAAATACCGTGGGTCTCGAAGGGATACCCGCGGTTGGGAACGAATACCAGCATGCGGCCTCCTGGGCGCAGCACGCGCACCATCTCCCGCGCCGCTGCACGATCGTCCTGGACGTGTTCCAATACCTCGTGGCTCAGGACCAGATCAAAGGAGCCGTCCGGAAACGGCAAAGATTCGCCGGCCGCGCATAGGATTTGCGCGGCCCGCCCTCGGGCTGCTTGGGCCCTTTCGAAGTCATATTCTAAACCAATAAGTGCACCGCAATGCTGGGCCAGGCGTTCCATGTATAAACCCACGCCGCAGCCGTTCTCCAGCACCCTTCCGTGGATCGCCTGCGCGGAGGCCTGCAGGATCATCTGCAGGCGACGCTCCTGGCCCGCTCGCCAGACGTACGATGGCTCGCCGCGCAGTGCGGCTTTTTCCAGGGCGCGCGCATCCATCCACGCCTCAGCGAGTTCCTGACCTGGGACTGCCCGGAGAAGGCATTCGTCGGGGACTTTTTTCAAGGTACCATTCTTGCTTATAACCGAAGCCAAGGCGGTTATCGACAAGCCTGATCCACTGGGGAGCGAAGACATACAGGACATTGCCGGCGACCACCTCTTCGAGTTCGGCCACGAATGGAAACTTGGCCTTGAAGCTTTCCCAACCTGCCTCCCAGGCAGCGCCTGGCGGCACCTGGCTGGCCAATCCACGCATCTGAATGCCGCGAATCTCCCGCCAGTGGAGACACTCCGGGTAGATGCTTACTGCTGAGCGAGGGTCTCCGGCAAGATCCTGTCCGTGCTGACTTTGGGGGTCAGAGAAGAAATATAAGCGATTTTTGTCGTCTGCAGCGAAATAGACGGCGCATGCGTGCGGTTCACCTTGCGCCCCGCGGGTTGCCAGGGTCATGGTGCTTACATCAGCAAGCAGGTCAAAGTGCTCCATTGCCTGCACTCAGGCTCCCATACCCGGCCAGCGTTTGTAGCGGTCGTTATCAAAACCCAGGCGAGCCAATACCCGCCCAACGATGTTGTCGACGACGTCGTCAATGCCCTGCGGATGGGCGTAGAAGGCGGGCACGGGAGGGAAGATCACTGCCCCTGCGTCGGCTGCCAGGCTCATCAAACGCAGGTGACCAGGATGGAGAGGGGCCTCGCGTACGATCAGCACCAGGCGGCGGCCTTCTTTGAGGGTTACGTCTGCCGCCCGGGCGATCAAGTCATCGGCGTAGCTATTGGCGATGGCTGACAGGGTCTTGATCGAGCAGGGGATTACCAGCATGCCATGCGTGTGAAAGGATCCTGAGGCGATGGCCGCGCCGATGTCGGTATGATTGTAGCTTACGGAGGCCAGGCGCAGCACCTCGCTCACCTTCCAGCTCGTCTCCTGGGCGATGGTGGCTCGGGCGGATGGCGAGAGCACCAAGTGCACCTCTGCCTGGAGGTCCTTGAGCACTTCCAGGGCGCGTATGCCCAGGATTGCGCCTGAAGCGCCGGTGATGCCCACCACAACTCGGCGGGGTTGGTCTCTAGGGATCAGGTCCAAGTCTTGGTTCATCGAGTTCCCCAGTGTATGGCGATCGTTCCAAACATCAGGCAGCGAAATCCAACCTGCCGAAAGCCAGTAGCCTGGATGGCAGCAGCCAGGCTCTCGGCGGTCAGGAAACTCTCGGTCGAATCTGGCAGGTAGGTATAAGCCTCTCGGTCTCCGGTGATCCACTGTCCCAGGCGGGGAATCACGAAATGCAGGTACCAATGAATCAGGGGAGAGAATAAGTTGGGGCGAGGCCGGGTAGTGTCTAGGGCTACCATCCTGCCGCCTGTCTTCAGCAGGCGATATTGCTCGCGCAGTCCCTGCCGAAGGTCAACCAGATTCCGCAGCAGGAATCCGGAGACCACAGCATCGAAGGACTGGCTAGGGAAGGGAGTCTGCAATGCATCGGCTGCCACCCACTCCAGGCGTTGGGTATACGCCTTGCGCTGACCGGCCCGCATCATCTCCAGGCTGAAATCTGCGGCGATGGGCAGGCAGCCAGGAGCCTGGCGCAGTGCCGTGCGCGCCAGGGCGCCGGTGCCGGCGCCCAGGTCCAACAGGCGCCCCTGGCGAGGCAGTGACGCCAGGCGAATGACCTCCCTGCGCCAGCCGGCATCTCGACCGCCGGTCATCAGGCAGTTCATCAGGTCATAGCGGCGGGCGATGCGGGTGAACATATCCCGCACGTAGCATTCCTCATGAATGGGGTAGTCTTCGGCCAATGGCCACCTCCGGCAAGAGGCGCTCGATTTCCCCCAATCCTACCACGAGAACGAGGAAAAAATTGTTCCGGCAGGAGTCATCCTGCCGGAACCGTAACAACATCTGGACGTTCCCTTACTGGGTGATCTTGAACGATCGAAGCATCTGGTCGGTGTAGGGTCCCAGCGGGGTCAGGGCATACATATATTTTCCGCCCTGGCAATAGTAGAACATGTTCGGGGCAATCAGGGTCATCAGCTCGACCTTCGTGCAGGTTACATTTCCCAGATTGATCTGGCTGCGTTCACCATGCGGGGCGTTGGTAGATAGCCAGCCAGCCAGGTCGGGGGTCGCGATTTCGTAGACTTCGATGGAAAATTGAGGCGGTTCGATATCGGCGGTGGGACCCTTGGCCAGCTTCTTGTCCTGGAAGCGGACCCGTTGGACCATGCCCGGTGCCACGTCGCTGAGCGGCACGATCTCATCTAAGATGACGTAGGTGTCCGGATACTCGACCGAGAAGCCATACGTTTCATCAACGTAAAGCCGCCAGTTTGCCGGTTTTTGAGGGGGCTGAACCTTGAGCGGGCCGCTGGAGCTATCGCTGCCAGAAGCCTGGCCTCCAGGCGGGCTGGAGATCACGTCTCCTTCAGAGGAAACGATATCCCCTCCCGAGGGATCGGTCTTGCCGGGTTCGTCTTCCCCTCCCGGGATGCCGGGGGTGGCTCCCTGGTCGGATGCGATCAGCGGTTGTTCTGCGATGGATTGTGTCTCCTCTTCGTTCGATAGAGGCTTGGCATTCTCTGCCAGGGGGGTACAGGCAGCAGCCAACAGGCCCATGATCACCAATATGCTGAGGGACAGAATTAATTTTAACATGGATATCTCCTTTGTATTATCGCTGTTCTATCAACCAAATAGACGCTTGAGACGGGTGAATAGTTCCAGGTAAGTGAGATATACATAGGATCTTCAAGCGGGATGGGGTGTCTTTCCAACCAATCCCATATGAGCATCTCGGATAAACATCTCGCCCTCTCCTGGTAAGGAGAGGGCGGGGTGAACGCTCTATGTGGATGCGAACTGCGGTTTAATTGCCGGTGACCATGTCTTTGAAGGTCTTGGCGCCGCTGTCCAGGTATGGCGAGAACAGTTCTTTCGGAAAACCCGTCCGGTAATAGCTGTTGTCGCCGTTCAGGTAGTTGCCGGTTCCGAACTGCCAGACCCACGGACCTCCACTCGTGCCGCCGGTCATGTCGCAACCGACACCCATGGTCTGCGGGCCTGAGCCAGGAGGACTGCCCAGGTATGCCAGGGATGCCTGGCAGGTGATCATGCGCAGTCCGTTGAAGGGTATCGCAGCCGGGTAGCCGATCAGCCACCAGTGCTGCTGAGTAGGCCAGTTCCATGCAAAACCGAGCCAGCCTACCACCGTGCTGATCTTCTGGCCGCTGCCGTTCAGGTTCAGCTTGGCGCCGCCCATGTCGTAGCGGAAGTTACGCGCCTGATACCAGGGCAGGCGGGTGTAAAGCACGTAGGCTGTCCACACGCCATTGGGGGTGTTGCCGTCTTTATAAGCGGGGACAAACCGTACGTTTGTAGACCAACCGGTAGAGGAATTATTGCCGGCGTGCACACAGTGCCCGGCGGTCCAGATACCCTTGTTGCCGATCGAGGCGGCGGAGCAAACGTAGTCTTTGCCGAGCTGGCGGAAGAAAAGCTTGCCGATGGTGACGAACGGCCACTTGGTGTAGGGGGCAATGGCAAAGATATCAAAGCGGGTGAAGGGTGCGGGATAGGAATAACCCAGCGGCGAAGGGGAGGCGAATGCCTCGAAACTCAACGCGCTGGCCTGATCCATCGCCGCCAACGGCTGTCCGCCGGGCAACCCACCTGGCTCAAGCCCTGATGGGCCGCTGGGCGCAGCCATGGCTTCGATGGTCGCGGCGATATCGGCTTCCACTTCGGGCAAGGGATAAGGCTGGGCCGCATTCATCCGCTCAACGGTCCATCTGGGGCCGGCAGTCACGTTCACTCCGTCCTGCTTGGATGAGATGATGTCGCCAGCCTGAACCGCTGCGACGGGCAGATCGGGTTCGCTGGCGGCCACAATGCTCAAGGGGGCGAGCAGCCCGATCAACAGGAATGCCATAAACAAGATATTAAATAAACGGCGTGCAACTCGAGTTGAGGTCATGGATATTTCCTCCTTTTTCATAATAGTATTATTCTTTATCCATCGAACCAGTAGGTGTTTCGAGTGACCCTTCGATTATTGGACATCGAAAACAGGGGATTGCCCCTCTCAGATCATGATCATCATCGTCGACACATCAAATCCGTTGGCAGACACACCTCCATTCCTCATGGCACATCCCAAGGCAGCCAGCCATGGATTTGTATATACCATCCGACTCGCTAAACGGAAATTAACGTCTTCTAGAGAGCCACGATTTGCATACATACGGTAGCGTAGATCTATATACAGGATGGTTAGCTGCACAAGGTGACTCTTATCCCCCTGTGGGCGGCAATGCCATGACCATTATGGGGTATAAGGTTATAGATCTTCCCCAAAACCTTCTTTCACCAAAGTATTCTAACATATAGGGTCTTTTTAGTCAACTTTAATAATTGCTACATTAAGAATCTATTAAGTATGATCGGATTATCTGGGATGTGGGCGGCGTTATTCCACCCGTTACCCTTCGACAGCTTTTAACAGTGCCCGGTCTTCGTCCTGTGCAACCTGCTTACCTCGCGCGATGTCAACCCGTGTGAGCAGGCACCCGCCGAGCAGGAAAAACATGATCAGGCTCAAGACGGCTGGCCGGCTGCTGCCAAAAGTCGTGGCAGCAAAGGCAAAGATCAGCGGCCCCAGAATTGCGGAGAACTTCTCCATGATGCCGAACAATCCGAAGAATTCCCCGCTCTTAGCCGAGGGCGCCATGCTGGAGAACAGGCTGCGGCTGAGGGCCTGGCTGCCGCCCTGCACGATGGCTACCATCCAGGCCAGAAACCAGAATTCGATCACCGAGTTCAAAAAGAAACCCCACACAGCGATCACGGCGTAGACCAGCAGAGCCAGCGTTATAGCGTTGCGGGTGTCGATCTTCTCTGCCAGACCAGTGAAAAAGACTCCTCCGAACGAGAAGGCCAACAGCAGCCCGAGCAGCTCCAACCCTACGATCATGCCGATGATGGTTCCCAGGTTGCTCTGCCGGACGGGGGGTAGGACTTCGACGGCTTCCAGGGCAAGGATTGTCCCGCGGCTGGAGGGGTTCCGCTCGGCGGTGTTGACGATTGCCAGCGTATGTTCTCCAGGCTCATGGACAGACAGCGAGGCACTTACACCATAGCGTTCCGTGGGATTGTAACCATCGATGCGCACCGGCTGGCCATTATCCTCGTCGATCACTGGCTGCCCATCAATCTCGACCTCCCAAATGCCATGACCTGGACCGGTGCTGTGCACCAGTTTGATCCGTTGTCCATTGAAGGGTATTTCCGCCCGCGCGCCCGGTTCGGCTGACTGCATGTAGGTGGCATCTTGCCCCTGACCTAATTCTGCAGCCTGAATGGTAGTGGATTCCCACCTGCCTGTGAAGCGGAAGCCTGCCTCCGATACAAGGTGGGTTCCCTGTCCCACGGCACCGGCGGTTGCTGGGAATGGCGCCAGAGGCCGGCCAACCACCTCGGCCGGCAGGTAGCGCAAGCCGGCGATGCCCACCAACGGCAATGCGACCAGGTTGAACAGCACGAAAGCCAGGTAAAACGGGCGGTGTGTTTCGGCCTTGCTTGGTAGCCGCCCAAAAACCAGGCTGTATGGGATGCCCACGAACTGCACCAGGAGCAGCGCAAGTATCAATTCCACCGAACCAAACCCCAGCTCTGCCCCATAGATCGCCGCAACGCCGATAATCGTGCCAATCCCATCGTTATATATAAGAAATGCCACCAGGTATTTGAATAGCTCGCGATATCGACGGATGTCCTTGATGGTGTCCCACAGGCGCTGGAAGCTGACGGCGATCACAAGTTGGCCAGGAGCCAGGTGGGCGGTCGCAGCCGGTGGTTCCGGCACTCTCACGAATAGGGGCATCGCGAAGACTGCCCACCAGATGGCGACGCTGAGGAAGGACAGGCGCGGCCCCAAGGTACCGGGTAGGAGCTGGATCATGGCGATGTTGATAGCCAGCAAAATACCGCCGCCGAGGTAGCCCATGGCGTAACCGCGGCTGGAGACGCTGTCCCGGTCTTCTTCACGCGCAACGTGGGGCAACAGGGCGTCGTAGAATACGTTGGCGGCGTTAAATCCAATCCTCGCCACGATGAACAAGATCGATGCCAGGAGCCAATCTCCGCTATCCACCAGGACCATGAGACCAGTGCCAACCACCCCCAGGCTGAAGAAGAGTGCCAGAAAGCGCTTTTTTCCCCGCATGATATCGGAGATTGTGCCCAGAATGGGTGAGAAGATGGCAACGATCAGCAAGGAGATGCTTAACCCGGTGCTCCAATAGGCAGTAGCGCGAGCGGGGCTTGGCAGGGTGGCGCCTGCCACCTGGCTGTAATACACGGGGAGAACCGCCGCCAGGATCGTGGTGGCGAAAGCCGAGTTGGCCCAATCGTACATCGTCCAGGCCCAGATGCGGCGTTTGTATTCGCGTTGCTCGATTCCTGAGTGCGCTGCGAGGTTCATGGTAGCCATGCTCATCCTCCTCGTGATGATCGGATTCATACCACTCGGCGTAATTCCCGACCCCCTGGCCATCCGAAAACCATCCTTGGGTGACGCGCATATTATATTAGGAGTTGCGCAATTAATAGGTACTTCCTCGCGGTGGACCGAGTCGCAGGCGGGCCAAGGTGGATGACGCCCTGGTGAAAGCCATATTTTTTTTACGATTTGTGATTTATAATATAGGAGAAATCTGCTATTATTCTGGCGCAGGATCCAATTATTCTTCATATTCATTGCCTGCCCAGCTTTATAGATCGACTGCGCGAACGGGATAGCGCCGGAATCATTCATAAATCCATTTCGCTCAATCCTCCTGGTGGATATGCGGCGTCGGATCCGTTTCCCGGCGAGAGAGAGTGGTCATCGATAAAGCGCAGGCAAGTTGCGCTTTTTATTTTTAGAGAGGCATTATGAGCGTAGAATTTATCTTTCGAATAATCGGGATGGTGGTTTTTTCTCTGGTCGGGGCATATTGGGGGGTTTACCTGGGCGAGGCGACCGGTGGACCACAGGACATGTATGCGGTTGTTATTGGGTTGGTCGGCGCTCTGTTCGGTTTGGTGGTAACCCCGTTTCTCACCACGCGCCCTGCCCACGCAATCCACAATGTGCTGACGCGGGTATCGGCACCCACCCTGGTGGCCGGGTTTGCGGGGCTGATCGCCGGTTTGATCGTGGCTGCGTTGTTGGCGTTCCCTCTTTCTTTTCTGCCACCCCCATTTCGAAACGTATTGCCGTTTATTGGTGTGGTCCTGTTCAGCTACCTGGGGATCGCGGTTTTCGTGATGCGGCAGAACGACCTGTTCAACGTTTTTCGGATTAGCCGGCCTGGGCGGTCTACAGGAGAGGGGGAGGCGGCGAATCCGCAGGAATCTGCCCGCACCATCCTGCTGGATACCAGCGTGATCATCGACGGCAGGATAGCCGACATCGCCCGCACCGGCTTCCTGGTGGGTACCTTGCTGATCCCGCGGTTTGTTTTGAATGAGCTTCAATATATCGCCGATTCTCCCGACAGCCTGCGCCGCCAGCGCGGCCGGCGGGGAATGGAGGTGTTGTCCCAGTTGCAGAAAAACACCGCCGTTCCGGTTCGGATCAGCGATATCGACGTCGAGGGGGTGCGCGAGGTGGACGATAAACTGGTGATCCTGGCTCGCCAGTTACGGGCACCGATCTTGACCAATGACTTCAACCTGAACCGGGTGGCGGAGCTGCAGGGTGTGGCGGTGCTCAATGTCAATGAGTTGGCCAACGCGGTTAAGTCTGTCCTGCTACCGGGTGAGGGCTTGGATGTCAACATCATCCAGGAGGGTAAGGAAGCGGGCCAGGGCGTGGGCTACCTGGATGATGGCACCATGGTCGTGGTCGAGGACGGCCGCGACTACCTTAATAGTAAAGCGTCCGTTATTGTGACCAAGGTGCTGCAGACCGCAGCCGGGCGCATGATCTTTGCCCGGCTGTTTGGCCGGGACGATAACAGTCGTTAAGAAGAAGGCTGTGCACCACGATGCGAGAATGGATCGGCGGGCGCAATCCGGTTTACGAGGTGCTCCGAGCTGCCCGCAGGCAACCTTTCCGGCTGCTGATCGCCCAGGGGGCACAGGAGAATGAGCGGTTGGGGGAGATTCTGGTATGGTGTACGAGCCGCAACCTCCCCGTCGAACAGGTGCCAAGACACCGGCTGGATGCCATCCTTTCCGGGCATCAGGGTATGGCCCTGGAGGTGAGTGCGTACCCCTACAGCACCCTCCAGGATATCCTGGAGCTGTCTACCCGGCGGGGTGAAGCCCCGTTTATTCTGATATTAGATACCCTGCAGGACCCACAAAACCTGGGGGCACTGCTGCGAACTGCAGAGGCGGTGGGTATACACGGCGTTCTGCTCCCTCTGCGCCGGGCTGCCAGAGTGACCCCGGCGGTGGTGAATGTATCTTCAGGTGCCACGGAACATTTACTGATTGCCCGGGTCAACCTGGCGCAGGCCATCCAGGCATTAAAGACGGCCGGCGTCTGGGTGATAGGCCTGGAAAGCAGACCGCAGCCACGAACCGGGCAGATCAGGCTGGATGGGGCCCTGGCCCTGGTGGTAGGCAACGAGGCTAGTGGGATGCGCTCCCTTGTGCGCACTTCGTGTGATGCATTCCTGCGCCTTCCCATGCGGGGGCGGGTCGCTTCGCTGAACGCTGCCGTGGCAGGGTCAGTAGCGCTCTACCAGGTGTGGCAGGCCAGGCAATTCCTGGGTGCATCGGGGTAAGCGACCTGGCCCGATCCGGACCATTGACGATTACATTAAATCCTGATAGACTCCTGCCCCGCCGGGCCTCGCTCATTAATGTTGGAGTAAGCAAAGCCGATAACAACGGCGAGGACGCTCCATAAAACCTAACCTTGTCTGAGGGCAATGCCTCTGGTATAATGCCTTCGCTTTTCAACCGGAGTGGCTGACTGCTTGCCGACGTAGCTCAATCGGCAGAGCAACCGCCTTGTAAGTGGTAGGTTATGGGTTCGATTCCCATCGTCGGCTTGTGAGGCGGGCGTGGTATCTTGCCGTGTTGCAGGTTGGCGATCGGGGTTGGCAATAGACCGACCCTGATCTCGAGCCGGCAACGTTGGAGCAGCGCCCTCGGATCGGGCGAGGGAGGCTTCCTGGCTTCTACCCAGGCTCCTGGAATCCGTTGGATTTGAGATCATTGGGCGGTTACCCAAGCGGCCAAAGGGGACTGACTGTAAATCAGTTGGCAGAAGCCTTCGGAGGTTCGAATCCTTCACCGCCCACTCGTCGATGGCTGACGGGCGAGAAAGCCATGCCTGTCGGCGCGTAAGCTGTTAAGATTGCCCTCATAGCTCAGCCGGTAGAGCACGTTCTTGGTAAGAACGGGGTCATGGGTTCAAATCCCATTGAGGGCTCTCGTTGCCGGATCAAGACAATCATTCGGTCACCTGGTAAAGGAGAAGGAATCGCATGGGCAAGCAGAAATTTGAGCGCAGGAAGCCGCACCTGAACGTAGGGACGATGGGGCACATCGATCATGGGAAGACGACGTTGACGGCGGCGATCACGAAGTGGTGTGCGTTCAGGGGGAAT
>Ga0073934_10002682_pt1 | contig 35862 bp, 28 predicted proteins | sample LarsenN4metaG_FD_76834 | JGI IMG/M metagenome (GOLD analysis project Ga0073934, IMG submission 76834) | Hot spring sediment bacterial and archeal communities from British Columbia, Canada, to study Microbial Dark Matter (Phase II) - Larsen... ... | reverse complement strand
CGGGGAACCATGGGAGCCAGCCGCTCCGTGGTCGCCAGATCGGTGACAAAGGTGTGCAGGCTGCGGTTGTTGATGCCGATGAGGCTGCAGTCGGTACGGAGCGCCATCTCCATCTCCCGCTCGTCGTGCACCTCAAGCAGCACATCCAGCTGCAGCTCCCGGGCAAGGCCGAGCAGGTCTTCAAGCTGCGACCGCTCCAGCATCGCCGCAATCAGCAGCAGCGCATCGGCACCGGCGGCGGATGCCTCGTAGATCTGGTAGGGGTCGTAGAGAAAGTCCTTGCGCAGGAGCGGCAGACCTACCTGCTCCCGGATGATGGCAAGGTAGCGGAGATGGCCGAGAAAGAACTTCTCGTCGGTCAGCACGGAGAGGCAGGTGGCGCCGTTCTCCTGGTAAATGGCGGCGATGTCCAGCGGATCGAAATCGGGCCTGATGACCCCCTTGCTGGGGGACCCCTTCTTCACTTCGGCGATCATCGCCGTCCACCCCGAGGCGGCCGCGTCCCTGAGCGCCCGCTCGAACCCCCGGGGCTGATCCTCACGATCCGCCACCCGGGCCTTCATCTCGGCCAGCGGCTGGGCCGACTTTGCCGCGGCAACCTCATCGCGCTTGTGGGTGACGATTTTCTTCAGTATATCCGGTGTGCTCATCTCTCTTCCGTTCCAACGGTCTCTCAAGACCGCAGAGTCTTATTCATTGGTCATTGCAGCCAGCTTCTCCAGCTGGGCAAGAGCCCGGCCGGAATCGATGGCATCCTCTGCGAGGGCGACCCCTTCGGCGAGCGTTGCGGCCTTGCCGGCAGCTACCAGGGCAAAGGCAGCATTGATCAGGACGATATCGCGCCGGGGGGACTGCTCGCCAGCCAGGACATTCCTGACGATCGCCGCATTGGCCAGGGCATCGCCGCCGCGCAGCTCGTCCATGGTGCAAAACTCCATCCCCAGCTCTTCCGGAGAGAAAAGACGGATCTGCACCCCCTCGGCGGTCACCTCGGCAACGGTGGTGGCCGCGGTAAGGGTGACCTCGTCCATGCCGTCCATGCCGTGAACGACGAACCCGCGGCGGCATCCGAGCTTGTGCAGTACGTTGGCCAGCTTTTCCACCATATCCTCCCGGTAGACCCCCATTACCTGGCAGTCGGCGCCTGCCGGGTTGGTCAGCGGGCCGAGGATGTTGAAGATGGTGCGGATGCCGATCTCCCGCCGCGGGCCGATGGCGTGCTTCATGGCGCCGTGCAGGGCCGGAGCGAAGAGGAAGCCGACGCCGATCTCGCCTATGCAGCGCTCCACCGTGTCGGGGGTGACATCCAGGTTGACCCCGAGCTTCTCCAGCACGTCGGCGCTGCCGCACATTGAGGAGACGGAGCGGTTGCCGTGCTTGGCAACCTTCACGCCGCAGGCTGAGACCACAAAGGTGACCGTGGTGGAGACATTGAAAGTGTTGGTGCCGTCGCCACCGGTGCCGACCACGTCGAGGATGGTCTCCTGGTCGATGTTGATGTCGTCCCGGTCGATATCCACCAGGCCGCGGCCGACGCGGATCGGCGTGGCCCTCTCCCGCATCACCCGGGCGGCGCCGGTGATCTCGTCAACCGTCTCCCCCTTCATCCGCAGGGCGGTGATGAACGCGCCGATCTGGGCCTGGGTCGCACCGCCGGACATGATCTGATCCATCACCTCGATCATCTCCCCTTCGCTCAGGTCTTCAAGCTCGACTATCTTCGCTATGGCTTTCTTGATCATTTCGACATCTCCAGAAAATTTTTCAGGATCTGCATCCCCCCCTCGGTGAGGATCGATTCGGGATGGAACTGCACCCCCCAGACCGGCAGCTCCTTGTGGACCAGCCCCATGACCTCGCCGTTATCAACCCAGGCGGTGATCTCCAGGCAGTCGGGGAAGCTCTCCCGCTCGACCACGAGGGAGTGGTAGCGGGTGGCATTGAAGGGATTGGGGAGCCCGGCGAACAGCCCCTGGCCGTTGTGGTGAATGGGGGAGGTCTTGCCGTGCATCAGGGAGACGCTCCGCACCACCTTGCCGCCGAAGGCGGCGCCGATGGACTGGTGGCCGAGACAGACGCCGAGGAGCGGGATTTTCCCGGCAAACCGCCGGATGGCTGCAACGGAGATGCCGGCCTCCTCAGGGGAACAGGGGCCGGGGGAGATCACCAGCCGGTCGGGCCTGATTGCCTCGATCTCCTCCAGAGTGATCCGGTCGTTGCGATGGACCTGCACCTCCTCCCCCAGCTCGCCGAAGTACTGGACGATGTTGTAGGTGAAGGAATCGTAGTTGTCGATCATCAGCAGCATGATAGTTTTACCCGTTGATAACTAGTTAATGTGCCTGTTATCCGTCCCGGTGAATGCCGCTTGTGCGACGGGCTCAGACAAAGTCTTTTTTATACCCGATTGAGTGTTAAAGAGGAATAAAAAATCCACCCTTTTCGGGGTGGAATGCATAACACATCGTCCGCCATGCAGGATATTCGCTCAACCGATCCAGTTGGCCAAACCAGCTTCAGACCCGTTCACCGGACTCCCGGACCAGGGAATCCTCCAGCCGCACCGCCCGTGCCTTCAGCCTGCGCCAGGCGGTGATGCCGAATACCACCATCACCACCATCAGGACATGCTTGACCACAAGTGCCGGAACCTGCCCCTTGCCGGCGGCATTGGCCCATTCGAAACTGGTGTAGAAGATCGTCCGGGGAATGCCGCCGATGACGATCCAGTAGAGGGCGAAACGGAAAATACGCCCCATCTGGCGGTACGTTTTCAGATAAAAACGGGCTGCCACCGGGTCATCAAACTCGTCGCAGGTTTTTGCCAGGGCAAAGATGCAGAACGCACTGGCCACCATCAGGGCGGTGGCCACGTCGTGGAAATAGTTGTTCATCATGATGGCCACACCGAGGCCGGGGCTTATTTCCATACAATCCTCATGCTTGCGGTAACGGTCTGAAGGGGCGCTTTTTATCGCACAGGCGCTCCAGCGGATTAATGCACGGTTTACTATCGCACAAAACACCATGTGGCACAACAGTGCAGTCCGGCCCGGCTGAGAGGGAAATGATAATTCGTTGTCGGCAGCCCTTCTTTCCTATAGAATATGCACGCTTCCGCCTTTCCCATCATACGGCACCTTCAGGAGATACCATGCCAGACAGAGGGGGTGACATGAAATCCTTTGATACCCGCCCCGCTCTCCCCCCCGCGCGGCTCCGGCTGCGCTCCATGACAGTCCCGGGGAGCGTAGTCCCCCTTGCCAGCAACTGTCCAACCACCGACAGAGTCAGGGCATCGATTCCATGATCGCCGTCACCCCCGCGGAATCGACAAGAAAACCTGCGAAACAGGAGCGACCTCTTTCAAGGCTTCTGCTTTTTGCGTCGTTTCTTCTACTGTGCATCGTTGTCTATGTCCGGATGCGGCACCTCTCCGTTCCACTCGAACGGGACGAAGGGGAATACGCCTACATGGGACAACTCCTGCTCAAAGGGTTCAAACCGTTCACGCAGGCCTACTCCATGAAGCCGCCTGGGGTCAGCATCATCTACGCTATTTTCATGATGCTGTTCGGGCAATCGACGGTCGCCATTCGACTGGGCCTTCTGCTGGTCAACAGTAGCTGCATCTTTCTGGTCTATCTTCTGGCACGCCGCCTTTTCAACCGGAACGCCGCGCTCTTCTCCGCAGCAACGTACGGCATGCTCTCCCTCGGCCAGTCATTCTTCGGCAACTTTGCCCACGCCACCCACTTTGTCGTGCTGTTCGTCTTGTCCGGATATCTTCTCCTCCTGTCAGGCATCGAAAAAGAGAAGCTCTCCCGGCTCCTGGCGAGCGGACTCTTCATGGGATGCGCCTTCAGCATGAAACAGCACGCTGCCGCCTTCATTGCCTTTGCCGGCCTCTGCCTCATCCGGGCCTGCCTGGACAAAGGGACTGCCGGAAAACGGTTTATGGCCAGGGGCCTTCCCCTCCTGCTCCTCGGCGCAGTCCTGCCGGTTGCCCTCATGATGGCGGCAATGATTCAGGCGGAGGTTTTCCCGAAATTCTGGCTCTGGACCGCCCTCTATGCCCGTGAATACCTTTCCGAAGGCTCGTTCCCTAAAGGGTTCCTCGAATTCGCGCACAAACTGCCCGGCATCTTTTTAAGGCAGCTTCCCTTCTGGCTGATTGCCCTTTGCGGCTTTGCTCTTCTTTGCAGACGAACCGATCAGGACAAACCGGCGGACATATTTTTCATCCTGGGGTTGCTGCTTTTTTCGCTTGTTTCGGTCTGCCCCGGCTGGTATTTCCGCGAACATTATTTCATCATGCTCCTGCCGGCCATCGCGCTTTTGACGGGAGCGGCAGTCTCCCGTGCCGAGGCCATGTTCCCGTCCGTCACGAGCAAGGGACGATGGAGCGAAGCAGCAGGGTGCATGCTGTTCCTGGCTGTGGCGTACGGAACTGTTTCGGAAAGGGACTACTTTTTTACGATGACGCCGCAGGAAGCAAGCCGTGCCATCCATGACAGGAACCCATTCCCCGAGGCGGTGCAGATAGGACAGTACCTGAAGGATCATACTTCCAGGGAAGACCGGATCGCCGTCCTGGGCTCCGAACCCGAGATCTATTTCTATGCGGACAGACTCTCCGCCACCGGTCACATCTATATGTACAGCCTCATGGAGAATCATCCCTATGCTCGCCAGATGCAAATGGAGATGATCCGGGAAATTGCCGCAACCGAACCCAGGTATGTGGTGATGGTAAAAATCAATACCTCGTGGGGTGGAAAAGCGGATTCCTCCCTTCTGCTGCTGAACTGGGGAGAGCGCCTGCTGCGGGAACAGTATGAACTGGTTGGCGTCATTGACATTGTCGACCGGTCCACAACCCGGTATCTCTGGGACAACGACGCAAAAGGATACAATCCGGTTTCCGAAAAATATGTCACGGTCCACAAGCGCAAAACCACAGCACCCGCTCATCCCCCAAACCACCCGCCACAGGAGACGCAATGAAGCTCATCATCCAGATCCCCTGCTACAATGAATCAGCCACCCTGCCGGCAACACTCGCGGAACTCCCCCGGCAGGTGGAGGGATTCGCTGCCGTCGAATGGCTTGTCATCAATGACGGCAGCACCGACAACACCGCAGAGGTTGCCCGGCGGTGCGGCGCCGATCATGTCATCAGTTTTGCCAGGAACCAGGGACTGGCAAAGGCCTTCCTGGCGGGACTGGATGCCTGCATCAGGCTCGGCGCAGACGTCATCGTCAACACCGATGCGGATAATCAGTACCTGGCCGCCGACATCCCGGCACTCATCGCCCCGATTCTCGCCGGCCATGCCGATATTGTCGTCGGGGTCAGGCCCATCGACCGGATCGAATCATTCTCCTTCATCAAGAAGGGGCTGCAGAAAATCGGCAGTGGGGTCGTAAAGCTGCTCAGCACGACCGACATACCGGATGCGCCGAGCGGCTTCAGGGCAATGAGCCGGGAAGCCGCTCTCAGGGTCAACGTATTCAACGACTATACCTACACGCTGGAGACGATCATCCAGGCGGGGCAGAAGAATATCGCCATCACCTCGGTCCCTATCCGGGTAAACGCGGCAATGCGACCCTCACGCCTGGTGAAAAGCACCTGGTCATACATACAGAAATCCATCATCACCATGATGCGGATTTTTGTCGTCTACCAGGCGTTCCGCTTCTTCATGACGATCGGCCTGACGGTCTTTTCCCTGGGATTCATGCTCGGGCTGAGATTTCTCTACTATTATATTTCCGGTGACGGTTCGGGTCATGTCCAGTCGCTGATCCTGGCATCGATACTCCTGGGGGTGGGTTTCCAGACCATGCTGACCGCGTTCCTCGCCGATCTGCTGGCGGTCAACCGCAGGCTCATGGAAGATATGCAGTACCGGGTGAAGATGATGGAACTGACGAGGAGCGAAACAAACCCGCAACATCAACAGGCAACAAATGATCTGCCGAAGCATACATAAAGCGACAGGCGACGGCATCCAATACCGGATGCCAGCTTCTCATCACAAATCACTCCTGGACGTTGTCCCTTATGGCACACAACGGGACCTCCATGATTTGACATTCTGACTGATAGACTCTCATGAGGTACTCGCCGAAATGTCCATAAGCCTCGACTCTCGTCCGGTCCATCTGCTGGTACTGATTTTCTCAGGTATAGCCCTCTACGGTTTTACCCTGGGTTATCCCTTTGTATTTGACAGCTTTATTTATATCATCGGGAACCCGCTCATTACTGACTCTGATCCGTTTTTCTTGTATTTCGATATTGAAAAATACTTTGATACCTATCTCAACCGGCTCTCCCACAGGGATCTTCTGTCCAGCTTTCTGCTCAGGCCGATAGCATACCTGTCATTTCACCTCAATTACCTGCAAGGCGGACTGAACCCTGCCGGATTTCGTCTGGTTAACATTGCAATACACATCTCCAACGCACTACTGTTGTATCATATTCTCTCTTCCGTCATCATACAGAGAACCAACGGGACAGATTCGGGGCAGGCATTTGCCGTTCCCTTCTTTGCATCACTGCTCTTCTGATTCATCCGCTTCAGTCGCAGTCAGTAACCTATATCGCCCAAAGATTTACCTCACTTGTCGCATTCTTCTATCTGGCCACAATGCTCCTATATATTCAATCGAGAGTTGCCGAAAATGCCTCTGTCAGGAAATGGTGCTACATTGGCTCAATTGTCACCCTCATTATGGGGTTGTTGACCAAAGAGTGTGCTTTCACTCTGCCGGTTACGCTGCTTCTGGTTGACGGCATCCTGTTGCAACGGTCTTTGCGTGATGCGGTCAATAGACTTGTTCCTCATCTTGTCTGTATATGGCTTATTCCTGTCCAGGTACTGAGAATTGCGCATGAGATGCGAGCAGCGGACATACTGCTACCTTCAGCAACGAACATAGTCGGCAATATCTATACCCGATCGGAATACGCCATCACCCAGATTCGCGCCATCCTGTCATACCTCAGGCTGCTGATCCTTCCGTACAACCTGAATTTCGATCCGGATTATCCTTTATACCGCAGCCTGCTCCATCCGGAAATCATCCTCTCGATCCTCATCTGGACGGCCATTCTTGGTGCAGGAATCTGCCTGATCCGAAGACGGGAACGAACAGTAAGCACCGATCTGGCGGCATTCTCGATTTTCTGGTTTCCTGTGGCCATCTCGGTCTCTTCATCATTCATCCCGCTCGAAGACCTCATGTTCGAGCATCGCAGTTATCTGCCATCAGTCGCATTCTTTACCGGAACTGTTGCTTATTTCAGTCATGCAGTAGCCGGCAGGAAAGAAGTCTGTAAACGGGCCGCACTCGTCAGCCTTTGGCTAATGGCACTTACCTTCGGCCTCCTAACAATACAGCGCAATAAAACCTACAGCAGCAACATCTCTCTCTGGCAGGATACGGTAAAGAAAAATCCCGGTAAAGCGAGACCAAATCTTGCCTTGGGAAACGCCTATCTTAATGACAAACAGTATGAAAAGGCTCTACCATACCTCGAAAAATCACTGGAACTTGCCCCGAAATACACTGAAGCACACCTGTCGATGGGATCCGCCTTCCAGCAAATGGGGATGCCACAAAAGGCGATTGAAATATATGAAGCTTACCTGGAAAAGTTCCCGCCTGATCTCACGATGCAGATGAATCTGTCGTTGGCATATGCAGAAATGGGTTGGTATCCGCAGGCCATTGATCTCCTGCAGCAGCTTGAGACGAAAAACTACGCAACCGCAGGAGTGCTGGGTCTGTTGTCAGAGCTGAATTTAAGGATGGGAAAGCATGTCAATGCACTGTCATATCTCGTACGAGCCATGAAAGCGGACCAGGAAGACCCGACCGTCGATCTGTCAGACATCCTTGAGCCTTTACGGAAAAAGATACTGGACCAAGGTGGACGGAACTCTGCTGCCAGGCCATGATGGACGAACGGCCATGGAATGCAACGTAACTCCGTCGAAAGGGGGAACCGTCCAGCAGGATAACCTTCCCACACCAACATGGCCGCCGCCGGGTTGTTATCCCCCCGGCGGCCATAGGTACCAGGCCGGCGTAATCCGGGCAAGGAACAGCGGAAAGTCGCAGAGCACGAGAATGATAGCGGCGACGGCGAAAATACCAACGCGCAGATGCCTGTCGCTGGAAAGCCGCATCAGGTAATAACCGGCAAGCAGATACACCGGTCCCAGAACCGGGAACAGATAGCGCCCCTGCAGTGCGAGGGTAAACGAGCCGTTTTCCAGATAGCCGCGGTAATTGACCCAGTACAGAAGAAAAATCGAGTAGAAACCGGCAACCATGGCCAGGTATGCCGGTATCCCCCCGGCATCCCGGGGACGCCAGCGGATGGCCCATGACGCAAGCGCCGTGATGCCCAGAACCGTAAGCGGTACGCCGGCCGGCCAGGTAGCGGGGATCGCCAGCCGCCCCTGTACACCGAAGATCCCGGACGCCATCCGTTGCACCCAGAAAAGCGTATAGCGCGCCAGCCCCATGGGTGGTTTTCCGCCCTCCCTGAAATTCTCGTAATTCCTGACCGACGTGATTGCATCGATCCGCTCACCGGGATGCTCGATGCGTGAAGCCATGGCTATCGCCTGCTCTTTCGTAACCCGCCCCTCCTGGAACAGGGTGAGGATCATGTTCCGCGCCGCCAGACTGTTATGCATCACGCTTTCGAAGGGGAGCACCTCGTACATCTCCAGCTTCAGCTTGCCGAACTGGCGGTAATTGCCGCCATACAGCTGCAGATTCAGCACGAGTCCGGCAAGGATGGCAAGAAGAAGCGCACCCCCTCTCCATTTGTTCTCTTTCAGATACCGCGCCACTGACGCCGGCAGGGATGAAACCCGGCTGAACTCGTGCATCACCAGAGATACCTGCAACGCGACAACCAGCGGCAGAAAAGCGGATTTCGTCAGACACCCCGCCAACTGGCAGATAAGGGAGAGCGCCAGCAGATTCCCGCTGCGGGCACGAAAAAACGCCAGCAGGTAATAGAGCGCCATGGCCGCCAGCAGGTTGGTCAGGTTGTCGTAGGAGACGCACGCCGAGAGAAAGGTGAACATCATCGTATTGGTCAGGGCAACAACGAGCAGCATCCGGGTAAGCCGGTCATCGGTCAGCAGACGGAGCGTTCTCCAGACAAACCAGACCGTGGCAAAGGCAAACGGCAGGTTCATCAGGCGGAGCCAGACAAGGTCCTGGATGCCGGAAAAGTTCAGGAGCAGCAGTTTCCCCATGATCCAGTAGTAGAGCCAGGGAACATTGGTGACCAGACCATACGGGTATGATGCGGACGAATTTTCAGGAAGGAGAAAAACCGTGGAAAAAACCTTGCAGATACCAAAATGGGAAAGTTCGTCGGGAGGGATGGCGGGCGAGATGTTGACAGCCAGATAGACCAGCCGAAGTCCGAAATAGAGGAGAAAAGCGATCATCGACCATTTGAGGTGATTGGCAGACGGAAACGCGGCATCCGCACAACGGGTGTCAGCGGCCTCAAAATCTCCTGACCGAATCAGTCTCTGTTTAGGGGAATCACTCCTTATCACGCTCTCCCATGCCTCCACGCCCCCATGCCTTCAGTGACTGTCAGTTCGCCTTGCTCTTTCCGAAGGAGAAGACATTGCACTTGATACCAAGAAATAGTGCCATCACTCCCAGTAGTGCTTCGGATAATAGTATCATCAGACGGAACAGTATCGGCAGCAGTAACGCTGTCTGCATAGCCAGCACCGGTTTCAGCATCACCAGCATCATTCCTTCACGAACACCCAGACCGGCAGGTGTAAGCGCAAGGTAACCGGCCACCCATGACAGTGACAGGGAGGCAAGTACGGGAACCATATCCGCGGGGAAGATCGGCAGACCGACCCCCATGGACAGAAGATATACGGATAGCCCCGTCAGCAGCCAGCCGACAGTGAATACCGCCTGGATACGAAACATTGCGGCTACCGGGATAGAGATCGGCTGAATGTCCCTGTTTGCTATTTTCCCGGCAATGAGGAATATCCGGCTGATCACCTGACTGTTGTAACAATTGTACAGCAGGTTGGCAAGCAGCAGCACGGCGGACAACAGGATGATCACCGGGGCGGATGGCCCGTTTTCGTACATTGCCAGATACATAAGCCCGAAGTAAAGGGAGGTGATGATCAGTTCGATCATGCAGACCGAATTGATATAGATAATCCGGGATTTGGTAATGCCGTACTTTTTCAACCAGGCGAATTGGGCCGCATAGGTCCAGATACGGCCGGGAAGGTATCTGAACAGACCGCTGGCGTAGAGCATGGCGGCAAGTTCCGGAGAGGTTATCTTTTGGGGGCCTTGATGAATGCCGAGGATTGATTTCCAGATAAAAAAATCGGAAAGATAAGACAACAGGCTTAGAAGCAGAGCAAGCAGCACCAGGGATATATTCAATTCCAGCGCCAGCGTGCTCAGATCAACGGAATTTTTTTTGAGTTCGCCCCCATAGAAATACGCGATAACAAGAACAATCAGAATCGACAAAACAGCCTTCACCACCTTTACCGATGTTGAAGGTTGAGTGGTAGCGTCCATTGCAGTCACGCCATCACCAGACGAAACAGGCTGCCATTCCTCTTTCTATTCACAGCGATACCCGCACCAATTGCAACAATCCGGCGTGTACTCCCCATGCAGCATCCTCCTTCTCCATTCCCGCGTCAAAGGGCCGTTCCAGGCATTTTCAAAGGATAGCTCCCCGATATTGTCGAGATGATCCCCCCAGTATCTGCAGCAGGGGATAATAAACCCCTGGCTGTTGATGGCCAGATGCCTGCCGAAAAGTGAGTCGCATATCCCTTGTCGTGCAGATTCAAAAAAACCTTCGGGATAGAACTCCATATACTCCAGATTGGTTCGCATGCCCAGCTTCCTGCACTGCTTCACGACATCCTGCTTGAGTTCCAGGAACCTTTCCCTGTTTCTCAGCATTGTCATGGGACTGGCCCCGACCTCGGCAACCCCCTCGGCAAGGGTGAAATAGAGGAGACGGCAGGTAGCAAACCGGCTTGCAAAGGAGGGGAGCATTTTCAGGGACTCCACGTTTTCATGACAGATTGTTGCACGGACCTCGACCGGAATGCCGGTGAGACGGCAAAACTCCGTCACATTATCCGCCACCATTTCGAGCGATATGCCCCTTATCCCGTGCATGATATCCCTGTCCGGGCTGTCTATCGAAACGCCCAGCTGGGAAAGCCCGGCCGTCTTCAACTCCGTGCAGACATCACGGCTCAACAGCGTTCCATTGGTGACGAAACGGACCGAAGGGACATAACGCTTGGCAACGGTAATCGCTTCATAGATCCTGTCATAGAGCAGGGGTTCCCCGTTCAGGCAGAGATAGAGTACCTTCGTCCCCTGTAGTTTTGCAACAATCTCCTGGAACATCCCGAAAGGCATGTCTTCGGCATAGTCGCTGCGAAACTCCTCATGAACCTGCACGCACCAGCCGCACTGCAGGTTGCACCGCGCGGTCAGTTCCAGATAGACGTGGCTCGGGGAGTTGTAGCACCGGGTTGACGCATGCCGGCCAAGCAGCTTGACTTCGGCCAGCTTCACCAGGGTGAGAAAATTCCTGTCTTCAAGCCTGAATGGCAGACTGCCTACCATGAAATGGTCACCTGAAAATCTCCGGCTGCTCGTTGTTTGTGTTCCCAGCGAATCAAAACGTTCCTCTTGCTGCCCTCAGAAGCTTCAGAACCGGGGCGAGCACAACCGGGAGCGGATCCCAGTAAAAATCGGCGCGCCGGATATGCCGGTAATACTGCAGGTAATCTTTGCTGCAACCTGAACCGTTTTTGCCAAAGATTCCTCCGGCCAGCACTCTTTGCAGTTCCCGCAACAGGCTGAAGGTCGTATATGGGCCAACAGGGAGCTGTTCCGTTTCAGGATACTCGTCCCTTCCGCAATAGGCGGCAAGACAGTTCGGATCGCCCGACATTGAAAACGGCAGTGAATACCAGTGGACGGGATTGATGTCGGTGAGAAACGGCTGACCACTCTTCTCATCAAGGATGAAATCCATCTGACAGTACCCGTTCCAGTTCAGAACTGCCAATACCCTCTCCATAGCCACCCTGATCGAATCCAGGTTCTGCAGATGGCACATTGTCGGAGATCCGCTCAATCGGGGATGCCTGCGGACATATTTGTATGAGTAGAAATGCCGGAGCGTCTCCCCGTCGAACAGACCGCCGGCGCCATAAACGCTGCCCGGAATGTATTCCTGGACCAGCAGGCTGCTTTCGGGATATGCCCTCTTCACGCTGGCAAGGGCACTGCCGAGCAGTTCCCGCCGATCCACCCTCATGAAACCTTCACCTGCCACGCCGCTGGCTCTCTTGAGCGCAAAGGGCGCCTGAAACCCCTCTATCCTGCTGATCTCAAAACCCTCATCAACACGCTCTGTTGCCGGCGTCCTGACCCCGGCTTTTTCGCAAAGCTCCGGAAGATTGGTTTTATCGAGGACATACTGTACCTTCCCGGCATCCAGGGGAAACGTTGTCCGGACATTTTCGGGGATAACATCTCTCGCCTCCAGAAGATTGAGCAGGGTTTCATCCGTTGTCGGTACGATCAACGAGATTGCCGCGTTGTTGATGCATGCCGCCAGATCAGCGGCAAAACCGGCCCTGTCTGTCAATGGGTCCCTGAACAGGTATTTTTTCGCGCAATATCTTGAGAAGAAGGCCCGGGAATATCTCTCGCTGTCGGCCATGACCGCAGTATGGCCGATATCCCGCAGAAACCGAGCAATGCCGATGGCAATCGCGTTTGAAGCACCGTAGATCAAGACATTCATGACTGACTTCTTGCCACGTTTTTCCGGAAACGATGAAGCAGGGGATATACTCTCTTGGCGCTGTTCCAGAGAGCAAATTTGAGAGGGCTGTTAATCCATGAATATTTGTTCAGCATGCTGGTAGATCCGCCAAACTTCTCTTTCCACCGGATCAGGTTGGTATCCAGGGGATCGGAAAACATGAAATCGACAGACTCTTTCCCCTCACGAATCGCGTCCTTGAGCAACTCGCAGACGATAACGTCGTTGGCCCGTAAATTCAACTGTTCCGTACAAGAGCCGCTATGCAGGAGATGATATCCCTTTCCGGAATCGATTACCACGGTTGCTGAAACAGGGGTTCCGTTATAGCGAGCCAGGCAGACAAACGCCAGCCCTTTACCGGCCAGAATGAGATGAAGCGCCCCGAACCATTTTTCGGTATATCTGGCAATAGCCCGGTTTCTCTCCATGGTTTGCAGATAGAGCCGGTGAGCCGTGAGAAAACTCTCCCTGTCGTCACAGCGGACGACCTCCACCCCGAGTCTGGCGGACTTGTTGAGACTCTGCCGTACGGAAGGTTCAAAACGGGAGAAAACGTCTTCCCCCGTCTTCCCCTTCAGGTCAATGCGTGTCGCTGCTTCACCGGCGGATGTGAAAAACCTCGAATATTCTTCATCCCTGTCGGACAGAAAGGGAGAGACATGCACAATGTCCGCGATCTTTGTCTCCTCCCTGAACCTGCTCATAAAGCGCCCGAACAGTGCCGGGTCGCCAATATATCCCCCATAAGGGATGGAGCTGTAAAAAAGCCTGATGCCGTAGTAAGTCAGCATGACTCCCGGCATTCCGCAGGCGATCCCTGCGTCATTCTTCAGACAAAGGTAGTAGGGTCGCCCCCCCAACCCCTCCTGCAACACCTCACTCCAGACGGAATAATAGAAAAGGATATGCGTATGTTTTTCGACAAACTGATCCCACTCCTTTCCGGGATGTTCACAGATTTCGAACTTCATGGGTTCAGGCCCAACCATGCGGATACCGCATGTTCTACATTGAACCGTTCGTAGACCTTGTCCACACCCTCCGCAAAAGAGTCCTTCTCGGTGGTTAATGCCATCCTGATGGCGGTCGCCAGCGCTTCCGGGCTTACCTCTTCGGCAACTATCCCGCACCCCGATTCACGGATGATTGCCCCCAGATCCCCGACAGGCATTGCAATAACCGGCGTACCTAATTGAAGCGCATCGGAAAAGACAACGGGAATACTCTCAATCCTGGATGGAATCACCAGAAAGGAAGCGCTGTCCAGATAATTTGAAAATTCCTGGGCTGTGAGAGGGCCATTGACGTTCACGCGGTTTTGCAGTCCCAGGGCAGCCACAAGGCTCACCAACTCTTCCCTCAAAGGTCCAAAACCGAACATGTCCACCCGGATAGCCCCCCTGACATCGTCAGGTAAACAGGCGATTGCCCGAATGAGCAGATCAGGTCCTTTATTCGGATGGTATCGTCCGACAAATAACAGATGAGTCAAGCCACCCGGCTCCGAAGCAAACATTTTCTCATGCGGTAACGGAAGTTTCCTGCTTGAGCAAAGGAATTGGCAAGACGTGCCGGTAAGATTCTCAACCTCTTCAGCAAGCTGAAGCCCGTCGGCAAAGACCCTGTCAGCATGTTTCATGATTATTTTCAGAAGCCATTTCCCGAACAAAGGGATTTTTCTGATTTTCCATATATCAGAACCGAGCGCCCAGACATCATAGGGTATGTTTTGCACAAGTTTCCCTGCAAGCCCGAAAACCCCGGATGGGACGGCCCAGGCACAGAGCACTCTTTCGATGGAATGCTCCCTGTTCAGCTTCAACGTGTTTCGTACGCCGCTCACAAAATAATGCAGGAAGACCAGCCAATTAAATGGGTTAAGCAGACTCATGGAGGCAAGTTCACGATCGCCCCCCAACCAGGGCGAAGGAATTATGGAAAGACCATTTTCCGCCTCATACGCAGGCTTCTTCCCGGCCGGTTGCACAATCACACTGTTTCCGCGATTAGCCAGTTCCAGCGCGAACTGCCGCACGAAGTGTCCTGCCGTACCTGTCGGGTCGTCTGGATAGGCCGGGTATGAACTTGTAATGATGTGTACTCTCATTTCATCTTGTTTTCAAACGCTCGATTGAATTGGAGAAAAATCAGTATGTATATTAATCAGATTTAGCCAATGTGTATATATTCGCTTGACTGGAAACAATAGGATATTAACATTGTTACAGACAAATACGTTAAAAATCAGGAGGGATCAAAAAATGAAAACGACACTTGCACGCATCGCGTCGGTGCTTTTGGCACTTTTCTTCATGGTCGGTACGGCACTGGCAGCGGATGTTTACATCAGGAAGGACAACGAGAAACTGGGCTGGTTCATTGCCGATGAAAACCGGATGACGCTGTACACGTTCAAGAAGGATGCCCCCGGCAAGAGCAACTGCGGCACGGCAAATGACTGCATTGTCAAATGGCCGGTCTATCATGCCGAGGCGATCGATGCCGAACTCCCCATGAAAAACAGCGACTTCGCAACCATTGTCCGGGATGACGGCAAGAAGCAGACGACCTACAAAGGGATGCCGCTCTACTATTTCGTCAAGGACCAGAAGGAAGGAGATACCAATGGCCACGGGGTGAACAACGTCTGGTTCGTGGCAAAACCGTAACCAGTTTTTTTGCACAAAACGGATTATTCTCCCTATGCCGCGGGCATCTGCCAGCGGCATTTTCTTGAATCCCCCCCACCATATCAGATTTCAATCCAGATACTCTCCAATCCTGTCGGAGCGGGCACAACGAGATTTTTCACCCGACTCCCTTTCAGCTTGACTGACGGTTCAATGAGATTATCATAGCGCCAGGGGAATATCCTCGATGGAAGAAATGGAATGAGTAACTCCATGAAAATCATGTTTTTCACCTCGCCGTCTGAAAAAAAATTCGTACGGCTCGGCAGGTGCGGGGGGAGCTCAAAGGGGGGGGAGAAATGGCCCCCGATCAAGCTTCTGTTTGCCGCCGGTGCTGCCAGGAAATTTGCTGACACTGTTCTGCTCGATGCGGAAGGGGTCATGTCTGCCGATACATTTACACGGAAGGTGACCCAATTCGGGCCGGATGTTGCGATCTGCGAACCGACTCCGGGCAGTATTGCGACTGATAATGACTGGGCAGAGACAATAAAACGAATTTGCAGGGATGCAACGGTCATTGCCCTGGGGCCTTTCGCATCGGCACTGCCGGAAAGGCTCCTGAATGATTTCGGACACTTCGACCATGTTATCGCCGGGGAATCGGAAAGCGCCGTTCAACAGATTGCCCTCGGGAACTCTCCGGCAGAGACTCCGTCCGTATGGACAAGAGGCAAGGAAGCACCGCCCCTCTCCCCGCTTCTTGCTGACCTCGACCTGCTCGACCTTCCCGCCCACGATCTGCTCGACACCCGCATCTACTCCTCCCCCTTTACCCGGCTCCCGTTCACCATCACGGAAACGTCGCGGGGCTGTCCATTTCGCTGCATTTTTTGCAACGCCGGGGAGATGAGTGGCAAGACACCCCGTTTCCGCAGCACGGAGAGGCTTTCGGAAGAACTCGCCCTCGTGAGGAGGCTCGGGTTCGCGATGGTGAAATTCAATGACGAGTCGTTTACTCTCAACCGGGAGAGGACGATGGATATCTGTGCCATGATATCGAGAGACCATCCGGGATTGCTCTGGAAATGCAACACCAGAGCCGATCTGCTCGACGAGGAGTTGCTCGGGAAGATGGCCGGCGCCGGTTGCCGGCTGATCTATATCGGCGTAGAATCGGCCTCGGCAAGTCTGCTGGAATATTACCGCAAAGACGTGCCCCTCGACCGGATTCCGGGGTTGGTAAAGACCTCACGGAAACACGGGATCAAGACCGTCTTGCATTTCATCTTCGGAGCCCCGGAGGAATCGCTTGCCACCATCAACGAGACGATCGGCTTTGCCTGCTCGGCTGACCCGGATTACGTGGGATTCAATCTCCTCACCCCCTATCCCGGAACCGACCTGCACCGTGACCTGATCTCCCGAGGGCTGCTCACCAGCGTTTCACCGCACTTTCTCGACCAGTCATCGGAAGTGTCGGTTACCGCCGGATCGCTCTCCTCCGCGGATCTTTTCCAGGCCATTGCCAGGGCAAATCGAACCTTTTATCTCCGCCCGGCGGTTATCATGCGTCACCTCGCGGAACTGCGGGACCCCGGACAACTGTTTCTGCATGCAAAAACGGCAACGAGCATCTTTTCGAGGTCCCGAAAGTGACGGTGCATCCCCCCCACAAGGTTTCCATCATAATCCCGGCTTACAATGAAGCCTCGATCATCGGGAAGCTTTTGCTACGTGTTGCCGCGGCCGACACATCGCCGTTTGCCGCCGAAATTATCGTGGTAGATGATGGCTCGACCGATGACACGTTCACCATCGTCGAAGAGGTGGGACGGGAGATCCCCGCTCTGAGGTGCATCCGTCTCGGGGAGAATCGAGGTAAACTTTTCGCCCTGCAACAGGGGTTCGCCATGGCCTCGGGCGAGATCATTCTCGTCCAGGATGCGGACATGGAATATTCCCCGGAAGACTACTCCCGGATTCTGGAACCATTCACACGGCCCGACGTCATGGTGGTATTCGGCAGCCGCTTCATGAAAACGAAGTGGCCTGAAAACATGTTGTTAGCCTACTGGCTGGCGAATCGTCTATTTACGCTGCTGGTGAACCTGCTGTTCCATGCCGGTATTACCGATGAAGGCACCGCCTACAAGGCCTTTCGCAAGTCACTGCTGCACACGGTAACCTTTCAGTCCTCGGGATTTTCCTTCTGCGCCGAAATCACCTGCAAACTTGCATCACGACAGATCGCCATCCACGAAGTTCCCATTTCCTATTACGCCCGCAGCAAGCATGAAGGGAAAAAACCCCGCTTTATTGACGGGGTAAAGATTATTACCACCATATTCGGGCTCAAGATCCGGAGCATGCGAGGGGAAAAATTCTAGCTTTTGCGAAACGCCGCCAGAACTAGCGCTCGTTTCCGGTATCGGTCGGTACGACCTCCATCACGCTGCGATACCGCTCGACAAATGGGGCAAGGTATCCGTAGTGCGTCCCTTTGCCGACAGCCATTGGCCACGCCAGAAGCAAGACCACCACCACTGCCGAAAGGTACACGGCAAGAACTCTCCTGCCATAGGTGAACGATTCCGAAATCTCCACCAATGTTCGCGAGAGAATCATAAACGCAAACGGGATGACCGCGAGTGATGTCAGCAACCAGATCGGCCGGGAAGATGTCGCCAGCGGCAAATAGGACGCACCGAACAGCAACAGAGGTACCGACCGGTCAACGACCGAGGAAGGATTTGCCCGTTCGCGCAGACAGTGCCATGCCTGAAAAGCGGTTGCCGGGATCACGAGCAGCCAGACCAAAGGATTCGACCACGAAATCGTCACATGGGGAGTCGTTCCGTCCATGACGAAATTTCCGTAGACCATCGGGCGCAGAAACCATTGCCAGGCCTGCCGGTCAATGATTTGATCCATCGGATTCCCCTGATGGTGGACCATCATCTCGAGAATCGCTCGTTGCATCGGTACCCAGTCCGCCAGCCCATACCCTCTGGCAAACCACGGCAGGAAGGTAAGAACGTAGACGGTAAATGGCAGGACCGTCAGCGTGACGAGCTCAAAAACCGCGCGCATCCAGACTCGCTCTCGCAGCGAAAACCAAAGACACAATAACATGCAGGCGAAAAGCGGAAACAGCGCATGAAACTTTGATGCCGTACCCGCCCCGAAACAGATGCCGGCAAGGAACAGGTAATGTGGCTTCCTGCCGCATTTTTGATAATTCAGAACCAGGTATACCCCCAGCAGGAAAAGGAACGTGGTCCAGGTTTCCTGGATCGCCTGCCGGGAAAAGACAATATGGACCTGTTCCATCGCCAAGAGGAGTGCGGCCAGCAGCGCTGTCCCATGATTGCTCCCCAGCCTTCTCATGATACCCGCCATGAGCGGTATGCTCAAAATGCCGGAAAAAAGGCTGAAAGCTCGCAATGAGAGCGGCGAATAGCCCGCGAAGGTGCCCACGAAGAAGAGAACGATATCCCTCAGATGTGGATGATGGGGCATGATGGGACCGATCTGACCGTTCTCCATGTAGTTGACCGCCGTGAAGGCAGCGCCGACCTCGTCGGCCAGCAGCGGCTGGCTTGCCACCCCCCAGAAACGGAGCAGGGCCCCGCAAAGGGTGATGACCAGCAGCCAGCGGCTGTAGGCAATGTCACGTCCGACCGTCATTATCTCCCCCCCGCAGCAACTCGGCAAACCGGCGAAGACGCGCGCGCTCTCCGTCCGTCACCTCGCTGTCGCCGACCGACAGGCAGAGCACGGTATCATCGGCACGGATGTTTTTGCTCTTCAGCAGTGTAAGCAGCTCTTCCGGCTGCAGATACCGGAAGAACGAGGCATTGACATAGAGCAGCACCTTTTCGTCAAAGGGCTGCAGAGATTCAACCGTCGTGATCCGCCGCGGCGTCCCCAGATAGGGTATGGAAATAACCCCGTCGCGGACCCTAGCCCCTGATCCTTTGCGCACCACGGCTGCCCTGTCAGGATACTCCGCTTCCGGCACCAGATGAATGATTTCACGGGCAATGCCGTTCATCACCGCAACGGTCAGGAAATTTCTGGCGGAAAGCTGTTTTTCCGCGCCGGCCGCAAGGTTTGTCACCCGCAACGGCTTCGGATTTCTCGCGGGGATAATGCGGGTGGTATCGATATCGACAAAATTCAGCCAGCGGGAGATCCCAATGACTATCCGTCCTCTCTGGCCGGCGCCATGCCAACGCAGATAGGCATCTTCCGGGTTGCTGACAATAACCGGCCGATTTCCAGACAAAGGACCTGAACTCCGCCCCGAACGTCCCGTAACCGTGAGCAGCAACAGCACAGCAAGAAAAAATCCTGTTATCCCCAGACCCCAGAGAAAATATCTGTTTCGGTACATTTTATTCTGCCGGTGAAGATCGGATGGCACTTTTCACTCCGCTTTGTTATTTGGAAAAAACGCCCCTTCCCGCCGAAAGGCGCAAAGGAAAAATTTCAATTCTTCAACCGGGATATTTATGAGATAATCGCCAACTACCGTGATCAGGGTAGATACCAACCGGAGTTGACTCTCTTGATTTGTTACGCAGCGAGCAGACGATGACCAAAACTATCCGCAAAGACCACGTCATCGCTCTTGCCGTCATCCTTGCCGTCACACTCTGCGTCTATGGGCGCACCATCGGCTTCGAATTTCTCGCAACCTGGGATGACAATGTATATATCACCCAAAATAGCGCAGTAAAAGGATTTTCCCTCCCCAACCTGAAAGCTGCCTTCTCCTCCTTTCATGTCGGCAACTACGCCCCGGTCCAGATCATCTCCTACATGTTCGACTACACCATGTGGGGACTGAATCCGGCAGGGTTTCATCTGGGCAACATCCTTCTCCACGCCGCGAACGGAGCAATTCTGTTCCTGTTCATGACCAGGCTGAATATCTCGACCCTTGCAGCCGCCACCGCGTCAATCATCTTCCTGGCGCACCCGGTCCAGGTAGAGACCGTCGCCTGGGTAAGCGAACGGAAAAACATCCTGGCGCTCTTATTCATGCTGCTTTCACTGCACGTCTGGTCAGTCTGGAGAGACCGATCTTCCGGACCCGGGAAGAAGCGGCTCTATCTTTTGTCTCTGGTCCTGTTCCTGCTCGCCCTCCTGTCGAAAGCATCGATAGCCATCGTCTTCCCCCTGCTCCTTGCCGCATATACCTGGAGCTACGACAACTCCGGCAGAACCGGGAAGATTTTCACCGCCATTCTCCCCCATCTTGCGCTCTCCGCTCTCTTTTCCCTCATCGCCCTGTATGCCCAGTCCGCTGAATTCAGCGGCGGCAGGGAGGAACAGTTCAAGGGGATCTGGCCCTTTACCATGCCGCCGGTTTTTGCGAAATACATCGGCCTCGTCTTCTGGCCCCACGAACTGCTGCCGTCATATCTCCCCGTCTACCGGCAGAACGCCGACGCAACGGTTATTCTCTCCGTTGCACTGCTGCTCCTCTGTGCCGCTGCAGCGACCCTGCTGATCAGAGCGGAGCGCCGGCTGCTTTTCTGGTTTGCCGGCATCGTCGTTCCGCTTCTGCCGGTGTCACAGATCATCCCGTTCGTCACCCTCATGAACGACCGCTATCTCTATGTCCCGATGATCGGTGTCGCCGGGCTTGCGGCCTCATGCTGCGACCATTTTTTCCCCATCGCGGCCGGGTTGAAAAAAACCGTCGCCGCGGGATTGATCGTCGGCATGATCATTACTCTTGGCGTCCTATCGATCCGGCAAACGGGAATATGGAAGAACGACGTGGTTCTCTGGGAATATCTCATCCAACATTCCGCCCCCTCTGCCCTGTACCAGTGGCGGCTCGGCGAAGCCCACCGGTTTTCGGGAAATCCCGGAACAGCCATGGCCGCCTACGACAGGGCACTGCAGCTCAACCCCGACTATCTGCGGGGCCACTGGGGAGCTGCCGAAGCCCTGCTGCAGATGGAAAAGCCCGAACTGGCAATCCCCCATGCCCTGTTCATTGTCAGGAAACTGCCCCAATCCCATCTCGGCTTCACGCTGCTGGGCGAGGCATACCTGAAACTGGGGGAACGGGACAAGGCCGAATCAGCCCTTTCCCGGGCGATCCAGCTGTCACCGCAGGACAGCAGAACCGTCGCAGCATGGCAGATGCTTTCACGATAGGGAGCAGCCGCTGTACCGCGCAGAAAGATACCTGACTGGAATAACCCGATGGCCTACGACAAAATCGCCCCCTACCTGTTCCTTGTGCTCCTCTGCTTCTTCGCCTATGCGGACGGGTTCAGCCACGATTTTCTCCGCAACTGGGATGATCCGGTCTATGTCACCCAGAACCCCGCCATCAGGGAACTGACCCTGGAAAACATCGCAACCCTGTCTACGTCGGTCTATGCCGGGAACATTGCCCCGCTCCAGATGATATCCTACCTGATTGACCACGCACTCTGGGGGCTTGATCCGGCAGGATTCAAGGGGACCAACATCCTCCTACAGGCCCTTTGCGGTTGCGTTCTCTACCGCATTCTCGTCACGACCGCCCGAGTGCCGGCAATCCCGGCCCTTTTCGCATCGGCACTCTTTCTGGTTCACCCGGTACAGGTTGAGTCGGTCGTCTGGATATCCCAACGGAAAACCCTCCTGGCGACCCTGCTGTTTCTGCTCTCCTGCCTCCATTACGTCCGCTTCTCCGAAACGGGTGAAAGACGCGCATACCCCCTCTCACTTCTTGCCTTTGCCGCATCGCTCCTTGCAAAGTCATCAGGGCTCGGACTCCCCCTGGTGCTGCTGGCCCACGACCATTGCACGGGGGTCGGGCTGCGCTCCTCGCTGAAACGCCTCTCCCCCTTCCTGGCCATGGCGACAGTCGCGGCAGCCGTAACGGTGTACGTCCAGGGCTCTCCGAACTCAGCCGGAGGAATCGTCGAATGGCACGGCGGAAGTTTCAGCAGCAACTTGCGGCTTGCCCTGTCTCTCCCCGCCTCGTATCTCCGCCTGCTGGTCTGGCCGGCAGGTCTCAGCGCACACTATCCCGAACAGATACCCGACCTGCTCTCCGTGCCGGTTGCATCGGGCGTACTGATCGCCGGCTTCATGACCACAGCCCTCGTAATCCTGCTGCGGCGGAAAAACCGGCTTTCGCTGCCGCTGCTACTGATCGTGGTCGGTTTTATCCCGGTAATGCAGTTCGTCCCCATACTCCCCACCATGAACGACCGGTACTGGCACCTGCCGCTGGCCGGCATCGCCGTCCTGTGTGCAATCCTGGCGCGAAACCGGCTCTCCTCCCTGCCGGCCACGCTTGTCGCGACCGTCATGATACTCGCGCTAGCGGGGCTCTCCTTCCGGCGCACGACAGCATGGGCCGACTCCGTCACCCTGTGGCAGTCGGCCGTGAAGGTCTATCCCGAGGATCCGCGGATTCTCCTCCTCATGGGTGATTCATGGCGGGCATACGGGGAAAATGCCCTGGCAGGAGAGTTCTTTGAACAGTCCATCAGGAAGGGGCAAAGCTGCGAGGCGCTGCACAAGGCTGCCGCCATCCGGATCGCCGAAGGCTCGTTCGAGCGGGCACGGACGCACCTGAAATCCCTGATCGCGGACTGTGGCCGGGACAGCAGGCGGGACGGTCTCCTGCTCATGGCCGAAAGCTATCATGCGGAAGGGAAACCGGAAGAGGCCGCGGCGGCCTATGAAACTTACCTGCGGGAAGCGCCGAACTCCTTCAGGGGACACACCGCCCTCGGCAATATCTACCTCTCCCTGGAACGCTACGACAAGGCCCAGGAACACCTGCTGCAGGCGGTGCGCATCGACCCCCGGGGGGCGGCGCGCACCGCCACCTTTGCCCTGTCCCGGCTGGAAGAGGAGAGGAGGAAGTCCGGCAGGACCGCCGATGCCGCTCTCCTTGCGGATACGCTTCGCACCCTCGCCGGACCCTGACCGGAGAAAACCGTGGCCGACAGACACAACCGCACAAATCGCCCCGCCCCCACCACCCCGACAGGACTGAATCGCCCGCTGCCGCAGGCGTTCCTGGCCGGGCTCTTCGCCCTGGTCCTCTACCTGAACAACCTTCACGGCGCGTTCATATTCGACGACTGGGCCTATATTGCCGAAAACCCTCTCATCCGGGATTTCACCTCCTTCAGGCACCTCGTCAACCTGCGGGAGTATCTTGCCGGGCAGGGAATCACGCTATCCCACATCGACCTCGCATACAACTTCGTCCTGCGTCCGGTGACCTACCTGACATACGCCATCAACTACAGCCTGCACGGCACGGACCCGGGCGGCTACCACCTGCTCAACAACCTGCTCCACGTTGCCGCCACCATGCTGGCGTTCCTGTTCACCCACCTGCTCGTCGGGCAACTTCGTTCTGATACCGGTGAGAATGGCTATGGCCGATGGATACCGGTTCTGGTCGCCCTGATTTTTGCCTGTCATCCCGTCCACACCCAGGCGGTCAGCTACACGGTTCAACGATTCACCCCCCTCGTCGCCTGCTGCTACCTGCTGGCCCTCTCCGCCTACCTGCTCAGCCGCCGCTCGGACTCACGGGCAAAAGCCGTCTCCTGGTACCTGCTGGGACTGACCGCTGCCGTCGCCGGCATGCTGTCAAAGGAGAATGCCTTTACCCTGCCGCTCATGATTACGTCGCTGGAACTGCTCTGCTTCAGGGGAACCATCGGGAAACGGCTTGTTCTTCTGCTGCCGTTTCTGGCCACCATGGCCATCATCCCGCTCGGCATCATGGCCCTGTCCGGCCAGGACGCCAGCCTGCAGACCAACCTCCAGCTGGTCAACTTCGACAAAACACCCCATCCGACATACCTGTTCACTGAATTCCGCGTCCTCGCCACCTACCTGCGCCTGCTCGTGCTGCCGCTGCAGCAGCGACTCGATTACGATTACCCGTTGTATGACTCGTTTTTTGCGCTGCCCGTCATGGCATCCCTGCTCTTCCTGCTGGCGCTGGCAGCCGTCGGTGCATACGCGCTCTTCATCGGGCGAAAGACCGGACGCTCCTGGCTCATGCTGACCGGCTTCGGCATCCTCTGGTTTTTCGTCACCTTGAGCGTGGAATCGGGTCTTGTCCCGATGGACGACGTGATCTTCGAACATCGCCTGTATCTCCCTTCCGTGGGATTTTTCATTGCGGCAACCGCGGTGGGAACCCATCTCCTGCTGCCATCCGGGGAGAATCCCCGCCGGCGCATGATCGGCCTGACCGTTCTGCTCGCCGTACTCACGACCTTTTCAATCGCAACAGTCAGGCGCAATGGGCTCTGGGCAGATACAACCAGGTTCATGGAGGACAATGCGGCAAAGAGTCCTCGGAAGGAGCGTGTTCAGATACTTCTTGCCGACACCTATCTGCGGGAGGGGAAGCCGCACCAGGCCATCGCCGTGTATGAGAGGATCCCGTTGACCCACGCTACCCCCCAGCATCTCTATACCAATCTGGCCAATGCCTATATACGGACCGGCGACACAGAGAAGGGGGTGCAGATGTATTACCGCGCCATGGCACACAACCGTAACGACTTCATCCCCTACAGCATGCTCGGAACTATTTTAATGACCCAAGGGAACTATGAGGCCGCAAGGGAACTGCTAGACACCGCCATCCGCCTCAACCGATTCGATCTGGCGTCGCGAAAAGCACGTGCGGAACTATTCAGAAGACAGGGAAACATGGCAGCGGCCGGCGCTGAATATGAAAACATCCTCCGTATCAGCCCCAATGATTCAGACACCCTGAATATGCTGAAGAAACTGCGCAACTGAGAACAAGGAGCATCCACCGGACATGAAACTTCTCTGCTCGATAAAAACAGGCCGTTACCTCCCTCCCCTCCTCATCGTCGCCTGCGCACTGCTCGTCTATGGCAGAACCCTCGGCTTCGATTTCATCACCACCTGGGACGACAACCGCTATGTCTATGAAAACCCCCTGATCCGTGCCGCAACAGGGGAAAACATCAGGGCAATCTTCACCACCTCGATCCTGGGGACATACGGACCGCTCCATATCCTTTCGTACCTGCTGGACCATGCCCTGTGGGGACTGAACCCTGCCGGCTACCATCTCCACAATGTTCTGCTCCATGCCATCAACGGCGTGCTCCTCTACCGCCTGATCGGCCTGTGCGGCCTCCGCGGGAGAGTTGCCTTCGTTGCCGCCTTAATCTTCATCTGCCACCCGGTTCAGGTTGAGTCCGTGGCATGGATATCTCAGCGGAAAACGCTCCTCGCCACCACCTTCCTGCTTCTGTCACTCATCAGCTACCGGCGTCATGCCAGGGGGGACGGCAACTCCCCTCGCCGCTACACCGCCTCTCTTCTGTTTTTCATCGCCGCCCTCCTCTCCAAATCGGTTGCGGTCATCCTGCCGCTCCTGCTGATCGCCCATGATCTGACCTTCCGCAGGGAGCAGGAGTTGAGCAAGACCCTGCCGCGACTGCTCCCCTACTGTGCCGCGTCGCTGCTGTTTGCCGCAATAGCCATGAGCACCCAGACTCCGGAAGCGGGCGGAGGACGGGCATCGTACTATGGCGGGGGCCCCTTGGGCACCCTCTACACCATGCTGCCGGTGTTCGTCTCCTACCTGCGATTGATCGTCTGTCCCACTGGCCTGAGCGCCGATTATGCCGTACCCATTCGCAGCCTCCCGGATGGAGTTGTCATTGCCTCGGGAATCCTCCTCCTGATTCTGGCGGCAGCAGTCGTCCGGCTCTTCAGGAAAAGAGACCCCCGCTTCTTCTGGGTCGCTTTCTTCATTGCCGGACTGCTGCCGGTCTCCCAGATCGTCCCGCTTGTTACCCTGATGAACGACCGCTACCTCTACATCCCCATGCTGGGGGTAGCGGTGCTGCTGGCAGACGCCGGATCCCGTGTCCACGCTCACCTTGCAGGCAGTACCCGCCGATTGGGCGGTATTCTGGGGATGGGTCTCCTCTTCCTCCCCCTGATCCCTCTCCCTCTCCTCTCCATCCACCGGGCCGGCGACTGGAAAAACGGCATAACCCTTTGGAGCAGGGATCTGCAGAAATACCCGCAAAATCATATCATCATGACAAGCCTTGCCGACTCCTATCGGGAATCCGGAAGGCAGACAACGGCTCTTCAGCTGTATCAGCAGGCGCTGGCCATCAACCCCCGCTACTTCATCGCCCTCAACAACTATACGAACCTGCTGATGGAAACCGGAAATCCGGACAAGGCCCGGGGATTCGCCGCAAACCTGGTGCGCCACTACCCCCTGTACGCCAAGGGTTTCGAGATGCTCGGCTTGTCCTATGAGATGACCGGGGAGATGGAGAAGGCGGAACAGGCATTTCAGGAGGCGCTGCGCCTCGATCCGGCATTGCCGGAGTCTCTGATCTCCATGGGGATCATACAGCTGAGGAAAGGAGATATTGCCGGCGCGGGAAAACTGCTGGGAAAAGCGGAAAAACTCGGGAAAACGCCCCAGTTGGCCTACTCCATGGCATGTTATGAACTGACCGCCGGCAACCGTGAAAACGCGGTCGGGAGAATCCGCCAGGCTGCTGAGCTGGGCTTCGACAATTTCGAACAGTTCCTGGGAGATCCGTGCATGAAACCGCTCCTGGATCATCCGGAAATTCAGACATTGATAAGGCGTGGCAGATAATGGGGCTGACTCTGAAACGACAATCGAAAGCAGACTATCTGCTTCCACTTCTGTTCTTCACCGCAACGTTCGTGTTCCTGCTTCGCCCGGTCGGTGCAGAACAGGACTTCTGGTGGCACCTCGCCACGGGAAAATGGATCTGGGAACACCGCGCTCTCCCGGAAACGGATCCGTTCGGCCTGTTCCCCTCATTCCGGCCGAATGGCAACGAGTTGTTGATACTTCAAGGGTATTGGCTCAGCCAGGTCATCTATTATTGCCTGTTCCGGACCGGCGGGCTGTTCGCTATCTGCCTGCTTGGCGCCTTCAGCATGACCGGAACGTGCCTGGCGGTCTGGAGCACCGTGCGACAGCGCCTGTCGACCGCCCACGCCCTGGTTGCCACGGCACCGCTGGTAATGGCATTCCGTTTTTTCTCGGAACATCGACCGCAACTTTACTCTTTTCTGTTTTTTGCCCTGCTTATCCATCTGCTGGAACGTGCCGCGGCAAACTTCGAAAGCAAGGGGCATTTGGGAGCGCCGGTCTATATTATCCCGCTGACGGTCATTCTCTGGGTACAGCTTCATCCGGGATATGCCATTGCATTTCCCCTCATCATCATCTACGTGATCGCCATCTGGTCACAGGCATCGATGAGCAGAAAGGCCGTTTCCCAGCTCGGCCTGCTCCTTTTGGCCTGCATCATGGCAGCGTTGACCGCGCCTTCCGGTCCGCAGGCCTTGCGGGATATCGTCGCAGCATTGCTGGAACTGCTGCCGGGTTCCCCGGCCAACCGTCTCGCAGCGGTCACCATTGATCACAACCGGCCCTGGAGTGTGTCCCCGTTTTTCGGCCCCTGGTATTGGCGGCTGTTATCCACGTTTCTTGCACTATCCCTTGTGGCTGTTTTTGTCGGCAACAAAGAAATACCGCGCCGTTTCATCTTCATGACGGTACTGTACAGCATACCGGCAGTGATTTCGTTTCGCTTCGGCCTGTTTTTTTTCATCCCGGCAGCAACGGTCACGGGATATTTATTCAGCCGCATCACCCGGGGTATGCGCCCGCACTTCGAAGCCTTGAGCGCTCGTGCGGTCGTTATCTGCCTTGCCGTCACATTTCTCGTCTCCGGCATCAGGACCGGCGTTTTTGCATCCGGAACCTATTCTCCGTCGCTGATCTCGGATCAGGCGATCAAATTCCTTCTCGGCACAAAAATCCCCGGAGGGGTGGCGACACCCTATTCGTGGGGGGGATATCTCATCTGGAGTTTATGGCCCGAATATCGGATATTTACAGATCAGCGGGGACTCGGAGGGGAGCAAGGGCTTGAACGGCATGAAAGAGTAGCGTTTCTCGGCGAAACGGAACAGCTCGATACGATGGGAATCAATGCAGTGGTATTCAACCCGTTGGACCCTGTTTCAGGCTCCGTCTACTACGGGTTCCTTACCCTTATGGAGTCAAACGGATGGAGCCTGGCATATTACGATGAACTAGCGGCAATATTCGTCCGCTCCTCCGTCGGACTGCCGCTCCCCACTTACAACAAAGCGGATCTGTTGCAGCAGATGATAGCGGCACTGGCACGATGGGAAGAGAAATCCCCCGGTGACCCCACACCACACCTGCTGCTTGGGCAGATCCGCTTCTGGCAGGGGGATTTCCCTGCTGCGGAAAAGTGTTTCAGTACTGCCGCAGCCCTTGACAAGGGAGATTCAAGAGCACTCGGGTGGCTGAGTGCAGTGAAAACCGCGGAAACCTCTCGAACGGGCAAGGAATAATCACAAACCGCCCTTTTTCTCAACCGGTTTCTCAGTCGGCTTTGCCGGCGGCTGACCGGCCATCTTTTTCTGTGCCGATGAAACGGCTTTCATGACCGGTTTCATGGTGGCGGCCTCCTTGCAGACCTGCTGGATCATCGGGTACAGGGCTTCACCCTTCTTGATCTTGACAACGGCCTCCATGTTGCCGCCATCCTTTTCCACCTTCAGGGAGATACCCTGCTTGTCCAGGTACTCCTTCGACAACACCATGAAGGCCGAATCATCGCAGTAAATCACCCCTTCGACTTCAATAGAGAAGGCTTTTTCAACATTGGTCGCCTTTTCCACTGCCTTGTCCCCCTTCTTCGGGAGCAGCTTGGTCTTGACCCGGATACACCCTTTATCCAGCGGCTTTATGGAAGATTTCAGATAGTAATGATCGATGCCGCGCTTCACGTCGCTGCCGGACTTTTCCCACCCCTCGCCGGCCTTGTTGCCGCAACCGGCCATCAAAACGAGCGCCACGAAAAAAAACGCCACTCCTGCAGACCGTACCAATTCTTTCCCCATTCGTTTCTCCCGGATTTTGTTCATCAGTCCTCTCCCAACTTCACCATCAATTCGTCCAGTTCCTCCTCGGCAAGAGCCCGGTAGAACTCGGTGCGCCACGCAAACACCATCACCTGGCGCCCATCCATCTCCTCAACCCTGCAGACAATATCACGACGATAGAGAATCAGCCTCCAGGCAAGGGCGAAGGACGAGAGAAACAGGGCAAAATAGACAACCCCCTCGCCATGCTCCTTGACCACCTGCATGAGCACCCAGAGCGGCATCTCTGCAAAAGTAATGCTCCTGTCACCCAGTGCGAGGCTCTCCCCCAGCCTGAGGGCTCCGGACCCGACAGCACGCCCCCCCTGCATTGCGGTCAGGCGCAAAACCGGATTTCTGAACTCCAGGCTTGCTGAAGACTCCTTGTCCCCTTCCCGCTTGTAATCGGCATAAAATTTCGCCTTGAAATTGTAGCCGGCGAAGTCGAAGCTGTCCTCATCCCCCCCCAGCACATCCAGCTTCAGATATGCCCCGTCAAGCTCTTTTCCGGACCGGTCGCGCAGGATCAGGAGCGGCGCAATTCCCGGTTTTTTCAGCACGCACGACACGCTCCCCTGCCTGTAGGGACGATTGATCTGCATCGTGTGCGGTTTCCCCGCCCGGTCAACAATCTCGGCGGTGAGTTGCAGGGCGGTATTCCCGGACATCTCCGGCACGATCCGGCGCACGGTGAAGCCCACATCGGGAAGCCCTCCGATCAGGGGAAGGGTCAGGGGCTGCTTGTACTGCCCCGGTGCGCCGGTGAAACTCTCCCCCTCGGCAATCGCTATCTTGCCGACAAACCGGGTATAGATACCGGTGATGCTCCCGAGAAGCAACAGGACGAAACAGAGGTGGAACAGGGGGTTCGCAAGCGCGGAATACCGGTTCTTGACCCCGCAGAAAAAAGAAGGCGAACCGTGCAGGAGAAATCCCTCCCGCTTCAGCAGCTCCATGATCCGCTCCGGATACTGCCCCCCGGTAATCTCAAGGGTCCGCCGTGCCGTGAAATAGGGTGATGCGGGGTCGAGCAGGTTAGCATCTCCCAGGGATATTCTTTTCCGCACCAGGGGGATCCGCTGCCACATGGAAAGGATGAGGTTGGTGAAGAACAGGACCCATATCCCGATGGTCAGGGGTGACGAGTAGATATGGGTCATGCCGGTCCTGTCGAGGAAGGGCGCCAGCATGGGAGAGTTTTTCAGCCACTGCTCGTACATGACCTGATTAAACAGGCTTTTCTGGGGGATCCAGAGCCCGAGGAGAAAGATCGCCAGCAACAGGAGCAGCAGCGCAAGGGTGAATTTCAATGAAGCCAGCCGGTTGACGACCCTGTTCAGCATCCGTTCGCTCGCTTTCTCGACAATAAAATCAACAGCCCGGCAAGTAGCATCCCACCACCGGCATAGGCAGAGAAGAAAGAGACTTTCTTCTCCACGGCAAGCCGAACCCAGGGCTCGCCCCGGTAAAAGCTGATGTAATGCCCTTCATACGGCAGTTTCTCTGCCCAGACAACGGTGGTTGACACGATTTCGATCTTGTCCCTGATAATCCGTATCCTGAGCCCCCTGTCGCCGTCAGGGGCTATGTAGATCCGGTGGGGCAGGGTCTTCACCAGGAAAAAATCGCGCTCCGGCGGAGCAGCCCCCATCTTTATGTAGAGGGCCTCAATCTGCTCCCCCGGCCCTTTTTCCAGGGTCATCAACGGCGCGGACTCGATGGCGACCGGCGACACCCGGTACCCCTCCCAGTTGAAACTCCCGTGCAGGGGCACGGTGAATCGTTTTTCTCCGAGGGAAAACACAACGGAAGGTTGTTCCTTGATGGAAATCGCCTCGACCCTGGCAGGGATACGCGTATCACCTGCCCAGGCTCCCCGTTCCTGTTGATGATAGTCGACGATCTGGTCGCCGGACCCGGCACCGGCCACGCCGCTGAAACGGAAACCGTACCAGATCAGCCCCTGGGCAAGGAGAAGCAGAAGACCGCCGTAAATGAGGGCACCGGCTATGGATCGACGCCGCAGGGAAGCACCCGCGTGAGCGAGGAGCACCAGGACAAGGATGGAGAGATGGATTTGAAACGTCCTGGCTGAGAACAGGTCTGCCAGGACTACCCTGTCAAGGCAGCAGGCAAACGTCACCCATATGACGACCGGCAGGGCAACGGCGACAACGACCGCGGGTGAGCACACCAGAGTAACCAAGGGCAGGGAGTTGCCGTTCCTGGTCGTTTTATCAGTACTGGCCATAACCATCTTTCAGAACTTGAAATCTTTCTTGCTCAGATCCGGCACCGTCACATCGGGATCCCAATCCTGCACGAGCCACCGGCCCTGTTCTTTCACGAGGTGATAGCGAAACCCCCTGCCAAACCCGATTGGCCGTGTCTTTGGGGACCGGTCGAGATTCTGGTACAGGTAGTTCCACTCCTCGTAAAACTGGGCCTCCGCCCGTCCCGGTCCGGTCAACCTGATCCGGTGGGTCGTTATGGACGCCATATCGTAGACGAGTATCTTTTCCACCCCTTTGACATAGCCGAGATCGCGGAACACCTCATGTTTGATCTGTTTGGTTGCGGGCATATGGTTGATAAGCGAAGGATTGCCGCCGGAGGCATAGAAGTCGGAGAGGATCTTGTTGTAGAGCTTGACGGTTTTCTCGATCTCCTTCATGTCGGCATCAGGGCAGTCCCGACCGCTGAGTGCGGCACCCATGAAGCGGAGATGATCCGTGTCCAGCATGGTCAGGAAAAGCAGAAAAAACAGTGTCGGAGCTGTCAGCACAAGAGCGCGGCGCATGGGACTAGCGGACATTGAACATATGGATACTGCTGTTGACAACGAAGGTGACCCCGAAATAGGCGATAAGCACGCTGCTGATCGCACCGATGGCCAGCCAGGCGAAGCGGCCGCCGCGCCACCCCATGGTGAGACGCAGGTGAATCGCCAGGCCGTAGATCAGCCAGGAGATCAGCGACCAGGTCTCCACCGGGTCCCAACTCCAGTAGCTCCCCCACAGGTCCTTGGCCCAGATTGCACCCGCGGCGATCATGAAGGCATCGGTGATGAATCCGAAAACGATATAGCGGAAGGTCAGTTCATCGAGGCGCTCCAGGGAAGGGAGCTGCCTGATCAGGGGATTCATATCCTCAGAAGCGGTTGCCTCGGTTTTCCGTTTGACGAGATACAGTATCCCGGTCCCCATGGCAAGCGTGTACGCACCGAAGGAGATCATGGCAAAATAGACATGGATGTAGAGCCAGACCGTCTTCAGGGTAGCGTTAAGTGGGGCGAGTGTCGGTTGGCGCATGACACCGAACCCCATCAGGAGGACGACAAACGGCAGAACCGCCAGCCCCATAAGCCGCAGGTTGGGACGACGCATGGTGACCAGCAGGGAGAAAAAGATGATCAGATACGACCCGATGAGGGAGATTTCATAATCGCCGCTCCACGGCAGGTGCCCGGTGGCGTCGAACCGTCCCCAGATGGCGATCGTTTCGCAGATCAGACCGACAGCAATAACCAGTGACAGGGGAGACAACACCCGTTCATTCCTGAACACCAGGGCATAGACATACCCCCCGGTTGCCAGCGCATAGAGTACCAGGGAAATCCAGAAAAATATCTGTTCAAGCGGCGCCACGCTTCGGCCTCCTCAGTCGAAAACAAAATCAGACAATACGGCGTTATTCCAGCAGTTCCCCACTGTCGCCGGTACGCACGGTCATGTTATAGAACCGCGCCCGGTAGCCGTTATTGCGCAATATGTGGTAGGCAATGGCCGCACGGGTCCCGGCGTAGCAGTAGACGATGATCTCCCGGTTAGTCGGCAGTTCCTTCATGCGGCGCTCCAGCTCGGACAAGGGGATGTTCAAGTGGCCGGCCGGGTTCGGCTCATCGCTCTCCCGAACATTCAGGATGAGCGGGGATGTCGCCGAGGCACCCAGCTTCCAGAGCATCCTGAAATCAGCATCCCCGAGCTCACCGGGCGGAACAAGGTCCGCCGCGACCGGCGGTGACCCGCCCGGGTCGAGGGGGTACCCCGCCTGCTGCCAGGCGCTGAAACCTCCCTCGAGAATGAAGACCGGTGCCTTGTACCCCCGCCCCCAGCTCCTGAGCCCGAACAGGTTCAGGGCCTCCTGCTCGGAATTCGCCACCAGCAGAACCGGCAAGGGGTGGTTCCGGTTTCGTACCGTCAGTGCTTCAGGGGAAAACACGCCGGCGGGCAGGGACAGGGCACCGGGGATATGCCCGGCTTTCCAGGAAGCACCGTCCCGGATATCCACCACCATGAGTTCATCCAATCGTGCCATGCGGCGCTGTGCCCCGGTCGCGGTTATGCCGAGGGGCTTTCCACGAGCAGTCCAGTCCTCGACACCGCCGCTGTATACCCGGATGTTGTCGTACCCCCCGGCAATGGCCAGTCGTGCGGCGCGCTGCACGTCACTGGACTGGTCATGGTCGCCGTGGAGCACGATTTTCTGACTGCGGTTGGATGGATACGGAGTATAGGCATTGGCCGCCGGGTCGAACGGTGCGGAGATGGAGCGGAGAACATGCCCCTCCTCCCACTCCCGTACGGGACGCATGTCTACCATGAGCCGCTTTTCGGAGCCCGATTCCAGATCGTGCCAGGTGGCAGCCTGCTCGGCAGGGACCTCCAAGGCGGGGTAGACGGTGAATACCGGCATGCGGGTAAGCTGGGTCGCAATCTTCACCCGGTGTGATTCAACGGACCAGTCGATGGCAACCCGGTCCCGTCCGATCCGCAGGTGGCCGAGGGATTCCACATTGCCGAGAGCCCCGCCATCCAGGAGTCGCACCACCTCATGGCCAGAACCGGTTTTCAGCAGAAGATACGGCGGGTAGATTTTTTCCACCACGCCGGTTACGGTTCCCGCGAAAGCGATGGCTGGAACGACCAGCAGCAGGAGCAGGGAGAACCATGGTAATCGAATTTTCATCCATCAACCCCGGAGTTCAATCAATTCGCTTACTAACTTACCGTATCGACTCGAAAAAGTCAGCGCAAAAAAAGAGGGTGGCCGATTCGGCCACCCTGATGGAATCACACAGCAGGCTGGTTAGTAGGTGAGGAGCCTGCCGGAGTTCTTTGTCTGGCCGCCGACACCGCCATCGTGCTGTGAGCAGCCGCCGGCCCAGGTATCTTCCCCGCCAGCAGGGATGGTGTAGCATCCGGCCGCGGTGGTGGTCTCCCAGTTGGCGGTGCCGGTGTAGGCAGTGGTGCCGTTCGGGTTGTAGAAGCGCATGGTGGCGCCGCTCATGAAACGGTAACGCTTGGATGCGGTCCCCCCGTTCCCCGGGTTGTAACTTTCGTTGTTGCCGTGGATCGTACCCAGGGCGCCGCGTCCGACCTTGACCGTGCCGGTGCCTATGGAATCCTGATTGGTCGAATCGGCGGTATTGCCGTAGCCGCCGTGGCAGCCGTGGCAGTTGTTGCCGAACGGCGCCTCGATGGCGGTGCCGGTGACCACGTCCACGTTCTGGCAGCGCGGGTTGTGGGGATAGTGCCCAACGGTTGTCGATGACCCTGTCGGGGTATAGGCGCCGTTGAAATGGCAGAGATTGCAGTTCATCGCTGTCGCTGCGCCGGTGGCCCCGGTAAGTGTCGGGGCCGTGTCCGCGGTCTCGTTGAACGGCGCCACGGTACCGACGTTCATCAGCATGTACCAGGCGTTGGTGGTGCCGTGGGCGTTCACCTCGTTCAGGTGGCAGTCGGAGCAGTGCAGACCGGCCAAGGTGCCGCCCGAGGTGCCGTTCATAGTAACGCTCTCCTTGGTGACATACCCGGTCCAAGCGCCGGATTGAATACCGCCGGTGCCGGCCACTGTGTTGTTGGAGGTATAGCGTTTGGTGTACATGTTCAGGTTGTGGTGCGACGCCCATCCGGTACCGGCGGCGTTGCCCGAGTTGAACTGGCTCTTCACGTTCAGCACCCGGCCGTAGGTGGAAGTCCGCCAGGCACCGATGGTCGAGGTGCCGCCGTTTCCGGACAAGGCGGCATCGTTGGCATTACGCAGGTTGTCCTCGGTGTTGAACGGCCGCTGGGCAACGGTGGCGCTGTTGGGGTTTGCGTTGGTGCCGCCCATGGCGGAGGTAACGGTACGCACGGTCGTGTTCAGGCCGCTGAGGAGCAGACCATTGTTCGAGTTATTGACGGCAATCCCCGATGCGCCGTTGTCGTCATGGCAGTTCAGGCAGAACGTGTCCATGTTGTTGCGGTTGGTCGTGTTTGCCGCCCCCTTTGCCAGGGCAGCGCTGGCGCGGCGGTGCGG